>Ga0007795_10000712_pt1 | contig 11290 bp, 8 predicted proteins | sample CryBogmetaGMA1M_FD_60369 | JGI IMG/M metagenome (GOLD analysis project Ga0007795, IMG submission 60369) | Freshwater microbial communities from Crystal Bog, Wisconsin, USA - MA1M | ecosystem: Environmental > Aquatic > Freshwater > Lake | place: Crystal Bog, Wisconsin, USA | collected 2009-07-06
CCCCCCTCCGGATGCCGACATGTCCACCTCCCCCCCAGCTTTCCTGGATTCTCCCGATGCCGTGCCGGCATCGTGGACCCACCGCCATCTCCTCGATCTCGAACGGCTCACGCCCGAGGAGATCCGGCTCCTCCTCGACACCGCCGCCCGCTTCAAGGAGGCCACCCACGGGTGCCGCCGGAAGCTCTCGGTGCTCGGCGGTCGGACGATCTGCAACCTGTTCTTCGAGAACTCGACACGCACCAAGACAAGCTTCTCCCTGGCGGCCCGGCGCCTCGGCGCCGACGTCGTTGACTTCTCCGCCTCAGGCTCCAGCCTCTCCAAGGGGGAGTCATTCATCGACACGGCGAAGAACCTCGAGGCGATGGGGATCGACGCCGTCGTCGTCCGCCACACCACCCCCGGCACCCCGCACCTTCTTGCCCAGCACCTCGACGTCGGCATCATCAACGCCGGGGATGGCCCGCACGAACACCCGACCCAGGGGCTGCTCGACATCTTCTCCATCCGTGAACGTCTCGGTGACCTTTCCGGCGTGACGGTGGGGCTCGTCGGCGACATTGCCCACAGCCGCACGGCCCGATCCAACATTCACGGGCTGCTCAAGCTCGGGGCCCGGGTCATCGTCTGCGGCCCGCCGACCCTCGTCTCGCCCCGGTGGCGGGAGCTCGGCGTGGAGGTGTCGCACGATCTCGACGCCATCGTCCCGGTGTGCGACGTCCTCAACCTCCTCCGCATCCAGTTTGAGCGGCAGAACACCCGTCCGTTCCCGTCGGTGCGCGAGTATGCCCACCTCTACGCGATGACGGCCGAGCGGATGGAGCGGGCCCGCCCCGGGCTCCTCATCCTCGCCCCCGGGCCGATCAACCGCGGCGTCGAGGTGACGGCCGAGGTGGCCGACTGCCCGCAATCGCTGATTCTCGACCAGGTGGCCAACGGACTCGCCGTCCGGATGGCCGTGCTGTGGCTCGTCTGCGGGCCGCGCGGGGACGCTTTGACCACGACCAACGGCGGCGACGGGAGGGGAATCTGATGGCCACACTGCTCATCCGAGGCGGACGCGTGATCGATCCGGCCCAGGACATCGATCGGATCGCCGACCTGCGGATCGTCGACGGACGGATCGCCGGCATCGGTCCCGGCGAGACCGGCGCCGGCCGCGCCGACGAGACGATCGACGCCGCCGGGATGATCGTCACCCCCGGCCTCATCGACATGCATGTCCATCTCCGCGAGCCGGGCCGCGAGGAGGACGAGACGATCGCCAGCGGCACGCGGGCAGCCCTCGCCGGCGGCTTCACGAGCGTGGCCTGCATCCCCAATACCGAGCCGCCGATCGACACCCAGGCGGCGGTGGAGTTCATCCATCAAAAGGCAGCCCGCGCCGACACCTGCAACGTCTTCGTCGTCGCCTGCGTCAGCCGCAATCGCGAGGGGAAGGAGCTCGCCGAGATCGGCCAGCTCGTCGAGGCGGGGGCCGTGGCCTTCAGCGACGACGGGGCGCCGGTCTCCGACGCCGAGCTGATGCGGAGGGCTCTCGAATACTGCAGCATGTTCGGCAAGACGATCCTCGCCCACGAGGAGGTGCTCGAGCTCTCCCGCGGCGGCGTGATGAACGAGGGGCTCGTCTCCCTCCTCCTCGGGCTCGGGGGAATGCCGGCGGCCGCCGAGGAGGTGATGATCGGGCGCGACACGGCGCTGGCCGAGAGCACGGGGGGGCGGCTCCACGTGATGCACGTCTCGACGGCCGGTGGCGTGGCGCTGGTGCGGGCCGCGAAGGCCCGTGGTGTCCGGGTGACGGCCGAGGCCTGCCCCCACCACTTCACCCTCACCGACGAATCCCTGCGGACGTTCGATGCCAACTGCAAGATGAGCCCGCCGCTACGCACCGCCGCCGACGTCGAAGCGATCATCGCGGGCATCGCCGACGGCACGATCGACTGCATCGCCACCGATCATGCCCCCCATGCCCGTGAGAAGAAGATGCTCGAGCTCGACAGGGCCCCCTTCGGCATCCTCGGCCTGGAGACGGCGATCGGGCTGTCCGTGATGCGGCTGATCGTCCCCGGCCGACTGGCGTGGCCGCGCCTCGTGGAGGCGATGAGCACCCTCCCGGCGCGGATCCTCGGGCTCGACCGGGGGACACTGCGCACCGGCAGCCCGGCCGACGTGACGATCATCGATCCCGATCGGACCTGGAAAGTCGACGTCAAGTCGTTCCGCTCCAAGAGCATCAACTCTCCCTTCCACGGCTGGACGCTCCGCGGCCGGGCCGTGGCGACGATCGTCGGTGGCCGGGTGAAGTACCGTCTCGCCGGCATGTGACGGGGGCAGAGCGATGTCCTTGACCCTCGTTGACGGCTACAACCTCCTCCACGCCTCGGGCGTGTTCGGCGCCACGCGGGGCGCGCGGGGGCTCGAGTCGTCGCGGACGGCCCTCCTCGACCATGTCGCCGACCTCGTCGGTGAGACAGCCCCGCGCGTGCTGTTCGTCTTCGACGCCGCCAAGGCCCCCGACGGGCTCCCCGGGAAGATCGTCCACCGCGGCATCCGGGTGTGGTTCGCGCGGGAGTATCCCGACGCCGACTCACTCATCGAGGAAATCCTCGAGGAGGAGCGCTCCCCCGCCTCGATCACGGTCGTCTCCAACGACCGCCGTCTGCAACTTGCCGCCCGGCGCCGGGGCGCCTTGGCGATCTCCTCCGATGCCTGGCTCGCCGACCTGCGGCGCCCCCGGCAGGTGGCCGATCCGGGCGCCGACAAGCCCCCTGAGCCTGGCCCCGGCGAGGTGGAACACTGGAAGCGCCACTTCGGGCTCGAGTGACGCCGCCGCGCCACTCAGAGGCGCTTCGCCCAGCGGGTGAGCTTGCGGTCGAGGGTCGATCGCTCGATACCGAGCATCGCTGCCGCCTTGGTTTTGTTGCCGCCGACCGCGGCGAGGGTCGCCAGGATGTGGCGGCGCTCGAGTTCCTCGATCGTCTGCGGCACGAACGCGCCGCTGGGCCCACCTGTCCCACGCCCCGTGCCGCGCCCCGTGCCGCGGCCGGTGTCGCCAGCCGGTGCCAGTTGGCTGAGCGCCAGATCCTGGGTGTCGATCGTGTCGTGGGTGGAGAGCACGACGGCCCGCTCGATGCAATTGCGCAGCTCGCGAATGTTTCCCGGCCACTGGTAGGCGAGCAAGGCGTCGAGAGCGGCGGGGGAGAAGTCGTGGACGCTCCTTCCGGTCTCGGCGTTGAACCGGGCGAGGAAATGCCGGGCCAAGGGCTCGATGTCCTCGCGCCGCCGTCGCAGCGGCGGCACGATGATCTCCACCACTTTGAGGCGGAAATAGAGATCGCGCCGAAACTCATTGGCTGCCACCGCATCCTCGAGATTACGGTTGGTGGCCGCGACAACGCGGACATCGACCTGCACCCGCTGGCTGCCGCCGACCCGTTCGAAGGAATGCCCCTCGAGAACACGGAGAAACTTTGCCTGGATCGTCTGGCTCATCTCGCCGATCTCGTCGAGGAACAGGGTGCCCCGATGAGCGGCCTCGAACTTCCCCGCTTTCCGTTCGGTAGCGCCGGTAAAGGCGCCCTTCTCGTGCCCGAACAGCTCGCTCTCGAGGAGCGTTTCGGTCAGCGCCGCGCAGTTGAGGCAGACAAACGCCGCGCTGCGACGGTCGCTGGCGTCGTGGATCGCCCGGGCGACGAGCTCCTTGCCCGAGCCACTCTCCCCACGCACCAGCACCGTCGCCTTCGTCGATGCGACGCGGGCGATCTGGCTGGCGATGGCCGACAGCGCCGGACTCCCCCCGACCATCCGCGATTCCTCGCGGAGCCGCTGGCGGAGCCGCTCGTTCTCGTCGGACGTGCTCGCCAGCCGGACGGAGAGCCGCTCCCGCGTCGAGAGATTCTCGACGGCGATCCCCAGGGCATCACACACCGCCATCACGAACTCGAGGTCGTCGGGCGTGGCCTGGCGACCACCGGAGGCGAGTTCGACATGGAGAACCCCCACCGGCCGCCCTGCGACGCGCACCGGCGCCGAGATCGCCGACCGCGAATCATCGACCACGCCCCCTCCGACCGACCCGGCGGCCTGGCGTCGTGGCGCCCGGCCGACGAGAATCGCCTCGTTGGTGGCAAGCACCGTCGCGACGGCACCAGCGGGGAGCCCCCCCTCGGCGGGCCAGCCCTGAGGCGCTGCCGCAGCCGGCACCAGCGACGCCACGCCCGTAGGCACGCGCCACTCTGCCGCCGGCCCGGGGGGAGGGAGGAGCACAACGCCGTGAACGGCAGCGGCTCCCTCCATCGCGGCCTCGAGGGCCAATCTCGCCACCTCGGCAACGTCGCTGGCCCGGGCGAGCGCGAAGGCGAGTCGGCAGAGGCTGGCCGCGGCCTTGCCGACGCGCGGGACGCTGCCGGCCGATTCACCGATGTCTTCGAGGAGCCGGGTCTTGTCGCGGCGGAGCGTGATCGCGTCCGACCATTTCTGCATGTCGCTGGTGACCTCGGAGGTCTCCGTGGCCTCGTCGGAGAACCCCGAGACGTCGGACGGTGGATCCCCCTCGCCAAACACGAGTTGGGTTCCACCAACCAGGATCATGTCCCCTGGAACGAGCGGCCGATCACCGGCGAGTGGTTCGCCTCCCACGATCGTCCCGTTACGGCTGCCGACATCCCGCACTTTCCATCCGGTGGCGACCGGGATCACCTCGGCATGGAAGCGGCTCGAACGCTCGTCGTGGAGCACGATACTGTTGGCGGGCCCCCGGCCGATCGTGCATGTCTGGCTCGGATGGAGGCGGACGACGGCGTGGCCGACGGCTGGGTCGAGCACGAGCAGGAAAGCTGGGGAAGGTTCCATCGGCCAATTCCGCACTGAGGGGCTAAGGGCGCGGCCGAGCCCAGGCATTTTTCCACGGCAGCAGGCGACGCTTCCATGATGCATCAGTCGGTGCGGATTTGCGAGCCGCGGGCGTTTGGGATCGGTTCCCGTCGCGGCGTGGGAAGAAAAACCGGCCAGAACCCCCGTTTTGCCCGCGGCAATCGGGTTTGCAGAAGAAACCCCCATCTGTCTACGATTGCCGCGAATTGCGGGACGATACCGTTGCCGCTGATCGCGGGATCGAACCATTTGTCAAGCCCCCGTGTTTCCCTGTCACGGGTTTCCCAGCCGGAGGACGTCCATGAAACGCCAGGCACCGCTCTCCCACCTCGTTGCCCCGCCATCCGTTGGCGGACGCTTTGAGGCGACGACCCGGGTTTGCCTCGACCGGCAGGACCCCTCCCACAGGACCGGCTGGAGCCGCTCGGCGGCTCCATTCATGGCGCCCCTGATGGCGATCCTCCTGGCGTTTGCCGGCGCCAGTTCAGCCAAGGCCCAGTTTTTCGGCGGCCAGGCCGTCGGCGGCATCTCGATCGACGCCAGCGGAATTGTCCGCAACGTCGAGCCCGGCGCCCTCGATGAACTGTCCGCCGCACGTCGCAAGGCCCTCGCCGGCGGCGGCCCGAAGGCATCGACCGACGGCTTGCGGAAGGTGTCGCTGGCCCGCCTCACGAAGGCGGTCGAGGCAGCCGCTTCCGGCAAGGCGCCCCTGCCGGCCGACGCCGTGCTCATGGGGGGGCTCGAGCGGATCACCCACGTCTTCGTCGATCCCGATGGACACGACATCATCCTCGCCGGTCCGGCCGATGCAGCCCGCGTCGATGCGGCAGGCACCGTCCTCGGGGCGTCGAGCGGCCTGCCGCTGCTCCAACTCGAGGACTTCATCGTCGCCCTCCGGGCCGTCGATGGCGCCCGGGAAGGGGGCATGCTCTGCTCGATCGATCCGGCCCCCGAGCGCGTCGCCGACCTGCAGAAGTTCCTCAAGAGCCAGCAGGCCAGTGCCGCTGATCCGGCGGGAACGCTGCGGAAGATGGAGGAGGTTCTCGGCCCCCAGAACATCCGCATCGGCGGCGTCCCGACCGACAGCCGCTTCGCCCGCGTCCTCGTCGCCGCCGACTACCGCCTGAAGCGGATCGGCATGGGTCTCGAACCCTCCGGCTTGAACGATCTTCCCAGCTACCTGGCGACGGTGCCGGCCGGTGCCACCGTCGGGACGCTGCCCCGCTTCTGGCTCGAGGCGTCGTACGATCCGATCGCCCGTGATGCCGACGAGCTCGCCTTCCGCCTCTCCGGCCGAAAGATCGCCTGCCTCACCGAGAATGACGTGTTCGCGAAGGACGGAGTCAAGCGTGGGGCGGGCCCGACCGACAAGGTGGCCCAGAAGTGGTGCGATTCGTTCAGCGCGAAGTACGACACCCTCGCCACGAAGCATCCGGTGTTTGCGGAGCTCGCCAACTGCGTCGATCTCGCCGTCGTGGCCGCCCTCATCCAGGGGCAGCAGCTCGACCGCAAGGCGGGCCTCGATCTCTCCCCGCTCCTCGACGCCGACCGTGTCCGCCTCCCCACCTACGAAGCAGCCTCGACCGTTCCAACGGTTGCCAGCGGCGTGAAGAAGGGGGGCCGGTGGGTGGTAAGCGCCTCCGGCGGCATCCAATTCCAGCCGTGGGGATTCGCAACGAGCACCGTCGAATCAGACGACGTAGCGACCACTCGCACCGCGGCCCTGGCCGCCCGGTCCGACGCCGGCTGGTGGTGGGACTGATCTCACCGGCCCGGCCCGGCTGATCGGGGCTCTTCCCGGTTAGCAGGCTGTGGATAAAAGTTCCCGCCGCTGGATGCGGCGGCTGACTCCCCCGAAAAACCTCGGCTTTTTTGGGGGTGTCTCACGTGGAAAAAGGTCAGGGATGACTTTTTCCACGGACAGTCAGTGGGACGGTGCCGCCCAGCCGATCCTCGCCACCTGAGCCGCTGCTTCGGGAAACCATCCATCAACCCAGCCGAGCGTGGCCAGTGCCTCGAGGCTCGGCGCTCCGGTAGCCCCCTGCGTCAACGGCGGGGGAACGCTCTTCACGAGGAGCAGATCGCCGGCGAACGTCGCCGCCACGACGGCGGCGAGCGAATCGCTCGTCACGCTCCACGAGGCCGGGATCGCCCTGGCCCGTGCCGGGTCAGCCGCCAGCCAACTGGCCATGTCGAGCACGGCGTGGCGGTCGACCGGCCGAGTCACCAACGGCAGGCCGAGCATGGTGGCGACGAGTCTGGCTGTGATCCCCATACCATCGATCGCCAGCCGGTGAACGAGGCGGAGATCGAGGGGGCGTGTCCGATCGATATCGCGTAACCCCTCGACCACGCTACCGCCGCCGACCACGATCGTCCGTGGCCGCCCGGCGGCTCCGAAAAGAATCGGCCCCTCGAGCAGGGAAGCGGCGAGTTCGGGCCAGTCAGCCCGTCCGAGGAGGCTCCCCCCGAAGCGGATCACAAGCACCGCGCCGGGCCCCGACACGGCCCCGGCGCCCTCCGGCCCGCCGCCCTCCGGCGCGCCGCGTAAGTCGCCCCACGAGAAGGTGCCTGAACGCCGCGGGTGGTTCATCGCAGCTCTCCGCGGGCGACCAGCGCCAAGGCATGCGCCGGGGCGGCCCTGGAGATCGCTCCCCCGAGCCGTTCCTCGAGGCAGACCACCGGCGCCGAAACGCCGGCCTGCTCGAGAGCCCGCGTGGCCAGCATCGTGCCGTGACCGGAGAGGACGACCCGCTCAGGGGCCCTATCCCGAGGGCCAAGCACGCGGCGGATCGCCCTGGCAACGAGGCGAACCTGCACGGCGGCAGGGCGTTCGGCGGCACGGGTGGCTTCGTCGAGGCTGACGTCAGTCGGCTCGAGGAGCATCTGGTGGGCAACGCGGACTCTCGCGCCCTCCCGAGTCGATGGACGGCCGTCGGCCGTGTCGCCCGACGCCGCATTCTCAGGGAGCCCACCGAGGAGCAGCCAAGCGTCCTGGGCCCGCGCATAGAGCTCGGCTGCCAGCGGACGACGGTAGCCCGCCAGTGGCAGGGATCGCACGAGCGCGGTGAGCGGTGTCCGTTCGATCCCGGTGTAGACCAGCTCGCCACTGGCCATCCTCCCCGCGTCGTCGGTCGCCAGGGGGAGCGGTCGAAATTGATCGAAGCGGACGATGTCGGTGGTCGTCGAGCCGACATCAACGAGCAATCCGCGGTCACCTTCGGCCACGGCGGCGGCCAATCTTGCCAGGACATGCCAGTTCGAGGCCGCGGCCGCGAGTGGATCGGCGATCGCGATCTCAGGGGCAACCAGCCGGCCATCGACGAGGTAGATGTCGAGTTCGGCCTCCACGGCGGAGGCGGCGGTTTGGAGTGCGGCAACGATCGACGCCACCCCCGCCGGCCGGTCGGGATAGCAATCGGCGATCTCGCCGGTCATCGTGGCGACGATCCGCCCAGGACGCCACGCGGCCGCGATCGCCGTGAGACGATCGGCGAGCTCGCCCGACCGGCGCCACAGCTCGAACGTCTCGGCATGCACCCGCCCGCGACCATCGGCTGCCTTGAGATTGGCACCGCCGACATCGAAGGCGAGGACACTACCGACAGGCTGATCACGGCGCTGGTGGCCCATCGCTTCCCCCAAGTTCCACGTCACCGCGCCCCACGGGGCCACCGTCGACGGTGAAACCACCATCCCTTCCTGTTTCCATCCCGGGCCAGATGAACGGTCCACCAGCCGCCACCGCGAGCATCGCCCGCAGGAGGCTCGCGCTGCCGAGGGTGGAAAGCCCGACGAACGACGTCGTCATCCGCGGATTGATCTCGAGGACACGATCGTCGACACCATCCTCTCGATCACCGAGGATCATGTCGACACCCACCCAGCCGCGGGCCCGCCGGGAGGGCGATTCGAGGCCACGGATGGCCCGCCGGGCCAGGGCCATGGCCCGGTGACGGAGGGGGGATTTGAGCCGCAGATCGCCACCGAGGTAGCCGGGATGGATCCCCGTCGAGAACCGCTGTCGGACTGGCGGCAGGACGATCGTCTCGGTCGGTCCGCACAGGCAGGAGACCCCGACCGGTGTTCCGGCGACGAACGCCTCGACCCGCCTGGGAAGCGGGGCAGGGGGGAGATCAGCCCCCCGCGGCAGGACGACAAGACCATCACCCCCACACCGATCGAGGGCCTTGGCCACGGCCGGCCGTCGGAATGCATCGGGGAGCCGTCCATCGGCCGGGAGGAGAAACCCGGCCGGGACAGCCACGCCGGCCGCCGCCAGGACGATGACGGTGGCCTGTTTGTCGGCGGCGAGGGTGATGAACGGGCCATCGGCAGCGGCCACACGCCCTCCCGCCGCACGGGCCAGGGCCACGCGGTCGGCGAGGATGCCGTTGGTCTCCGGCGCGACGACCACCGTCCAATCGGCCCCGGCCGCCGCCTCCGCCAGACAGTGACGCTCCGCTCCGTCCGGCACGCGGATCACCGTCACGCGATCGTGGCCGATTCCCGGGGTGAGCGGCACGTCCACGGCGTCATCGAGGAGCAGCGTGAGTTCGAGGTCGTCGGCCCGAAGCCCATCGCGGAGCAGCGCCCCGAGCATCGCCCGTCCCTCGACGGCGAGGCCAGCCGCCACGCTCCCGATCTCCCCAACGAGAGCGGCCGCCTCCGGCATCCGCAGCCCACCGGAACCACACCACTCGTGGAGCACGACCCTCACGGGGAAGTCGCCCTTCAGAAGATGCCGAGTTGATCGCGGGCGTCATCGGTCATGCGGTCGGGGGTCCAGGGGGGCTCCATGACGATCCGCACCTCCACGCCCGCCACCTCCGGGTGAGCCGCGACCGTCCGCTTCGTATCCCCGATGAGTTGCGGACCGGCCGGGCAGGCCGGGCTCGTCATCGTCATGTCGACCGACACCTGCTGCTTGCCGGGCGTCTCGGTCGAGGGGGTGAGGGTGACGCCATAGATCAGCCCAAGATCGACGATGTTGACGAACAACTCCGGATCCTTGACCTGCTTGAGCAGTTCTCGAACGCTCTCCTCGCAGAGGGCTCCGGCAGACGGGACGGCGACTCCACCAGTCGACGCCGGGACGGCGACCGCGCCAGTCGACGCCGGGACGGCGACCGCGCCAGTCGACGCCGGGACGGCGACCGCACCAGTCGACGCCGGGACAACCGCGGGGGGCGGGGCGATCGGCAGTCCTGTGGCCGGCTTCGCGACCGGGGACTGGGCGGCCGGGCCGTCGACGCCGTGGCCGCTCCGCAGCCGCACCCACACTCCACCGTCCTCGACTTTCACATCGTGTGCCCGCGTGGCCCGGACTGCCGGCATGGAGAGCGCCGCACCAGTACGGATGTCGAACTTCGCGCCATGCCGCGGACAAGCCACCTTGTGGCCGGTCAGTTCGCCGGAGGCCAGCGGCCCGCCATCATGGGTGCAGACGTCGTCAAGGGCGTGATACGCCCCCTCGACGTGGAACAGAGCGATCAAGTCGCCATCGACCTCGACCACGGTCGCCCCCGGATCGGGAAGTTCACCCACCGTGGCCACCCGCACGAAATCACCCATCGCTCGTCCTCCCGAAATCGGAATCCAGCCACGCTACTCCAGCCAGCGCTCGTTTTTCAGACGCCGATACCCCCTCCTTCCGCCCGCCACCGCGTCAGCGGCGGCCAGCGTGGTCAGGAGACCCGTCGGATCCGCCCACCGATCGCGGCCGACAGCGCCTCGCGAACCGGGGGGATGGTGATCCGGTCGAAGACCTGCTGAAAGAAACCGGCAACGACGAGTCTGGCGGCCTCGTCCGCCGTCAGCCCCCTGGCTCGGGCGTAGAAGATCTGCTCCTCGTCGACCCGGCCACTGGTCGCGCCATGAGTGCAGCGGACATCATCGGCCTCGATCTCGAGGCCCGGAATCGAGTCCGACCTCGCCTCGCGCGAGAGCATGAGGGTGTCGTTCCGCTGATAGCCGTCGGTCTTTTGTGCAGCCTTGTCGACCTTGATCATTCCCCGCCACACCAACCGCGAGCGGTCCTGAAGTGCCCCCTTGTAGAGGAGATCGCTGTGGCATCCCGGGGCCATGTGATGCTGGAGCGTGTTGTAGACGAGTTGCTGCCGTGCTTCGGTGAACATCACGCCGTTGACCTGGGCATCGGCCCCACGGCCGACGAGCGCGACATCCTGCTGCACCTGCGAAAGCCGGCTGCCGAGGGCGGCGAGCGTCCACTGCAGACGACCGCCAGCTTCGACGGCGGCCCGCTGACGGGCGAAGTGCCACACGCCCCGGCTCCAGTTTTGGAGGTTCACCATCCGCAGCGATGCCCTTCGGCCGACGACGATCTCGGTGGCTCCGCAATGGAAGCCCCCGTCGCTGCCCGACTCGCCCCCGCCCACCGTCTCGGTGAGAACGGTCG
>Ga0007795_10000714_pt1 | contig 11280 bp, 10 predicted proteins | sample CryBogmetaGMA1M_FD_60369 | JGI IMG/M metagenome (GOLD analysis project Ga0007795, IMG submission 60369) | Freshwater microbial communities from Crystal Bog, Wisconsin, USA - MA1M | ecosystem: Environmental > Aquatic > Freshwater > Lake | place: Crystal Bog, Wisconsin, USA | collected 2009-07-06
TCCGGCTGCATTGCAAAAATTACTGGTTTCCAAAGAGACGCCACAAAAAATGGCTTCGACCGCGTCAGAGACCTCGAAAACTTCTACCGCAGGGACGGCCACCGGAACGGCGGCTAAGCTTAGCCTGAGCCAACTCGATCAAATTAATGGTTACATTTATAAAAAAGTTACCGATTGCTGGAAATTGGCCAATCTGTTCCCAGATCCTAACCGGCCCGCTCCACAAATCCGCATAAAGCTACGCGAAGACGGCGCACTCGATGGCCCGCCAACGGTTGAAAGCCCGTCTTCTGACACGTCAGGCCGGGCCTTGGAGGAAAGTGCTATTCGCGCGATCAGCGGATGCGCGGCACCGTTTGACCTGCTCCCCAAGCAATTCAAGCCGTTTTATGGGGAATGGCGCAGCGTGGTTTTGAGCTTCACCCTGAAGGATGCGTGACCATGCCCTTCAACACGACTTCTTTTACTGTTTCACCTCCCGCACCGTCTTTTAAGGCTAACCGCCATGCGTAATCCTCTCTCCCATCCCATTCGGTTCCTTCTAACACTCCTTATTGGCTTTGTTGCCACATCAGCTCGTGCCGAATTGGCCATTACCATCGATAAGGGCAATTTCCAGCCTATGCCGATCGCGATTACGGATTTTGTAGGTGCTGATCCGGCGATGAACGCCCAAATTAGCGCCGTGATCATCAATAATCTCAAGCGTTCCGGCGTGTTTCAACCCATCGACAAAGCGGCCTTTATCGATAAAACGCCGAATTTCGACGCCACGCCGAATTTCGCCTCTTGGAAGGCGATTAACGCGCAGGCTTTGGTCACCGGCCGGGTTACCAAAGATGCCTCGGGTAAAATGAAAACTGAGTTTCGGCTTTGGGATGTGCTGTCTGGCCAACAATTGGCGGGCCAACAATATATGACTGACCCAACGCTCTGGCGTCGCGTAAGCCACATCATTTCGGATGGCGTCTATTCGCGTTTAACCGGTGAAAAGGGTTTTTTTGATACCCATATCGTGTTCGTTGATGAGACTGGCCCAAAGGATAAGCGGGTGAAGCGCTTAGCCATTATGGATCAGGACGGCGCGAATGCGCGCTATCTGACGAAAGGCGACGAGTTGGTGGTAACGCCCCGCTTCTCGCCGACCCGGCAGGAAGTAGCCTATATGTCGTTTGGCGAGGGTGATCCAAAGGTCTATGTGCTCAACATTGATACCGGCCAGCGCGAAGTCGTCGGCAATTTCCCGGGCATGACCTTTTCGCCGCGCTTTTCGCCCGATGGCCAAAAGGTCATTATGAGCTTAGCCCAAGGTGCGGCCAGCAATATCTACACCATGGATTTGCGCTCGCGCACCACCACGCGGCTCACCGATACGCCTGCGATTGATACCTCGCCTTCTTATTCCCCCGATGGCTCTCAAATCGTCTTTGAGTCGGATCGTGGCGGTACGCAGCAGATTTACGTGATGGGCGCATCGGGTGGCTCTGCCAAGCGCATCTCCTTTGGCGAGGGCGCGCGCTATTCTACCCCCGTTTGGTCGCCAAAAGGGGACTATATCGCCTTTACGCGCCAAAAGGGCGGCACTTTTGCGATTGGCATCATGAAGCCGGACGGTTCGGGCGAGCGGATTTTGACCGAAGGCTTCCACAATGAGGGGCCGACCTGGGCACCCAATGGCCGCTATTTAATGTTCTTCCGCGATCAAGGTGGCGGGGCAGGAGCCAAGATTTTTATGGTCGATGTGACGGGCAGGGTTGAATTACCCGTGCCAACGCCGTCCTTCGGCTCCGACCCTGCTTGGTCGCCGATCCTGAACTGAGGGCTAACCCATGACCCGCCGATCAATCTCTACCGGTTCGCCTTTTGAGAAGGCCTTTGGGTATTCGCGTGCCGTGGTCGATGGTGATTTCGTTTTCGTGTCCGGCACCACCGGATATGACTATACCACCATGACCCTTCCGGAGGATGCCGCCGAGCAAACGCGGAATATTTTTCGCACCCTCGCAAAGGTTCTGGAAGAGGCGGGCTCGTCCATGGCCCAAGTGCTTCGGGCGCAGTATTTTGTAACCGACCGGAGCTATTGCGAGCCCGTGCTCGGCGTGTGCGGTGAGGTCTTTGGCACGATCCGACCCGCTGGCGGAATTTATATTGTCGCCGGATTGCTGAAGCCCGAGATGAAGGTTGAGATTGAGGTGACGGCTCGGGTGGGGTGAAGTCGGTATGAAACTCAAATTTCGACGAACGGATTTCTAATGGATACCTCTGTCCGGCCAATGTCGATTACGTTTCTCGTCACGAGCGTCAACCGATAGACTTTCGCCGTTGCGGCCAATAGTCCATCCATCAACGGTAAAGGATTGGGAACGCTCATCATTGCCTAGGCTTCGGCAATCGGCTCATGGACCGATAGCACGCGATTCCCCAACTCCTCGCGCATGTGCTGGTACCAAGCCTCCAACATTTCCGCTTGAGTGCTGTCATACCGACGCTTTCTGAAAGCTCGCCCTTTGCAAGAAAAACCCCCGCCAGTTCACACCAGCGAGGGCCCAATGCCATAAATCGTACTACCAGCCTTTAAGCCGCCAGCTGCCTCAGCACATAGTGTAAAATCCCGCCATTCTTGAAATACTCGATCTCGTCCAGCGTATCGATGCGGCAAATCACCGGAACCTTGGTTACCTTGCCCTTCGCATCTATGATTTCAAGCTCCATCTTCTGGCGTGGCTTCACCGAGGTGAGACCGGGGATAGCGACTGTTTCGTCGCCCGTTAGCCCCAGTGTTTTCCAGCTCGTGCCTTCTTCAAACACGAAAGGCACAACACCCATCCCGACAAGGTTGGAGCGATGGATACGCTCAAAGCTCTGCGCCACAACGGCGCGGACGCCGAGCAGGTTGGTGCCCTTCGCTGCCCAATCGCGGGACGAGCCATTGCCGTATTCGACACCGGCGAACACCACCAATGGCACGCTCTTTTTGGCGTATTCCATCGCAGCATCATAAATCGCCATCCGCTTGCCCGAAGGCTGATGGATGGTGAGCCCGCCTTCAGGCGTTGAGCCATCCGCGTCTTTCACCATGAAGTTTTTGATGCGGATATTGGCGAAGGTGCCGCGCATCATCACTTCATGGTTGCCCCGCCGTGTGCCGTATTGGTTGAAGTCGGCGGGGTCGACTTTGTTTTCCAGGAGATATTTCCCGGCAGGCGAAGCCGCCTTGATCGAGCCCGCGGGCGAGATGTGGTCGGTCGTGATTTTGTCACCGAACAGCCCCAAAATCTTGGCACCGGTAATATCCGTCACAGGCTTTGGCGTTTTGCTCATGCCCACAAAATAGGGTGGGTTTTGCACATAGGTGGAAGCATCTTCCCAGGCATAGGTCTGGCTGCCCGGTACTTTGACCTTTTTCCAATTGCTGTCGCCTGCAAATACATTGGCATATTTCGATTTGAAGATCGCTTTCGTCACGTTCTTGGCAATGAAATCGGCGATTTCCTTGTTCGATGGCCAGATATCTTTCAAATAGACTGGCTTACCCTTTTTATCGATGCCAAGTGGTTCTTTGGTCAGATCAATCTGCAACGATCCCGCCAACGCATAGGCCACCACCAAAGGCGGCGAGGTGAGATAGTTCGCCTGCACATCTGGCGATACGCGGCCTTCAAAATTGCGGTTACCGGAAATAACGGCCGCCGCAACAAGACCTTTCTCATTGATGGTCTTTGAGATTTCTGCAGGCAATGGACCCGAATTGCCAATACACGTCGTGCACCCAAAGCCGACAAGGTTGAAGCCGAGCTTGTCGAGGTCTTTTTGCAGGCCCGCCTTTGAGAGATATTCGGCCACCACTTGTGAGCCGGGTGCCAGCGAGGTCTTTACCCAAGGCTTCACGGTCAAGCCCTTGGCAAGCGCATTGCGGGCCAAAAGTCCTGCGCCCATCAAAACGGATGGGTTGGACGTGTTGGTGCAGGAGGTAATCGCTGCGATCACCACATCGCCATGGCCAAGGTCGAAATTCTTGCCCTCAACCTTGTAGCGGGCGGAGAGATCTGCCGCCTTTTTATACTCGGTATCCATCGCCGAGATGAAACCCGTCTTGGCATCGGTGAGCGCCACACGACCTTCCGGACGCTTCGGCCCAGCCAGAGACGGCATGACGGAACCAAGATCAAGCTCAAGCGTATCCGTGAATTCCGGATCAGGCGTGGCCCGCGTCCGGATCAGCCCTTGCGCCTTGGCGTATTTCTCAACCAGATCGACACGTGCCTTTTTACGGCTCGTTAGCGTGAGGTAGTTGAGCGTCTCCGTATCGACGGGGAAGAAGCCGCAGGTCGCACCATATTCGGGGGCCATATTGGCAATGGTTGCACGGTCAGCCAGCGTCATCGCATTCAGGCCCGGGCCATAGAACTCGACGAATTTATTGACCACACCCTTTTTGCGCAGCATTTGCGTCACCGTCAGCACCAAATCGGTGGCCGTAATGCCTTCTTTCAGCTTGCCGGTGAGTTTGAAGCCGATCACTTCCGGCAGCAGCATGGATTGCGGCTGACCGAGCATGGCCGCTTCGGCCTCAATGCCGCCAACGCCCCAACCTAGCACAGCCAAACCGTTCACCATGGTGGTGTGCGAGTCGGTGCCTACCAAGGTGTCAGGATAGGCCACCTCCACCGTTTCGGACTTGCCATTGGCGTTCTTGATCTTTTCTTTCCGCGTCCACACCGTCTGAGAGAGGAATTCCAAATTCACCTGATGGCATATGCCGGTATCGGGCGGGACAACGGCGAAATTCTCAAACGCTTGCTGGCCCCATTTCAAAAAGCGGTAGCGCTCGCCATTCCGCTGATATTCGAGATCGACGTTCTTTTTAAACGCCTTTGCCGAGCCGAATTCGTCGACGATCACAGAATGGTCGATCACCAAATCAACCGGTACCAGCGGGTTGATCTTTTTTGGATCACCGCCGAGATTTTTCATCGCATCGCGCATCGCGGCCAGATCGACGACGGCGGGAACGCCCGTAAAATCCTGCATCAAAACGCGCGCTGGGCGGAAGGCAATTTCGAGCTCTTTTTTGCCCTTGGTCTTCAACCAACCAACAGCCGCCGTAATATCGGACTTAGTAACCGTGCGACCATCTTCAAAGCGCAGCAGGTTTTCAAGCAGAATTTTGAGCGAAAACGGCAATTTCGAAATGCCGGGAAGGCCGTTCTTTTCGGCCTCTTTCAGCGAGTAATAATGGTAGGTCTTGGTGCCAACTTTGAGGGTTTTACGGCATTTGAAGCTGTCGATCGATGACATGCGGGACTCCTTGAGGGGTTACGTTACTGCAGATCCGCCAATGACGGATCGCCTTCACGCCGCCCCGGGAGTGCCCAGGCCCCCTGCATCGCTCTTAGGCGGTGCACCGGCGCAAAAACCTCTTATAGAAAAAATGTTACAAACCCGCTACATGGACTTAAGGCTGGATTGTATTTTTTTTCGTAAACTGTCGATTTTTATTCGGAACTGCCTCATGCGTCTTGTTGTCGACGGTCTCGCCTCTATCCGCTCTGGCCGCCCGGTCTTTTCCAATATGGGATTTTTCGTGAATTCTGGCGAGGCATTGGCGATAACCGGCCCGAATGGGGCAGGCAAATCAAGCCTGTTGCGTATTGTTGCGGGTCTTTTACCCGCCTCCAAGGGTAAGGTGCAGCTTGAAGGGGGCGATGCGGACACACCGCTTGCCGAAGAAGCCCATTATCTTGGTCACCGCGATGCGTTAAAGCCCGCGCTTTCCCCGCTTGAAACGCTCCAGTTCTGGCAGTCCCTTTATGGTCGCCCTTTACGGTCCCCGCTTGAGGCGTTGGAAATGGTAGGCCTCGCCCATGCGGCCAACCTTCCCTCGGCTTATCTCTCTGCTGGTCAGCGCCGGCGCTTGGCTCTGGCTCGGTTGATCGTTACCCACCGCCCGCTTTGGTTGCTGGATGAGCCGACCTCCGCATTGGATGCTGCGTCTGAATCGATGTTCAGCACACTGGTTGAAGCGCATCTTGTAGCTGGCGGCATGGTGATGGTGGCAACCCATGCCCCTTTGGGCTTTCCATGCCAAAGTTTGGTAATGGGAGGCCGGGCATGATGTCGGCCTTTTTCGCCTTATTCCGACGTGATCTCGCGCTGGCCGCCCGCATTGGTGGGGGTGCCGGTGTAGGCCTTGTTTTCTTTTTGATGCTGGTCACGATCATGCCCTTTGCCGTTGGTCCCGATATGGCGCTTTTAGCGCGCATTGGACCGGCGATCCTATGGGTAGCGGCATTGCTTGCCACGTTAATCGGGCTCGATCGCCTGTTTCAGGCCGATGATGAGGATGGCTCGCTTGATCTCTTGCGAATGTCGCCTTTGCCCTTACCCCTTGTGGTGTTAGCCAAAGGCTTAGCCCACTGGATTTCGACCGGTTTGCCGCTTGCGCTCGCAGCGCCGGTGCTCGGGCTCTTGTTGGCGCTTGAACCTAAGGCGCTTTTGGCCGTGACGGTGACCCTATTGGTAGGCACCCCAGCTCTCACCTTTATCGGTGCCATTGGTGCGGCGTTAACGGCAGGTATGCGGCGCGGCGGCTTGATCTTGTCGGTTTTGGTGATGCCGCTGATGATTCCCGTGCTGATTTTTGGAATTTCCGCTACCTCTGCGGCGCTCGGCGGCTCGATCCCCTTTATGACGCCTTTTTTGATTTTGGTGGCGCTTGCTTTGTTTGCGTTCGTTTCGGGAACAGTGGCGGCAAGTCTTGCCCTTCAAAACGCCGAAGGCTGAACCGTTTAAGCGCTGATCGTGATGGTTTCCCGCTCGGTCACGATCACGTCCAAAGCGCGATCATGCGACTCTTCCGGTACGCGCTCAATTTCTTGTACGGAGAAGGCAACGCCAATGGTGAACAAGGGTCCAATGGCGGAAAGCCGCGCGATGGCCCGGTCATAATAGCCTGCCCCATACCCGATCCGTTGGCCACGTCGATCAAATGCTGCAAGCGGGACCAGCAAGGCCGCAGGGGATACTTCGGGCGCGGTCGCGTCCGGCTCGCTCAAGCCAAAAGGCCCTTCGATCAGGGCCTCGTTCATATTCCAAGCGCGGAAGATCAGGCCCGATGGCATAACAACCGGTAAAGCCGCCCGCAGCCCAAGTTCCGATAGCCGTTTGAGCGCAGGCCGAGGATCTATTTCCGTCCGGATCGGCCAGAAGCCACCAACCGGACCGTCCTTCATATGAGGAGCAAACGGGAGAACACGCTCTGCGATCAGAACTGAAAAGGCCATACGATCGGCAGCGCTCAATTTGGCCCGCCGCGCCAGCGCTTCAGCGCGAAGAAGGTCTTTGGGGGATTTATTGGCCATCATCATCAATAAAAAGTGCGGAGCCACAAGAGCCGTGGAACGATCGATCCCAGGAACCTACAGTTGTAGGTGGGCACCGTGTGCCCTGGTCCACGGACCAAGGCAGGGACAGCTCCCTGAGGGTCGATAAGGCCCCGGGAATACAGTTGTTCTCACGCACACCGCAGCCCCGCAATTGATAGGTAAGCCTTTCTAAGTGATTTTGCCAGAGGTATCGCCCCTATGGCCTCAGAAAAGCGCTGGAGCGCTGTCCCATAGCAATTTGACGCCCACAATGAAGGTTAGCGCATAGATCAGCGTATAAAACCGCGAGGCCTCAATCCGCCGCACGAGCCATACGCCCACAAGGGTTGCGACCAGCGCCAACGGAAATAGAGCGAAGGAGGTGCCCAAGTTTTCGGTCGAAAATTGGCCCAACAGAAAATAAGGCAGCACTTTCACGAGATTGGTAACGGTAAAAAACCAAGTTGATGTGCCAACATAAGTCTGCGGCGGCAGACGTTGCGGCATGACATAAACCTGAAACGGCGGCCCGCCCGCATGGGCCACAAAACTCGTAAAACCTGCAACGATACCCCAAAAAACGCCCGCTATCGTTTTACCCCGTACGGGCTCGCCAATGATCGCGCGTTTGCGCCAATACAGCAGCACAAAGCCGATGGAGATCACACCAACGCCCAGTTTAACGAGATCATCGGAGACATGGGCTGCCATGAGCCAGCCGAGAAAAATCCCCGCCGCCGAGCCGGGCAACATGATAGCGAGGTTACGGAAATCAAAATCCCGCCGGTAGGCCCACGTGCTGACCATGTCCTGCACGATCAAAATCGGAAGCATCAGCGCCGCCGCTTTAACGGGTGATACGACCAGCGCCAGAAGGGGGATTGCGATGAGTCCCAACCCGGCAAAGCCGCCTTTGGCCAGTCCCATGAGAAAAACCGCCGGAATTGCGGCCATGTAAAAGAGCGGGTCACTGATGATGGAGGGCATGGATACGCAATCGCCTAGGTTGAATGACCGCAATTGGCGGGAAATTATTCCATATTGCAAGCCTATCCGTTCGCTTATCTGACCTGCATCGAAAGTTGTGCCTGACGGGTCGAGGTTCGGATGCTAAAAGGCTTAGCAAAGAGGTAAACCTAAACACGGGAGGGACGCTGCTATGGCCAATGCCGCGCGGTATCAGGAGATTTATCAGCGTTCGCTTACGGATCCGTCCGGCTTTTGGGGCGATGCTGCGAAAGCCATTGATTGGATTGTACCGCCAAACTCCGTGTTTGATCCCTCAATCGGCGTCTATGGTCGCTGGTTTCCCGATGCAGAGGTCAATACGTGCTTCAATGCGGTTGATCGCCACGCCCTTGCTCATCCCGAGCGGACCGCCATTATCTATGACAGTCCGATTACGGGTTCGAAGCGCACAATCAGCTATGCCGAGTTTCGCGAGGAGGTCTCAACCCTTGCCGCCGTTTTACAGGATTTTGGGGTTAAAAAAGGCGATCGTGTGATCGTCTATATGCCGATGATTCCTGAGGCGCTGTTCGCCATGTTGGCTTGCGCGCGCATTGGTGCGGTGCATTCGGTGGTGTTTGGCGGGTTTGCGGCGCGTGAACTCGCCACCCGTTTGGACGATTGCCAGCCCAAACTGATTCTGGCCGCTTCATGCGGTATCGAGCCCGGCCGCGTGGTGCGCTACAAACCCTTGATCGATGAAGCGATTGAAATCGCCCAGCACAAGCCGGAAGCGGTTATCGTCCTGCAGCGTCCGCAAGAAAAGGCCACCCTTCATGCGGGGCGGGATTATGACTGGTTGACCCTCATGGCGAATGCCAAAGCTGCTGGCAAACAGGCGGAATGTGTGCCGGTTGCCGCCACCGATCCCCTCTATATCCTCTATACCTCCGGCACCACCGGCAAACCCAAAGGCGTGGTGCGCGACAATGGCGGGCACCTTGTCGCTATGGCCTGGTCGATGGGTGCGATTTACGGTATCGGCCCCGGTGATGTGTTCTGGTCAGCGTCCGATATTGGCTGGGTCGTTGGTCACTCTTATATCGTCTATGCGCCGCTGATCGTGGGTGCGACGACGATTGTCTATGAGGGCAAGCCAGTCGGCACCCCCGACGCAGGTGCCTTTTGGCGTGTGATTTCCGAGCATGGCGCCAAAGCCTTGTTCACCGCGCCGACCGCCTTTCGCGCGATCCGCAAAGAGGATCCAGACGCGGTTGAGCTTAAAAAATACAATCTCGAAGGCTTCCGCGCTCTGTTCTTAGCGGGCGAACGCGCGGATCCCGATACGGTTAAATGGGCGGAAGAAAAGCTCGGCACCCCCGTTATCGACCATTGGTGGCAAACCGAAACCGGTTGGGCGATTGCGGGCAATCCGTTCGGCATGGGGATGCTACCGGTTAAGCACGGCTCACCCACGGTGGCGATGCCCGGCTACGATGTTCGCATTCTGGATGAAGGCGGCCATCCGGTGCCTGCGGGCAAAATGGGGTCGATTGTGGTTAAACTTCCCATGCCACCCAGCTGTCTGCCAACGCTCTGGAACGCCGAAGATCGCTTCCGCGAAAGCTATCTCACCACTTATCCGGGGTATTATTCCACCTCGGATGCGGGCTACATCGATGAGGATGGCTATCTCTACATTATGGGCCGCACCGATGACATCATCAATGTTGCAGGCCATCGGCTGTCGACGGGTGCGATGGAAGAGGTGCTCTCCGGCCATCCAGCGGTTGCTGAATGCGCGGTTATTGGTGCCAAAGACGCGCTCAAAGGCGAGCAGCCCTGCGGTTTCGTGGTGCTCAAATCCGGTATTGCAACCGCCCCCGAACAGGTCGAAAAAGAACTCGTCGCCCGCGTCCGCGACCAGATAGGCCCCGTCGCAGCGTTTAAGCTGGCAATGGTGGTCAAACGCCTCCCCAAAACCCGCTCGGGCAAGATTTTGCGCGGCACGATGAAGAAAATCGCCGACAGCGACAGCTTTAATATGCCCGCTACGATTGATGATCCGATGGTGCTGGATGAAATCAGGATAGCGTTGCAGGGCAAGGGGTTGGCGAAATAGTGCCTCCAATGAGGGCAACCTAACCTGTCGCAAAGGACAGGTCGATTCAGTGTACCAGAAACCCTATTCTCAATCTTATCTTGCAATCTGTAGCTTATAAGTTACTATCCATGATAACGATTGAAGAAACGGAAGAGTTTTCAAACTGGCTCGCAGGGTTACGTGATCCGACCGCAAAGGCGAAGATTGCTAGCAGAATCCGCAGACTTGCGTTCGGAAATCCGGGTGACATTGCGCCCATCGGCGGTGGCTTGAGCGAGATGAGAATGCATTACGGCCCAGGTTATAGGGTTTATATCATGCAGCGCGGCGTTGAATGTGTGCTCCTGTTAGGAGGCGGCGATAAATCGACCCAACACAATGATATTATCCGTGCCCACAGACTGGCTAAGGACTTCCGGCAATGACGCTTAAAACAAAACCCTTCGATCCGGCAGCCTATCTTGATAGCGATGAGGCCAGAGCGGTTTATCTTAACGAGGCGTTTGAGACGGGTGACGTGAGTTTCATCGCGGATGCCTTAGGCGTCGTCGCGCGGGCGCAGGGCATGACGGGTATTGCACGGGAAGCCAATCTATCGCGAGAGGCGCTTTACCGAGCTCTGTCGATCGAAGGAAACCCAGAATTATCGACGGTCCTTAAAGTGACAGCTGCTTTGGGTTTAAAATTGACGGTTGAAGCCGTTCAATCTTAGATTCTATCGCTCCCTTTCCTTGACTCTTCTCCCCCTTTCCCCTACATCCCGCCCATTCATCGACGGTTACGTCCTTGAGCCACCGCCCGACCCGAGAGGTCGGAGGTCCACGTCCGACAGCGCGTTGCGCCCTCGGGCGCGTTTGGCTTTGG
>Ga0007795_10000715_pt1 | contig 11275 bp, 10 predicted proteins | sample CryBogmetaGMA1M_FD_60369 | JGI IMG/M metagenome (GOLD analysis project Ga0007795, IMG submission 60369) | Freshwater microbial communities from Crystal Bog, Wisconsin, USA - MA1M | ecosystem: Environmental > Aquatic > Freshwater > Lake | place: Crystal Bog, Wisconsin, USA | collected 2009-07-06
TCGCCCGAGCAGTGCGCCGATCACATCCGCCTCCTGATGCTGGCCAACGACTGGAGCCTGCGCAACCTGATCCCCGACGAGCTGGCCAAAGGATTCGGCTTTGTTCACGGCAAACCGGCGACTGCATTTTCGCCGGTTGCGGTCACGCCAGACGAACTCGGCGCCGCCTGGATCGACGGGAAAGTGCATCGACCGGTGCTGTGTCACTGGAACGGCCGCAAGGTGGGTGAAGCGCACGCCGGTGTCGACATGGTGTTCGACTTTCGCCAGCTGCTGTCGCATGCGGTCAAGACGCGGCGAGCCCGTGCCGGCAGCATCATCGGCTCGGGGACGGTCTCGAACAAGGACGCCTCGAAGGGCTGGTCGTGCATCGCCGAGGTGAGGGCGCTCGAGATGATCGAATCGGGTGTCGCGCAGACCGGCTACATGGCCTTCGGCGATACCGTAAAAATCGAGATGATCGGGTCGGATGGCCAGTCGGTGTTCGGCGCGATCGAGCAGCGCGTCGGCAAGCTGCGCTGATTCATCCGCTGATCGATTCGGTGAATCTCAGGGCCGCGGCAACACCGTCAGCGTGCCCTTCATGCCGGCTTCGTAATGGCCGGGCTCGAAACAGGCAATAGCGAGTTCACCGCTCTTGTCGAAGCGGCGGATCACCTCTCGACTTTGGCCTGCCTCGACACTGATCTCCGAGTCGGAGTGATGGTGCGAGGCAGTGCCTGACTGCATCTCGCGCAGATGCTCGGCCAGCTCGGCGGCGGTACCGATGACGAGTTCATGGGTCATCTTGCCGCGGTTGACGACCACCAGCTTCACCGTTTCGCCGGCAACGACGGTGAGCGCCGACGGCGAAAAGCGCATGGTGTCGTCCATCTCGATGCGCAGTTCGCGCACCGGCACTGAGGCAGTCGCTGCCGCCTGCGATGATGCCGCGCCGGGCGATGATGACGAGGCAGGCTGCGCGGGCGTGGATACCGTGGGGGCCGCCGAAGTCTCGTGGGCGTGCTCGGTCTGCGGCCTTGGGGAGACCTGGGTCGACGGCGCGTGGGCATGATCATGGTCATGATCGTCGCTGCCGGCGCCGGTCAGCATCTGCCAGGCAATCAGACTGCCGGCCAGCACCGCAGCGCCTGCACCCAGACCATAGCCGAGCACGGTGCGCAGCGGCGCGCGGTCGCGACCCTGCATCAGCCAGTAGGCCAGCAGACTCATCGCAAAGCCCAGTGGCACCACCCAGGCACTGCGGGCCGGCGAATCGGGAAAGTGCTGCAGGCCGCCGGTAAAGAAACCCAGGCCGATCGACGACACGATGCCCAGGCCGAGCAGATCGACCCAGCGCTGACTGCCATCGGGTGAGGCACGCATCTCGAGAATGCCGCCCAGCAGATAGGCAAGCACGCCGATGCCGGCAGTCAGCAGCGAACGCTCGCCGCTGAAAAAGCCGTGGTTGACCGCTCCGGCGATAAAGCTGATGCCGGCGTATTTGCAAAGGGTGGCGACGTGCGCTGTCGGAAGATTCATCGTTCACGGAATAGCACACTTCGCGGTGGCGCTCTAGCTCGCGGGAGTCTCTGGGCGATAATCGGTCAGATACCCTGTTGAGAGAGCGACATGTCCGTCCTGATCATGAGCAAGCCGATTCCCCATGAGGGCTTCGTCAATGCCCTGCGCGAAAGCGGTTTTCCGCATCCGGTTCATACCTCGCTCGACGATGTCGACCCGCTTTCAGTGCGCTGGCTGATTGCCTGGCGACTGCCGGCCGGGGTGCTGCCGAAACTGCCCAATCTCGAGCTGCTCTATTGCTGCGCCGCCGGCGCCGACAAGCTGCTTGCCACCCCTGACCTGCCGGCCTCGCTGCCGGTCTCGCGGGTCTCGGACGATGCCCAGGCGATCGAACTGGCGCAGTACGTCGTCCATGCCGCACTCGACCATCTGCGTCTGGCCCCCCTCTATCGCGCTCAGCAGGCCGCCCGCGACTGGAGCCGTCACCGTTCGAAGTCGATGGGCATCCCGGCGCTGGTGCTCGGCCTGGGCCCGATCGGCGTGCGGATTGCGCAGTCGCTGGCGATGATGGGTTTCGAGGTGTCGGGCTGGAGCCGCACACCGCGTGAGCTGCCTGGCATGACGACTTTTTCCGGCGCTGATGGACTGGCACAAGCGCTGCCGCGGGCCAAGGTGCTGGTGTGTGCGCTGCCCCTCACGCCGCAGACCACCGGCCTGATCAATGCCGATCTGATCTCGCAGCTGCCGCGCGGAGCGATCTTCGTGAACATCGGTCGGGGCGGGCAGGTGATCGAGCCCGATCTGATCGCAGCGCTCGAATCGGGCCAGCTCGGCGGCGCGAGCATCGATGTTCAGGTCAACGAGCCGATGGCCGCCGATGATCCGCTCTGGAGCGCACCCAATCTGACGCTCACGCCGCATGTCGGCGGTCAGCTCGATCCGGGCGCGGTGATCGGGCAGTTCATCGAGGCGGTCGATCTGCTCAGGCAAGGCAAGCCCCTGCGCCAGCGGGTCGATGCGGCACGGGGTTATTGAACCGGCACTAACGACCGGGCACTGACGACCCGGCACTGACGCCCAACTTTCGCAATCAGACGAGGTGACCGATGACGTCCATTCCCGGACCTTTTGACTTCAGCAAGATGGCCGCAGGCGGATTCGGGCAGATGCTCGATGGGGTCGAGATGGTCAAGCGTGCCTGGTCGAACTTCAATGTTCCCAGCGCGATGCTGCCGACCGTCGATCTTGATGAGCTCGACAAGCGGATCGCCGACCTCAAGGCGGTCGAGCAGTGGCTCAATGTCAACCAGAGCATGCTGCACAACACCATCCAGGGACTCGAAATCCAGCGCGGCACGCTCGCCGCGATCAGGGCCTTCACCGAGCAGGCCGGCATGCCGGCCGCAATGGCCTCGATGGCAAAAGCCGCAAGCCCTGCGCCGAAAAGAACCTCGCCCTTTGCGACCGACGGCTGGCCGATGAAGCCGCCGTCTGCCCGCACCGAACCCGAGGCGGCAGCAAAGCCTGCCCAGGCCGCAGCCAGCACGCCGCCGCAGGAGCCGCATCCGCCGACCCCTGAGGCCAAGGTGCAAGCCGACGCCGCCCCGGGCATCGACCCGACCGCCTGGTGGACGATGCTGCAAAACAGCTTTTCGCAAATTGCCCAGGCGGCGGCCAGCGCCTCGCTCGTGCCCGGGCTCGCGACCGGCGGCAAGCCGGCCAGCGGCTCGCGCCCGAAAACCGCCACCAAAAGCGGATCGACGGTTAAAAAGCCGGCCTCGGCGAGCAAGCGGCAACGCGCCGCACCGGCCAAGCGCAGGGCGTCATGACGCGCTTTCGGTATGGCCATGCCACCCATCCCAACTGGCGCATGGCCACCGAACTGGCGCTTGCCCAGGTCGAAGGCCGCCTCAACCAGGCCGGCTGGGCCAAGGAGGCCAATCTGGGCGTGGTCTATCTGAGTGCCGACTACGCCCCGCACACCGGCGACATCGTCGCGCTGCTCGAGGAACGCACCGGCGTGCGCGACTGGGCGGGCACCTGCGGACATGCCATCGTCTCGACCGGCGTCGAATACGACAGCGAGCCGGCGATCGCCATCATGCTGCTCGACCTGCCCGACGACAGTTTCAGGGTCTTTTCCGGGGCGACGCCACCGCCCGCGGCGGGCGAGCGCACGCCAAGCGGCGCGGTTGCCGCGCAGGCCGCGCTGATCCATGCCGATCCGAGCACCCCCGACCTGGCCGAGCTGGTCGGCGACATGGCCAGCAAGGTCGGCGGCGGCGTGATGTTTGGCGGCAGCGCGAGCGGGCGCACCGAGCCGCTTGTCCAGATCGCCAATCAGGTGCTCTCGGGCGGCCTGTCGGGCGTGGTGTTTTCATCCGAGGTCGACCTGCGCATGCGGGTGACCCAGGGTTGCCGCCCGCTGGCGGGCGAGCATGTGATCTCGGCCTGCCAGTCCAACCTGATCCGTACGCTCGATGGTCGCCCGGCACTCGACGTGCTGCTGGCCGACCTCGGTGTCTCGGAGGCCGCGCGGGCCAGCAGCGACGGCGAGACCCTGCTGCGTGCGCTGCCGGTCGAGCGGGTGCGCAACGGCCTGCTGGTGGGCCTGGCCGACGGCGACGCGCCGCCACGCGGCCCGCGGCCGGGCTTTGGCGACTATGTGGTGCGCAATCTGGTGGGCATCGATCCGCGCAACCGGCTGCTGGCGGTGGCCGCCGTGCCGCAGGAAGGCGATCGGGCGGTCTTTTGCACGCGCGATGCGCAGGCGGCCCGGGCCGATCTGATGCGCATCTGCACCGAACTGCGCGATGAACTCGAAACCGATTCGCTCGAAATTCGCGGCGGGATCTATGTATCCTGCCTTGCACGCGGTCGGGCGCTCTTCGGGTCGGGCTCGGTGGAGGCCGCCCTGCTGCAGGCGCAGCTTGGCGAGTTCCCGCTGGTCGGGTTTTTTGCCAACGGCGAGATCGCCGATCACCGGCTCTATGGCTACACTGGCGTGCTGGCGCTGTTCACCGGTCCGGCCGCAGTCGAGGCATGAACACGGCTGAAACCGCCCGAGGGAAAACTGGCCTGCCCCATTTTCTTGTCGCCGGATAAGCAACGAAAGTTTGTCAGATGAAAGCAAACCGCGCGGTCGTTTTGCTCGGCGCTTTGATGCTCCTGACTTCGAATCCGACTAGCGCTCAGGAGCGAACAAGTCGCATCGAAATCGAGGCCGGGGTGATCACGACCCGGAACATGGAGATTCACGGCTACAACCAGGGCAATGCCACCGAGGGATGGAAAAAGAACGGCGCCGATGTCAGGGTCGAATACTGGAGCACCCGACAGAACGACTGGAATTACGGTGTGGTCTTCCAGCCCTTGAATCTCAATTATTCGGGCGTACTGACGAATAACCTCAATTATCAGGGCCAGGTATTTCGGGCAGGGGATCCGGCCACATTGAGCTACCAGTTTCCGACATTGAGATTTACTGCCAATTACCCGGTGTTTCAGCAGGCAGGCAGTGACAGCTATCTCAGAGCAGGTGGATCCGCAATCATCCGCTATGCCAGGATCGGACTCTCGAGCCCGTCGGCGTCATTTGTCAGCACCAATCTGATTGCCCTGCCAACCTTCAATATCGAAAGCAATACCGCCATCGGAAACGGATACAGCATTTTCACCCGATCGGACTTTCTGCCGGGCATCGACGGCAATGTCTTTCTTGACGGGCTGTTCGATATTTTCATCGGCGTGCGAAAATCGCTTGGCGACGGTAAATCAGTCGATGCCGGACTGAGAATGTTTTTCGGCGGATATAATCCGAACACGCCCGACGATTATGCAAACCGGATATTTTTCAATTCGTTTGTCCTTCGGTATTCATGGTGAGTCGCCAGCGGGCGACCTGCCCGGCGATGTCTTGCAGACCGGCCAGCACCTCGACGCCTTGCAGGCGGTGACGACGCAGCGCCGGGCTGTCGCCGCCCGCCCAGATCCGGGTCGCGGCCGGGAGCTTTTCGCGCAGCTCGGTGAGCGAATCGATCACCTGCGCGGCATTGAGCGCACTCGAAAAGGACAGGGCGAGCACATCGGCGCGATGCGCCCTTGCCGCCAGCACGGTATCCCACAGCGGCGTCTGCACGCCGAGCGACAGGCAGCGGCAGCCGTGCAGTGACAGCAGGGATTCGGCCATCAGCAGGCCCAGGCCGTGGCCCTCGCCGGGGACGGTGGTCAGGATGACGGTGGGTGGCGCGCCAGGTGAGCTGATCGAGGCCAGGGCGCCGCGCATGACGGTCTGCAGCGACTCGATGCTCAGGCGCTCGTCGAAGATCTCGAGTTCGCCGCGCGACCATGCCTCACCGATCGAGCGGTTGAGCGGTGCCGCGACATCGAACACAAAGCGCTCAAGGCCCAGACGCAGCAGGGACTGAGCGAGCGAGCGGCGCAGCGCATCGGGTTGGCGCGATTGAATCAGGGCAAGGTATTCGCCGACATCGGGCGCCGCGAGGCCGGCTGCCGGTGCCTGCGCCGGTGCCGCTGACCCCGCCAGCAGCGCCTGCCGCTCCTGGCGGCCCAGCATCAGCAGCGCGGGCATCGGCAGGTGGATCAGCTTGCCGGGCCGGTGACCGGCATCCAGCAATCGGCGCAGCACGCGCAGCTTGTCGACCTGATCGATCGGGTAGAGACGTTCGCCGAAAGCATCTCGTCCGGGATTCGGAAACCCGTAGCGGCGCTCCCAGACCCTCAGCGTGTCTTTGGTCAGGCCGGTGTCGCGCTCGACCGCGGCAATCGATCGCGGCGCAGCCTCGACGGCGTTTGGATCATTCATTCGAATCGCATTGTCCTGGACATTCATTGACCGAGCCGACGCTGACACTTAGTATAAGACTGTCTTTTTCAATTTGGCCAGGACAAACCGTTGTTCGAATTTCACAATCTTCTCAATAAGTCGCGCTGCGGTTCGGCAATTGTGTTGACGCTGCTGGTTGCGATCTCATTTGTCCTGGACAAACCAGCGGTTGCCGGCGATGGCGTGACAGCCGCTCAGCCGGGGCCCGTTCGGATCGCGGCGACGGCGGCGGGCGGTGCGCCGGCCGCACGGACCCTGCCCGCCGCTCCCGCCACGACGTCCACGGCTCCTGCCGCCTGCCCGAGCCTGCTCGATCGCACCGCCCTGCGGCTGCAGGACGATGCGCCCCAACGGCTGTGCCAGTACGCCGGCCAGGTCGCGCTGGTGGTCAACACCGCGAGCTATTGCGGCTACACCCGCCAGTACGAAGGCCTGGAGGCGCTCTATCGGCGCTATCGGGCCCGCGGCTTCGTGGTGCTAGGCTTTCCGTCGAATGACTTCGGCCAGCAGGAGCCTGACAGCGCCAAACAGATCTCCGACTTCTGCTTCAACACCTACGGCGTCGAATTTCCGATGTTCTCAAAAACCGTCGTGTCGGGCCCGAAGGCCGATCCCTTCTTTGTCGCGCTGGCACGAGACGGCGGCTCGGCGCCGAAATGGAACTTCCACAAGTACCTGATCGGGCGTGACGGCAAGCTGATCGCACACTATCCGAGCGCGGTCGAGCCGACCGATGCCCGACTGACCCGCGATATCGAACAATCGCTCGCACGGTGATTCCTGCATGAAAATCGCAATCGTCGGTGGCGGCATCGCCGGTCTGGCCACCGCGCACCGGCTGGCCGCGCGGCATCGGGTCACGCTCTACGAGGCGGCCGACTATGTCGGGGGCCACACCAATACTGTCGATGCCACCGTCGGCGGCATCACCTATCCGGTCGATACCGGCTTTCTGGTCTTCAACGAGCGCACCTATCCGCATCTGATCGCGCTCTTCGAGACGCTCGGCGTGCCGACCGCTCACTCCGACATGTCGTTTTCGGTCTCGGTCGGACCGCATGACTTCGAGTGGTGTGGCAGCGACCTGGCATCCCTGTTTGCACAGCCGTCCAATGCGCTGTCGCCCCGCTTCTGGTCGATGCTGTCGGACCTGATGCGATTCAACCGGCAGGCGACCGCGCTGGCCCGTGACGCGGCGCAGTCAGCCGAGGCGGCCGTGCCGCTGGGCGACTGGCTGGTCGCCAACCGATACGGCGCACCGTTTCGCAACGGCTATCTGCTGCCGATGGCCGCAGCGATCTGGTCCTGCCCGACCAGCGCGATGCTCGCCTTTCCGGTGGGCAGCTTCGCGCGCTTTTGCGACAACCACGGCCTGCTGCAGATTGCCGACCGGCCGCGCTGGTTCACGGTGCAGGGCGGCGCCCGCCAGTATGTCGAGCGCATCCTGGCCGGGCTTGCCGATGTGCGCCGCGCCACGCCGGTCAGACGCGTCGAACGCGACAGGGATGCCGCCGGCAGACGGCGGGTCACGGTCGTCACCGATGAGGGCCGCGAGAGCTTCGATCATGTGGTGCTGGCCTGTCACAGCGACCAGTCGCTCGCCCTGCTTGATCAGGCCAGCGACGACGAGCGCGCCATCCTCGGCGCCGTGCCCTACCAGCCCAACCGCGCGTATCTGCATACCGATCTGGCCCTGATGCCAAAGCGGCGCCGGGCCTGGGCGGCCTGGAACTACCTCAGCCGGGGGCGCTTTGGCGCCGGGCCGGATGAAGGCGCGCACGACCGGTCTTCGGTCGCGGTGACCTACTGGCTCAACCGCCTGCAGCCCCTGCCCTTCACGCAGCCGGTGATGGTCACGCTCAATCCGCTGGTGCCACCGCGCGAGGAGCTCACCCTGCAGACCTTCGACTATGCCCATCCGGTCTTCGATCTCGGCGCCATGGCGGCGCAGCGTCGCCTGGGCGACGTGCAGGGCATTCGCAACACCTGGTTTGCCGGCGCCTGGACCGGCTACGGATTCCATGAAGACGGCCTGAAGTCAGGGCTTGCGGTGGCCAGCGCCCTGCTCGCGATCGGCGAATCCAACGGCGATGTCACTATGCAGCACGGCGCCGACGACTCGCTGGCTGCTGCCGCCTGATCGCGACCACCTGATTGTGACCATCGGACTGCAACCGCCTGACTGATATGCCCGCCCCGCAGACTGCACTCGCCCCTGACACGCTGAGCGCAGCGCAGCGCGTGGCGCTCGAGGGCGCACCGCTGCAGCTCGGCTTCGGGCCGATTCGCCATACACGGCTGCGCCCGGTCCATCACGCCTTCAGCTACCCGGGCTTTTTCATGCGCCTGCGCATCGACGGCGATGTCGCCGCCCGAGCCGCGCAGGGGCTGGGTCGCTGGTTCGGCTTCGAGCGCCGCGCGCCGATCTCGTTTCATGCCGCCGACCATGGCGATGGCCGTACGCCGCTTGAGGAGTGGATCCGCAGCCGCTGCAGTGAAGCCGGCGCGAACGCCGATGGCCCGATCTGGCTGCACACCTTCCCGCGGATGCTCGGCTATGCCTTCAAGCCGGTCAGTTTCTGGTTCTGTCACCGCGCCGACGGCGAGCTGGTCGCGGTCATCGCCGAGGTCAACAACACCTTCAACGAGCGGCACTGCTATCTGCTGTCACAACCCGATGGCGCCCCGCTCGCCCAGGGTCGGTCGATGCAGGCCACCAAGGTCTTTCATGTGTCGCCGTTTTGCAGCGTCACCGGCAGCTACACCTTCCGCTTTTTCAACCGCGCCGACCGGGCGCTCGCCCGCATCGACTATCACGACGAACATGGGCCGCTGCTGCTGACCAGCTTCAGCGGTGCCATGGTGGCCGCGAGTCGCGCTACAGTGCGTCGGGCGATCGTCGGGCAGCCGTTTTTCACGCTTGGCGTCATCACCCGGATTCATCTGCAGGCACTGCGCCTGTGGCTGGCCCGCGTGCCGTTTCACCGCAAACCCGAACCCCCAGAAGCTTTCGTTTCCAGAGGCCTTCCATGAACCGTTCTGCGCCCGGACGATCGATGCTCGATCCGGAATCCACCGGGCTCCTGAATCCCGCTGCCGCGCCGCTGCTCGAGCGCGAAACCCGGACCGGTCTGGCGGCGGTGCTCGCTGCCGAGCGTCCGCCTGCCGCAGCGCGCGCCATCCTCTCGCTGCTCGAGCGGCTGCAAGTCGGCCGACTGCTGGTGATCACCCCGGCAGGTGCCTCGCTCAGCTTCGGACACGGTGAGCCGCATGCCTCGATCCGGCTGGCCAACTGGCGGGTCTTCGGTGCATCGCTGTCGCGCGGCGACATCGGATTTGCCGAGAGCTGGATCAGCGGCGACTGGCAGACCGACTCGCTGCCGGCGCTGCTCAAGCTGCTGGTCGCCAACCGTGAGGTCATCGAGCGGGCCATCTATGGGCACTGGTGGGGCCAGGCGCTCTACCGCATCAAGCATCTGCTCAACCGCAACAGCAAAGCCGGATCGCGCCGCAACATCCATGCGCACTACGACCTGGGCAATCCCTTCTACGCGGTCTGGCTCGATCCCAGCATGACCTATTCGAGCGCGCTGTTTGGCAACGAACCGGCCCGGTCGCTGCAGGACGCGCAGACCGCCAAATATCGCCGCATTCTCGATCAGCTTGCGCTGCCGCCAGGCGCCCGGGTGCTCGAGATCGGATGCGGCTGGGGTGGATTTGCCGAGCTTGCCGCTCGCGACGGGCTGCATGTCACCGGCCTGACGCTCTCGACCGAGCAGCATGCCTGGGCCACACAGCGCCTGGCCGATGCCGGCCTGGCCGGGCAGGCACGCTTCCTGTTGCAGGACTACCGCGACGAGAAGGGACAGTTCGATGCGATCGTGTCGATCGAGATGTTCGAAGCGGTGGGCGAGCATTACTGGCCGAGCTATTTCGAAACGCTGCGCCGCTGCCTGCGACCCGGCGGGCGGGCGGTCGTGCAGACCATCACCATCGACGATTCGCTCTTCGAGCGATATCGGCGCGGCACCGACTTCATCCAGCAGTATATTTTTCCGGGCGGCATGCTGCCCTCACCCGAGGTGTTCTCGCGCCAGGCCCGATCGGTCGGCCTGGCGGTCGACGACGCCTTCGGCTTCGGCCTCGACTATGCCCGCACGCTTGCGATCTGGCGCGACAGCTTCCTCGAGTCGCTGCCGCAGATCACCGCGCAGGGCTTCGATGCGCGCTTTGCCCGCACCTGGGAGTTCTACCTCGCCTACTGCGAGGCCGGCTTCGCCCAGCGTTCGACCGATGTGGTGCAGTTCACGCTGCGCCGGGAGCGCTGAGCCGTGTCGCGGCGAATGCCTCGCAAGCCGGTCCTTGCCCGCTTCCTGGTCGCTGCGGTGCTGAGCGCGGGCCTGCTTGCGCCGTGGTCGCCAGCCCGGGCCGACATCGTGCCGGCACCGGTCAAGGCCGAGCTGCCGGATGCGCGACTGTCGGGCGAAGGCGTCATGCGCTGGCTGGGCCTGAAGGTCTACAGCGCTCAGCTCTGGACGGGCGCCGCTGGCGTGCGGGCCGACCGGCCAACCAGCCAGCCGCTGGCGCTCGATTTGCGCTATGCCACCGGCTTGAAAGGCGAGGCCATCGCCGAGCGCAGCCTGCAGGAAATCGAAAAGCTGGGCTATGGCGATGCGCCGCGTCGCAGCCGCTGGCTGGGCGATCTGAAGCGGCTGATGCCCAATATCGCCACCGACGATCGGCTCACCGGCATCCTCGAACCCGGCCGGGGCGTGGCGTTCTTTCACAACGACAAGCCGATCGGCCGGATCGACGATGGCGAATTTGCCTCGGCCTTCTTTTCGATCTGGCTCGACGAACGCACGACCGCGCCGTCGCTGCGCGCATCGCTGCTGCGGGGGGCGGGCGGCGCCTCGGGGTCGGGGC
>Ga0007795_10000720_pt1 | contig 11233 bp, 8 predicted proteins | sample CryBogmetaGMA1M_FD_60369 | JGI IMG/M metagenome (GOLD analysis project Ga0007795, IMG submission 60369) | Freshwater microbial communities from Crystal Bog, Wisconsin, USA - MA1M | ecosystem: Environmental > Aquatic > Freshwater > Lake | place: Crystal Bog, Wisconsin, USA | collected 2009-07-06
GAACAAGATTTCACGATAACCACGATCAATCTCAGTCTTGCCACTATAAATTTCATCCAATTCCCATAAACAACGTAGCGTGTGCACATCCGCCGTCCAGCGATGATAAAATTCAAACTGCACCAAACAATGCAAGCCAGCAAACTCTGGTACCAATCGATAAAGTAAGCCGTGTTCACGCAAGGCGTTGATGGCTTTATATACGCGACCACCTTCAGTCAGCATGGCACGGATGGCATTTGTTGATGACTCGGAAAAAGCCTGTGCCTCATCTAATAAGTGCGCACGTTCACGAACTAAAATCGAAAGTGTTCGCTCGGGTTGAGCATCATGCATTTGGCACAAACGAAATAGTCTTACTAATCGACCAGGATCTTCATCAAAAACTAAACGATGCTGGGCTGAAGCCACTCCACCCGGGATAATACTAAATCCATCAACCACTATAGGTTTTCCGTAGCCCTTAGGTTCGGGCTCGTTGAGAACGATACCTTCAACTAGTTCGACGCAACGACGTACATGATCAGCTGCATCGAAATACATGCGCATCAGAGTTCCAATACGCTCTCTTATATCACCCGATAAACCTAAACCTTGGGCTACTAGATTTTGTCGCTCGAGAGATAACTGTTCAGTAGGTCTAGTAACCTGAAAATGTAATTCACATCTAATCCGCAAAAGCGTTGAGCGAGCTTCTTGGAACTTATTAAAATCGCCCGTAGGCAAAAGTCCTGAAGTGGATAATGCAATACTAGCCGTTGAGCCCGATTTTAGCCGAGCCAACCAAATGCAACTTTGAACATCACGCAGTGCTCCCACACCGTTCTTCAAATCGGGCTCTTGTAAGTAAGCACTACCGCCGGCTTTTTCACGACGCTTTCTTTGTGCTTCTACAATCGCACGCGCCAAGCCTATCCATTTATCCCCACTCAATGCTTTTGAAAGTTTAGTCGTGAGTTGGTTGTAAGGTTCATTAGCGCCGCATAAATAACGTGTCTCCAACAACGCTACCTGCAGGTGCAAGTCATCCTGGGCATAACTTGTGGCCTCTGAAACAGTGCGAACAGATTGCCCTACTTTTAAACCTACATCCCAAAGTGGGTAGAGAATCTTTTCTACAGCCGCTTTGGTACTGGCATTGTGGGATGGTACCAAGACCAGTAAATCGATGTCACTCAGCGGACACAATTCTGCACGTCCATATCCACCAGTAGCGACGAGAGTAATTGCCTCGGCATCTTTGCCACAACGAACGTATAAGGCTTCTAAAGTGATATCGATGGCATCGGATCTAATTTTAGCAACGAGACCCCCATCGACTCCTGAGCGTTGTGCCTGTAATTGAATCTCACGTGCTTCAGCTAAAAAAGTTTTTATTCTCGGCACTATCTCACCCTCCATCAACGATGCCCCGGCCAAACCGTTCTGTAAGGCAGAACGACGTAAGTGCGCCGATGAGGTTTCGAAGTCCGTGGACATGCGTTAGGTTAAAGTGCAATAAACGGACCATACATCAAGGTCATAGGTCGTTGCCAAATCGAATTATTTAGTTCTACATACCGGTATGCTCGAAGGACTCGTCGATTTATGGAAACACCTCCACACAGCTGATGGCCTAAAGGAGTTGATTCAAACAGGCGGCCTTTTAGTCCTCTTCCTAATTATTTTTTCAGAAACTGGACTCCTCATTGGTTTTTTCCTTCCCGGAGATTCACTTCTAGTCACTGCCGGCGTACTGAGTATTGCTAACAAAGATCGACCAGCCTATTTCGATGTTTTCACACTAACTGTTTTATTGATTATCGCTGCAATAATTGGAAATCAATTGGGTTGGTGGCTCGGAAAGCACTTCGGTAAGCGTGTTGAGAACAAGCCAGACGGCTGGTTCCTAAAAAAGAAGTATATTGAGGAAGCAGATGCGTACTTTAGAGAAAATGGCTCTCTATCCTTAGTTATTGCACGTTTTATTCCCATCATGCGCACCTTTGTACCCTTTGTGGCTGGAATGGCGCACATGCCTAGTATGAGATTTCTAAAGTGGAATATAATCGGAGCGATTCTTTGGATAACTTCACTGCTTGGAATCGGACATTTCATTGGCCAGACAGAATTAGCCGACAGCCTCCATAAAGTTATAATAATAGTGATACTGGTTTCATTCCTGCCCTTAGCCTGGAAAATAGTCCGTCGCCTAATTAAACCTGCAAAATTGGAACCCAAAGCTTAAAGACGGTTCCAGTTTTGCCCGTAGACTCAACCACGATATCACCGCGGTGATCTCGTAAAATTCGTTTAACAATCGCCAAGCCCAGGCCGGTACCATCTTCACGACTGGTAAAGAACGATTCAAAAATTTTATTCTGAATTTCTTGTGGGATACCGCTACCAGTATCAGCGATGGTTATAACAACCATTTTACCTTGGGATGATTGATCTACCGCCACTTTAATATCTAAATTGCCACCCGAAGGCATTGCTTGGACCGCATTTAAAATTAAATTAAGGAATACTTGTTGAATCTGACCAGGATTCCCTTCCACGAGCGGCAAGTTATCTTCGATAATCACTTTCGCAACCACTCCAGCCTGCTGGAACTTTAAGCGGATAAGCATCACGGCATTCTGCGCAGCTTCGCCAAGATTAATTGATTTAAAGGCACCGGACTGCGCCTTGCTCATACCTAGAACACGCGAAACAACACCTTCCATATGAATTACTTTTTCGCGCATCACACCAATGTCCTCGGATCGGGGATCAGTCGCAGACATTCCTTGGCCCAAGGTATCGCACAAAAGTTTTAGAACGGTGAGTGGATTACGAATCTCGTGGGCCACCTCTGCGGAAAGTAAACCCAAGGCGGTTAATCGTTCGCTCCGACGTAAACCCTCTTCCACCGTGAAGACTTTGGCGTAGAGACGTGAATTCTGAATCGAGGAAGCACCGAATGAAGCCAAAGCGGTGACTAAATGCTTATCGTCGTCAGAAAATCTATAAGCACCCATCGCAATACAAACTAAAATACCGAATGTATCATCTTCATATTTTACGGGTACTGCGAGCAATGACGAGGAGGCAACCGGATTAATGAGTTTTGAAAATAGATGTTCTTCCGATTTCCCTGTAATCGGTACGACTAATGCACGACTACGATTAATCGCTGTACCAATTGAGCTCTGATTTAATTCTAATTTTTCGCTAAACGCACTACCATCTAAATTGCCTTCAACGCGTTTCAATTTAAGTTGGTTATCGACGAACTTATAATACGCAACGACACGGGCACCTAACAAAGCCTTGGTATGTCTTACTAGGTCTAGGGAAATGCCCGGTTCATCACGCTCGCGAGCTAATGCTTGTGCGGCCGAAACGAGTGATTCCAACTGTGCTGCCTTGGAGCGGAGCTGACGTAGGAGCCAGATTCGTCCGACGGCCTTGGACGCTTCATTGGTGAGCAGCGATAAAAAAGCTACGTCCGCTTCGGTAAAAGCATTTACACGATCGGCGTCGCAATTGACTACGCCAATCACATTGCCCATCAACTCCATGGGAACCGCCAACTCACATCGCACGCTGCTACGTAACTCTACATAGCGATTATCTTTCCTAACATCAGGAACTAATAGAGGTTTAGCGTATTGGGCCACCCAACCGGTAATACCATGACCAGCGGGTAAAACTTTTTCGTGAGACTTTTCGTCTAGTCCATTACTTACTTCGATACGCAAGGTACCGGTACTAGGCTCTAACAAAGAAATCGAGGCGCTGGAGGCTCCTAATGTGCGAACGACTTCCGATAAAATAAAATTGAGTGCTTCACGTGGATCTTCGGTAGCATTCACAAAGGCACCGACTCGATACAAGCAATCGAGAACGCGAGCGTCATTGGGTCGGTCCTGTGAAGGATTTAAGCCACCCATATTAGAGCGAGTGATCCATATCCAACGCGGGTGCGTCGACAGTCGTTTCTCCCACCACCTTTGCAGGCACACCCGCTACGGTTGTGTGTGGTGCAACATCCTTTAAAACTACGGAACCAGCACCTATCTTAGCACCTTCACCAATGGTAATATTTCCGAGAATCTTAGAGCCAGCGCTGATGAGCACACCCGAGTGGATTTTAGGATGTCGATCGCCTCGTGCTTTGCCGGTGCCACCCAAGGTAACTTCATGCAGAATCGATACATTATCACCGACGACCGCAGTTTCACCTGCGATAAAACCTGTGGCGTGATCTAATAAAATTCCTACGCCGAAACGAGCAGCTGGGTGGATATCGACCGCCAAGTGTTCCGACATTAAAGACTGCAGATACATCGCTAAATCTTTACGACCCGACTTCCATAAATAATGCGAAATGCGATGCAATGAAATGGAGTGAAAACCTTTATACCACAAATAAGGTACCAAGGCATGCTCAGTCGCAGGATCGCGTTCAAGAATCGCTTTTATATCCATACGCATCTGGGCAACGATCTCAGGATCTGCTTGTAGTGCCTGCGCTAGAGCCTGCACCACTGTAGCCGAATCTTTTCCAGTTAACGATAAACGGTCGACTAGACGATGAACAATTCCATCAGCAAAACTTTTTCGCTCTAAGACATAGCGATTTAATAAAGGCGTTAACGCGGCCTCCCCTTGACTGATCTCTTGTGCCCGAGCACGCAGTTCCTCCCAGAGGGATGCCTCGGTTGCGCATACGACCGCGATGTTCTTGGCATTTGCCATAATGCTTAATTCGCTTCTTTTGACTCATTTGGCAATCCATCAGTAATTAAAAATCAAAAATTGGCTTAAAATTAAGTTATATGGAACTTTCACTAGGTATCGGTGGTTATAATTTACATAAACATTATGAAGAAACTAATCCTTCTCTTCGGCCTTTTCACATCCGTCTTCGTCTTTGCATCCCCCGAAATCGGAAAAGAGATTCCCGATTTTACTGGTAAAACAGCTGATGGAAAATCTGTAAAGCTTTCCGAATTCAAAGGTAAAATAGTTGTAATCGAGTGGTACAACCCCACCTGCCCTTTCGTTAAGAAATTTTACAGCGTAGGGAAAATGCAGGAGTATCAGACACAAGTAACGTCCGCTGGACACATCTGGATTACGATCAATACAGGGGGAAAAGTGCCTGACCTCCAAGCGGCGGTAAAAAATGATAAAAATAAAGCGAGCGTCGTGATTGATGATACTGACGGCACTATTGCGAAAATATTTGATGCTAAGACCACTCCACATTGCTTCGTGATTAATCGCGATGGCCTTCTCGTGTATAAAGGTGCCATCGACAGTATAGCTTCTACCAAGTCTAGTGACATCGATAAAGCTACCAATTATGTCTTAGCCGCAGTTGCAGCCACCCAAGATAACAAAAAAATCGAAGCGAACAGCACTAAGTCCTACGGCTGCGGAGTTAAATACTAACTCAATCCAGCCGCTCGGAGAATATTCGCATGAACCTGTTCATTGCTTAAGTAGGGAGTGAACTGGGAAGCCCCTGGGCCGTAAGCACAGAACTCAACCATTTCCGAAGTGTGATTACCACTTGTCCATCCAGCAGCCGTGTATGCGGGTAAGATTTTCTGGAGTGATTCTACGTCAGAAAGTGAATTTAAATCTTCTTTTTTGAAATTTAGATTAGTTACTCGAACTACTAAATCACGGAATGCAGCAGTAGATTTCAAACTTTGGGATTCGATGAACAGTTGCTCAAGTGACATCTTAAAATCACCCAAACGTAAGAATGTCTTATTAGTATCGAAATACGAAGGGACGTTAGTATCAAAATTATCATTACCTACGCCGTTAATCTGCATTCCGCCTGTACCGTGATCGGTTGTAAGAATAAGTAATGTATCCGGGTTTTTCTCAATAAATTTAAGCACCGTTGCAATGGTCTCATCAAAGGCGATTTGCTCCAAGAGTATCGCACCAGCGTCATTGCCATGAGCCGCGTGATCAATGCGTCCGCCTTCAATCATTAAGAAAAATCCTTCTGGGCCCTGCGACAGCTGTGACAAAGCAACTTGTGACATCTCATTTAAGGTCGGAGTGAATGCCTTGAGCTCAGGTGTGTTAATTCGATCAATTTCAAAAGGTATATATTTTTCGGCAAACAACCCCAGAAGTGGCTGACGTTCTTTAACCGTTAAAAGGTCCGCACGGTTCTGGACGATTTTATATCCAAACTTTCCGTAGGCATTTTTAAGATTATTATCAAAATGAGTCCAACCACCTCCGAGAATTACATCCACGCCGCGCTCTAAATACTGCTGAGCGATTTCGGGCTGTAGTTTCCGCGCCGGCAGGCTCGCGACGAAACCAGCGGGGGTAGCGTGGGTAGCCGTGGCGGTAGTCACCAGACCTGTCAGCTTCCGTGCCGCTTTCATTTTCTGTAAGAGTGTGACCGGCTTACGACCATCAGGCGTAATATTGATAACACCGTTCTCAATGCGTTCACCAATTCCCCAACAACTTGCCGCTGCGGCAGAGTCCGTCACTAAACCCGTGGCTGAATAAGTTTCACACAACGATCTCACGGCGGGTAAATCTTGATAAATTTTTAACCAGTGACTGCTACGGTTTTCTTTTAGTTTTAAAAACTGTTGGGTCGCACTGAGCGTTCCTAGTCCCATTCCATCACTCACCATAAAAATAATATTCTTAGCCGAACCAATTCCCGTATTTGACTTACTCTCACGTGGACTTGCGCCCAAAGCAGGCACGGCCGATGCGCCTAGAACTAGGCTACCTGCTCCAGCAAACTTTAAGAAGTCCCGACGTGATGTCGTACGGTGTTTGGACATAATTTAAATCAAGGGGTTTAAATTATATCCGCAATCTGCGAAGAGTGACAATTCAGTGTCGAAGACGGACACTTAAGCGCCGTGGGTACCCGACGAAGGACTGGGTGACGCTGGCGTCGCGACTACAGCTTTTAATCGACGTTCAGCAATTTCTGCGGTCACCAACGAGATAAATTCCTCAAAGGTGCGATTACCCTCAAAAGATTTATCAGCGCGAGAACGGATATTCACCAGGCCGGCTTCTTTTTCCTTAGCACCGACCACCAACATGTGAGGTACTTTGGTGAGTTCAGCCCGACGAATCTTGGCGCCAAGTTTATCGGATGATCCATCGACCGAGCAGCGAATATTTAACTCGGTTAATTTTTTACCAAGTTCTTCGCAATAAGGATTCATATCATCATTTAATGAAATGATACGGACTTGTTCAGGAGCCAACCAAGTCGGGAAATCACCTGCAAAGTGTTCGATTAAAATTCCAACGAATCTTTCCATCGATCCGAACGGCGCACGGTGAATCATTACCGGACGATGCGGTTTGTTGTCAGGTCCGATAAATGAAAGTTCAAAACGTTCGGGTAAATTAAAATCAACTTGTACCGTACCTAACTGCCACTCACGACCAATCACATCGCGAACAACGAAATCGATTTTTGGTCCGTAGAATGCGGCTTCGCCTGCTTCTTCGGTAAATTTAACACCGAGGGTTGCGGCAGCTGCACGACAAGCGGCTTCAGCCTTATCCCAATTTTCGGTCGATCCGGTATATTTATTGGAATCAGGATTTCTTAAGCCAACACGCACACGATAATCATTGAGACCGAGAGTCTTGAGTACGATTTTTACTAATTCGAGACAGCCCTGAACTTCTTGGCCGACTTGATCTTCAGTACAGAAAAGGTGTCCATCGTCTTGAGTGAATCCGCGTACACGAGTCATGCCGTTCAGCTCACCAGACTGCTCCCAGCGATACACCGTGCCGAATTCAGCCAGACGAACTGGTAAATCGCGATAGGAGTGAGGTTGAGAAGCAAAAATTCGGATGTGGTGCGGGCAATTCATGGGCTTCAGTAAGAAACCCTGAATCACACCTTGTTCGAGTCGGTTGGTTAATTCACCACAGCCACAACCTTCTTTGGATAACATTTCCATCGCTTCGCGTTCAACAAGTGGAGGAAACTGTGCGTCTTTGTAATACGGGAAGTGTCCCGAGGTGCGGTATAAATCTAAATTACCAATATGCGGAGTGAAGACCTGCTTATATCCCGTGCGGAATAATTGTTCGGAGATAAAGTTTTGGAGCTCTTGGCGAACAACTGCACCATTCGGCGTCCAAAGAATAAGACCCTGCCCTACTTTTTCATCGATATGAAAGAGTTTTAATTCTTTTCCCAGTTTACGGTGATCGCGCTTCTTAGCTTCTTCCGCACGTGCCACTGATTGTTCAAGTTCATCTTTCGTTGCATACGCAGTACCATAGATACGCTGTAGCTGTTTATTTTTTTCATTACCGCGGTGATAAGCACCTGCGATATTCAAAAGCTTAAAGGCCTTAACCTGAGATGAGTAGCGCACGTGTGTGCCAGCACATAAGTCCATGAACTCGCCATTTTTATAAAAAGAAATGGCTTCGCCTTGAGGGATGTCGGCCAAACGTCCGAGTTTATAAAGACTCTGTCCGCGTTCTTTGATAATTTGTTCAGCTTCTTCGCGAGTGCATTCCATCCGTTCGAATTTCTGATTCTCTTTCGAGATACGCTTCATCTCTTCTTCGATTTTCACTAGGTCATCGGCAGTGAAGGCGTGATCTAAATCAAAATCATAATAAAAACCATTATCCGTGGGCGGACCGATATCGAGCTGGGCCTGCGGAAATAATCTTAATACAGCTGCACCAAGCATGTGAGCGGCCGAGTGGCGAATCTCCTCTAAGGGAGTCATGGGTGTACGTGTAGACATACGAAAAGGTTACCCCTTTCGCTAGGGTCTCTTCGACCCAAGCGCAAGAATGGACACACCCTCCTTACCGATATTTCAGATATTAGCCCCTATTCCTTAACAATTTCGTAGGTCATCGTCACCACTACACGAATCGTTTTCTCAATCGAAGTCGTATCTACTGAACCATAATCGCTCTCTCCTACCGAGTCTTTTGCTTGAATCGAAAACGCGCCCTGTGAAGCGTCAATCAATGTACCAATCTTACTTCCCGAACCTAATACCAAAACATCTGCACGCGCACGAGCATTTTTCGCTGCAGCAATGAGTGATTCTTTTTTAGAGTCGTCTACGTTGATTAACTTATAGGCAACATGTCGACGACCGACTTCAACTTCATTTTCTAAGGCAAAGTCTTCACGCAAAAACTTGTCGACGAGATCAACCTTAGCAGTGGTGACTTTGAATTCTGTAAAATAAATAAAATCAGGCACTGTACCACGTGCATATTTATCATACTCAATTGCACCTGTTGTTTTAGTGTTAGCTGGCTCCAATCTTCTCTGCTCAAGTCCATCCATACTTATCTCTGATTCACTAAATCCAGAATCGAGAAGTTTCTTTTTGAAAATATCGCGTTGTAACATGAAGTTTTTCTTGCCTGCGACTGGCTCGGTACCTCTCCAAACCACTAAAAATTCCATAATCGCTTGATCTGATTTTACATTTTGAGTGGCAACACCTTTAACCATGATTGAGGGCTGACTTTTTCTTACTTGAGCAATCGCTGTACTTAATTTTTCAGATCCGATAATGAAACCAAGGGCTAAAGAAGCACCAAGTAAGAGGAAGGCGATACGTTGAGAGTTAGTAGGAGATTGAGACATAGTTAATCATTATACCAATTCGGTATAACTGAAGTCAATCTGTCTAATAAAATTATTTAAGACTTTTTGAGGTCGTACCCATCCTTGCGGTCGAGCATCGTCCAACCCCGTTCGGCGAGTTCCAGGCGGAGACGATCAGCGGCCAAGAAGTCCTTCGCCTGTTTTGCCGCCCAACGTTTGGCACCGAGCTCGGCGACATCGGCCGGAACACCTTGCGCGGGTGCCGAGGTGAAAAGTTTGAGACCTAGAGCGTAGAGAATTTTGGCTAAACCGCTCAAGTCTTGTCGGGCAGACTCTACGGAGAGTTCGGATTTATCGGCTAAGACGGTAAAAATCTGTCCGAGGCATCCAGGAATGTTCAAATCATTCTGTAAAATCTGCCAAGCAGGAGCAAAACGACCCCAAGAGGTCTGAATTTCCTGCTTAGTGGGTGCAGCAAACTCCTCTTTCGAGAATCCTGCTACCGTAAGAATCCTTTCGGTACCCTTTTCGATCTTACTAAGAGCTGAACGAGCATCCTCGAGACCCTTAATAGTGAAATTGAGAGAACTACGATAGTGACCCGCAATCAAAGCGAAGCGAACTTCCATGGGCGTGTAGCCTTTGGCCTTCAAGTCGTCTAATGTATACAAATTTCCCTTACTTTTTGACATCTTTTCGCCCTCCACAAGGAGGTGAGCACTATGAAACCAGTGGGCAGCAAAGCCAGGTATGCCCGTTGCACACTCACTTTGGGCGATTTCATTCTCGTGGTGCGGGAAACATAAGTCGATGCCACCGCCATGGAGGTCAAAAGTTACTCCTAAATGTTCGAGCGACATTGCCGAGCACTCGATGTGCCAGCCTGGACGACCCTCACCCCAGGGACTGGGCCAGAAATTGGCACCGTCTTCGGGCTTTCTCGACTTCCATAAGGCGAAGTCCGAGGCCGACTCCCGATCATACTCGTCGGAATCATTAGCCTCCCCTGCACTGTTCGTCGACTGCGTCTCACGTTTTGAAAGATCTAAATGACTTAACTTACCATAGTCGTGACAGCTGCTGACCTTGAAGTAAACCGATCCGTCTTTGGCGACGTAAGCATGTCCTTTATCCACAAGTGCTTTAATCATAGCCACTTGTTGTGGAATGTGTGCAACCGCACTCGGTTCAACATGAGGCGCTAAAAGTCCGAGTGCCTCGCAATCAGCATGAAATTTATCAGTCCACTGCTTAGTGAATTCCGTTAAAGTCTTTTGGGCTGCTTGCGCACCACGGATTGTTTTGTCATCAACATCGGTGATATTTCTGACGTGTTTAATCTTCAAACCATCCACCTCTAAAGTTCGACGAAGAACATCCTGTAAAATAAAGGTTCTGAAATTGCCGATATGGGCAGGTCCATAAACAGTCGGACCACAACAATACATACCAAAGGTCGACTTTCCGGCCCGGAGTGACAAGGGACGCATCTCGCGTGACATGGTATCGTGCAGTAATACTGGCATACTTAATAGTTAGATTAATCTTAGCCCCATGGGCGAGAATGAATCGTTTGGTTATAATTAGATGTCATAAAAGGCAATCTGGCTTGAAATTGAGTCGGCATACATACACTTGGAC
>Ga0007795_10000721_pt1 | contig 11232 bp, 10 predicted proteins | sample CryBogmetaGMA1M_FD_60369 | JGI IMG/M metagenome (GOLD analysis project Ga0007795, IMG submission 60369) | Freshwater microbial communities from Crystal Bog, Wisconsin, USA - MA1M | ecosystem: Environmental > Aquatic > Freshwater > Lake | place: Crystal Bog, Wisconsin, USA | collected 2009-07-06
CTAGGTTAGTTTAGTATTGAACCATAGTGATTGGGGCGTCCGAAAGGGCGCCCCTTTTGCTATAGAGCCGGCGTGATGATTGGGAGTTGTGAACTATGACCTTGGCCACAGCCGACGCTGTCATGGACTTCTGGTTCCATGAAATACCCTCCAAGGCTTGGTTTCAGAAATCCGAAGCCTTTGATGCCGAGGTCGCGGCTCGGTTCGGAGCGACCTTGAAAGCCGCCGTGCGTGGGGAGCTCTGGTCCTGGCGTCAAACGCCAAAGGGCCGCGTGGCAGAGGTCATCGTGATCGATCAGTTTTCCCGGAACATCTACCGGGAAAAGCCTGCGTCTTTCAGCAATGACCCCCTGGCGCTAGTCCTGGCGCAAACCACTGTGCAGCTGGGGGCAGATCAAGACCTGGAGCCCGACGCCCGCGCCTTCCTCTACATGCCCTATATGCACAGCGAGTCCGCCCTCATCCATGTTGAGGCTGTCCGCCTGTTCTCCCATCCCGGCCTAGAACGGAACCTGGATTTTGAACTGCGCCACAAGGCTGTCATTGATCGCTTCGGCCGCTTTCCCCACCGCAACGCCATTCTCGGGCGGACCTCGACCCCAGAGGAGACGGCATTTTTGCTGACCCCTGGGTCTAGCTTCTAAGGAGTCTGCATGCCCCAAGCTTCCCCTCACCTGATGAATGCGGCCATCGACCAGCTCTTCCAGTTTGATCCTTTGGTGGTCGCCACCACCCATTCGGCCCTGGCGCAGGATCCAGAGGCCTTCATGCCCAAGGCGCTGCGCGGCTATCTGGGTCTTATGGCCAGTGAGCGTCGCGACGCCTTCAGCGGTATCAGAGCCTTGCAGGGGGCTAGGCCTGAAACGGCGGAAGAGCTGGCCCATGCGGCAGCCATCGACGCCTGGATCAAGGGAGACTGGCACGCCGCCAGCCGTATCCTCGACGCGCGTTTAGCAGAGGCACCGACCGATGGCCTTGCCCTTCTGGTGGGCCATCAGCTGGACTTCTTCCTGGGTGAGGCGCGCAACCTGCGCGACCGGGCGGCCCGCGCCCTGCCGCACTATGAGGGCGAGCGCCTCGGTTATGTCCAGGGCATGTTGGCCTTTGGCCTGGAGGAATGCGGCGATTATGAAGCGGCCCGGACCGCCGGCATGGCCGCCCTGGACTCCGACCCCCAGGATGTCTGGGCCATCCACGCCGTCACCCATGTGAACGAGATGCAGGGCCGGACCGAGGCCGGGGTGGCCTTCCTGGAACGGAAACGACAGGCTTGGACCCGAGATACCATGCTGCGCATCCACTGCACCTGGCACCGGGCGATCTTTGGCCTTGAGCTGATGGATTATGAGGGCGGTTTTGCGGCACTCGATGCCGTCCTCACCGGCCCCGATACTGGTGATACCGCGCTTTCCATGGCGGATGCTGGCAGCCTGCTCTGGCGGTTGCACCTGGACGGCGTCGATGTGGGCGACCGGTGGACCCGGCTTGCCGATGCCTGGGCGGCCAAGGACCCTGCCCCCTGGTATGTGTTCAATGACCTTCATGCCCTGCTGGCCTTTATCGGGGCTGGACGCATGGCAGAGGCGTCGCAGAGGCTTGCAGAGCTTGAGGACCTGGTCGGCGCGCCGGGCGGGGAAGGCACCAACTGGCTGGCCACAGCCACAGCAGGTTTGGCGGTAGCCCGGGGCCTTGTGGCCTTCGGTCGGGGAGACCATGGGGATGTGGTTCGGCACATCGCCCCGGTACGGCATCAACTTTCCATCTTCGGCGGCAGCCATGCCCAGCGCGATGTTTTCCAACGCACCCTTCTGGTCGCGGCAATCCGCGCCGGAGAGACGGCTCTGGCCCGTAACCTGTGCGCCGAGCGGCTGGCTGATCGTCCGGCCAGTGTCTGGGCGGGGCTGCAACTCAAGGCACTAACGCCCCTGGACCGCTGAAGCTTCCGCCCCTAACCTCCCACCAAAGACCTGGGAGGGAACCATGACCACAGACACCGCAAAGGCTGGTGGCCGGAATGATGGGCTGATTATCGGCGCGTCCTCGGCCGGTACCATTTTCGAATGGTATGACTTCTATCTCTATGGCTCCCTGGCCAGCTTCATCACCGGTCACTTCTTCTCCGGGGTCAATGAGACCACCGGCTATATATTTGCCCTAATGGCGTTTGCCGCAGGTTTTGCCGTTCGGCCTTTCGGTGCCCTGGTGTTTGGGCGGCTGGGGGATCTCTGGGGTCGGAAGAACACCTTCCTGGTCACCATGCTGCTCATGGGTCTGTCGACCTTCGCGGTCGGCCTGCTGCCCGATTACAAGACCATCGGCGTGGCCGCGCCCATTGCCCTGATCGTCATGCGTCTCGTCCAGGGGCTGGCCCTGGGCGGTGAATATGGCGGCGCAGCGACCTATGTGGCCGAGCATGCCCCCGCCGGGCGGCGCGGCTTCTACACCAGCTGGATCCAGACCACGGCGACCCTGGGTCTCTTTCTGTCCCTGATCGTCATTATTCTGGTGCGCACCCGGGTGGGTGAAGACGCCTTCAAGGCCTGGGGATGGCGGGTGCCCTTCCTGGTCTCCAGCGTGTTGTTGGCGGTCAGCTTGTGGATTCGTTTGAAGTTAAACGAAAGTCCGGTTTTCCAACGCATGGTGGATGAGGGCACCACCTCCAAGGCACCCCTCACCGATGCCTTTGGCAAGTGGAGCAATCTGAAACTGGTGATCCTGGCCCTGCTGGGCCTCACCGCAGGTCAAGCGGTGGTTTGGTATACCGGCCAATTCTACGCCCTGTTCTTTCTGGAAAAGACCCTCAAGGTCGACGGCGTCCTGACCAATGAATTGGTGGCTATTGCCCTGCTAATCGGCACCCCTTTCTTCGTGATCTTTGGCTGGCTGTCGGACAAGATTGGCCGCAAGCCGATCATCCTGCTCGGCTGCCTATTGGCTGCCCTGACCTATTTCCCGATCTTCAAGGCCCTGACCGTCGCTGCCAATCCGCAACTGGCGGCCGCCTCGGCCTCGGCGCCGGTGACGGTGATCGCCGATCCCGCCGACTGCACCTTCCAGTTTGATCCCGTCGGCAAGCAGACCTTTGCCAAGTCCTGCGACATCGCCAAGACCGCCCTGGCCACTGCCGGTATTTCCTATGCCAACCAGGCCGCTGCACCCGGCACGGTCGCGTCCGTCAAGATCGGCACGGCCACGGTCGCCAGTTTTGATGGCCAGCGCCTGGAGAAGAAGGCCTTCACCGCGGCCAAGACCAGCTGGGGCAAGGCCCTTACCGCTGAGCTGGCCAAGGCCGGTTATCCCGCCAAGTCAGACCCCGCCAAGATGGACAAGCCCAAGGTGGTGGCTCTGCTCTTCCTCTTGGTGCTCTATGTGACCATGGTCTATGGCCCGGTCGCAGCCGCCCTGGTGGAAATGTTCCCGGCCCAGGTGCGCTACACCTCCATGAGTCTGCCCTACCATGTGGGCAATGGCTGGTTCGGCGGCTTCCTGCCCACCACGGCCTTCGCCATGGTCGCAGCCACAGGCAATATCTATTACGGCCTCTGGTACCCGATCGCCGTCGCCGGCTTCACCGTGGTGGTGGGCGGCCTGTTCGTGAAGGAAATGCGCGGCGCGAACGTCGACTGACGGCAGGGCAGGGTGGCCAATCGGCCACCCGTCCGCCAATCCGTATCAGCCGATCTTAGGAGCCAGCTCGCCCGAAGCATAGCGCTTAGACATTTCCGAGAGCGGGATCGGGCGGATTTTTGAGGCCTGTCCCGCCGTGCCGAATTCCTCGAAGCGCTGCAGGCAGACGGCCTTCATGGCGTCCATGGCGGGCTTGAGATACTTGCGCGGATCAAACTCGCCGGGGTTTTCCACCAGGATCTTGCGGATGGCGCCCGTCATGGCCATGCGATTGTCGGTATCGATATTGATCTTGCGGACACCGTGCTTGATGCCGCGCTGGATCTCTTCCACCGGCACACCCCAGGTCTGGGGCATTTGGCCGCCATACTGATTGATAATGTCCTGCAGGTCCTGAGGCACACTGGACGAGCCGTGCATGACCAGGTGGGTGTTGGGCAAACGGCGGTGGATTTCCTCAATGACGTTCATAGCCAGCACATCGCCGTCCGGCTTACGGGTAAACTTATAGGCACCGTGGCTGGTGCCCATGGCAATGGCCAGGGCGTCCACATTGGTGGCCTTGACGAAATCTACGGCCTGATCTGGATCGGTCAGCAGCTGGTCGTGGCCAAGCTTGCCTTCAAAGCCGTGGCCGTCTTCCTTTTCACCCATGCCGGTTTCCAGGGACCCCAGAACCCCCAGCTCACCCTCGACGCTGGCACCGACCCAATGGGCCATGTCGACCACGGCCTTGGTCACCCGGACATTGTAGTCATAGTCGGCAGGGGTCTTGCCGTCCGCGGCCAAGGAGCCGTCCATCATCACCGAGGTGAAGCCATACTGGATGGCCGTAGCGCAGGTGGCTTCGTTATTGCCGTGGTCCTGGTGCATGCAGATCGGAATGTGCGGATACAGTTCTGCAAGCGCATCGATCAGGTGCTTCAGCACAATGTCGTTGGCATAGGAGCGGGCGCCCCGGCTTGCCTGGATAATCACCGGCGAGTCGGTCTTCTGGGCGGCCTCAAGAATGGCCAAGCCCTGCTCCATATTATTGATGTTGAAGGCGGGAACCCCATAGCCTTGCTCAGCTGCATGATCGAGGAGTTGTCTCAGTGTGACCCGGGCCATGGTGCGCGCTCCAGCTAGCGTTTGTTCTGTTTTGACAAGGCTGCCACGCCGGGCAGCTCCTTGCCTTCCATCCATTCAAGAAAGGCGCCGCCTGCGGTCGAGACGAAGGTGAACTCATCTGCGACCCCCGCCGCGTGCAGAGCCGCCACAGTGTCCCCACCGCCCGCCACGGCCACCAGCTTTCCAGCCTTAACGAGGTCTGCTGCATATTTTGCGGCTGTCACGGTTCCCTTATCGAAGGGCGGGACTTCGAAGACGCCTAAGGGGCCATTCCAGATCAGAGTCTTGGAATTGGCCATGGCGCGGCATAGCCGCTCCACTGTTTCGGGACCGGCATCGAGAATGCGTTCGTCATCGTCCAGGGCACCCAGATGGCGCACCCTGGCTGGAGCCCCTGGGGCAATTTTCTCAGCAACCACGATGTCGAGGGGCAGGAAGAGCTTACAATTGTTCTGCCCGGCCAGGCGGATGATATCCCGCGCTGTGTCAGCCATATCCTTCTCGCAGTAGGAGGCCCCAACATCGTGGCCTTGGGCGTAGAGGAAGGTATTGGCCATGCCGCCGCCAATGGCCAGCTTGTCCAGCTTGGTCACCAGATTGCGCAGCAAGTCGAGCTTAGTAGACACCTTGGAGCCGCCGACAATGCCCATGACCGGCCGCTGAGGGCGACCCAGGGCGGCGTCGAGGGCCGATAGCTCTAGCCGCATCTGCTCGCCGGCATAGGCAGGCAGGAGGTGGGCGAGGCCTTCTGTTGAGGCGTGGGCCCGGTGCGCCGCCGAAAAGGCGTCATTCACATAGAGATCGCCATTTTCCGCCAGGGCCTGGGCGAAGGCTGGATCATTGGCCTCTTCCCCAGGGTAGAAGCGGACGTTTTCCAGCAGGAGGACGTCTCCGGCCTGCATGGCGTCCACCGCCGCTGCGGCATCCTTACCGACACAGTCTGGAGCGAAGGCGACCGGATGTCCCAAGACCTTGGCCAGGGCCGGGGCGATGGGTGCCAGACTCATGGCGTCGACCCAGCGACCCTTGGGCCGGTCAAAGTGCGCCAGGAGAATAACCTTGGCCCCTCCAGCCCTCAGCTTTTCGATGGTGGGAATAGCGGCCCGCAGACGGGTGTCGTCTGTGACCTGCCCGTCATGCATGGGGACATTGAAGTCCACCCGCACCAGGGCGTGCTTACCAGCCAGATGGGCGTCGTCGAGGGTCGAGAAGGTCATCTGGGCTTAGATCAAAGCCGCAATTGCGAGGGCGGTGTCGCTCATCCGCGTGGAGAAGCCCCACTCATTGTCATACCAGCTGAGGACGCGACCCAGGCCACCGTCGATCACTTGGGTCTGGGCCAGGGCGGCCGTAGACGAAGCCGGGGCGTGATTGAAGTCGATGGAGACCAGGGGATCATGGGTCACAGCCAGGACGCCCTTCAGGGGGCCATTGGCGGCGGCGATCAGGGCCTCATTGATCTCTTCCTTGGTCAGCTTGCGGCCGGGCACCCAGGTCAGGTCCACCACCGACACATTGGGGGTTGGGACGCGGATGGACGAGCCGTCCAGCTTCCCGTTGAGTTCCGGGATCACCAGACCAAGGGCCTTTGCAGCACCGGTGGAAGTGGGGATCATGGACATGGCGGCAGCCCGGGCCCGGTAGAGGTCCGAGTGCATGGTGTCCAGGGTCGGCTGGTCGCCGGTATAGGAGTGGATGGTCGTCATATAGCCACGCTCAATGCCAGCGAGCTCGTGCAGGACCTTGGCGATCGGTGCCAGGCAGTTGGTAGTGCAAGAGGCATTGGAGACGATCAGGTCATCCTTGGTCAGGGTGTTGTGGTTCACGCCGAAGACGATGGTCTTGTCCGCATCGGTACAGGGCGCTGAGACCAGGACACGCTTGGCACCTGCGTCCAGGTGAGCCTTGGCCTTGTCCTTGGAGGTGAAGAGCCCCGTGCATTCCAGGGCAATATCGACGCCTAACTCCCGGTGCGGCAGCTCTGCGGGATTGCGAATGGCGGTGACCTTGATCTTGCCAAAGCCCACGTCAATGGTGTCGCCATCGACGGTGACGGTGCCGGGGAACCGCCCGTGGACGCTGTCATAGCGCAGCAGGTGTGCATTGGTTTCCACAGGACCCAGGTCGTTGATTGCTACGACCTCGATGTCCTTGCGGCCGTGCTCCACGATCGAACGCAGGACCAGGCGGCCGATACGGCCAAACCCATTGATTGCGACGCGAACGGCCATAGCGGATTCCTTCATCGGATGAGCTTGAATTGGGCGCGTTTTTTCGGGTTGAGCGCTGGGAAGTCAACCCCTAGTGCGCCCAGATCGATCCCAAGGACATGAATTAAGGCGCTCAGTCCCTTAGCCGGCCACGACCCGGACCTTATCTGCGGCAGACTTGGCAAGATGGCGGGCCTCATCCGTGTCCTTGGCCCGTGCCAGGGCGACCCCCATGCGACGGCGCTCAAAGGCCTCTGGTTTCCCAAATAGTCGCAGGTCCGACCCAGGCATGGCCAGGGCTTCAGCAATACCCTCATAGGCGACGCCCACGCCGTCTAGGCCCCCATAGATGACAGCACTGGCCCCCGGTTCGCGTAGACCTGCGTCTATCGGCAGGCCCAGAATAGCCCGGGCGTGGAGGGCAAATTCACTGAAGGTCTGGGTTGCCAGGGTGACCAGACCGGTATCGTGGGGTCGAGGGCTGACCTCGGAGAACCAGACCTCATCACCCTTGACGAACAGCTCGACCCCAAACAGGCCCAGCCCGCCTAGATTGTCGGTCACCGCCCTGGCTATGGCCCTGGCGCGATCCAGGGCAGTGGGGGACATGGCCTGGGGCTGCCAGGATTCCACATAGTCGCCCTTGACCTGCCTGTGGCCAATCGGTGCGCAAAAGTGTGTCTGGACAGCGCCCTGGGAGTCCTTGGCGCGGATGGTCAACTGGGTGATTTCGAAGTCAAAATCTACCCGGCCCTCGACAATGACCTTGGCTTCGGCGACCCGGCCTGCAGATAGGGCATAGGCCCAAGCGGCGGCAATACCTTCGGGCCCCTCAACAAAAGACTGACCCTTGCCTGATGAACTCATCACCGGCTTGATAAAGCAGGGAAAGCCCGTGACTTCAGCTGCGGCTTTCGCCAAGTCCGCCTCGCTGGAGGCAAAGGCATAGGCGCTGGTAGGCAGACCAAGGGTCTCGGCCGCCAACCTACGAATGCCTTCGCGGTTCATCGTCAGCTGGGCAGCCCGGGCTGTCGGGATAACAGTGGCCAGACCATCGGCTTCGATCCTAGCCAGCTCGTCAGTGGCGATGGCTTCGATCTCTGGAACGATCAAGTGGGGACGCTCAGCCTCCACCAGGGCGCGCAGGGCCACAGCATCGGTCATGGCGATCACATGGCTGCGATGGGCCACCTGCATGGCGGGGGCATTGGCATAGCGATCCACGCCGATCACCTCGCAGCCCAGCCTCTGTAGCTCTATGGCCACTTCCTTGCCCAGTTCGCCACAGCCCAGCAGCATGACCCGGACGGCTGACGGCGAGAGGGGGGTTCCGAAGCGCATGATCAGGTCCTATCCGAGCTGAGCCTTGGCGGCGGCAACCACAGCGTCTGCGGTGATGCCGAATTCCTTATAGAGCCGCTCCGCCGGGGCGCTGGCCCCAAAACCTGTCATGCCCACAAAGGCCCCGGTCTCCCCAATGAACCGCTCCCAGCCATAGGAAACCTGAGCCTCTACGGCGACGCGGACTGGTGCCTTGCCAATGACGTCGGCCTTGTATTTTGCTGTCTGTGTCTCGAACAGATCCCAGCAGGGGGTCGAAACCACCCGAGTTGGCACCCCTTCGGACTCCAGGATGTCCCGTGCGGCGACGGCAATGGAGACCTCCGTGCCAGACGCGAAAATCGTCACCCTGGCCGCACCGCTGGCGGCCTTAAGCTCATAGGCACCCCGTGCAGACAGATTTTCAGCTGCAGCTTCCGTCCGGACAGCAGGCACCTTTTGGCGGGACAGGGCCATGACCGACGGTGTGGTCTTGGTCGACAAGGCCAGCTTCCAGCACTCGGCGGCTTCCACAGCGTCGGCAGGACGATAGACGTTGAGATTTGGGATCATCCGTAGAGCGCCCACATGCTCCACAGGTTGGTGGGTTGGACCGTCTTCCCCAACGCCAATCGAGTCATGGGTCATCACGTGGATCACTCGAGTTCCCATCAGGGCCCCCAGGCGAATGGCCGGACGGCTATAGTCAGAGAACACCAGGAAGGCCCCAGAAAAGGGAATAATCCCCCCATGCAGGGCCATGCCGTTCATCGCGGCGGCCATGCCGTGTTCGCGGACGCCATAGTGCACATAGCGACCGTCATAGTCTGGAAGATCGAAGGCCTTGGTGCCCTTGACGTAAGTGTTGTTGGATCCAGTCAGATCGGCCGAGCCACCGATCAGTTCTGGAATGGCCGGAACCAGATGCTCCAAGGCTGATCCCGAGTGCTGGCGGGTCGCGGCTGCAGGTTTGGCGGCAACTGCCTGAGTGATGTAGGCATCCAGGGCCGCAAAGGCGTCTGCGGGTAGGTCGCCGTTCATGGCGCGATCAAAGTCGGGTTTCAGATTTGAGCCATCTAGGCGCGATTGCCAGGCCTTGCGCTCCCGGCCGGCCTTGCGCCCTGCTGAGCGCCAGGATTTGACCACCTCTTCAGGCAGCTCAAAGGGGGGCAGGTTCCAGCCCATGGCCTTGCGGGCATCAGCGATCTCGGCATCCATAAGGGCGTAGCCATGGCTGTGGGGATCGGCTTCCTTGGGCCCGGCACCCTTGGAAATCTTGGTCTTACAGGCAATCAGGGTGGGACGGTCCTGTTTGGTCGCCCAGCGCATAGCTGCTGCGATCTTAGCAAAGTCGTGGCCGTCGACGGCCTTTACCGCCCAGCCATAGGCCTTGAACCGCGCCAGCTGATCGCCGGTCTCAGCGATGGTGGCATAGCCATCAATGGTGGTGTTGTTGTCGTCAAACAGGACGGTCAGCTTGCTCAGCTTCAGCCTGCCGGCCAGGGAGGCCGCCTCATGGCTGATCCCCTCCATTAGGCAGCCGTCTCCAGCGATGACCCAGGTGCGATGGTCTACCAGACCTTTGCCGAAACGGTTCGCCAGATGACGTTCCGCCATGGCCATGCCCACCGCAGTGGCTATGCCTTGACCCAGGGGGCCCGTGGTCGTCTCGACACCGGGGGTATGGCCGTATTCCGGGTGGCCGGGGGTATTAGACCCCCACTGACGGAAGTTGCGGATCTGCTCCATGGTCATGGCCTTAAAGCCAGTCAGGTGCAGCAGGGCATAGAGCAGCATGGAGCCATGCCCGGCCGAAAGAACGAATCGGTCGCGGTCTGCCCAGGTCGGACGCGCTGGGTCATACTTCAGGAACTTGGTCCAAAGCACAGTGGCGACATCAGCCATGCCAAGGGGCATGCCCTGGTGGCCAGATTTCGCATGGTGAACAGCATCCATAGAAAGGACGCGGATTGCGTTGGCCATGGTCTGGAGAGGCGCGGGCATTTTAGAGTTCCGGAGCTTACAAAATAACAATCTGGCGCGGGGTCGCACGCAAGCGAATAGGGGTCAAGGAAGGTAACGGGTTTCAGACGTCGCCCAGGCAGGTCTATAGTCTTATAGTCACACTACGGAGAGGAACATGGACCGCGAGGAGAGCCTATTTGATCAGGCCGTCAAACGGTTGGATCGCGCGATTTCGTCAGTGGAGCAAAAACTGCGCTCAAACGCCCCCCAGGCCGCTGCGTCTAGGGGTGATCAGGAACAGCTTGCCCAAGACCTCGCCCAGGAACTTGCCCTCTCCAGAGCCCGGGAGAAGGAACTAGAGGCAGCGGGCGCGGAGGCCTCCACCGCATTGGCCAAGGCGATCGCCGAGATTAATGCAGCCTTGGAATCACAAGGGGAGAATGCCTGATGGCTCAGGTCACGGTCACTGTTAATGGTCGTCCCTATGCTGTGGGCTGCGAAGACGGCCAGGAGGCGCATCTCATGGAGTTGGCGCGCCTGTTCGATGTGCAGGTCCGCAGCGTCTCCAAAGACATGGGTCAGCTTGGCGATACGCGGCTGTTTCTCATGGGTGCCCTATTGCTTGCCGATGAGCTGACCGATGCCCGGGCGCGGCTCTCTGTCATGCAGACCGAACATGCCCGCCTGCAATCGGAATATGCCCGCTTGGAAACGCGCTCCACCCTGGCCCTAGAGAACGCCGCCCGGAAGCTGGAAAAACTGGCGGCGGAATAAAGGCGAGATCGCCTCTGACAATTTCCGCACAATGCCCTATTCTATCAAGCGGCGGGTCTTGCTGCGGCTCGCGTCGAAGGCAACATATCCCAGCGACCTTAATTGTCTCGAAGGGAGCTGTCCCTGTCTTGGCCCGTGGGCCTGGGCATTACGGCGCCCACCTGGTTTACCAGGTCGAGGGGATTAAACCGCCCTTCACGGTCCTCGCGGCGCCGCCACCCGACCT
>Ga0007795_10000725_pt1 | contig 11209 bp, 7 predicted proteins | sample CryBogmetaGMA1M_FD_60369 | JGI IMG/M metagenome (GOLD analysis project Ga0007795, IMG submission 60369) | Freshwater microbial communities from Crystal Bog, Wisconsin, USA - MA1M | ecosystem: Environmental > Aquatic > Freshwater > Lake | place: Crystal Bog, Wisconsin, USA | collected 2009-07-06
AACATTGCGATGGAAGTGGAGCTGATCGCTCCAATCGCGATGGAAGAAAAGCTGCGCTTCGCTATCCGCGAAGGTGGCCGTACCGTTGGTGCAGGTGTGGTTGCTGGCATTATTGCTTGATTAGAGAATGTAGTTCCTTCTCCCGTCTGGGAGAAGGAATCGTATTTCGCAAATCTTCTTGCCTTTGCCTCCTACCTTTGGCATGAGAAGCGCGTGTGCGGCGATCAAACGCTGTGCCGATAGGGGCTTAGCTCAGCTGGTTAGAGCGGCGGTCTCCAAAACCGCAGGTCGAGAGTTCGATTCCCTCAGCCCCTGCCATTTTTTCAAAAGCCCTAGCGCTAGCGCTGGGGCTTTTGTTTGTATAGTCGGTGCCAGTCAGCCTTGACCGGTTCCAGCTTTACGCCTATAGAATTGCGCTTTCCACGACATGATTGAAGTGACAGCGGTTTTGCGGGTCACGGCGGCATGCGCGGGAGTTAAATGTTCATCCCGGGGTACACAATGGCCGGCTCTTCTTCTAACCGCTTTTCGCTGGTGCACTTCTTTAACGATGTGCGCTCTGAGACGAAAAAGGTGACCTGGCCAACCCGCAAGGAAACGCTGGTAACCACCGCGATGGTGTTTGTGATGGTGATCGTCGCAAGCGCCTTTTTCCTGCTCTCGGATATGGTAATCCACTGGGCCGTCGGCCTCGTGCTTGGCTTCGGCCGCTAGGAATTTCGGGCAATGGCCAATCGTTGGTATATCGTACACGCTTATTCGAATTTCGAGAACAAAGTCGCGCAGTCGATTAAAGATCAGGCCGTGCAGCGCAATCTCGCTGATAAATTCGAGGAAGTGATGGTTCCGACCGAAAAGGTCGTAGAAATCCGCCGTGGCCGTAAGGTCGACACCGAACGTAAGTTTTTCCCCGGTTACGTGCTGGTTAAGTGCGATTTGACCGATGATGTCTATCATTTGATCAAGAACACCCCAAAAGTGACGGGTTTTCTCGGTCAAGACAACAAGCCCATGCCGATTTCCGACCGTGAGGCGGAGCGTATCAAGGGGCAAGTGGCAGAGGGTGTTGATCGTCCAAAGCCGTCCGTCAGCTTCGAAGTGGGCGAAAATGTCCGCGTGGCGGATGGTCCGTTTGCCTCCTTCAGCGGCGTTGTCGAGGAAGTCGATGAGGCGCGCGCCCGTCTTAAAGTCGCTGTGTCGATCTTTGGTCGTGCGACGCCTGTTGAATTGGAATATGGTCAGGTCGAAAAGGTCTGACGATGAGAGGGTAGGGCGGTTAAGTCCTACTTTAAACACGTGTGGCAGGGAGTTTTTGAGGCTTTGCCGGCTTCGAAACAAAACCCGGACCACGCACCATAAACCGCTTGTAAAGCTCTTTTGAGCCTACCAAGCAAAAAGGAGAATGGATAATGGCAAAGAAGATCGCGGGTTACGTGAAGCTTCAGGTTCCGGCAGGTGCCGCGAATCCGTCGCCTCCCATCGGTCCGGCGCTGGGTCAGCGCGGATTGAACATTATGGAATTCTGCAAGGCGTTTAACGCCAAAACAGCGCAGATTGAAAAAGGTACGCCGATTCCGGTCGTGATTACGGCCTATCAGGATCGTTCCTTTACGTTTGAGACCAAGCTTCCTCCGGTTTCCTTCTTTCTGAAGAAGGCCTCTGGGATCGCCAAGGGGCACACGACCACGGGTCGCGGTACGATCGGTAAGATCACCACCGCCCAGATCGAAGAGATCGCCAAGGCTAAAATGCCTGATCTCAACTGCTCCACCGTCGAGGCTGCGGCCGCGATGATCACTGGTTCTGCCCGCTCCATGGGCCTTGAGATCGTAGGTTAAGCCATGTCAAAATCAAAAAGAGTAGTGGCGGGTGCCACTGGCATTGAGCGCACAAAGCTTTATCCGCTCGTTGAGGCGGTCAAGCTCGTGAAGGAAAAGGCCAATGCAAAATTCGATGAAACCATCGAAGTGGCCATGAATTTGGGCGTTGACCCACGTCATGCGGATCAGATGGTCCGTGGCGTGTGCATGTTGCCAAACGGTTCCGGCCGTACGCTGCGTGTCGGCGTGTTCGCTCGTGGTGCAAAGGCTGATGAAGCCAAAGCAGCAGGTGCTGACGTGATTGGCGCGGAAGATCTCGTCGAGATCGTCCAAGGCGGCAAGATCGACTTCGATCGCTGCATTGCAACGCCTGACATGATGCCGCTTGTCGGCCGTCTCGGTAAGGTGCTCGGCCCGCGCGGCATGATGCCTAACCCGAAGGTTGGTACGGTGACCATGGATATCGCCGGTGCCGTTGCTGCGGCTAAGGGTGGTTCGGTCGAATTCCGCGTTGAAAAGGCGGGTATCGTGCACGCCGGTATCGGCAAGGCCTCGTTCTCGGCAGAAAAGCTGGCTGAGAACATCAAGGCGTTTGTTGACTCGGTCGCAAAAGCCAAGCCAGCGGGTTCGAAGGGTACCTATCTGGAGCGCATCGCGATTTCGTCGTCGATGGGCCCAGGCGTGAAGGTCGATCTGTCGAGCGTAACCGGCGCCTAATCCGATCGGACATTTCTAAAATACACGGGCCCTAAAGCAATTTAGGGCCCGTTTTGTTTGGCTCGCGGATCCGTCATCTACTTGTCAAATTTTTTAACATTAAGGGCTTGGCATATCCATCGAACCCGTCTATGGAGACTGCTCGATATGCGTGATGTGCGTAATCCGTGAGGAAAGCGCGAAAAACCCGCGTGGTGTCAAATCCATGCGATCGATTGGCCGACAGATAAGGAGGAAACTCTTTGTCCGCGTCGGCTATATCCTGTCCGAGACTGCAGGTGGGCGATCCAAAAGAGCGATCTTTCGGAAAGTTCTTAATTCGAATGGACCTGCATAGACGGAGAAAGCCAGTTTCGGGGCAGGATTCAACATCCTTTGCTCCATAATGGTTTGAACCAGCTACCGGGCGCCGGGCTAAAGCCGGGCCTACCGGGGACAGACGCGTCGGAAGCGCCGGACGGACAAGTGGTTATCCACTTTTTATGTCAGGCATGTTGCAACCGGCGGGACATTCGTCCCCCGCCAACCGGAGAGAGCCCCGTGGATAAAGCGGCAAAAACTGAGCTCGTCGGCGTGCTGAACGGTATTTTCAATACCACCAGCGTCGTTGTCGTTGCTCACTATGCTGGCCTCACGGTCGCCCAGATGCAGACGCTGCGCAAGCAGATGGCTGCGGAAGGTGCCCATGTGAAGGTCGCGAAAAACCGCCTCGCCAAAATCGCTCTCGAAGGCACGCAGTGCGCATCGGTCGGGGCCCTTCTAAAGGGACCTACATTGCTGGCTTATTCCAGTGATCCGGTAGCGGCTGCAAAGGTCGCCGTCAATTTCGCCAAGACCAACGACAAGCTCGTTATTCTTGGCGGAGCGATGGGTTCGACCGCTCTGAACGCCGACAGCGTCAAGGCTCTTGCCACGATGCCGTCGCTTGATGAACTGCGCGCTAAGCTCGTTGGCCTGATCCAGGCTCCAGCGACGAAGATTGCTCAGCTCTCGACCGCGCCAGCTGCAAAGCTTGCTCGTGTGTTCGGTGCATATGCCACGAGAGATGCGGCCTAAGGCCTATTAACCCAACCAACTGGTTCAAACTTACTTCTAAAAGGACATTAAAATGGCCGATCTCAACAAGCTCGTCGACGATCTTTCTGCGTTGACCGTTCTCGAAGCCGCCGAACTTGCCAAGCTTCTCGAAGAGAAGTGGGGCGTTTCTGCTGCCGCTGCTGTAGCTGTTGCTGCAGCTCCTGCTGCTGGCGGCGCTGGTGCTGCCGCTGCTGAAGAGCAGACCGAATTCACGGTCATGCTTGCTTCTGCAGGCGACAAGAAAATCGAAGTGATTAAGGAAGTCCGCGCCATTACCGGTCTCGGCCTCAAGGAAGCAAAGGACCTCGTTGAGGCCGCTCCTAAGGCTGTTAAGGAAGGCGTATCCAAGGACGAAGCCGCCAAGATCAAGGAAACCCTTGAGAAGGTTGGCGCCAAGGTCGAGCTTAAGTAATCGGACCTTCCGCCATGAGGCGGTCGGTTTTGATGATATAGCGTTGAATAAGGCGATCCCGGGGGGAGTTTTCCCCCGGGATCGTGTCGTTGTCGGCAAAACCCTCTGAGGGCTATGATTGTCGACGATTTATGAAGTGTATTTTTTTCAGTGGAATTACCGCTCTGGACTGTGCCGTGATGACGGGCATCCATTTGGCGGAATTCCCCAAACGCGAGGAACGAAATGGCCCAGACCTTCAGCGGACGGAAGCGTGTGCGCAAGTTCTTCGGTCATATCCGCGAAGTCGCGGTTATGCCGAACCTCATTGAGGTTCAGAAGGCATCCTATGACCAGTTCTTGCAAGTTGCGGAGCCAGAAGGCGGCCGTATTGAAGATGGTCTTCAGGCTGTATTCAAGTCGGTATTCCCGATTGGGGATTTCTCTGGCTCCTCGCTTCTTGAGTTCGTGAAATACACGTTTGAGCCTCCAAAATACGATACGGATGAGTGCCGCCAGCGCGGTATGACGTATGCCGCACCGCTCAAGGTGACGCTGCGCCTCATCGTGTTTGATATCGACATTGATACCGGCGCAAAGTCGGTTAAGGACATTAAGGAACAGGACGTTTACATGGGCGATATGCCGCTCATGACCATGAACGGCACCTTTATCGTCAACGGCACCGAGCGCGTTATCGTTTCCCAGATGCACCGTTCCCCTGGCGTTTTCTTTGACCATGACAAGGGCAAAACCCATTCGTCGGGCAAGCTCCTGTTTGCGGCGCGGATTATTCCCTATCGCGGCTCATGGCTCGACATTGAATTCGATGCGAAGGACGTTGTGTACGCTCGTATCGATCGTCGGCGTAAGCTGCCGGTAACGACGCTGCTCTACGCGTTGGGCCTTGATGGTGAAACCATTCTGTCGACCTTCTACAACACCGTCGTTTACTCGCGGACAGAAACTGCCTGGCGCGTGCCTTACAGTGCAGACCGCATGAAGGGCATGAAGGTTGCGACCGATTTGATCGATGCCGAAACCGGCCAGGTCGTGTTGGAAGCGGGCAAGAAATTGACCCAGCGTTCCGCCAAGCTGATCGCCGAAAAGGGCACGAAATTCTTGCTTGCGACCGATGAAGATCTTTTCGGTCAGTACATCGCTGAGGACATTGTTAGCCTCGAGACCGGTGAAATCTACGCCGAAGCCGGCGAAGAAATCACCGACAAGATGCTGCATACCCTGACCGAAGCCGGCTTTTTGGACGTGCCGGTGCTCGATATCGACCATGTCAATATCGGTCCCTATATCCGCAACACGCTTGCGGTGGATAAGAACTCGTCGCGTGAAGAGGCTCTGTTCGACATTTACCGCGTCATGCGCCCCGGTGAGCCACCGACGATTGATACGGCGGAAAACATGTTCCAGTCGCTGTTCTTCGACTCCGAGCGTTATGATCTCTCCGCCGTTGGTCGAGTGAAGATGAACATGCGTATGGATCTGGATGCACCGGATACCACGCGCGTACTTCGCCGCGAGGATGTCGTGGCCGTTGTTCGTGCGCTTGTTGAGCTGCGCGATGGCCGTGGTGAAATTGATGACATCGACAATCTCGGCAACCGCCGTGTGCGTTCGGTCGGCGAGTTGATGGAAAATCAATACCGTCTGGGCCTTCTGCGCATGGAGCGCGCGATCAAGGAGCGCATGTCGTCCGTCGATATCGACACCGTAATGCCGCAGGATCTGATCAATGCGAAGCCAGCAGCCGCAGCTGTTCGTGAGTTCTTTGGCTCGTCGCAGCTGTCTCAGTTTATGGATCAGACCAATCCATTGTCTGAAATCACCCATAAGCGTCGTCTCTCTGCGCTTGGACCGGGCGGTTTGACGCGCGAACGCGCGGGCTTCGAAGTCCGCGACGTGCATCCAACCCACTACGGTCGTATTTGCCCGATTGAAACGCCGGAAGGCCCCAACATTGGTCTAATCAACTCGCTCGCCACCTTCGCGCGCGTCAATAAATACGGCTTCATCGAGTCGCCTTATCGCAAGCTGAAAGACGGCCACCTCACGGAAGAGGTCGTCTATATGTCGGCGATGGAAGAATCGAAGCACTTCGTCGCTCAGGCGAACGTGTCGATCGATAAGAGCGGCAAGCTGGCTGACGATCTCGTGATCGTTCGTCACGCAGGCGACGTCATTGTCGTTCCGGTCGAAAAAGTCGATTATATGGACGTGTCTCCGAAGCAGCTCGTCTCGGTTGCAGCAGCGCTCATTCCGTTCCTCGAGAACGATGACGCGAACCGCGCTCTGATGGGTTCGAACATGCAACGTCAGGCCGTTCCTTTGGTTCGCGCCGATGCGCCATTTGTTGGCACCGGCATGGAATCGATTGTGGCGCGGGATTCAGGGGCTGCTATTGCGGCTCGCCGTGCAGGTATCGTCGATCAGGTCGATGCGACCCGTATCGTTGTACGTGCAACGGATGATCTCGACCCAACCAAGGCTGGCGTTGATATTTATCGCCTGATGAAGTTCCAGCGTTCGAACCAGTCAACCTGCATCAACCAAAAGCCTTTGGTTCAGGTGGGTGAAGTGGTTCAAAAGGGCGAAATCATCGCGGACGGCCCGTCGACCGAATTCGGTGAACTGGCGCTTGGCCGTAATGTGCTCGTGGCCTTCATGCCATGGAATGGCTACAACTTTGAAGATTCGATCCTGCTTTCAGAGCGGATCGCTAAGGAAGACACGTTCACCTCGATCCATATCGAGGAGTTCGAAGTTATGGCCCGCGATACAAAGCTTGGTCCTGAAGAAATCACGCGTGATATTCCAAACGTCTCGGAAGAAACGCTGAAGAACCTCGACGAAGCTGGTATTGTTTACATCGGTGCCGAAGTGGCAGCGGGCGATATCCTCGTTGGCAAGATCACGCCAAAGGGCGAAAGCCCAATGACGCCGGAAGAAAAACTTCTTCGCGCCATCTTCGGTGAAAAGGCCTCTGATGTTCGCGACACCTCGCTCCGCGTACCTCCGGGCGTGCAGGGTACGATCGTTGAAGTCCGTGTGTTTAACCGTCACGGCGTCGACAAAGACGAGCGCGCTCAGGCGATTGAGCGTGAGGAAATCGAACGTCTTGCTAAGGATCGTGACGATGAGCTCGCGATTCTGGATCGTAACGTCTATTCGCGTCTTGCCGATATGCTGGTTGGTAAGGTCGGCATTGCCGGTCCAAAAACCTTCAAAAAGGATAGCGTGATTGAGCGCGAGGCGATGAGTGGCCTGCCACGCTCGCAGTGGTGGACGTTTGCCGTCGCCGATGACGCGATCATGGGTTCTGTTGAAGCCATGCGGAAGCAGTATGACGACGCGAAGAAGAGCCTTGAACAGCGCTTCCTCGATAAGGTCGAAAAACTGCAACGGGGTGATGAATTGCCTCCTGGCGTGATGAAGATGGTCAAAGTCTTCGTTGCGGTGAAGCGCAAGATTCAGCCAGGCGATAAGATGGCCGGTCGCCATGGCAACAAGGGCGTTGTCTCGCGCATCGTGCCGATCGAAGATATGCCTTTCCTAGAAGATGGCACGCATGTTGACATCGTGTTGAACCCGCTAGGTGTGCCTTCGCGTATGAATGTCGGTCAGATCCTTGAAACCCATCTTGGATGGGCTGCAGCTGGTCTTGGCAAGCAGCTTGGCGAAGCGGTTGACGCTTACAAGAAGTCGCACGACACCTCGGCGCTTAAAGACAGCTTCACCAAGATCTATGGTGACGATGCCGATGTGGCGAGTTTGGATGGCGAAGGTCTCGTGGGTCTGGGTGAAAAGCTGCGTCGTGGCGTCCCGCTCGCAACCCCCGTGTTCGATGGCGCGAAGGAAGCCGATATTGAGCGTCTTCTTGAGCAGGCCGGATTGCACAAATCAGGTCAGGTTACGCTCTATGACGGTCGTACCGGCGAAACCTTCGATCGTAAGGTCACGGTTGGCTACATCTACATGCTGAAGCTGCATCACCTTGTCGATGACAAGATCCATGCCCGCTCGATTGGTCCTTACTCGCTGGTTACCCAGCAGCCATTGGGTGGTAAGGCGCAGTTCGGCGGTCAGCGCTTCGGCGAGATGGAGGTTTGGGCGCTCGAAGCGTACGGTGCCGCCTACACCTTGCAGGAAATGCTCACGGTGAAGTCGGACGACGTGGCCGGACGTACGAAGGTTTACGAATCCATCGTACGTGGCGACGATACGTTCGAGAGCGGTATTCCAGAAAGCTTCAACGTGCTTGTGAAGGAAATGCGTTCGCTTGGTTTGAATGTCGAGCTTACCTCGACCTTAAAGCCAGTGGCTGAATTACCTCCGTCTGAAGCTGCCGAGTAACAAAATCGAAAGGCTGGCGCTCGCAAAGCGCCGGCCATCTTCCTCATCCCGCCGCACCATTTGCGAGCGGATACAGAATTTTTCAAAAGGGTTGTTCAGCGCGAAGCGCGCTGCAAGCCCTGAACTCTAGGAGCCGGCGATGAATCAAGAGGTTATGAATCTCTTCAACCCCGTGGTCCAACCTCAGGCCTTCGATCATATCAAGATATCGATTGCTGCGCCTGACCAGATCCTTGCGTGGTCTTTTGGTGAGATCAAGAAGCCCGAGACGATCAATTACCGCACGTTCAAGCCTGAGCGTGACGGTCTCTTCTGCGCGCGTATCTTTGGACCCATCAAGGATTACGAATGCCTGTGCGGTAAGTACAAGCGCATGAAGTATAAGGGCGTTATCTGCGAGAAGTGCGGCGTGGAAGTCACGCTGTCGCGCGTTCGGCGTGAGCGCATGGGCCATATCGAATTGGCCGCACCTGTGGCGCATATTTGGTTCTTGAAGTCGCTTCCATCGCGTATCGGCCTTTTGCTCGATATGGCGTTGAAGGATCTCGAGCGCATTCTCTATTTCGAAAACTATGTCGTCATTGAGCCGGGCCTGACCCCGCTCAAAGAGCGTCAATTGCTGTCGGAAGACGATTATCTGCGCGCGCAGGACGAATATGGCGAAGACAGCTTTACTGCGCTGATCGGCGCTGAAGCCATTCGCGAAATCCTGCGTTCGCTTGATTTGGAAAAGACCGCTGCTGATCTTCGCCACGAGATTTCGGTTTCGACCTCGGAATTGAAGCCTAAGAAGCTCGCCAAGCGTTTGAAGATCATCGAAGCGTTCATGATGTCCGGCAACAAGCCAGAATGGATGATCCTGACGGTTGTTCCGGTGATCCCACCAGACCTGCGTCCGCTCGTGCCATTGGATGGAGGCCGTTTTGCAACCTCCGATTTGAACGATCTCTATCGCCGCGTCATCAACCGCAACAACCGTTTGAAGCGCCTCATTGAGCTTCGTGCGCCGGATATCATTATCCGGAACGAGAAGCGCATGCTGCAGGAATCGGTTGACGCTTTGTTCGACAATGGTCGTCGTGGCCGCGTCATCACGGGTGCGAATAAGCGTCCATTGAAGTCGCTCGCCGATATGCTCAAGGGCAAGCAGGGCCGTTTCCGCCAGAACTTGCTCGGCAAGCGCGTCGATTACTCGGGTCGTTCGGTTATCGTCGTCGGTCCAGAATTGAAGCTCCATCAATGCGGCCTCCCGAAAAAGATGGCGCTCGAGCTCTTCAAGCCGTTCATATATTCGCGTCTGGATGCCAAGGGTCTGTCGACCACCGTTAAGCAAGCCAAGAAGCTGGTTGAAAAAGAAAAGCCAGAGGTTTGGGATATTCTCGACGAGGTTATCCGCGAGCATCCCGTGATGCTGAACCGCGCGCCGACGCTCCATCGTCTTGGCATTCAGGCATTTGAGCCTGTGCTGGTCGAAGGCAAGGCCATTCAGCTGCATCCGCTCGTCTGCGCGGCCTTTAACGCCGACTTCGACGGGGACCAGATGGCCGTTCACGTGCCGCTGTCGCTCGAAGCCCAGCTTGAAGCCCGCGTTCTTATGATGTCGACCAACAACATCCTGCATCCCGCAAACGGTATGCCGATTATTGTTCCGTCGCAGGATATCGTTCTCGGCCTCTATTATCTCTCGCTGATGTCCGACAAGGAGCCGGGCGAGGGAATGATGTTCGCCGATATGGGTGAAATCGAGCACGCGATTGCCAATAAGGACATCACGCTGCACGCCAAGATCAAGTATCGACATGAAGGCGTTGATGAAGCGGGCAAGCCGTTCACCAAAATCTTTGACACGACGCCAGGCCGCGCAATGCTTGGCCAGTTATTGCCTAAGAATGTTCGCATGACCTTTGACGTCGTCAATAAGTTGATGACCAAGAAGGAAATCTCGAACACAATTGACACCGTTTATCGTCACTGCGGTCAGAAAGAGACCGTGATTTTCTGTGATCGCATGATGCAGTTGGGCTTCGTCAACGCGTTCAAGGCGGGCATTTCGTTCGGTAAGGACGACATGGTTATCCCTGAAACCAAGCCGAAGATCGTTGGCGAGACTCGCGCGCTCGTGAAAGATTACGAGCAGCAATTCAATGACGGTCTGATCACGCAAGGCGAAAAGTACAACAAGGTGGTTGATGCTTGGGCCAAGTGCTCGGACAAGCTCGCTCAGGAAATGATGGGTCGTATTTCGGCTGTCAAGAAAGATGAGAACGGTCGGACATTGCCGATCAACTCGATCTACATGATGAGCCATTCGGGTGCGCGTGGTTCGCCTACCCAGATGCGCCAGCTCGCCGCTATGCGTGGTCTTATGGCCAAGCCATCGGGCGAGATCATTGAGACGCCGATCATCTCGAACTTTAAAGAGGGCCTCGACGTTCTCGAATACTTCAACTCGACCCACGGCGCCCGTAAGGGTCTTGCCGATACCGCGTTGAAGACCGCGAACTCCGGTTATCTCACGCGTCGTCTCGTCGATGTCGCGCAGGATTCGATCATCACGGTCCGCGATTGCGGCTCGGACAACGGCATTAAGATGCGCGCCATTATCGACGCGGGTCAGATCGTTGCTTCTTTGGCTATCCGTATTCTTGGCCGCACGACCGCCGAAGACCTTCTCGATCTTGAGGGCAAGGTGATCGTCGCCAAGGGCCAGATGATTGAGGAAAGCCATATCGACGCCATCACGGCGGCCGGTATTACGGAAGTGAAGATCCGTTCGGTTCTGACGTGTGAAGCGCCAAACGGCGTTTGCGGGACCTGCTACGGTCGCGATCTTGCC
>Ga0007795_10000729_pt1 | contig 11177 bp, 11 predicted proteins | sample CryBogmetaGMA1M_FD_60369 | JGI IMG/M metagenome (GOLD analysis project Ga0007795, IMG submission 60369) | Freshwater microbial communities from Crystal Bog, Wisconsin, USA - MA1M | ecosystem: Environmental > Aquatic > Freshwater > Lake | place: Crystal Bog, Wisconsin, USA | collected 2009-07-06
CCCGGGTGTAGGGTCTTAGAAGAAGCGGTACTGCAGTTCCACGCCGTAGGTACGGGGCGGGGTCAGTTCCAGGTTCAAAGCACCGTAAGGCGAAGTCGTCGGGTTCCGGTTCGAGGCACCAACAGCGGCGTCATAACCAGCTGTGTCAGCCACGTTCTTCACATAAGCGATGATCGTGTACTTGTTGCCGACGGGCGCCCAGTAAGCACGCAGGTCGATCTGATCCCACTTCGGAGCCTTGTTATATTCCCGAGTGAAGACGCTGGCATAGGCCTCGTCACGCCACACATAACTAGCACCAACCGTCAGCAGGCCGCTATCAAGTGCGAAGCCATAGTTCGCATTGATGGCGATCTTGTTCTTCGGAGCCTGGGGCAAACGATTGCCGACAACGCTGATACCACCGGTATTGATATTGTCGTTCACGTCCACCAGCTTCGGCGCCTTGAGGATTTCCGTATTGTTATACGAATAATCCACGGTCATGCGAAGGGGCTGGATCGGGTGCCAGACAAAGTCCAGCTCGACACCTTCGGACTTGGATTTGTCCAGGTTGATGAACTGGCCGACGTTGACGCTTGTGGTGCCGCTGGTGACCTTAACGGTCACAGGGGCCTGCAGGTCGCGGTAGTCGAGGTAGTAGATGGCACCGTTGAGCTGCATGGTGCGGCCGAGGTTGGTCTTAAAGCCGACTTCGTAGGAGTTCACGAATTCTGGCTTGGCTTCAGGCGCTTCAAGGAAGGCACCGGCGGAGAAGCCGAACGCCTTATAGCCGCGGCTGTAACGGCCATAGGCCATCACGCCATCCTGCGGATCCCACTGGAAGCCCGCAGTGCCCGTGAAGGCATGGGAGGTGTCGCCCAGATTACGCTCAGCCACGCCCGTCGCCGGATCAATGGTGTACTGCTTGCCATTGACGATCGGGCTGGTGACGCCCTTGGCACCCGTGGACTTGGGAGCCAGGGTCGCTGTCAGGTCCATACCACCGTTGCCGAGGCCACCGAGGCCGGCCAGAGCATTGCCAAGACCCAGGGCCTTACCAACGGCAGGAAGCGCCGCCAGATTGCCCTGCAGGCTACCCCAGTTTGCGGCCGTACCGGGACCGAAGCCCGCGAGGCCAATGGCTGGATAGAGGCCAGAATAGCAAACGTCGGATTCGCAAAGGATGCGGCGATATTCGGTGCCGAACTTGTGGTCGTCCGTATAGCGCAGACCCAGTGTGAACTTCAGGGTTTCCGTCGCCTTCCAATCCAACTGACCAAACAGGGCCTTGGACTCGGTGGTGAGGGAGTAGTGACCCGTGGACCACGTACCTTCTGGGTTGGCCGCTGCGCCGAGGATCGGCGTATTCAGAGGCGTCTGACCCTGAATGAAGAAGTCAGCAGTCGAAGCCGTGCCGGTGTACTGTTCGTTGTAATAATAGGCACCGACAATGTACTGCAGCGCCGAATCTGTGGTCGACGAGATGTTGATCTCGTGGCTGTACCACTGGGGATATTCGAAATAGTGATAGGTGTTGTTGGCGTTGACCGTCTTAGGTGCGCAATCCACCGTCGATCCGCCGATGGAATACAGGGTGTGAACCGTGCCGCAGATTGAGCCAGTGGCCAGCGGGATCTGATAGGACAGGACGTTGGTGCCGTCCGTATCGCCGCGCAGGTCGTACTTGTAGTTGGTCAGACCGCCCACATACTTCACATCGAAATTATCGAAGTGATAGACGAAGTTGGTGGTGAAGGACTTCACGTCGGTCAGATTGACGTGCTGCTTGTAGTTCGTGTTGATCAGGTGCGGGTCGCTCACGGCTGGGTTGCCGATGAAGGTACCGCCATTGCCCTGCACCAAGCTGCCCGGGACGATCTTGCCGGAATAACCGAAGGCTGGGTTGTTCACGATGGAGAAGTTCGGATCGGTCAGACCCAGCTCCTGGCCACCTGCCGGAAGCCAAGAGCCACCCTTCAGATAACCAGCGCGGGCGCCTGGGCCACCGATGTTATCCCAGCCCAGGGTGAAGTATTTCATCCAGAGTTCGGCATTGTCGCCGAGCTTGGCCTTGGCTTGGAACTGTACTTCGTACTCGTTACGCTTGTTGCCTTCCGAAGGCATGTTCTTGTTGACGTTGGTGTAATAGCCCTCGCGCTGGTCGCGCTTATAGCCAGACACCCGGACATCCAGGCCTTCGGTCAGGGGACCCGAGGCTGCGAACTGCAGGTCGGTGAAGCCGAAGTTTTCGACAACGCCGCGGACTTCCGCATAGGGGTGATCGGTCGGACGGGCCGTGATCACGTTGACGGTACCGCCGATGGCGTTACGGCCATACAGGGTGCCTTGCGGGCCACGAAGAATTTCGACCCGGTCGGTTTCCAGCGGCGGGCCGCCGGCCAGAACGGTCGAGGTGGTGAACAGGCCGTCGATGTAGATCGACACGGCGCCGTCAACGGAGTGAACGTTGGTCAGACGACCAATGCCGCGCATGGAGGCGCGGTCGTTGGCGGACTGATAGACGAAACCAGGGGTGAAGTTGGTCAGGTCTTGAATGGTGCTGATGCCCACCAGGTCGCGCTGCTTGCTGGTGAAGGCCGAAATGGCGATTGGAACGTCCTGGAGGCTCTGCTCACGCTTTTCAGCGGTGACGACCAGTTCTTCAATGGTTGTGCCGCCGCTTTGGGCATAAGCAGCCCCAGCGGTGATCGCGGCGACGAGGGTGCTGGTGGCCAGCAGTGCAAACTTACGCATTCCCTTAGGTTTCCCCTTCTAAAAGTCTCTAGGCGCTGTTCCGCGCTGTGTCGCATTTCCTGCGACATTGCTGCAGAGACGTCAATCGCCCGCCTGCCGTAGGTTGAAATGTGCGACATGCAAGCCACAGGGCTAAATTATGGCCATTTAGTGGATTTGTTACGGCAACATACTGAAACAAATTGACAAATCTGACTTTGATCGGCGCGCTTTCCCGCCATTGAACCACCACAAAAACAATATGTGATCGAAGGCTTGGGCTCAGCCCTTGGCGGGAAAAAGAGGCTGACCATAGACCGTCAGTCCCTCACTGGCTCAGCAGGTTTCGCCCAAATCCCCTGTTCGACGGCGGTTTGAGGCCCGATTTATAGGGTCAGAACAATCTTTCCAAGATGGGCACCGCCCTCGAGATGGGCGTGGGCCAAGGCAGCCTGGGCAAGGGGGAAGGTGGCATCGATCTGGGGGATCAAGGCCCCAGCGGCGATCCAGGGCCAGACTGTGGCCTCAACCGCAGCGGCCAACCGGGCCTTCTCATCAGGGTCCCGCGGACGCAGGGTTGATCCGGTGACCACAGCGCGCTTTTGCATGATGCGGAAGATTGGCAGTGCGATCTCGCCCCCAGCCAGGGCGGCGATGAAGACGATTCGGCCACCCGTATTCAGGGCATCCAGGTTTTTGGAGAAGTAGTCACCACCGACCATGTCCAGCACCACATCGACGCCACCGTGGGCCTTGGCCACCTCGGCGAAATCCTCGGCGGTGGCGTCAATCGAAACATCGGCCCCCAGGGCCTTGGCCTGGGCGGCCTTTTCAGGCCCTCGTCCCGTGGCGATGACCTTGGCCCCGGCGGCCTTGGCCATTTGGATGGCCGTGGTGCCAATGCCCGACGTGGCGCCGTGGATCAGCAAGGTTTCCCCGGCCTTCAGACCGCCGTGCTCGAACACATTGGCAAAGACGGTGAACACAGTCTCGGGCAGGGCGGCAGCCTGAACGGCGGTGAATCCGCCGGGGATCGGTAGGGCGTGGCGGGCGTCCACCACCGCATATTCTGCATAACCGCCGCCACCCAGCAGGGCCGTGACCCGATCGCCAGCCTGCCAACGGCCAGCCCCTTCGACCACTTCGCCGGCGACTTCGAGGCCCATAGTGTCAGGGGAACCGGGCGGAGGCGGATAGCCACCGAGCCTTTGCAGAATATCGGGACGATTGATGCCGGCGGCCTCGACCTTGATGAGGATTTGTCCGGGGCCGGGCACAGGGCGGGCAATCTGCACAGCCTTGAGGGCTTCAGCAGGGCCGCGGCCGCCTTCAACGGCGATGGCAGTCATCAGGGGCTGGGTCATGGGGGCGTCCAAGGCTTGCGTGAAAAACGGGTCTGGAGTGAGATAGTCGCAAGTTGGCGTATCGGAAAGAGAGGGGTTGCCATGGAAGAGCCTGTCAGTACGCGGGTCGGTCGTGGACAAAGACTGGAAGAGGCGATCCGAGAGGACCTGGAGCTCTACGGCGTGGGCGAATTGGAAGAGCGCATAGAGATCCTGCGGGAGGAGATCGCCCGGTGCGAGGGCCAAATCGCCCGCAAGCGCGCCGGCCGCGCCGCAGCAGACGCCCTGTTCGGATCGTGACCTGGGGGGCAGGTTAGTTCCTGCCCTGGAAGTTTCAGGTCGGTGGGCGCATAACGCCCTGGCACGACGGTTGCAGCGAATGAGCCACGACAGCGCCCCCAGGGCGAAAATGATCAGGATCGGGACAAATGCACGACGTCAACACCAACGCCCAGCGGGCCGATGTGATCGCCGATTTTGCGCGGTCCGAGCTCTTTGGGCGTACCTTCCAGGAAGGTATGGACCTGGTGGAAGAATCTGCCGGCTATCTTGATGGTGCGGGGCGGCAAGAGTCCAAGTCTCTGTCTCGCAATGCCGCTTTATCATACGCTGCTGAAAGCATGCGCCTGACAACGCGGCTCATGAAGGTTGCATCCTGGTTGCTGGTTCAACGGGCCGTGCGGGAGGGCGACATGCCTGCCCTCAATGCCTGCGAGGAACGCTATCGCCTGGCGGCGGAAGATATGGCCCCAGGCCGCAACATCCCTGACGACATGCCCGCCGGACTTAAGGCCCTGCTGGAACGGTCCGAGCGCCTGTTCGAACGGGTCCGGCACTTAGATCGCCGCATGTATGTGGAACAGACCGTTACCGACGCGACCAACCCTGTGGCCGGGCATCTGGACAGACTAAGGTCTGCCTTCGGCGGCTAGACCTCCCGCGAACAGAGACAGGCAGACACAGAAAACGCCGCGGTTGACCCGCGGCGTTTTCAGTTCCGGACCGCCGCAGGTGTTTACTTGCGGGTGAAGGCGCCGAACTTGGCGTTGAACCGCGAAACCCGACCGCCGCGATCCAGCAAGGTCTGGTTGCCACCCGTCCACGCCGGGTGGGTCTTCGGGTCGATATCAAGGTTCAGGGTTGCCCCTTCCTTGCCGTAGGTCGAGCGCGTTTGATAGCTCGTGCCGTCGGTCATCACCACGGTGATGAAGTGATAATCGGGATGGGTGTCTTGTTTCATCTCGGAGGCTTCCGACGTAAGAGAGCGGCATTCAGTTTTCGGCCAGCCAAGCAGGGCGGACGCGAGCGAGCGCCGCCTATACAGCAAAGGGCGGGCGAAGAGCAAGGGCGTGATCTTTATGAGTGATTTTACGGGTGAACCCCATGTGGAGGGCAGGCCCACTGCCGGAGCTGCCCTCGCCCAGCAAATCTCTGAAGGGGCGGCAAAGCGGCCCAAGGGAAAAAGCGTTCGCGCCCTAAGTCGATTACTGCCCTTCATGGGGGCTCATAAGAGCGATGTGGTTATGGCGGGTATCTTCCTGCTCACAGCCACAGCCTCGACCCTGGGCCTTACCGGGGCCGTACGCGCCCTGGTGGATCACCTTACCGGGGCCAAGGTGAGTGGCGCGGCGATCGATCCCTGGTTCTGGCTCTTAGGGGGGGTGGCCATCCTCCTGGCCCTGTCTTCAGCCCTTCGATATTTCTTTGTCACCAAGCTTGGTGAGCGGATCGTTGCCGATCTGCGTAAGAGTGCCTACGCCCACATACTGACCCTCGACCCCGCCTTTTTTCTGGCCACCACCACGGGCGAAGTCCTGTCGCGACTGACCACCGATATCCAGATTGTCGAAAGCCTGCTGGCGACCTCAGTCTCTGTCGCCCTTAGAAACCTGCTGACCCTGATCGGGGCCCTGGTCATGCTATTGGTGGTGAGCCCGCACCTGACCGGCCTTGTCCTGCTGATTTTCCCGTTCGTGATCGCGCCACTCTTCCTGTTTGGCCGCCGGGTCCGCAAGCTGACCGCATCGACCCAGGATCAGTTTGCCCAGGCCATAGGCCATGCTGGCGAAACCCTAGACGCCTTAGAGACCGTGCAGGCCTTTGGCGGCGAGGCGGCGGGGGCGGCTCGGTTTGGTAACGCGGTGGAGGCATCCTTTGCCACCTCCCTGCGCCGTATGACCGCCCGGGCGATTATGACTGCCGCGGTCATTGGCCTGGTCTTTGGTGGGGTGGTGGTGGTGTTTTGGCTGGGCGTCCACGCCGGCCTTAGGGGCGACCTGTCCTGGGGCGCCCTCTTCCAATTTGCCTTTCTCTCCGTGATGGCGGCCAGCTCGACCGGTGCCCTGGGCGAAACCTGGGGGGATGTCCAAAAGGCTGCCGGCGCCATGGAGCGGGTCTCGGAACTGCTCTCTGCAGAACCAGGCATTTCTGCGCCGCCCAACGCCACCCCCCTGCCCGTCGACGGTGCTGGAGACGTGAAATTCGAGAATGTCACCTTTGCCTATCCAGGTCGCCCGGACCTGCCGGCCCTAAGTGGGTTCACCCTGCACGTGGCACCGGGGGAACGGGTCGCCCTGGTCGGGCCGTCTGGGGCGGGCAAGAGTACGGTTTTAAGGCTGCTGCTGCGGTTCTATGACCCCCAGGGGGGATCTGTCTGTGTGGACGGTGTAAACCTCACCAGGGCCGATCCTAGGGCTGTGCGCAGTCGTATGGCCTTGGTGGCTCAGGACAGCCCACTGTTCTCCGGCTCTGCGGCCGAGAATATCCGCTTTGGCCGGGCAGAGGCCTCCCTCGAGGAAATACGGCTGGCCGCCAAGGCAGCCCAGGCTGATGCCTTCCTAGACGCCCTGCCAGAGGGGTTCGACACGCTATTGGGAGAGCGGGCCCGCAGTCTCTCCGGGGGTCAAAGGCAGCGGCTGGCCATTGCCCGCGCCCTGGTCCGCCATGCCCCCATTCTGTTGCTGGACGAAGCGACCAGTGCCCTGGACGCCGAGAATGAGCGACTGGTGCAATTGGCCCTGGACGAGGCCATGGTCGGCCACACCACCTTGGTGATCGCCCACAGATTGGCCACGGTGCTCAAGGCCGATCGCATTGTCGTCATGGACGGCGGTCGTGTGGTGGAGCAAGGAACCCACCAGGAGCTCACCCAGAAAGGGGGGCTCTATGCCCGCCTTGCCGCCCTGCAATTTGGTGATGCGAACGCCTAGAGGGAATCCCGAACCCTGGCCTCCAGGCCCGGGAAGTCACTGAACAGGCCATCAATCCTAGCGGCAAAGAGGGCACGATAGAGGGTGTCCACCATGCCATGGGCGGCAGGATCGGTGCCTACACGCAGCTTGGGCGGCAGGAAGGCATTCTCGGCGCGGACCGTCCACGGGTGAACGGCCAGGCCGACCTTGTGGGCATTCCCAACGAGATCCGTTGGGTCACCCAGGCCGTCATTGACGATGGGAACCACCAGCTTCCAGTCGGGTCCAACCCCATTGGCATAGGCTGAAATCGCCTTGAGTCCTTCGGCGGTAACCATCTGTGAATAGGTGGTCTTGGGCAGGTCAGCAGGCCCCCCCTCGGCCGACACCAATTGGACGAGAGGTGCCCGGGTCAGTTGGCGGATGGTCTTCAAGGGACCGACCTCAAAACATTGCACGAACACCGGTGCGGTCGGGCTGTTCAGGCCAGAGGATTTTAGGGCGCTGGCCAGACGAGCCTCGAAGGGCATGCCCAGGGAGGCAAAATAGGTGGGATGCTTCATTTCGGGATAGACCCCGATGGTCCGTCCAACCCGGAGGGATTCTGACTTGGCCAGAGCCACCACCTCGTCAAAGGTGGGGATCGCGTCGAGCCCGTCATAGCTGGCGCTCTCAGCCCGCAGCTGAGGCAGGCGCTCACGGGCGCGCAGGGTCTTGAGCTCCGCCAGGGTGAAATCTTCGGTGAACCAGCCCTCAAGGGCTTCGCCGTCGATGACCTTCTTGGTCTTGCGGGCCGCGAACTCAGGGTGGGCGGCGACATTGGTGGTCCCGCCGATTTCGTTTTCATGCCGCACGACCATAACGCCGTCCCGAGTTAGGACGAGATCAGGCTCGATGAAGTCAGCCCCCTGGTCGATGGCCAGCCGATATCCGGTGGGCGTGTGCTCGGGCCGAAGGCCGCTGGCTCCCCGATGGGCGATCACAATGGGCCGCTTTTTCATGGGCTGGGCCGCCGCAAGGAGGGCTGGGCTGGTCACCGCTAAGGCGGCAAGGGTTCTGCGAGTCAGGGTCATGGCGACTATCTAGCGCCGCTATGTGACGCTTCCGTCAAGCCTGGACTTTAAGCCTGACCTCAGGCCGCCGCCTTCAGCCGCTCGATCAGCAGGGGATGAAGTTCCAGATTAGCCGTGCAGATGCTGCCGGTTTCCAGGACGTTCTCTTCACCTTCGATGGTGGTCACCTTGCCGCCGGCTTCGGTAATCAGCAGATGACCGGCCGCGATATCCCAGGCGCCGAGGTCTCGCTCCCAGAACCCGTCCAGGCGCCCGGCGGCCACATAGGCCAGGTCCAGAGCCGCGGCCCCGAACCGGCGGACACCGGCAACCCGCTGGCTGATCTGGTGCAATTCCTTGAGGAACTTGGCGTGCTGGCCATGGCCCAGAAACGGAATGCCGGTCCCGATCACCGATTCATCCAGGCGTGTGCGGGCCGCAACCCGCAGGCGCTTGTCGTTGACAAAGCAGCCCTTGCCCTTTTCGGCCCAGAACAGCTCATTGGTCACGGGATTGTATGTGACGGCGGCAACAATGGCCCCCTCCCGCTGCAGGGCGATATTGATCGCGAAGTGCGGAATGGCGTGCAGGAAGTTGGTGGTCCCATCCAGGGGGTCAACAATCCAGGTATGGGTTTTGTCGGTGCCTTCGATCAGGCCGCGCTCTTCGCCCAGAAAGCTATAGCCGGGACGGGCCTTTTCCAGGGCTTCGAAAATTGTCTGCTCGGCCTTGAGGTCGGCGGCAGAGACGAAATCGGCCGCGCCCTTCTTGGAAACCTGAAGCTCATTGAGCTCGCCAAAGTCGCGATTAAGTCCGCGGGCGGCCTTGCGGGCGGCGTCGGACATGACCTTTAGGAGTGCGGTTTGCGTGCTCATGAGGGCGCGGAACCTAGTTGCACCGGCCCCCTAAGGCAAGGCGGCGGCGACAACCCGTTTGGCTAATCCTTCGGCAATGGCAGCGTTGAGGCCTGAAACAGCCGCAGCGGGGCCCGCAGGGTGGGCCCAAACCCCAGCGGAAACCGCCAGAAAATCAGCCCCTGCGGCGGCAAGATCTGCGGCATTATCGATGGTGATACCGCCAATCGCCACACAGGGAACTTCCATAACCTCCTGCCAGATGCGCAGGATTTCAGGATCAGCACGGGTGGGCGCGTCCTTGGTGGTGGTCGGGAAAAAAGCCCCGAAGGCCACATAGTCCGCGCCGGCCTCGGCCGCGTCCATGGCCAGATGACGGCTATCGTGGCAGGTCACACCCACCATGCGATCAGGGCCCATCAATCGGCGGGCGTCCTTGCAGGACATGTCAGACTGGCCGACATGGACGCCATCGCACCCCAATCGGGCCGCAAGATCGGGACGATCATTGAGAATGACCGCCACATCGTGCGCCTGGGCCACAGGGGTCAGGGCCGTCACGACAGCAGTTATGACCTCGTCAGAGACATCTTTCAGCCGGATCTGCAGGGCCGCCACATCACCTGCGCTCAGGGTGTCTGCCAAGACAGAAGAAAATCCGGCTAGGTCGTCCAGCCGAGGCGGGGTGATGAGGTAGAGGCGACAATCGGGAAGTGACATGGCCGCTGATTAGCCCAGCTAGGGGCGGCTGTCTCCCCTCACCCCGCCTTGACCCAGCCTAGGCCAGACCCAGGGCTCGCTTCATGGCCTTCACATTGCCCCGGCAGAACTTCGTCAGCTGTTCCGTGGTCGCTTCAAGGGCCGAGGGGTCCTTGGGGGTGAACTTGACGCTGAGCTCGATCCGGCAGGCGTCCGAGGGTCCCGGAACCACCGACACCGTCGAGAAATAGGCGTCCATATCTGGGCGATCGAGGGTGTAGGTGTAGTGGTGTGGCCCTTCGTCGGTCATCAGCTCCTGGATGGACCGTCCGCCGGGCATGGTCAGGGTTCGCACCTTACCCTTGGGCGTCACTTCTGTGGACTCGGCCTCCACGGCACCGGCCCACTTCCGGATCCCAGAAAAATCCCCGATCACCGCCCAAACAGCCTCAGCACTCAGGGCGATGTCTTCGCCATAGTTCACTTCATTCATGACGTTTCCTCTGATTAGATTTTATGAGTTCAGGACTTCTTTTGCCAAAACCATAGGTGCTTCGGCTTCTGTTTCGGCTCTGGGGCCGCGCCGCAGGGGCGATCTTCCTTGGCGTCGGCTTCAACCATGGGCCGTACGACATTGGTCCAGAGCGCATAGCCTTCTGGCTTCATATGAAGTCCATCGCCCACAAAGATATCCTTGGGCACGCCTGCCTCAAGCATGCTGGGGACAATGTCGACAAATCGCAGGTCCTGGCGCGACTTTCCGAGGGTTCGGACGGCCTGGTTCACCTGATCTTGCAGGGTAATCTGTGAAATCCTCTGCTTTGAGGGTTTCACCGCGATGAAATAAACCGGAACCGTATCGCCCAACTTTTGGGTCTTGAGCGTCATGAATTGATTGAAATCGGAGATGACTTTTTCGGGGGTCTTACCGGCCCACAGGTCATTATCGCCGGCATAGAAAAAGATCGCACGCGCCTGATAGGGGGTCACCACCTTGTCGAAATAATAGTCGACATCGGCAATATGTGCGCCGCCGAACCCGCGATTGATGATCGGGTAGGGTGCCATGTCCTCGGTAAGAGATTTCCAAAATCGAATGGAGGACGACCCAACGAACAGATAGGCGCAAGATTGCGGCGGTGTTGACGCGTCTACCTCGGCAAAATGGGCGATTTCAGGGGCAAACCGCTCGGGCAAAAGGGCCTCAGCCGCAGCGGGTGGCGGGGCGATTTCCTGAGCGAAGGCGAACGATGCCGTGGCTAAGGCGACAACGGACAACCCCAAAACAATCTTCGATGTCTTCATCTGTCTTTGGCTCCTAGG
>Ga0007795_10000733_pt1 | contig 11161 bp, 5 predicted proteins | sample CryBogmetaGMA1M_FD_60369 | JGI IMG/M metagenome (GOLD analysis project Ga0007795, IMG submission 60369) | Freshwater microbial communities from Crystal Bog, Wisconsin, USA - MA1M | ecosystem: Environmental > Aquatic > Freshwater > Lake | place: Crystal Bog, Wisconsin, USA | collected 2009-07-06
AAAACGTCTTCGAAGCCGCCAGCGCCTGCACCCTGAGAACCTGGACCAGGTGCGCGGAAGCGAGCACCACCGCCCATTGCTCGCACGGCATCGTATTCCTTGCGCTGCTTAGGGTCGCTGAGAACCGAGTAGGCCTCGGAGATCTCCTTGAACTTGGTCTCTGCCTTGACATCGCCCGCGTTGGAGTCCGGGTGATACTGACGCGCCAGTTTGCGGTAGACCTTTTTGAGCTCGGCCTCGGGCACGTCTTTAGAGACGCCAAGGATCTTATAAAAGTCCTTGTCGAACCAGTCTTGACTAGCCATGACCGCCTCTCTTACTCAGCAGGGATAAAGACTGCCACCTTGGCAGGGCGAAGCAAGCGCTCACCCAACAGGTAGCCCGGCTCCACTACATCTGCAACGGTGTTTTCCGTTACCTCTGCATTTGGAGTCTGTACAAGTGCGTCATGCAGTTCTGGGTTGAAGGCATCGCCCTTGGCCCCGAATTGCTTTAGTCCGAACTTATCACCGGCAGTGCGTAGCTTGTTTGCCACGGCGGCAAACGGTGAACCCTCAAGGTCTCCGTGTGCTTCGGCGCGTGCTAGGTCGTCCAGAGCGGGAATTAGAGAGCGAAGCACCTCTGCAATTGCCGCATTTCGTGCAACGTCGCGGTCGCGCTCAACGCGGGTGCGGTAGTTCATGAACTCCGCTTGAAGGCGCTGAAGATCCGAAAGCAGCTCGGCCTCGCGGCTAATGCTTTCACCAATCTCGGTGATTTGCGCCTCAAGATCGGCTAGGGCATCGCCCTCTGCGGTCTCCCCCTCGGGAGCCGGCTCCGTTGCATCGCTTACGCTCTGCTCGGGAGTTGGCTCCTCCGGGTTCACTTCTTCCGGCTTGTTGTTCTTAGCCATTCTTCTTGTCTTCTTCTTCGTCTAGAACCTCGGCATCAACCACGTCTTCGTTTGTGGTTGCCTCTTCGCCCTCGGTTGGCTCCTCTGCGCTGGCAGCGGCGTAGATTGCCTCACCAAGCTTCATTGCCGACTCGTTTAGGGTGTCGTTGGCTGCCTTGATTGCATCGATGTCGTCTCCGGCGAGAGCGGTCTTCAAAGCATCAACGTCTGCCTGCACGGTGGTCTTAACGTCCTCCGGTAGCTTCTCGTCGTTCTCCTTGATCAGCTTCTCGGTCTGGTAAACCATCTGCTCTGCACCGTTGCGAAGGTCCTGGTCTTCACGACGCTTCTTGTCCTCTGCGGCGTGCTCCTCGGCCTCCTTCACCATGCGCTCGATGTCTTCCTTGCTCAAGCTGGAGCCACCGGTGATGGTCATGCTCTGCTCCTTGCCGGTGCCCTTGTCCTTGGCGGACACGTGCACAATGCCGTTTGCATCGATGTCGAAGGTGACTTCAACCTGAGGGATTCCGCGAGGCGCTGGCGCAATGCCGGTTAGCTCAAAGTTTCCGAGGCTCTTGTTGTCCTTGGTGAACTCACGCTCACCCTGGAAAACCTGGATGCTCACCGATGGCTGGTTGTCGGCAGCGGTGGTGAAGGTCTCAGAACGCTTGGTTGGAATCGCGGTGTTGCGCTCGATGAGCTTGGTCATGATGCCACCCATGGTCTCGATTCCTAGAGACAGCGGGGTCACATCGATGAGCAGAACGTCTTTGCGCTCACCCTTTAGAACACCGGCCTGAAGGCTGGCACCCACTGCAACAACCTCGTCGGGGTTTACGCCCTTGTTAGGCTCCTGGCCACCGGTGAGGCTCTTGACTAGCTCGGCAACCGCAGGCATACGAGTGGATCCACCAACCAAAACAACGTGATCGATGTCGGCAACCTTTACGCCGGCTTCCTTGATTACGTCGTTGAATGGCTTGCGGGTGCGCTCCAACAGATCGTTGGTTAGCTGCTCAAACTGTGCGCGAGTGATGGTCTCGTCCAGGTTGGCAGGACCGTTCTCGGTAAGGCTCAGGTATGGCAGCTGAATGTTTGCCGAGGTGCTCTGCGAGAGCTCCTTCTTGGCCTGCTCGGCTGCTTCCTTTAGACGCTGAAGGGCAATCTTGTCCTTGCTAACGTCAACGCCGGTGGTCTCCTTGAACTTCTTTGCCAAGTGGTCCACGATGCGCTGGTCCCAGTCGTCTCCACCAAGGCGGTTGTCACCGCTGGTTGCGCGAACCTGAATGGTGCTGAAGCCGTCGTCCTTGCCAACCTCAAGTAGCGAAACGTCGAAGGTTCCTCCACCTAGGTCGAATACTAGGATGAGCTCGTCTTCCTTACCCTTGTCCAAACCGTATGCCAGTGCGGCTGCGGTTGGCTCGTTGATGATGCGAAGAACGTTCAGACCCGCGATCTCGCCGGCCTCCTTGGTTGCCTGGCGCTCGGCGTCGTTGAAGTAAGCAGGAACGGTGATAACCGCGTCGGTTACAGATTCGCCCAGGTAGGTCTCGGCGTCGCGCTTTAGCTTTGCCAAGATTCGAGCGGAAAGCTCCTGAGGGGTGTACTTCTTGTCGTCTAGAGGGAAAGTCCAGTTGGTTCCCATGTGGCGCTTGACCGATGCAATGGTGCGGTCAACGTTGGTTACGGCCTGGCGCTTTGCGGTTTCTCCAACCAGCACCTCGCCGTCCTTGGTGAATGCAACCACCGATGGGGTCGTGCGGAAGCCTTCCGCGTTGGCGATGACGGTTGGTTCGCCACCTTCGAGTACAGATACCGCCGAGTTGGTGGTACCGAGGTCAATGCCTACTGCACGAGCCATGTTGTTCTCCTTGTTTTGTTTCTTATAGTTCGGGCTCTCAGATAACTTGAGCCGCTTACGCTCAAGTTTGACACGAACGTTCGGGTACGTCAAGTCGAAACGGGCAAAGTTGAGTGAAAGTGACTCAACTTACAGAAAACTCTCAGGCTTGGTTAACAATCCAACATCGATGGCGGACTTGGGTTCCAAAGCCCTTGCCCGCTGGGTAATCTCTTGTATATGACTACCAATGGAGTTAGCCCCGTGATGGGAAAGAACCACAAGCGAGCCATGTATAGCTGGGCGCTCTGGGACTGGGCGGAGCAGCCTTACCCAACCCTGATGCAGACCTTCATCTTTCCCGTGTACCTGGCGGGATCGGTGGCGAGCGCCGCGCAGAACCCAGACCAGTCCATTGGTTGGGCCCTGGCAATCTCGGGCATTCTTCTTGCACTCATCGCTCCGGTTCTTGGCCGCCGGTCGGATCACCAGGGCAAGCGCAAATTCTGGCTGCTGGTCAACACCTACGTGCTGGCAATCATCACGGCTCTTTCGTTCTTTGTAGCGCCAAAGCCCGACTACTTCCTGCTGGGCTTGGCGCTTTACGGCCTGGGCTCTCTGGTTCAGGAGTCTGCGTTCATCAACTACTACGCCATGCTCAAGGGCATCAGCAACAAGAACAACATCGGCAAAATTTCCGGTGCGGCTTGGGGCCTTGGATACGTTGGCGGAATCGTGCTTTTGCTTTTCAGTCTGGTTGGGTTCGTTTTGCCATCAATATCGGAACCGCCAGGAACGCCTTGGTTCGGCATTCCTCTCACCGATGCAATGCCAACCCGCGCGGTGTTTCTATTCGCGGCCGTCTGGATTGTTCTCTTCAGCCTGCCAATGCTGTTCTTTGTTCCAGAAATTCCAAAGCGTGAGGGTGCGCCAAAGGAATCAATCATTCAGTCTTACCGAGGAACTTGGCGCGACCTAGGCACTCTGCGTCGCATCGCACCCGACACCTTCAAGTTCCTAATAAGTAGCGCAATCTATCGCGATGGCCTGGCCGGCGTATTCAGCTTTGGTGCCGTGCTCGGAACCCTGGCTTTCGGCTTCACCCAAACGTCCATCATCTTCTACGGCATAGGTGCCAACATCGTTGCGGGCATCGGTGCCTTCATCGGTGGTCGCTTGGACGACCGGTACGGAAGCCGAGCCGTAATCCTTGGTTCTTTGATTGGCCTCATCTTTTCGGGCTCTTGCGTGTTCATCTTTGCCTCACTAGGTCAGATCACCTACTGGGTGTTCGGCTTACTGCTCACGCTGTTCGTTGGTCCAGCCCAGGCTTCCAGTCGCACCTTCGTTGCCCGCTTCACGCCGGACGGCCGAGAAGGCGAGGTATTTGGTTTGTATCAGTTCACCGGGCGTGCAGCCAGCTTCCTTTCGGGAACCTTTTGGTCGCTCTCGATTGGTCTAGCAGTTGCGTTGGGAGTAACCGGAAAGCCAACCATTTACGGCATCTGGGGCCTGATTCTGATTTTGGCTGTGGGTGCTTGGCTACTAAGCCGCGTAAACCCAAACCCGGCTGTGCTTGAAGACAAGTAGTTGCAACCGCCTCTTGAATTAGTACCGAGGTTTATCTAGAACACGCCTGCTAGCTTTAGCGTGATCAGGTAAATGACCACTCCGCCGATTCTGTAAACCCACTTGTTCTTTCTTGAAGGCTTAACTGCCTCGGGTCCGCCATTGCGCCCAAACTCCTTTAGTACTCCCGGGATTAGAAGCGGGATAGGCATAAGCATGAATCCAAGTTTTGCCACCTCAGGCGTTGAACCAATCAGGAGGGCAACTCCAGATGCACTTGCCGAGGCAAGGAAAAGACTTAGTGCCATGCCAGGCAATCCCGAAGGCATGATTTTCCAAATGAGCTTGGAGTTAGGCAGCCGACTCGCAAAGATGTTCAACACCGATGGCGCTAGGAAGAGCACAACGCCAACAGCGATTTGCCAGTTGAATCCAAACATCGCGCTTGCAATGAGCGACCAAAGTGCGAACTTGAAAATCAGACCGCTGGTCTTTGAAAGCGGATTCGGGTTTGGAACACCAATCTGACTGTGCCATCCCGAGCGTCTTGGATAGGCGCGCACCGCTAGATCCTCCAAGAGGACTCGAACGATGGCTGCCACTGCAGCAATCAAGGCAAAATCTTGAACGTGGTTGGCTACAGCCATGGTGTGGCCTGCGAGTGCCGGGAGCGTCTTTGCAACCGAGCTCAAAAGCCAGCCCGCTAGGAAAGCACAGATTAGGAAGTCTGCGATCCGCTCCCACCAGAATGCAAAGCTAGCCTCTGGCTTTCTTCTAAGGCTTCTGAATCCTGTTATCAGGAATGCTGGACCAAACAAGGACAGAGCAACTCCAACGAAGACTCGCCAACCTCCTAGGTCTGCCAAACCTCCGGTGAAGGCCAGAACCAGCATCGATCCACCAACAAACAGCGTGGCAGCAACCACTCCAGCAAAGGCGTCAAAAATACCGATAGCCGCCATAGCCAGGTAAAGGTACCAGGGCGGAGACATGGCCAAACCTGGATACTCGTTGGCATTCAAAACCAAGGATGCAATTGCAAGCACCGCGTTTACGAGTGGGAGCAGGATGGCCGCAGATCCCAAAACCCCGCGAAGGTAAGCTCCGTCCAACAACGCCTTGCCCACGAAAATCGCACGGGCGGAAATTCGGTTGGCGATTCGAACGGTTGGCGTGTCCACAAAGTTCACGGCAGCCAATGCATAGATTGGCAGCCTGTCTCCCCAACCGGGATCTGGTCCACCGGCATCGGTCAGGTTCTTTGCCGAGGTATCAAGAGTCCACTCGGACCTGTGAAAGTGGTCGTGCTCCCCGTGACCACTTTCACTGCCGGAATCTCCCCCGTCAGGGGAGTCCAACCCAGAGGATCCAGATTGCGAGGATCCGGCACTAGAGCCGGACCCTCCTGTCGAGCCAGCACTTGACGCTGCAGAACTTGCGGCTCCGGCCGAGGCTCCGGCAGCGGCAGCTCCAGCTGCTGCACCTGCTGCAGCGGCAGCTCCGGCGGCGGCAGCCGCAATAGAAACCGCGGCAGCGGTGGTTGCCGTCGCAGCCTGAATGCTTTCCGGAGAAGCCAGAACATCAAACGCCACCGGTGCCGCGGCATCGTCACCCGTGGCTCCAATAGCAGGGTTGGCCACTGGCTCACCCGGATTGATTTCCGGGATAGCGATAGACACCGCATCAGCTAAGGCTTGAACCGTGGCCGCAGCTACCTTGGTCACATTTTCGGCCGCAGTAGCCGGACGAGTGGGAGCTGGTGCTGGTGCGGTTGAAGGCTTGGTGCCGGACCCGCTATTCGGCCCTGGAGGAGGTACCACCGCCACACTTGGTGAGTCGCTTGGCTTGGGTGCAGGGGGCGCAGGGGTCACCGATGGTGTTGGTGTGACTATCGGTGTGGGGGTAGGGGTTGGAGTCGGCGTGGGTGTAGGAGTGGGGGTTGGAGTGGGCGTAGGGGTAGGAGTGGGCGTGACCACGGGAGGCACTGGAGGCGCAGGTAAAGCATTCACCAAGATTGGCACGCTCAAAGCCACGGTGTTGTACCTAACGGAATCTGTTGGCGTGAAGGTGACGGATGCCGTTTGTTGACCCACGGCCGGAACTGTGTTTGGACTGGTGAAGGCAAAAGCACCCGGCACCGACATGCTTCCACCGCTCAGGTTAGAGAGCGCAAGCGAGTCTCCATCGGTGATTGCTGAGGCGGCAGGCAATGTGAGGGTGGCGGGAGTTGCCTTAGCAACCGTCACCGAGACCTGCCCGGATACGGTTGTGTAGGCAGTCAGATCGCTGGGAGTAAAAGTCACGGTCACCGGGAAAGTGCCCACATCCAAAAGTGTCGATGGGGCGGCAAATGAGAAGAGGCCCGGCACTCCGCTTGCGCCTCCAGACAATATGGCCGAGGCCAAGGTTTGCCCGTAGGTAAGTGAGGATGAAGTTGGGAACGTGATCCCTGGTGGAGTCACCGGCGGAGGAGCATTCACCACTATGAAGACCGTTGCAGTGACCGTGGTGTTATTCACCGAATCTGTCGGAGTGAAAATAACTGAAACACTACTCTGCCCCAAAGGTGGAATAACGGTTGAATCCACAAATGAAAAGGTTCCTGGAACGCTGGCCACACCACCGGTAAGCGTAGACGCCGATAGGGACTGCCCCAGCGTAATGGCGCTCGCGGTTGGCCAACTGGTGATTCCTGGAGTGGCAATAATTCCAATGGTGTGGGTGATTTGAGTGGCCGCGCTAAAACTAGCATCACCGGATTGATCCGCAGTTAGTGTGCAACTGCCACTTTGACCAGTGATTGTAAGAGTTCCCGCTGAATAAGTGCAGCCGCCCGAGGCCGCGATAGTTGGAACCAGGCCGCTAGTCGAACTAGCAGTAACGGCAAGGGCTCCGCCGGGATACATCAGGCTAACAAAGAGGACGCTCTGTCCCCAGGAAAGTGTCTGGCTGGCCTGAGTGATTGTGATTGGAATGTTAAACACAACCGAGTTGTAATTGGCGGAGTCGGTTGGCGTAAACGTAACCGACACTTGGGTTACTGCAGCCCCGGGTACGGAGGTGGGACTCGTAAAGGCAAAAGTTCCCGGAACCGAGGCCGCGCCTCCAGACAGCGATGAGTTAGACAACGCATCGATGGCAGTTATCTGACCAGCCACTGGATTGGTGACGATAGTTGGTGTTGCCTTGTTCACCTGGATGGAGATGTTTCCACTCACGTTGGAGTAGTTGGTGCCGTCGGTTGGTGTAAAGAGCGCAGCGAGGGACGTTGTGCCTGCGCTCAGAATTGCGCTCGGGTCCAGGAAACTGAAGATGCCCGCAACGCTTGCGCTCTGGCCGCTGAAGACGGCATCGATGAGCGACTGCCCAAAGGTAAGGATTGCCGATGGGAAAGTGACAATCGGGTTGATTTTGTCAACCTGAACATTCACCAGGCTGGTAACGGAGGAGTAGTTGACGGAATCAGTTGGAGTGAACAACACCGTTACCTGCTGGATTCCAACCGGTGGGGTAGAGGATGGGGTTTGAAAGGAGAAGGTGCCGGGAACGCTGGCCGATCCGCCTGTGAGCGAAGACGTGGAGATAGCCTGACCCGCAGTGATGTTTGCTACTGTTGGCCAGCTCAGCACGGTTGGGGTGGTTTTAGCCGAACCTCCGTCTGTGATTGTCCAGTTGTTTCCGCTGGCCGCGACAGCCGCTGTTAGTTTTTGATAGGCGGCAGCCGAGGCAGAGCTGCGAATCGAGCTACCGGCATCGAAGCCAATATTTGGAAGCAAGGTCTGAGCTGCAAGCGAGTTTAGGAGTGCGTCGTAGTTGGCCGTTGAAAGCTTTACGCCTCCCAGGAATCCTCGGCCGTCGTTGAGTGCCGAAAAGTTCCAAGAACTCAGATCCTGGTCAAAGGCACTTGCTCCAAAAAAAGTCAGATAGCCTCCGGCCAATTTTGACGTGTCCCAGTTGGTAACTGGCTGGTTGAACTTGCTATTGCCAACGAACATTTGACTCATATTGGTGAGCGAAGCGGTGCTCCAATGCCCCGCTGAAGAAGAAAGTGACTGCCCACCGTTGTTGAATGCGCCGTAGCCAAAGGTGCCTTCAAAAGTTGTGACCTTTGAAGTATCCCAACTTGAAACATCCTGGTTGAAGTTAGCTGCGAAAAACATGTAGGCCATATTTACGGCTTTTGATGTGTTCCAAGTAGTTGCGGACTGTGTAACCGGGTTCCCTTTATTGGAGAAACTATTTGCCTGATAAAACATCCAGTCAAAGTACTGTGCGTTTTTTGGATTCCAGGAACTGAGATTCTGATTGAAAACCTCATTGTTGCGGAACATACCGGAGAACCGATAGCCACTGGAGACATCCCAGTTAGAAATGTCCTGATTGAATTTTCTAGTCCAGGCAAACATTGAACCGAATGAGCCAACATGGGACACGTCCCACTTTGATCCGTTGGTGAGAAGCGGATGTGCCTCATCGTTGGTGGTGCTTCCGTTATTAAAGGCGGCCGCGTCATCAAACATCGACGACATGTTGGTTGCACTTGAGGTGTCGAAATTACTAACGTCTTGGTTGAATGACGCCGTGCTGGCAAACATCGTGGTGAAATCTTGAACTTTTGAAGTGTCCCAGCCACTCATGCTCTGGTTGTAATTTCTTGCGCCGTAGAACATGGATGCCATGTTGGTCACATTGGATACGTTCCAAGCGCTCAAAGTTTGATTGAAAGCCTGCGCACCGTTAAATGTCCCAACCATTTCCGTCACAGCTGAGACATCCCAGGAAGAAATGTCCTGGTTGAAGTTTGAAGCACCTTGAAACATGTAGGACAAGGATCTGATCTGGGGAAGGTTCCAAGTTGTTGGCGTGTGAGGCATGGGCTGGCCCGCGTTGTTGAAGGCCGAGTTTCGAAACATGATTGCAACGTTGTTGACCACTAGCGGGTTCCAAGAACTTAGTTCCTGATCAAATGCAAAGGTCTCGCAGAACATGCCAGCCATACTGACCGCTTTTGTAACGTCCCAGGCGTCAAGCTTGCCGTTGAATGCATAGCTTGATTCGAATGTGTAACTCATGTCGGTTACGTTCGAAGTATTCCAAGTATCTAGATCCTGGTTGAATAAACGCGCGTTGCTGAACAGGTGACTAAAGGTAGTTACGTTATCGGTCACGAATGTAGCCAACGACTGGTTGAAGTTCGTGGCTCCCGCAAACATTCCGTCGAAGCTTGTTGCTGACGATGTAACCCAGCCCAAAGGCTTTGCAGAGTTGTTGCCGTTATCACCGTTGTTGAAGGCCGAGGCATCTTGAAATACGCCGGTGAAATCGGTTCCGCTGCTTACATCCCATGCAGACAAGTCCTGGTTGAAATTCCTGGCCTGATTAAACAGGTGACTGAAATTTGTCACGCTAGAAACATCCCACGAACTGATGTCCTGATTGAAATTCTGAGCGATTGACAACATGTTGGTGAGGTCGGTGACGCCGCTAGGCAGTGAGCTAGGAAGGCTGACCAGATTTTGGCAGTACCAGCAGGCTTGACTCAGATTGGTGATTCCTAGGTTTCCCCAAGAATCGATTGAAGAGATGTATTGGTTTGAACCCAAATAGTCACCAAAGTGCTCAAGCTTTGTTCCCGAAATCTGAATCTGGAAAGTGCCTGCATTTGCAAAGTAGTGGTTAGCCGTTGTGGCCGTGTTGTATGGTCCGTCTGGAGTTGTTCCATCACCCCAATCAACCGAAACGTTACTTACCGTTCCGCCCAAGCCAAGTTGAACCTGAGTGTTGTCATTTGGCGTGGTTACAGTAATCGCTAATGCATTTGGGTTGAGAGGTGCCAGATTGCGGTGAATTCCCCAAGAACCAGTGGCAGTCATTGCCTGGGCCATGCCGGCCTGAATCAGTAGGAGAAACGTGACAAAGAAAAGCGCGAAAAACTTTGCGAATCTCTTCGCATAGCTAAATTTCCCCGGCATTTTCAAGCAAACTCACCCTGGTTGGTTTTGCTCAATTCTAGGTAGGGTGACTTATTCCCGCCCAGTAACCGTGCGTTAATTTACCTTGCGTTAATGATTCGAATTGGAACCGGATTTGGGCTATTGCTCCAGCGGCTCGTTGCCCACATCGCTGATGTGAAAGTTTAGGTGCGAGCGCGAGGCTGTTGGCCCGCGCTGGCCCTGGTAACGACTCAGGTACTTTGCACTTCCGTATGGGGTTTCGCTTGGGCTACTCAACTGGAAGAAGCAGAGCTGTCCAACCTTCATTCCCGGCCAAAGTTTGATTGGCAGGTTTGACACGTTTGCCAACTCCAGCGTGACGTGACCCTTGAATCCAGGGTCAACAAATCCAGCGGTGCTGTGGGTCAAAAGACCGAGGCGGCCAAGCGAGGACTTGCCCTCTAGACGGGCCGCGATGTTGTCGGGCAAGGTCACGAACTCATAGGTGCTGCCCAGAACGAACTCACCCGGGTGAAGGATGAAAGCCTCATCAGATTTCACCTCAACAAAGCGGGTCAAGTCGGCCTGCTCCTCGCGGGGGTCAATGTACGCGTACTTGTGATTGTCAAAAAGACGGAAGAAGCGGTCCAGACGAACATCGATGCTGCTTGGCTGCAAGAGGTCGATGTTTAGTGGGTCCAGTCCAATGCGGCCGGCTTCGATTTCTGCGCGAATATCGCGATCTGACATGAGCATGATTCAAGGTTAGCGCAGGGCAATCACCAACTTTGCCCTTAAGGAATTAGTGTGCCAAGCCGAGCTTTGCGTACACTGCCTTGAGCCAACGCGGTGCCCACCAGTTGAGTTCACCAAAGAGCCGCATCAAAGCTGGAACCAGGAGAGCACGAACAACGGTAGCGTCCAAGAGAATGGCAAACGCCACTCCAA
>Ga0007795_10000734_pt1 | contig 11158 bp, 12 predicted proteins | sample CryBogmetaGMA1M_FD_60369 | JGI IMG/M metagenome (GOLD analysis project Ga0007795, IMG submission 60369) | Freshwater microbial communities from Crystal Bog, Wisconsin, USA - MA1M | ecosystem: Environmental > Aquatic > Freshwater > Lake | place: Crystal Bog, Wisconsin, USA | collected 2009-07-06
CGCCACATCGGTTCCGCTACCCATGGCGATACCGAGATCGGCAGTGGCAAGCGCTGGCGCATCGTTCACGCCATCGCCCACCATACCGACAACCGCGCCCTTCGCTTTGAGCGCCGCGATGACGTTCGATTTGCCTTCGGGCTTTACGTCGGCGTGGACTTCCGCAATCCCAAGGGTTGATGCGATGCGTTGGGCTGCGCCCTTTCCGTCGCCCGTTAGCATGACAGACGCGATACCCATGGCCTTCAGCATTTGAATGGCTGCGGCGCTTGTGTCGCGCGGCGGGTCGGCAAAGGCCAAAAGGCCAATCAGGCGTTTTCTGTCGATGTCGGCGAGATAGCTGATACCGCTGCCCTCGGAGCTTAGCGCCTCTGCTCTGATCTGCCGGCTGGATATATCTATCTCCGCCTCTTTTAACGCCGAGGCATTACCAAACAGAAACCGCTCGCCGCTAATGATGCCAAGAATGCCGCCTGAAATCAGCTCGAAGCCTGTGACCATCGGCAGTGCCGTCATGCCTCGCAATTGAGCCTCGTCGCGAATGGCGCGAGCCAACGGGTGGCTGCTGCCTGCCTCGAGTGCTGCGGTAATCGCCAACACCATCGCTGGGTCGCCGCCTTCAACGGCTGTGATAACGGGCTGGCCCGTGGTAAGCGTGCCCGTCTTATCGAAGGCCAAGAGCGTCACTTTGGCCGCCTTTTCTAGCGATGCCGCATCTCGGATCAGAATGCCGTGTTTGGCGGCTACCCCCGTTCCCGCGAGAATGGCTGTAGGCGTTGCTAATCCCAGCGCGCAGGGGCACGCGATCACAAGAACAGAGACAGCATTAATGAGCGCCATTTCATAGCCTGCACCGTAGAGATACCAGCCTAGCCCAGCTGCCAAAGCGATGAGGAGGACCACGGGCACAAAGACCGCGCTGATCTGATCGACCAAGGCTTGAACGGGAGCCTTTGAAGCTTGTGCGGAAGCGACGAGCCTTATGATGCGCGATAGCATGGTTTCCGCGCCAATGGCGCGGGTCTCGATTACCAGTCTACCATCCAGATTGGTGGTTCCGCCGATCACTTCCGCGCCTACCGCTTTTGCAATGGGTAGGCTTTCGCCGGTTACCATCGACTCATCGATACTGGCGGCTCCTTCGTGAATCACACCATCAACAGGGATTGTTTCGCCGGCGCGAACGACTACTAGGTCGCCAATACCAATGGCCTCCAAAGCGACTTCGGTCTCGATGCCGTTTTCGATCCGCCGCGCGAAGGCTGGCCTTAGCCGCCCAAGCGCCGCGATGGCTGAGGCCGTTTCCGATGTGGCGCGCTCCTCGAGCCATTTGCCAAGCAAGACGAAAGCGATAACAACCGAGGAAGATTCAAAATAGAGATGCACCATGTGGCCCGGCATAGCGGGCTTCAGCCAGAGATAGAGGCTTATGCCGTAAGCGGCACTCGTGCCCAAGGCCACGAGCAGGTCCATGGTCGCCACGCCGCTGCGTAACGCTTTCCAAGCCGAGCGGTAAAACCGAAATCCGAGCCCAAATTGCACAAGAGTTGCTAGGGCAAACTGCACGATAGCGGGAGGCATGAGACCAAATCCGCCGATCATTCCGGCCATACCAACGAAAAAAGGGCTAACGATGAGAAAAGCGAATATCGCCGATAGGCGGGCCTTTCGCTCCCGGTCTGCGGAGCGCTTGGTTTCGGTCGCGACCGTCGTCTCGGTCATCAGCGTCGCGTCGTAGCCGATATCGTCCACAGCGGTGATAAGGCTTACGGTTGATGGATTTCCTTCTACACGCGCGCTTTTGGTCGCAAGGTTGACCGATGCGGATGTTACACCGGGCACAGACGAAAGCGCTTTTTCGACGCGGGCGACGCAGGCAGCGCAAGTCATACCGTTAATGGCGAGCGAGAGCGACGGCCCTTGCTGGGTAGCGGCGAGGGGCTTGTTCATAAGGTAGGATATAGCAAACCACTGGGCATTCCGCCACTTCGCACCTCTCCCATGCAATGCTGCCTTGCTTTCAGGTCTTTGACAAAGCCATGCAATCCATGTTGGCTCATCTCTAAAATCAATCGAAGACTGGAAACGCTATGCCGAATTTTGCTGCTAATCTTACCATGATGTTCACGGAACATACCTTTTTGGATCGCTTTAAGGCTGCCGCCGATCAGGGGTTTGCGGCGGTTGAATATTTGTTTCCGTATGAACATCCAGCCGATGAGATTGCAAAGCAGTTAGAGGCCAATCGGTTGAAGCAAGCGCTCTTCAACATGCCACCCGGTGATTGGGTCAAAGGCGAGCGCGGTGTCGCTGGCATTCCCGGCCGGGAGCAAGAGTTTAAGGACGGCGTTGAGACAGCTTTGCGCTATGCGGAAGCCACGGGTGTTAAGCGGCTGCATATGATGGCGGGGATGACAGATCTGCATCATCCGGCGTCCATGGCGACCTATCGCGCCAACATCTCCTACGCCTCTGAAGCATTAGCGGGCAAGGGCCTCGATTTGCTGCTTGAGCCGATCAATGGTCGCAACATGCCGGGGTATGGATTGAATAACTTCGATCTTGCGGCGTCGATCATTGCGGAAATGAATTTGCCTAATCTCAAACTGCAATTCGACATTTATCACTGCCAGATTATCCATGGCGATGTGACGATGCGGATGCGGGCTTTGATGCCGATTTCGGGCCATGTTCAAATTGCCAGCGTGCCCTCGCGGCATGAGCCTTCGATCGAGGAGTTGAATTATCCGTTCTTGTTCGAAGAATTGGATCGACTTGGGTATCAGGGGTTTGTCGGCTGCGAATATAACCCGAAGGCGGGTACGGTTGAAGGGCTTGGCTGGTTCGCGCCCTACCGGCGCGGGTGATGAAAAAGCGCGACGATTGCCCAAATTTTCAGCTTTGATCCGATCACGTGCCCGCCTATCAATAGGCAGCGCAATTTTTAAATAAAACGCGGGTTGAGGACGCATGCTGGCTGCGGTTTCTATTTTCTCGGAACGACCGCGCGCGGATGCCATTCTCCCCAGAATGATCCGAGCGGCGGGGCGTATTAAATGCCGGTTTACCGCGAACCCTCGCCGGACCGAGGCGTCTGATCTTTACGAGGCGGGCGGCTATCGGATGAAGTTTCCGAAAGGACTGTTCTGCGAGGGCGTGATCATCAATACCGGCGGCGGCATGGCCGGTGGCGACGCGTTGGCGGTCGATATTGCGCTCGATCGAGAGGCCAAAGCGGTTGTCTCGACCCAATCGGCTGAGAAAATTTATAAAGCGCAGGGCGAAGCCTCATCCTCTTTGGTTAATTTGTCATTGGCTGAAGGTTCACAACTCGCTTGGCTGCCGCAAGAGACGCTGCTTTTTTCAGGATCAAGGCTCAATCGTCAGTTTCGCGTGGATATGGCGGCTGACGCAACACTGACGCTGTTTGAAGGCGTCATCTTCGGTCGCGGCGCGATGGGGGAACGGATTTCAAATGGTGCGTTTCGCGATAGCTGGCGGATCAAACGCGGCGGCCAGTTAGTATTTGCCGATGAGGTTTCCATTGACGGCGCCATGTCGGATAGGCTGGATCGTCCGGCGGTGGGTGCAGGTGCGCGGGCGGTCGCAACGTTCTTACATCTTGCGCCTGATGCTGAGGCTAGACTTGACGCGGCTAGGCTTGCGCTTGAAAATTCCCTTTGCGAATGCGGTGCAAGTGCGTGGAACGGGATGTTGATCGCACGCTTTGCCGCTGTCGATCCATCGGCGCTTCGGCAATCGGCGACGCGTTTTTTAAATCAATTTCGCGCGGTCTCTGTGCCGCGTGTTTGGCAATGTTGATCAAGAATAAAGGATAGAACGCCATGATTTTATCTCCCCGCGAAAAGGACAAGCTCCTCGTCTCGCTCGCCGCCATGGTGGCGCGTAACCGCTTGGCGCGCGGCGTTAAGCTCAACCATCCCGAAGCGGTCGCCTTGATCACGGATTATGTGATTGAGGGCGCACGCGATGGCCGCTCGGTCGCCGAACTGATGCAAGCAGGTGCGCATGTGATCACCGCCGATCAGGTGATGGATGGCATCGCCGACATGATCCATGATGTGCAAGTGGAAGCGACCTTTCCAGATGGGACTAAGCTGGTGACCGTCCACAATCCGATAAGGGGCGGGCATGGTGCCGTTATTCCGGGCGAAGTGATGACGGAGCCTGGCGATATCATCATGAATGAAGGCCGCGAGACGGCGACGCTGACAGTGGCCAATACGGGGGATCGCCCGATCCAAGTGGGTAGCCATTATCATTTCTCGGAGACCAATCCGGCTTTGGCATTTGATCGCGTAGCTGCGCGTGGGATGCGGCTTGATATTCCGGCAGGCACGGCAGTGCGGTTTGAGCCGGGGCAAAGCCGAGAGGTGCATCTCGTGGCGCTTGCGGGCAAGCGGGAAGTGTATGGGTTTCGGCAGGATGTGATGGGAAAATTGGACGCTTAATGGCGCTCGGTTGCGTTTATGATATACATGATTGGGTCTAATCGGAATTTGGAGGCTCAAATGCCGTTATATTCTGCTAAGGTTTCCGCTGATCGGTCGGTAAAATTACCCGAAGAGCTATGTGATGCATTGGCTATTTCAGCGGGCAGTGAGGTCGAGTTTTTTCTGACCCTTGATGGTTATGTGCATTTTCATGTGTTGCGGGATTCGTTTAGCGACTTTGGCGTGAGGCATAAGTCACCTTCGTTATCAATCCGAGAGATTGATGATGCCATTGCTGAAGCTGTTGTCGAAAAAAATGCACCCTTCACTTCAGTGACCTATTCTGCTCGAAAGCCCGCTGCCGAATGATCGGGCTTGATACAAATTTACTGGTCCGGATTTTTGCTAAGGATAATTCTTTGCAAGAAGCTATGGTCCTCGAACTTCTGGAACAGCTTCCAGAAGGCGAAAGGGCTGTCGTTAATATCGTGGTTATTGTTGAACTGCTATGGGTTTTGAAGCGTGCATACAGGTTTGAACAAGAGGTTCTTGTTCGGGTGCTGCGGTCGATGGCCGAAAACAAGCGGCTCTTCCTTCCGAATAAGGAAATTCTACTGGAGGCGGCGCACCAAGTTCGTGAAAATGGCGGTGAACTGCCCGATATGATCATTGCTCTTCTCAATCGGGAGCATGGGGCGAGCGTGACTTATACGTTCGATCTTGAAGCATCTAAGTTGGACGATTTTCAGCTTCTCGCTTGAGTGACGGGTAAAAAAGGCGGGTTTTTCGATCATTAGATTGTTGCAGGTTAGGCTACATGGTATTTTCTTACTAAATTGAAAAAGTAAGGAAGATTGGAGCTTTGCGATGAATGGTTCAACGGTTACGAGCAAGGGGCAGATAACGCTTCCGGTGGAGTTGCGGGCTGAATATGGCATTGAGAAGGGCCATAAGATCTATTTTTTAAAAGGCCTCGATGGCCAATTGGAAGTAAAGATCCTAAAGCCAGAAAAGGGTGCCGGATATGGAGCCTTGAAGGCCTATGCCGGGGCGATGAAAGGCTTACCTTTGGATGACACGATCAAACAGGCTATTGACACCGCGATGTCCGAGAAATTGGAACGTTCAAGGGGTAAGATTTGATCGGACTCGATACCAATGTGGTGCTCCGTTATTTGATAGGGGATGATGACGTCCAGTCGAAAGAGGCTCGGTTTGTTATTGATGACGTTTGTTCCCCCGACACGCCGGGATTTATCCATTCGGTGGTGTTAGCGGAACTTTGGTGGGTGATGGTGAGGAAGCTAAAAATTCCAAGGTCTGAAGCGATTGAGCACATGGAATCGATATTGAGTAATCCTCATTTGACTGTTCGAAGCACGGAGGCGGTTTTGCAAGCTCTCTTCTGGTGCGGAAAGAGTAAAATAGATTTTGCCGACGGCCTTATTGCGTTTGAAAATCGCAGTGAAGGGGTCTTGAAAACGCTGAGTTTTGACAAAGTCGCCCTCGAAACGACGATTATGGCGGAATTGCCGAGAAATGCGACCATCAACCTAATTTGACAACTGACGATACGAGGTTCTCATGACAACCACTCTATCCCGCGCAGCCTATGCCGATATGTTTGGCCCGACCACAGGCGACCGTGTTCGCCTAGCCGATACCTCCCTCATCATCGAGGTCGAAAAAGATTTCACGATTTATGGCGAAGAGGTAAAATTCGGTGGCGGCAAGGTGATCCGCGATGGCATGGGCCAAAGTCAGGTGACGAACCGCGATGGCGCAGTGGATACCGTTATCACCAATGCCTTGATCGTTGACCATTGGGGTATTGTAAAAGCCGATATAGGCCTCAAAGACGGGCGCATCCATGCGATTGGTAAAGCGGGCAATCCGGATATCCAGCCGGGTGTGACCATCATCATTGGGCCGGGAACGGATGTGATTGCGGGGGAGGGCAAAATCCTCACCGCTGGCGGGTTTGATACGCATATCCATTTCATCGCGCCGCAGCAGATTGAACATGCGTTGATGTCGGGTGTGACTTCGCTTCTGGGCGGCGGCACGGGCCCTTCATCGGGCACCAATGCGACCACTTGCACGCCGGGGCCGTGGCATATGGCGCGGATGATTGAGGCGGCAGATGCGTTTCCGGTCAATGTCGGGTTTTCCGGCAAGGGCAATGCGGCGTTGCCCGGCTCGCTTGTTGAAATGATCGAGGCGGGGGCTTGTGCGCTGAAACTTCACGAGGACTGGGGTACGACGCCTGCGGCCATCGATAACTGCCTTTCGGTGGCAGATGATTATGACATTCAGGTGATGATCCACACCGATACATTAAACGAGTCGGGCTTTGTCGAAGATACCGTAAGCGCCTTCAAAAACCGCACGATCCACGCCTTCCATACCGAAGGGGCGGGCGGGGGGCATGCGCCGGATATTATCAAGATCGCCGGTTTGAAAAACGTTTTGCCGTCTTCGACCAATCCAACGCGGCCCTTTACCATCAACACGCTCGATGAGCATCTCGATATGTTGATGGTGTGTCACCATCTCGACTCGTCGATACCGGAAGATTTGGCGTTTGCCGAAAGCCGTATTCGCAAAGAGACGATTGCGGCGGAAGACATTTTGCACGATATCGGCGCGCTCTCGATGATGTCGTCGGATAGTCAGGCGATGGGTCGTTTGGCCGAGGTGATTACGCGTACCTGGCAGACGGCGGACAAGATGAAAAAGCAACGCGGTTCGCTCTCCGGCGATGGTCGGGCGGACAACAATCGTGTGAAGCGTTATATCGCGAAATACACGATCAATCCGGCGATTGCGCATGGCGTCTCGCAGCATATTGGCTCAGTGGCGGTCGGCAAATTGGCCGATCTTGTGCTGTGGTCGCCCGCCTTCTTTGGCGTGAAGCCCGATATGGTGATCAAGGGCGGGGCGATTATTGCAGCCCAAATGGGCGATCCGAATGCGTCGATTCCAACGCCGCAGCCGGTGCATTACCGCCCGATGTTTGGTGCGTTTGGTAAAGCATTAACCTCGACCTCTGTCGTGTTCGTTTCAAAGGCCGCAATCGCTAATGATCTGCGCGGCAAATTGGGCACCGTGAAGGATATGGTGGCGGTTGAGAATGTCCGTGGCGGCATCTCGAAGGCGTCCATGATCCACAATGACGCAACGCCCGATATTCGGGTCGATCCGGAAACCTACGCGGTGACGGCGGATGGCGAATTGCTGGTGTGCGCGCCTGCGACCGAGCTTCCGATGGCGCAGCGCTATTTTCTGTTCTAAGGGTCATAAAGAATTTAATGAAGCGGGATTTTCTGATGCAGCGTGCCATTTCCATCGTCCGTAAAGCCGCCGTTAAAGCGGAGCGGGTTGTTGACTCTGTAAGCCTTGACCATGAGGGGCGTCATCGCCGTCGCATTGCCTTGCGCGGTGAAAACGGGCTTGAGTTTCTCCTCGATCTCGACAAGGCCACCGTGCTGAACGACGGCGATGCGGTCAAACTTGAGGATGGCGGGTTGGTGTTGGTTAAGGCCGCGCCGCAAACGCTGTTGGAAGTCAGGGCCGAAAACCCGCTCCGGCTTTTGAAAACGGCTTGGCATATCGGCAACCGCCACACGCCCTGCGAATTGACCGCTGATGCGCTTTATCTCGAAGACGATCATGTGTTGGCCGAAATGATCCGCGGGCTTGGATGCGCGACGGCGATTGTGTCTCGTCCGTTCCAACCCGAGCGTGGGGCCTATGATGATCACGGCCATTCCCACGGGCATGGGCATGGGCATGGGCATGGACACCATGATCATGGCCATCACGATCATGGACACGCTCACGATCATGGTCATTCGCACGCCAGTGCGCATAGCCATGCCGAGGCGCATGCGCATGTTCACGATGAGAATTGCGATCACGACCACGATCATGGCCATGACCACGCGCATGGGCACGGCCACGCGCACAAGCATGACTGAGGGATCAGCCCTTCCACTTTTGGTCTGGTTGTCGCCGTCCTTTCCCGTTGGCGCATTCGCCTATTCGCATGGGCTGGAATGGGCGGTCGAGGCTGGCGACATTACGGACGCACAAAGTTGTCAGGCATGGATCGCTGATCTTCTGGACTATGGCTCCGGCCGAACGGACGCCATCCTCTTGGCCGCGGCTTGGCGGGCCGTGATGGCGTCCGATGAAGATGCGCTGCGTGACGTTGCCGAATTAGCCGTCGCTTTGCAGCCCTCTGGTGAGCGGCATTTGGAAGCAACCGCGCAGGGCAATGCGTTTATGACCGCGTCCCGCGCCGCTTGGCCGAGCGAGGCTCTGTCGTTTTTGATGCGCGCCTATGACGGCGACGTGGTGTATCCCGTAGCTGTGGGGGTCGCGGGGGCTGGCTTTTCGATGCCGCTTGCCGCGGTGTTGGATGCGTTTCTTTTGGGGTTTGCCACCAATCTTGTCTCGTCCGCCGTCAGGCTTGGGCCGATTGGTCAAACGGATGGACAACGCACCATTGCTGGCCTTTTAACGCTCGTTCGAAAAGTTGCGCGTGAAACCGAGACCGCATCGCTTGATAATCTCGGCAGCTCGGTTTTTCGCTCGGATATCGCCACGCTTCGTCACGAAACCCAATATACAAGGTTGTTCCGCTCATGACCCGTTCTTCCCATGGCCCGCTCCGCGTTGGTATTGGTGGCCCCGTCGGCTCCGGCAAAACGGCGCTGACCGAGGCGCTTTGCAAGCGTTTTCGCGATGTGTATGATTTGTGCGCGATTACTAACGATATCTACACGAAAGAGGACGCGCGGCTTTTAACGGTGGCGGGAGCGTTACCCGAAGAGCGCATCATGGGGGTTGAGACGGGTGGTTGCCCGCATACCGCTATACGCGAGGATTGCTCGCTGAATTTGGCGGCGATTGATACGATGAACAAAAAATTTCCCGATCTCGATTTGATCCTGATTGAATCGGGCGGGGATAATTTGGCAGCCACCTTTTCACCCGAGCTTGCCGATTTAACCGTCTATGTGATCGACGTCTCAGGCGGCGAGAAAATTCCGCGCAAAGGCGGCCCGGGCATTACGCGGTCCGATATTCTGGTGATCAACAAGATTGATCTGGCCCCCTATGTGGGAGCCAGTCTTGAGGTGATGGACCGTGACGCGACCTTGATGCGCAAAGGTAAGCCCTTCGTCTTCACCAATGTGCGCGACGGCACCGGCGTTGATGTTGTGGCCGAGTTTATCGAGCGGGCGGGTGGTTTGAAGGGCTAACGCTTTAGACCAGTTTCGCAGCGCGGGGGTCATGTGCTGCGAGGCGTTTTAGCAAATATTCGACCTCCGCTTTTGCCGTTGCGGTCAATCCGGCACCCGGTTTACGCTGCGCGTCCGAGCCTAAAATGCCGCGCCGCATGAGGGTGTATTTTCTGACAGCGAGTCCTACGCCTTGCTGTTGCTCATAGCGCATCAGCGGCAAATGGGCGTCAAAAAGATCATGGGCTTCGTCGCGTTTACCGGCCTTTTGTAAGGCGACGACATCGACGAGAAGTTCGGGGAAAGCGTAGCCGGTCATGGCGCCGTCAACGCCGCGTTCCATCTCGAAATCCAAAAACAAACCGCCATTGCCAGTGAGGATCGAGACGTGGCGAAGCGAGCCCTCGGCCTCGAATTTCCGCAAGGTGGTGATCTTCTCCAAACCCGGCCAGTCTTCGTGCTTCAGCATGACGCAAGACGGGTTATCCATAATGATCCGGCGGATAACATTCGGCGTCATGATGACACTGAGCGTTAGCGGATAGTCCTGAATGACGAAGGGGATATCCTTGCCAATCGCCTCAATCGCCTGGGCGTAATAGGTGACGATTTGATCATCCGTGCGCAGCGAGGGCGGCGGCGCGATCATCACGCCTGCGGCACCCTTGATCATGACCTCATGGGCTAGCGAGCGCATGGCGGCAAAGCCGGGGGCGGATACGCCAACGATGAAGGGTAAATGCGGGGCGCGGTTAATCGTGCGCTCGGCAAAGGCAACGGCCTCGCTCTGGTCGAGCTTGGGTGCCTCACCCATAATGCCGAGGATCGTCACGCCCGTGGCACCGGCTGCGACATAGTGGTCGATCATCCGGTCGGTGCTTGTCCAATCAATCCCGCCATCTTCGAGAAAGGGAGTGGGAGCGATAGGGTAAACGCCTTGGGCGGCACTGGTCAGCATGTGGATTTCCTCTCGAATATCTTTCGATCAGCGTTAGCGGGCTGAAGGGGCTGGGGCAAGTCATGTAATTGATTTCAATGAAAATCACGTGATCTGGGTAGCACACGGGCATTGCGCGGGTGGTGGGCTCGCCCCTCAGGAATCGGGCGTCTCACTTCGTCCGCGCGGGCGAGTGCGGTGGGCATGCTTTCATGCGAAAGCCTTGCCAGATCGCCCGTGCGGTCGGTGATGTGGGCGATCACAAGATGCACAATCCCCTCGGGACTGCGCTGCACGATAGCATCGGCGCGGATGAGCCTTGCGCCCATCACGACTTTTCTAAAACGCTCCATCAGGGAGGGCCAGACGACGAGGTTGGCGATGCCGGTTTCATCCTCAATGGTCATGAACACAACGCCCTTGGCGCTGCCGGGCTTTTGGCGGATCAGCACTACGCCCGCAACCCGTACTCGCTTGCCATGGGGGAGGGATTTGACCTCGGCGCAGGGGAGTGCGCC
>Ga0007795_10000735_pt1 | contig 11147 bp, 11 predicted proteins | sample CryBogmetaGMA1M_FD_60369 | JGI IMG/M metagenome (GOLD analysis project Ga0007795, IMG submission 60369) | Freshwater microbial communities from Crystal Bog, Wisconsin, USA - MA1M | ecosystem: Environmental > Aquatic > Freshwater > Lake | place: Crystal Bog, Wisconsin, USA | collected 2009-07-06
TCACTGACTACCCCGGGTCGGTGAACGGTCTCCAGATCGCCAACAGCGGCGCGATCACGCGCATCGTCGCCGCCGTGGATGCCTGCGAGACGGTGATCACCGAGGCCGCCCGCGTGAAGGGTACACTCCTTCTCGTGCATCACGGTCTTTTCTGGCAGGGAGTGCAACCGGTGACCGGCCCCCTCTACCGAAAGATGAAGGCCGCCCTCAATGGCGATCTCGCCCTCTACAGTTCCCACCTACCACTCGATCTGCATCCTAAGCTCGGGAACAACATCCTGCTGGCCAAGGCGCTCGGTCTCACTTCGATCAAGCCCGCACTGGAGCTCAAGGGGCAACCCGTGGGAGTTACTGGAAGGATCTCCTCACTCACGAGGGATGCTTTTGCCCTTTGTCTCTCGGAGGCGCTTGGAGTGAAGGTGCATGTCGCTCCCGGTGGACCGGAGAAGATCCAGAGCGTCCTGGTCGTGACGGGTGGTGCAGGCAGTGAGGTCGCTCGTGCCGCCTCTCTCGCTGTCGATGCCTTCGTCACGGGGGAGGGGCCCCACTGGAGCTACACCGCCGCCGAGGAACTCGGGATAAACCTCTTTTATGCGGGGCATTACGCCACGGAGACCTTCGGAGTGAAGGCGCTCGCCTCGCATCTCTCCGCTAAGACAGGGCTCCCCTGGAGCTTCCTGGATCATCCGACAGGGCTTTAGGCGCGGTGCGTAGGGAATGAAACTAGAGACCCTGACTCCAGCCTTCTTCCGTCGCGACCCGCTCCTTTGCGCCCGTGAACTAATCGGATGCAGATTCGGGGTGGGGGAGACAATGGGAGTCATCGTCGAGACCGAGGCATACACGGCGGAGGGCGACCCGGCATGTCACACTTGGAAGCGGCAAGGGGCCAGGGACTTCGTGGCGGCACACGCTTCGGGAACGGCCTACGTCTACCTCAATTACGGGATGCACTGGCTCTTCAACTTTCTGGTGAAGGGAGGCGAGCGGGATGGGTTTGTGCTCATCCGGGCGCTGGAGCCCGTTGCCGGAACCGAGGTTATGCAGGAGCGACGCAAGCGCGAGGCCATCGAGGAACTCTGCAATGGTCCAGCCAAGCTGACTCAGGCTCTTGGGATCCACGGTGGGCACCATGGATGCAATCCCTTCACTTCCGAGCGATGGACGCTTACGGCACCGGAGAGGTCTCCCAAGGTGCTCGTCTCCACCCGCATCGGGATCTCACAGGCAACAGACTATCCGTGGCGCTTTCTGCTTAGCGGGAGCAAAGTAGTGAGCTCACCAGCGTGAACGTTGGATCGCCCGGCCTTTTTTTACAATCAGGTGGACATTCCCGAGGGAAGCAGGGCGGAGGTGCCTCTCCCCCACGGATCTCTTCGAGCATCCCGAGTGCACGATGGACGGATCGAATGCGGAAGCCCGGATCAATGGGCTGACGGGAAAGCATTCCCTGGTCATTTCGGGAAAGTTGAAGGCCCTCGCATCTCCTGCGGCATCCTACGCGCCCCGTCAGTGATTGCGGGGCAAAATCGCTGACAGCGGTTCTCTGGTGAAAAAGAAAGGGCCGGACCGAATGAACGGTCCGGCCTTCTTGTAAAGTAATCCCAATCGCCCTGTTGCGGGCGATCAGAGGTCACTGTTTACTTGCTCTTGCAAGGGGCTGGCTGCTGGCAGCACTGCTTGTGGCAGCATGCGCCAAGGGTGAGAGTTGCTGCCGCGAGGGCGACAACTGCTACGATTTTGGTGATGGTCATGATATATTTCGCCTCCTTTTTATGCTGGTTGCTCTGGATTCACTTTAGACCCTTTTGTCGTGTGAACCAGTAAGAAACTCCTAAGAAAGACGCTTAGGTAATCGCTGATCAAAGCGTCTTATCGTACGCAGAGTTGATTTTGGGGAGATTAACGCTTTTTTTCTTCCCGGCAGAGGGCATCGTTCGCTTTGGCTTAGTTCTACCGGCTCGCACAGCGGCGGATGGACTTTTCTGCACGGTCTGGCGGGGCAGGCGATGAATCGTTGGTTTCTTGATCAACGTCACCACGGCCTCTTCTTCAAGTTGATTATCCATGGTTCCAGAGGTCTTGGCGCTGTCCCCGTAGAAACGCACTGCATAAGAGTGTAACTGGAGAGATGATTCCAATCCGACCTTGTGCCTGATGTTGTTGCGATGGACCTGAACTGTTCTCGGGCTGATCCTTAGCTTATCGGCACTCATTTGTGAGGAGAGTCCTTGAGCCATCAGGATCATGATTTCCAACTCGCGATCGGTGAGCTGATGCAGATGATTGTCGTTGTTGTTATACCCGTGATGTGTCGAGAGCGAGTGGAGAGTCTTCCTTGTGATCCGACTGCTAAGGTAGATATCCCCGCCGATGACCTTATCCAGAGCCTGCTGGAAGAGATGCATCGGCTTATTCTTGTGAAGATATCCCAGGGCTCCCGCACGGAGGCATCGCTCGGCGTAGAAGTCCTCACTGAGTGATGAATAGACAAGAATCTTGAGCTCAGGATAAAGCGGTTGGAGATCCTTGATAAATTCGAGTCCATCTTTTCCCGTGAGCTGTATCTCCAGAATGAGAGCAACCGGGGCATCCTTTCCCAGCTTCTCCATGGCCTCTTCCGCAGTGGAGCTGGCCCAACCTATCTCCCAACGGTTCAGTCTTTCGATGTGGCGCCAGAGTCCGATTCTGGAGGCTGCTTGGCTGTCAACGATGGCGATCTTACCCTTGGTGGATTCGGTTGGCCGATTGGTGTTTTTCATCGTTTCATGAAGTGGGTTGATGACGACTTAACGTTGTTCCTGCGTCTGCAAGGTGTCCACACTCCATGAGTAAGGAATCTGATTAGATTTCACCTGGAGGTGTGCCATCGGTTGCATCTGCTACGGCAGCGCCCCTGGCTATGCCTGCGCGAATTCTCCCTCCTTGCACCTGATGAAACCTGACGTTCCTTCTCCACTCGCCTGATGCCACAGGGTTCTTTCCCTGATGCCGACTGTGCGATGTGATCAGCGCTTACTGAAAAGAGAAAAAGCCGGACCGAATGAACGGACCGGCTCTTCTTGAAAATTAGAATTGCCGGCAGGCCGGACAATCCCCCCCCTTGGATTACTTGCTCTTGCCGACGGAAGCGGGAGCTGGGGCCTGCTTCTGGGCGCATGCGCCGAGGGTGAGAGTTGCTGCTGCGAGAGCGACAACTGCTGCGATCTTGGTGATGGTCATGATATATTTCGCCTCCTTTCTTTGCTGGTTGCTGACGAACAACTTAGTGATCTCCTCTGATTGGACAAAGAAAATTCCCAAAAAAATTCCCCCTCTTCGGTTGCGGGGGGAACTTCAGGCCTTGATCAGCAGGGAGGTTCCTTCCTCGACGAGATCGAACAATTCAATCATCTGGTTGTTTCGAAGGCGGATACACCCGTGACTGGCAGGAGTTCCGATCAGGTCCTCCTGATTGGGTCCATGGATGTAGATGTAGCGGTCACGGGTATTGCTGTTCTCCGGATCGAGACCCTCGAGCCAGAGGATACGACTCAGGATGAGATCCTCCTCGCCGCCGGGGGAGGCAATCACTCCGGTGGGCTTGCGCCCCTTGAAGCCCATCCAAGCAGGGGAATTCTCGCCGAACTTGGCGTAGATCCGAAAGTGTCCGGTAGGGGTTCGAAAGCTTCCTTCCTCTGTCCCCAGCCCGAACTTGGAGGTGGAGACGGGATAGGAACTGGTGGTTCCATCCGGTAGCTGAAGATCCAGACGCTGGGTGGCGACATCCAGGATGAGTTGCACGAGTTGCTTGTGGCGCGTGGTTGGTGAGGGGGTATTCATCCGAATCGGGCGGGAGTGGGAAGCGTGGGATAGGTCTGGGAACCTCCCTTGAGAAGGAAAGTTCTTTTTGGATGCTTGCAGAGAGGGCCCTACAAAGGCAATTTTTACCATTCACCATGACAAAGACAGCCACAGACTCCCGCACATCCCAACCGAAGCATCTCGCCATCGTCGGCGCTACCGGTGCGGTCGGAATCGAAATGCTGAGTGTTCTCGAGAGGCGCAACTTCCCTGTCGCCTCACTCCGACTCCTTGCCTCCCCTCGTTCAGCTGGGAAGAAGCTGACCTTTCGCGGTCAGGAGCTCACTGTGCAGTCCCTCACGGAAAACAGTTTTGAAGGCATCGATATCGCTCTCTTCAGTGCGGGTGGGGGGATCTCCAAGGAATTTGCACCCCATGCGGTGAAGGCCGGTGCCATCGTCGTGGACAACTCCTCCGCATTTCGAATGGATCCCAAGGTTCCCCTGGTTGTGCCCGAGATCAATGCGGCAGACGCCGCCACGCACTCCGGCATCTTGGCTAACCCGAACTGCACCACCGCGATCACGCTGATGGCCATTCATCCCCTGCATCAAGCTTTTGGTCTCAAGCGGATCATCGCATCAAGCTACCAGGCGGTTTCGGGGACAGGCGCCATGGCCATCGAGGAGCTGCGTCTTCAGGTCGAGGCGATCACCGCCGGCAAGCCGGTGGTGAAGGAGGTCTACCCCCATCAGATCGCCTTCAATGTCCTCCCTCATGTCGATTCCTTCCTTGAGGATGGGTACACACGCGAGGAGATGAAGATGCAGAACGAGGGACGCAGGATCATGAATCTCCCCGACCTGACTGCCTCGGTCACCTGCGTCCGCGTTCCGGTCTACCGCGCCCACTCGGTCGCCGTGACGGCGGAATTCGACCGCCCTGTCTCGCTGGAGAAGGCTCGCGAAGTGATCAATGCCGCACCCGGCATCCAGCTTCATGACGATCCTTCGCAGGCTGTCTATCCCATGCCGATCGATTGCAGTGGTGAGGATGATTGCCGTGTGGGTCGTCTCCGTCTTGATTGTGCGCTTCCGAATGCGCTGACCTTTTGGGTTGCTGGCGACCAACTCCTCAAGGGTGCGGCACTGAATGCCGTTCAGATTGCGGAACTCCTGTAACCAGATTACTTTTTAACCATCATGCCGACCTACGAATACGAGTGCGCGAAGTGCAAGAACCACTTCGATGCCTTCCAGTCGATGAAGGATGACGCCTACACAACCTGCCCGAAGGACAAGTGCTGCATGAAGACCTGGGGTAAGGGGAAGGTGAAGCGTCTCATCGGCACCGGTGCCGGCCTGATCTTCAAGGGCTCGGGTTTCTACATCACCGACTACCGAAGCGAGGGGTACAAGAGTGCGGCCAAGAACGACTCTGCCGCTTCAAGTTCCGCCGCAGTGCCAAGCACTCCCTCCTCTTCATCCACTAAGGGCGAGGGGAGCAAGCCTTCTTCTGAATCGAGTTCCAAAGATTCCTCCAAATCAAAAAAGTCCCCACCCAAGCAATAGTGCAATAATCCTGATGAACGAGCGCCACTGCCCCTCCTGCGGTCATCAAAACTCCGACACCGTGGTCTATTGCGTCCACTGCGGGGGGATGCTCGGAAGTATTCCTTTACCCGTTGATGGAAAAACTCTTCCAACAGCGGTCGCGGTCGCGGCCCGTAGGATGGAGAAGGTGCCGGTGCAATCTGGAGAGGGGCGTTCCATGGGGAGCAGACTGCTCGGTTTCTTTGTGTATTGTGTCAATGTGGTTCTTGGAGTGGCTGCCGTCCTAGCGCTCATGAGCCCCAAGGCAGGGCAGGATTCCTTCATTCCGGAGGGACGCCGCGTCCAGAATCCAGGCGCTGTCATCGAGCAGCAGATCCAATCCTCACGCTTTACTCCCGCCTCCATCTCCCAGCAACTGGTCAACGACCTTCTGAAATCCTCTGGCTCCATCGATTGGAAGTCTCCCTCATTCATTCCTAGTAGCGCATGGCCACGCTGGGAGAGTTCGCATGTGCTGTTGGGAGTTGGTGTGGTCACCGCAACAGTCGACGCCAGCCTCTTTGGTTATCCGCTTAGTTTTTCAGAGACCTTCCGATTGGCTGGTTCCGCCCGCCAGTGGAGTTTGAATCCTGAGAGCGGTTCGATTGGGCTACTTCCAATTTCCAAGCCATTTCTCCCTCTGATCACTCCTTTCGTCATTGCATGTTCCCTTCCAGTTTCCCGCGAGATGAAGGTGCTGGAGGCGGCGGATTTGCTTCAGATCCGTTCTGGATTCATCGACTTCACCACACGGTGATTTCAGTCATGACGGCGTGCTTACCGCTCTCCTTTCGGGGAGTGGTTTTGTATCTGCTCCTTCCCATTTTGTTGGTTTTGCTTCTGCCAATATTGCAGGCCAAGAGCCCGGTCCTCTCGAGTGAGGGTCTCTTCTCTGTTTCTGATTTAGGTTTCGCCTCCACGAGCAGCAAATCCTTCTCACGCCTTCTTGCCACCTATGAGAGGCAGTTTTTGGTGGTGACTGGCTTTCCCCGAGGGGATGCTCCACCCGTGGTGGTGATGCTGCATGCATCTACGGAGCACTCGGCTTCTCTACCCTCACTACGAGTCGATGTGATGGAGGGAGGGGCGCCAAGGGTGCGCCTTGATCTGGTTCAAGGGAGTGAGGGGGATCCTCAAGTCCGTCAACTGATCGCAACCTCACTCTTGCTTCGCGAATACTATGGGACAAGTTCCCCTGTGTCCGGAACGTGCATTCCACGATTTCCATCGTGGGTCACATGCGGCTTGGCTCGCCTTTGCACTCCTGATTCCAAAGCGGTGGACATTCCCACCAGTTATCTGCGGGGTGCTGCTCCACCGGAGATTGAGGCCTTCCTGACCCAGCGGGCACCAGAGGGAGGGGCTCAGACCATCTCTGATCTCTACGAGGCAATGGCGGCCTGCCTCCTCAAGGCGGGCCTTCAGGGCAATGGCGGTGAGAAGTTCCGTGACTGGATTTCACACCATGTTCTCAGCTCTAAAAGCTCCAACTCCCTTTCCCCATGGCCTCCAGGCTGGCAGATGCGTCCTGTTGAAAGGAGATGGCTTTTACTGATGGCTGGGAATCAAGAGAAGGAATCTAAAAGCACGACACTCATGACCACAGCCGACACCTTGGCTGCCTACGACGCCCTGATCTCATCCCTGCCAACGCCTGGCCATTCCCTTGGTCAACTCCGCAAAGAAAAAGGTGCTGACTACCTGATTGAGCAGTTCAGTGCGAGTGTTGCCTCTTTGCGTTTTCGGGCCAATCCCATGGCGCTCCCGATCATTGATGGCACGACCCTCTTTCTCTCAAAGCTGAAGCGGATGCCTGAGATGAAAGTAGCTCCCGCAGAGGCGGAACTGGTTGCACTTCGCAAAGAAATCCTGAAACGCTCCAGGGAGATCGAGCATTATCTTGACTGGTATGAGGTTGCAAAGATCCCGGTTCGTAGCGGTCTCTTTGACAAGTATCTGAATAGCCCTGAGACAATCGTCAAAAAGGGGCCCGTCGGGCGCTACCTCGATGCCATCGAGGCGAGGGGATGGTAGGTGAGGGGGCGGAGTCGAGAGCCAAGCATCCAGGTGGATGCGCGGCAGACTACGCCACAGGCGTAGCCCTGAAAGGGCAGCACTGCTTCGCGGGAGCAAAGTGCCGTCAAATGTTAAAGGATCAAAGCTAAAACAGCTGTTGAACTCCTCGCGGACACTTGCGTGATGAGCATCTCGGACTATCATAGACAGAATGTTTTCCCTGACCCGCAACGAGCAGATTGTCGTGATCTTTGTACTGCTCGCCTTGGGATCGGGGGCTGCAATCAGGCATTTCCGACTTTGTTCCATGGTTCCCTCTCAATCATCAACATCCTCCACACTGAAGTAACCTCATGAAAGTTTCTGGATTCAACGAAGCTGTGGCCATAGCCGTTGCCAAGGAGGAGAGGTATCGCCCCGAGGGATATCAGTTCCTGCGCGAGTCACTTGAGGCGACGCTGAAGAAGCGCTCCAAGTCGAAGCAACCACCGACATCCCCTCATGTCACCGCTTCAGAGTTGCTCGAAGGATTCCGTCTTCAAGCGGTCAAGGAATTCGGCCCGATGAGCACGACAGTGCTTGAGTATTGGGGGATCAGATCGTGTGGAGATATCGGCAAGATGGTCTTTCACCTCGTGGAGGCAGGTGCTTTTGGAAGGACCGAGAACGACTCACTGAGCGACTTCGAAAAGGGGTTTGATTTTCACCAGGCCTTTGTTGTCCCATTTCTTCCCCCGGCTTCACCAGCAGCCAACTCTCTCGACTCGCCTGTCCAGTCACCCCTCTTTACTCCATGAACCGCTTTATAATCCTGATGACCACGCTGACTACCTTGCTGACCCAGAATCTGACAGCCGCCAAGCCAAAGCCCGGAGCACACGATGCTGCTAAGTCAGTATTACCTTCGCCCTCAGCCACTCCAGATGCGCAGCAGGATCCTTCGCTTGCCGTGAAGCCGCAGGTCTTCACGTTCCCCAACGGGCTGACTCTTATCGTGGAGGAGAATCGCGGCGCCCCCGTCGCCAGCGTCCAGGCTTGGTGCAACACCGGATCCATCCATGAGGGCAAGCTCCTTGGTGCCGGTCTCTCCCATATCCTTGAGCACATGCTCTTCAAGGGGACCACGTCGCGTGCACCCGGTGTCATCGCCAGCCAGGTCCAGGATCAAGGCGGTTATATTAACGCCTACACCTCGTACGATCGCACTGTTTACTGGATCGACGTGCCAGCCAAGGGTGCCTCCAAGGCCGTCGACATCCTGGCCGATGCGATGATGAACGCCACCCTCCCCAAGGAGGAGTACGACAGGGAGCAGGAGGTGATCCGCCGCGAGTTTGCCATGGGGTATGACAACCCCGACCGCACCGCATCGCTCCTCCTGTTCCGCACCGCCTACCACCGCAGCCCCTTCAAGGAGCCGGTCATCGGTCACCTCGATATCTACAACAAACTCACCCGTGAGGATGTCCTCGACTACTACAAGAGCCGCTACGTTCCCAATAACCTCTGCTTCGTCGTGGTCGGTGATGTGAATGCCAAGGAGATCCGTGATCAGTTGGCCACCTTCTTCGAGAAATATCCCCGTGTCGCCCTCGAGCCCGTGTCTGTTGCCGATGAGCCTCCCCAGCTTGGGAAGCAGGAAGGTCGCGACACCTTCCCGACCGATCTGAGCAGGATGAACCTTGCCTGGCGCGCTCCCGGTGCCACGAGTCCCGATGCACCGGCCGTCGAAGTGCTCTCAGCCGTGTTGGCGTCAGGAACCAGTTCCATCCTGAACACGGAAATTCGCGAGAAGAGGGAGCTTGTTCACCAGATTGGAGGTGGTCTTTACACACTGACACCTCAGGAAGGACTGGTGTACATCGGTGCCGTCGCCGATCCCGAGAAGCGTGACGCTGCGGAAAAGGAGATTCTCGCCCAAGTCGACAAGGTTGCCCGTGATGGAATTTCTGATGCTGAGCTTGCCAAGGCCAAGAAGGGCCTCCTTGCCGATCACTACCACGGTCTGACCACCATGCGCGGACGTGCTTCCGACTATGGCAACGGATGGCTCATGACCGGCAATGCCGAGTTCGGCAAACGCTACCTCGAGTCGATCGAAAAGGTCACGGCCGCCGATGTCCGTCGCGTGGCTGGACTCTATCTCAAGCCCGAGGGACTCACCATCACCTCCCTTGATCCTGCGAACGAATCCAAGGGGAATGCTGAAGCATCCGGTGAGAAGAAGGTTCCTGTCGCCGACATCACCAAGAGCGAGCTACCAAACGGACTGAGCGTTCTCGTGCATGAAGATTCCCGCCTGCCGCTCGTTTCGATCGTGGCCGCATTCCGCGGCGGCCTGCTGGCCGAGTCTCCCGAAAAGAACGGCCTCTCTCAGTTGGCCGCGAGCAGCATCGTCAAGGGAACCAAGTCACGCTCTGCCCAGCAGATTGCTGAAACCCTCGAGCATGTGGGTGGATCCATCAATGCGGGTGCCGGGAACAACAGCTTCTCGGTCTCCGTCGATGTGATGAAGGAGGATTTCGCGCTCGGCATGCAGATCCTCTCCGACGTCGTTGCGAATGCGACCTTCCCTGATTCGGAAGTCGCTCGTGAGAAGGACTCCCAACTCGCTGCCATCAAGGCCGAGGATGATCAAATCACGACCACGGCAAGGAATATTCTGAAACCGCTGCTCTACGGATCCCATCCCTATGCCCTCCGCGGCAACGGGACGCCCGAGTCGGTGCAGAAGCTTACCTCCTCCGATCTCAAGGAATACCGTGATCGTCTCCTGGTCGGCCGCAACGGTGTCCTCTCCATCTTCGGTGCCGTGAAGCCATCGGAGGCTCTTGCCTTGGCTCAGAAAGACTTTGGCTCCCTCCCTGCAGGGGAGAAGGCCCTGGTCAATCCTCCCGCCGCCATGCCACTTGCCGCTTCAGTCGAGAAGTCGGCCGAGCGTCAGAAGCAGCAGTCCGTGATCATGAAAGGGTACCTGGGCACCACGGTCAGTGGAGCCGATCGCCCCGCTCTGGAGCTCATCGAGGAAGCCTCCAGTGATCTCGGTTCGCGCTTTTTTGTCCGCATCCGTGAAAAGCTCGGCCTTGCCTACTTCGTCGGTGCCTCCAACTCGACAGGCCTTGCTCCCGGTGCCTTTGTCTTCTATCTGGGCACCGATCCCAAGAAGGTCGATCTCGCCAAGCACGAGTTCAACGACGAGATTGCCAAACTGGCCACAGACGGACTCTCTCAGGAGGAACTCGACCGCGCCAAGGCTAAGATTCTCGGGGCCGATGCAATCCGTAACCAGTCCAATGCAGCTCTCGGTGCCCTCTGCGCCACCAACGAGTTGATGGGTCTCGGCTTTGACTACGACAAGAAGCACACCGAGGCGATCCAGAAGGTCACCCTCGAGGATATCCGTCACGTAGCTCAGAAGTACTTCAGGGATGGCAAGAGCGTCGAAGTCGTCGTCGGCCCGCCTCCCGCAAAGACAGCCGAGCCGTTGCACCAGCCCTGAAGCGGCAAAGAGTGAAAGCTGAAACCAGAAAGCTGAAACCTGAAAGAATCCTATCCCATAATCCCCATAACCGAATCTTCATCCCCGCTCTCAGCGCTTCCCCACTTTCTAACGTTTCCACCTTTTAACTTTTTAACCTCTCCCCATTCCCTATAACCCCTAAACACCTCGATTATTATGGCCGAAATCCAACAAGCAACCAACTCCGCCGATCTCACCCAGCGCTTCATCGAACTCGTGATGATGAACGCCCAGCA
>Ga0007795_10000737_pt1 | contig 11133 bp, 15 predicted proteins | sample CryBogmetaGMA1M_FD_60369 | JGI IMG/M metagenome (GOLD analysis project Ga0007795, IMG submission 60369) | Freshwater microbial communities from Crystal Bog, Wisconsin, USA - MA1M | ecosystem: Environmental > Aquatic > Freshwater > Lake | place: Crystal Bog, Wisconsin, USA | collected 2009-07-06
CGGATGATCTCGTTGTAATCAAGCTTGGCCTTGGTCGTGATCTCACCGCCGACCACCACGATATTGCTCTTGGCGTAGGTCTCACAGGCGACACGGCTCATCGGATCCTGCGCGAGGCAGGCATCGAGGATGGCATCGGAAATGGTGTCGCAAACTTTGTCGGGATGGCCTTCGCCGACGGATTCGGAGGAAAAGATGTAGCTGCGTGACATGGGATCGTGGGGTTGGGTTTTCTAGGATTCCAAGCAAGCCGTGAGAGTGCTCGCGGCTTTACTTATGAACATATCCGTATATGTAAATGGGTATGGCGTCAATTCTCCAATCCCTCCGCGCCCTCTCCGAGCCGACACGCCTGCGCCTCCTGTCGCTGCTCCTAGAGGAGGAACTGACAGTGGCCGAGTTGCAGGAAGCTCTCGGGATGGGCCAGTCGAGGATTTCTGCCAGCCTCGGAATGCTGCGCCGTCAGGGCCTCGTTCTCGATCGCCGCGTGGGGAAAAACATCTACTACGCAGCCGTTCCGGCCGCCATCGCGCCTCTCCGGGAGGCCGTCTCCGCAGCCGTTGCGGAACTCGCCGAGGGGAAGCGTGACCGTCAGGCTCTTCAGTTGGTGCTCAACAAGCGCCGCGATCGCGCCGCCGACTACTTCGACAAGCTGGCCGGCAAGTTCGGCCGCACCTACATCCCGGGCCGCTCCTGGCAGGCCCTTGCCCATGGACTGCTGCGGCTGATGCCGCCCCTCGTCATTGCCGACATGGGAGCCGGGGAGGGGACCCTCTCCCAGCTCCTAGCCCGCACGGCCAAGCAGGTCATCGCCATCGACAACTCACCCAAGATGGTCGAATACGGGGCACGCATCGCCAAGGAGAACGGGTACACGAATCTAGAATACCGGCTCGGAGATCTCGAGGAGCCGCCGATCGATACCGAATCCGTTGATGTCGTCCTCTTCAGTCAGGCGCTTCACCATGCGGCGCGTCCCCAGCGCGCTGTCGAGAGTGCTTACCGTATTCTCAAGCCGGGCGGACGTATCCTCATCCTTGACCTCGCCAGTCACACCTACGAGCAGGCCAAGGATCTCTACGCTCACATCTGGCTCGGCTTCTCCGGCGTGGAACTCCACGCCATGCTTGAAAAGTCCGGCTTCCAAGATCTCGAGGTCAGCATCGTCGCCCGCGAACAGCAGGTCCCGAACTTTCAGACGATACTCGCAACCGGCTTCAAGAAATAAGACGAGTGTTTCGCGCAGAGGCTCGGAGACGCTGAGGGATAGGGAAATATTTTCACAAGGATGCAGTGGAATGATTGGTGTCGTAGAAGGATCGGCCCAGTGTAGTATTTACTTTATTAGAAAAAAGGGATACATTTACCTCATGGCGGACTCCTACACCATCAAGACGGCCCAGCAGCATTTTTCTTCCGTGGTTCGGGAAGCTGCGGATCATCCTGTCACGATTACAAAGCAGGGGAAGGCCGTTGCCGTCATGATGTCGATCGAGAGGATGGAGGCGATCGCCGAGACCATGGAGGTCCTTGCCGATCCAAAGGCGATGTCCGCGATACGCCGGCACCGCGAGGGCAAGTCAACCTACCATCCCGTTTCCGCCCTCGAGGAGTTGTGATCACCGTCCGACTTACCGGAGAGGTGCTGGATTACCTCAGAAAGCTTTCTCCGCAGCCGCGTCATGCTATTCGCGTTGCGATCAAGGGACTCGGCAAGGAACAAGGGGATATCAAGCCGCTCACCGAGGAACTGGAAGGGTTTCATCGATTACGTGTCGGGAGTCACCGTGTTCTCTTCGAATACGAAATGGTCGGTGGGAAAAAAATCATCACCTGCGTGTTCGCCGGATCACGCCGTTGGATCTACGAGGTCTTCCAGAGCCGGTTATCGGAGTAAATAGGAGAAACTTTACGCAGAGTGCTGTGATCCCTGGGGGAGATAGAGACCGTCGTCGCAGAGGTCATGGACTAAACCCAGGTATTGCGATAGAGCGTTGTCAACAGATTTGGCATGTTCACCCGGATGGTGAGTCTTTTCGGAGTTAGAAGCGTTAGAGCGTTAAAAAGTGAAAAGGTACCCAGGTGGGCAGCAGGATTAGCTCTCTCCAGTCATCCGTTACCGGCGCTCTCTCTGAGAGTCTCATTGGAATCCCGGCTTGGGGCTGTCTCGGATCCACCTTGTAAGCGTGTAACAGTTCTAACCTTTTTAACCCTTTTCCGCCGTGCCCTTCAGGATCCTAATGCAAATTTTGGACTAATATTGGAATGTCTCCCTGAGCGCAGTGCCAGAAACGCAGGGTCTCTACGTGGATAAAAGGAATGTGGAGGTTGACCTGCGTTGAATCTGATGTAAAAATGCTTTTATGCGAACAACACTTGATCTCCCTGATCCCACTTTTCGCAAGCTGAAGGCGGAGGCTTCTCTGCGCGGCTTGAAACTCAAGGAGATTGTTTGTCAGTTGATCGAGGCTGGCCTCGCTTCATCCGTTCGAGAAGCCTCCCAAGCAATCCCTCGCAGAAGCAAACTCCCCGTGATCCGAAAGCCCACCGGCAAAAAACATCCTGCACTTGCGAACGACCGCCTCGACGAGATCCTGGCGATGGAGGAGGGGCATGTTGGCCGTTGATCTCCCTGATATCAAAGTCTGGTTGGCTCTTGCCGACCCCGATCACGAACATTACGAAAGGGCCAGGAGCTACTGGGAGAGAGAGTCCGCTCCAAGATTGGCCTTCACGCGGGTTTCCATGCTCGGGTTGATCCGATTGCTGAGTAACCGCCATGTCATGAAGGGAGATCCCTTCACCACCGCGGAGGCTTGGAGCGCTTATCTGGCCTTTCGAGATCTTCCCGAGGTTTTCTTCCTTGCCGAGCCTGATTCAGCCGAATCAAGGATGAGGGAGTGGTCGGAGAAGCCCTCCTTCCCAGCCTCTCATCTGACCGATGCTTGGCTTGCCTCGGTGGCCTACACCACCCGGTCGCGCCTTGTTTCCTTTGATGCGGATTACAAGCAATTCCAAGGACTCTCATTTCTCCATCTCACCGTGGCCAAGGCATAAAATGCTTTCCAACGGCTAAAATCAGTACGTCTTTTCCGCTGCACGAAGAGCGGTGACTTCCTCTGGGAGGTAGGGAGCGTAGTCAGTGCAGATGGAGCGAACCTTGGCGACAGAGAGGGGATTTTTTCTGGTACACGCATCTTCAAAGCGGTTCCTCTGTGGCAACCGTCGCCGCTTTTCTCATCCACGACCGCGCACGTAGTCAGCGGCTCCCTATCCCAACCCCTGAGCGATCAGAAAGGAGCGGGGAGTGGTCACCAGCATCCCGTAGACTTTGGTGTCAATGAGTATGCCAAAGTCCCCGGTATCAAGCGTCAGCAGTATATCACACTTGGCGGCAAGAGCAGAGATCAGGACAGGCTTGTCCTTTGATGCCGAGAGGAGAAGGGGGCGGTTGCTCGTGAGAGCATTCGGGGTGAAGGAAAGGTCATCCTGCAAGGCCTTCCATGCTTTTGCAGCCTTGGGTGGGAACTTGACGATATTTCGATTTGATTCGTCGCGGCAGTAGAAGGCAGTCACAAGATCCCATCCCCATTCGTCGGCAATCTTCACGATGAGGCGGGAAAGCGATTTCTCGGATCCTGCCGCAGAAAGCAGGATACTACTGTCGAGAAATAGCCTCACCTAGATTGCTTTGTGGAAGCTTTCGACCGTGATGGCTTTGAAGGCTTCTTTTTTGAGGCGCTCTTCCAGAAGCGTTCCGCGTCTGCCTCGTCTTCGGCGATCCACTGCTGCATCTGCTTGAGGGGAATGTCACGTACCGGCATTGCGGTTGCGGGGTGTAAGAAGACCCCTCCATCGCGAAGCTCCATGAGCATCATAGGGTGATCGGCACCCTCAAGCCCAAGGCCCTTCCTGATTTCAGGAGGGAGGGTAATCGTCCAGCGCTTGGAAACGGCGATTGCAGTCATGCAGTAATGCTGCAATACGGCGCAGCAAATGTCAAATCACCCTCCGACTCTTGAAGTAGACGCTTGGTGGCGGGAGAATTTGATGCCAAGGCCAGCACCTTCCTCGATCTTGGGACCCTCCTGAACTCCGCTAAGATGACCAAGTCCGTGATCTCGAGGCGAGCTCCGTCGCCCGCGAGCAGCAGGCCCCGAACTTCCAGACGATATTGGCAACTGGCCTGAAGGTGGGTTGATTAATCAATACCACCTACCTCATTGACAATGGAGCCATCGGGTCCATCTCCAACAATGTCGTGACACTTCTTGGGACAGGAATAGCGACGATCACCGCGACGAACTCGGGGAATAACTTCTTCGCTCCCGCCTTCGCCACTCAAAAACTTATCGTAAAGTAGGGTCTGGGGTGTCTTGATCCCCTTCAAATTGGTTCTCATGACGACATCGTGAGAAAGGCTTCTCTGCTGTCATACGGCAGTAGCAGATTTTGTTGGAGCGATTTGCCTTGTTCTAAGGGGAATAGGTTTGCTGAGGGTTTCCCCGGTAGCTAGAAACCAACCATGCACAAACCCCTGCGCGCCGGTCTTTTCCTTTCAGCTGTCCTTTCTTTGGGGACGCTCCTCGTCACCTCCTGCCAGCCGAGCAAGCCCTCGGTGAAGATCGGAATCAATGCGGAGCTGACAGGTGAGATGCCTGCCGTGGGTGCTTCCTGCAAGCAGGCTGCACAGCTCTTTGCCGAGCAGGTCAACAAGGAGGGTGGTATTTCGGTTGGGGCTGAGAAGCTTCCGCTCCAGCTCTCCGTAGTGGACAACTCCTGCAAGGCTGATCAGTCCGCCGCCGCTGCCCAGCGCCTGATCTCTCAGGACGGTGTGCTGGTGATGGTTGGGCCCAATGCCAGCTCCTGCGCGATCCCCGCTGGAGAGATCGCCGAGGCGCTCGGGTGCCTCATGATTTCCCCATGGTCCACGAATCCCAAGACCACCCAGGATTCCCAGACAGGAAAGCCCAAAATGAATGTCTTCCGCGCTTGCTTCACCGACCGGTTCGAGTCGCCAGTCCTTGCGGCATTTGCGACGAAGAATCTGCATGCGAAGACTGCGGCTGTCCTCTACGACGTCTCCTCGGAGGCTCCGACCAGCCAGAGCGTTCTCTTCAAGGAGGCCTTTGAGAAAGCAGGTGGCAAGGTCGTCGCCATGGAGACCTACACGACTGGCGACCGGGATTTTTCCGCCCAGTTGACCAAGATCCGCGAGACCGCTCCCGACATCATCTATCTTCCTGCTCCCTATAACGACACCCCGCTCATCGCGGCCCAGGCCCGCCAGTTGGGGATCAAGGCTCCCTTCCTTGGCAGTGATGCCTGGAGTTCCCCTGACATCATCAAACTGGATGCAGGCAAGAATCTCGAGGGCTCTTATTTCTGCAATCACTACTCAACGGAGGCTGCTGCTCCCAAGGCGAAGCAGTTCATCGCGGATTACAAGGCCCGCTACGGGAGTGAACCCGATGACGTGGCGGCTCTCACCTATGACGCAATGGGGCAGGCAGTTCAGGCAGTCTCCAAGGCTGGCAAACTCAACCGCTCCGCAGTCCGTGACGCCATGGCTTCCGTGCGTGCCTTTGACGGGGTGACGGGACACTTCGTCTATCCCGAGGGTGCCCGCGAACCCGCCAAGAGCGCCGTGATCATGCAGATCAAGGAAGGTGGCTTCCATTGGGTGAGCACCGTCGAGCCATAGGCGGTCGCTCCGTGGCTTTATCTGGATTCCCTATTCAACGAGCATGAAGTATCTGGCGCAGCAGACGATCAATGCCCTGCAACTGGGCTCCATCTATGCCTTGATCGCGCTCGGGTACAGCATGGTCTATGGTGTTCTGACCATGATCAACTTCGCCCATGGCGACGTCTTCATGCTTGGCTCCTTTTTCTGTCTCCTGCTGATTGCGATCGTGCCAGTTCCCTTTTGGCTCGCGCTCATCGTGGTGATGGGGGCTACTGCCATACTCGGAACCCTCATCGAACGGTTTGCCTATCGTCCCTTGCGCAATGCACCGCGCGTCTCCGCAATCATCACAGCGCTTGGGTGCGGTCTGGTCATTCAGAATACGACGCTCGGGATCAGTCCCTACGCCCGTCCGATGCCTCACCTCCTTGATAATGTCACCTACCAGTTCGGAGGACTCACCGTCACCACGCTCCAGATGATCATTATCGGCGTCTCGGTGGGTCTGATGATAGCGCTTGATTTTCTGATTGGTAAAACTTCCTTTGGCATGGCCATGAGGGCGATCTCCTCGGATCGCGCCACGGTATCGCTTCTTGGTATCCCGGCGAACCGCGTGATCGCGATCACCTTCGCCCTAGGGGCAGCCCTCGGTGGAGCGGCTGGACTCCTCTACGGCATGGCCTATCCGGTGGTCAGTGCGGCGATGGGTATCAGCGTGGGGTGGAAAGCCTTTGTGGCGGCGGTCATCGGCGGTATCGGCAACATGCGTGGAGCCGTCCTCGGAGCCTTTCTGCTTGGGGGCGTCGAGGTCATGACCGTGGCGGTGCTCCCCTCGACATACCGCGACCTGATCTCCTACTCCCTGCTACTCATCATCCTTGTCTTCAAGCCACACGGCCTATTGGGAAAACCGACCCTTCAAAAAGCGTGATGACCAAGTTTGTGAAGAGCCGCTACCTGCCGGCAACGCTCATCATCACCGGCCTCATCGCCGCGACGGTCCTTCCATCCACGGGGTTAGTGAACGACTACCTGCAGTTCGTGCTCATGTCGGTGGCCATCAATGCAATCCTGTGCGTCAGCCTGAATCTTGTGAACGGCTGGATGGGAGAGTTTTCCGTTGGTCACGCTGGATTCATGGCACTGGGTGCCTACGCCTCCGCAATCCTCACGGTGAAACTGCTCCCTGGAGCTCCCTCCATGCTGCTTTTCCCTGCAGCTGTCCTGATTGGTGGAACTGTGGCGGGTCTGGCGGGCGTACCAGTCGGCATCCTCTCGTTCAAGACGCGAGGTGATTATCTGGCAATCATCACCCTGGCCTTCCTGATGATCGTGAAATCAGGACTAGAAAACATTCCCTACACGGGAGGGCCGAGAGGGATGCTTGGAATCCCTCGCCTCACGACGGTGGCGTGGGCCTATTTCTGGTGCGTCCTCGCCTTCTGGGTGATCAGGAACCTTGTTTATTCAAAGTATGGTCGGGGGATTTCAGCGATTCGGGAGGATGAAGTTGCCGCCGAAGCGATGGGGGTCTCCACGCGCTCGGCAAAGCTCGTTGCCTTCGTCACCTCCTCGTTTTTCGCCGGCGTGGCTGGAGCCCTCTTTGCCCACCAGCTTCAGTTCATCAACCCCTCCTCCTTCGACATCCTCAAATCCACGGAGATTCTCGTCATGGTCTACTTGGGTGGTGTTGCTTCGCTGGGAGGGTCGCTGCTGGGTGCCGGTGTCGTGACCATCCTCACTCAATGTCTGCAGCCACTCGGCACGTGGCGCATGGTGGTGCTCCCAGCGCTCCTCGTTCTCCTCATGCTCTTCCGCCCTGGAGGCATCATGGGGTACCGCGACTGGAGTTGGCTTAAGCCACGGATCACTAAGAAGCTGCGTTCTGCAAAATCGAAGGAAGCCCCCCTCCCATGATTGTCCAATGAGCGCGCTGCTAGAGACACGCAACCTGACCCGTCAGTTCGGAGGTCTTCGAGCGATCAGTGATCTCTCCCTCTCCGTCAACACAGGAGAGATCCTAGGGGTCATCGGGCCCAACGGCGCCGGAAAGACCACGCTCTTCAACCTCCTCACGGGAATCTATCCGCCGAGCTCTGGTGATATTTTGTTCAACGGTAGCTCCATAGCTGGACTCCTCCCGTCGCAGATTGCGCGCCTTGGGGTGGCTAGAACCTTTCAGAATATCCGCCTCTTTCGCCAGCTCAGCGTTCTCGAAAACACTCGGATCGCTTACGACTCCCAGTTGGCCTACTCCCCGGTCGACGCTTTGCTGCGTACCCCCCGTGCCCGCCGGAGGGAGGTGGAATCCATCGACGCTTCCATGGAACTGCTCGAGCTGTTCAAGCTCGGATCAATGGCGGATGAATGTGCTGGAGATCTCTCCTATGGTTCGCAGAGGCGGCTCGAGATTGTTCGCGCGCTCGCCCTCAAGCCCTCCCTTCTCCTGCTGGACGAACCTGCGGCCGGCATGAATCCCTCCGAGGCCATGCAGTTGCTGGATTTTATCCGCTGGGTGCACGGGAAGTTTTCGCTGACGATCGTTCTGATCGAGCACCATATGCAGATGGTCATGGCTCTTTGCGATAGGATCGAGGTCATCGAGTTCGGAATCCGGATTGCGGGTGGCAGGCCGGAGGAAGTGAAATCTAACCCCCGAGTGATCGACGCCTATCTCGGGGTGGAGGGGGAGCTACCATGAGTATGAGCACGTGCACAGGCATCAGCCTTCAAGTGAATGATCTGGAGGTCCGCTACGGAGGGATCCGTGCGGTGAAGGGCATCTCCTTCTCGGTGAACCCAGGGGAAATCGTCGCCATGATCGGCGCCAACGGGGCGGGGAAGAGCTCCACCCTACGCGCGATTGCCGCAGCAGTTCCTCATTCCGGGATCATCCGGATCGGTGGCGAAGTGGTCACCACGGTCCATCCCGAGGAGATCGTTCAGAAGGGACTCTCCTTGGTTCCGGAGGGGCGGGGAATCTTTGCCAACCTGACCATTCAGGAAAATCTGCGACTCGGCGCATGGACAAACATGGAAGAGTTCGGAGTCAATCTGGAGAAAGTCTTCGGCCTTTTTCCTCGGCTTCGTGAGCGCAGGGACCAGATGGCAGGAACTCTTTCCGGAGGCGAGCAGCAGATGCTGGCCGTGGGGCGGGCCCTCATGAGCCGATCCAAGATCCTGCTGCTAGACGAGCCCTCCATGGGTCTTGCTCCCAAGCTTGTGTTGGAAATCTTCGCCATCCTCCGTGACATCAACAAGGCCGGAGTGACCCTTCTCATTGTGGAGCAGAACGCCGTGATGGCGCTTCGGCTTGCCCACCGGGCCTGCCTGCTGGAATTGGGGAACATCACCCTCGAGGGAACCGGCGCCGAACTCCTCGAGAACCCGAAGATCAGGGAGGCTTATTTGGGCCACTAGGCCCTCTCATGGGGTAGGCTTGGGATTTTGGCGCCGCGCGTTGTTGCTGTTGCCGCTCTCGCTCCCGCGAGTAGCGCCCTCACGGGCTATGCTGCGCATAGGCTATCCCGGGCGTTCCCACGGCCCGGTATTCACTCGGTATAGGACTATGCCTTCCCTCACGCGCCTAGCGCGGCATCTAAACTTCCAAGCCTTTAAAGATAAAGGGTTGAGTAATTGTTTCCGATCAAGTGCATCAGGCTAAAATGCCGAAAGTTGTGTTCATGGGTTCCCACCTAACAGCCTTCAGTCTAAACAGCTAACAGCCTGGCTGACTCCTTTGAGTCAGCCTTCAGCGTCAGCGCTTCTTCAGTGGCTTCTCCAGTGCCTCTGCTCGGAGCTGGCTCACGGCATCAGCCCAGTCGGTAACTGAATCACCCGGCCATCCCATCTTCTGTCGTCGCTCGGCAATAAAGTAAGCGCGGAGGCTGATGTCGTCGTGAGGGATCACTGGTTCTGAGGTGACCGCTTTAGGCTCCAGTGTGAAGCTAGGAGTTAACTTGCTGGAGGATTTCCCTGAGGCCCTCTTTTTGCGTAAAGCGGCCTTGGGTTTTACATCGCTAGAAGCCTTGGGTGCGGCTTTCTTGCGAGGTGTTTTGGAAGGGGGAGGGGTGGTTTTTGGTTTTTTGGTAGCCATGGATGTTACTCCTTGTAAGCAAAGGGTATGCCGATTCTCCATTCCGTCGAATGGTTTTTTCTGCCAATTCACCGCACGGAGGTCTTATTCTCAGCACATGAAGGAATTCCTCATCCGCTGGTTCATTACCACCCTCGCTGTCATGGGAGCCACCTACCTGATCCCAGGGATCTCCTACAACTCGACCGAGACACTCATAGGCGCTGCGCTTCTGCTTGGCATCATCAATGCCCTGATCCGACCGATCCTACTCCTCTTGAGCCTCCCCTTTATCATCATCACCATGGGGTTCTTTATCCTGGTGATTAATGCCCTCCTCTTACTCTCTGTCTCTGCCGTGATCCCCGGCTTTCACGTCGAAGGCTTCTGGAGTGCTCTCTTCGCCGGCATCGTGATCGGCATCATCAGCTGGATCCTGAGTAGTTTCTTCCGCTCCAGTGACGGCCATGTCTATCCAGTCACCCACCATCCCCAGATGAAGCAGGTCGAGGGCCGGGTGGTGTCCAAGGATTGAGAGGGATGTGGAATCGTTAAAAACGTTGAAGGGTTAAAAGGGTTAAAGAGGGATCCTGATAGTTTAGTTCTTTCTTCTCTGAGTCCTTTTCACTTTTGCACCTTTCATTTTTTAACTGTTTTCCATGATACCGTTTTTCGACCATACCCCTGCGGCACCAAAGATCTGCGGAATCACCACGCCCGAGGATGCCGAAAGAGCCATCGAGTCGGGTGCAGGAGCTCTAGGATTCAACTTTTACCCACCCTCTCCAAGATCGATACTGGTGAATGGGGACCTTTCTTGGATCACCAAGCTTAAGAAAGACTTTCCCGATATTGCTTTGGTTGCCGTGGTGGTGAATCCAGAGGACGAGCTCTTGGAGGGCTTGGAGAAGGTAGCCTGTTTTGATGCGATTCAATTTCACGGAGATGAGACTCCTGAGTTTTGTGCCTCCGCTGGCTCCTCGTTCCGTTTTTGGATCAAGGCCCTGCGTGTCCGCTCCCAAGCTGATCTCGACGGGTCTACCTTGTTCAAGACACCTTTTCTCCTGCTCGATGCAGCTGTTCCCGGGACTTACGGAGGAAGCGGTCACACAATCGACTGGAATCTGGCATCTGGATTCGTGGTCAACCACCCCGACCGCAGGCTGATTCTGGCCGGCGGCCTCAACCCAGAGAACGTCTACGCTGCCGTCAGGCAGGTCCACCCACATGCGGTGGATGTTGCGAGCGGCGTTGAGTCGGCTCCGGGTCAGAAGGATCCGGTCAAGGTCGCTGCGTTCATCTCCGCCGCGATGAACGGTTAAAGCGTGAAGTTGTTAAAGAGTTACAAAGAAGATGCTCCACCTTC
>Ga0007795_10000742_pt1 | contig 11112 bp, 12 predicted proteins | sample CryBogmetaGMA1M_FD_60369 | JGI IMG/M metagenome (GOLD analysis project Ga0007795, IMG submission 60369) | Freshwater microbial communities from Crystal Bog, Wisconsin, USA - MA1M | ecosystem: Environmental > Aquatic > Freshwater > Lake | place: Crystal Bog, Wisconsin, USA | collected 2009-07-06
ATCGGGCTCCAGCCCCGCCCGCCGCCCTGCCGCCTCGCAGGCCTTGTGCAGGGCGTTGAGGTCCGATTGAGCCTCTACCCCGGCCCATACAGCGTGAATATCACGGCCCTCACCAAAGGCCCCGACCCCGGCAAGTTCCAGAGCCAGGGGTGGGCAGGTGACCTTCGCCAGTTCTGCATCAAGGTCAGCTGCCAAGGTCTCTTGGATGTCCCCGAAGAAACGCAAGGTTATGTGAAAGGCTTCCGTTGGACGCCACTTTGCCTCGGCCAAGCCTGTCTGTCGGCGGACGAGCCCCTCAGCAATGGCGGGCGGTATGGCCAGGGCGGCGAAAAGGCGGATCATCTGGTAAATCTAGGACAGTGCGGACCAGATCGCAAAAACTTGCATGGGGTTCGGCGCGAGAGTCCTTGCGAAAGCCACATTGCAGGACGATATTCTAGGTTGCGTCCGCTCGGGACGTCTAAAAAAGGGCAATGCTCACATGAGCGACTTCAACCACGGCTTTGCGCGACCCGACGTTTCGGGCACCGCTGACATGTCCCTGGACGTCGGCCTGCGCAAGTTCATGCTCGGGGTCTATAACAAGGTGGCGCTAGGACTGCTGCTGTCGGCTGCCCTGGCCTACATCACCGGATCTTTTCCCCCTGTGCGCGACCTGATGTTCACAGTGGCCAATAACCGCATCGGCTACAGCCTGCTGGGCATGGTCGTTGCCTTCGCGCCCCTGGCCGTCATTCTCTTTGCTAATTTCGGCATGAAGAATACGACGCCAAAAACCTCGGGACTGGTCTATTGGGCCATTGTCAGCCTGATCGGTGCTTCCCTGGGTGTGGTCACCATCGCCTATACGGGCGAGTCGATCTTTTCGACCTTCCTGCTGACAGCGACGGCCTTCGGCGGCCTGTCCCTGGTGGGCTACACCACCAAGAAGGACCTAACCGGGTTTGGCAGCTTCCTGATCATGGGCCTCTGGGGCCTGATGGGTGCCAGCCTGATCAACATGTTCTTGAATAGCGGCCCTATGGCCCTGATCATCAATCTGGTCGGCGTCCTGATCTTTGCGGGCCTGATCGCCTATGACACCCAGAAGCTGAAGATGACTTATTATCACCTGGGCGGAAACGACGCTGCTCTGGGTGTGGCCACGAATTATGGGGCCCTCAGCCTCTATCTGGACTTCATCAACCTGTTCCAGTTTCTGCTGAGCTTCCTCGGCAACCGCCGCTAGACCTCATACGTCTTCCAAATTAGGCCCCGGCGGGCGACTGCCGGGGCTTTTTTTTGGCCGTCAGTCCACCACCCGGAATTTGCGGCTGTCAAAAACGGTCAGCACCTGCTCCAGTTCCTGGCCGCGCTTCAGCACCATGCCACCCTCGCCAATGACCGCCCAGGCGCCCTGACGCTTGGCCAAGGCGGGACGCTTCTCGATCCGATAGGCTGGCGCTTCGGTCGCCCTGCGAAACACAGAAAAGATGCAGGCGTCCGACAGGGCATCGATGGCATAGTCGCGCCATTCCCCGGCAGCAACCATACGGCCATAGAGCAGGAGGATGCGATTAAGCTCCCGTCGCTCAAAAAAGACGGAGGCGCCTTTGGCGGCGAGCGGCGGAGGGTCCAAAGCCATCAGACCTAGGTTAGACCAAGACTCGTGCCCGGGACAATTGTGCGTCTTCGGATATATTCGCCCAAAAATGACCTTAATTCGGACCTGTCGCCGCCTGATCTGGTCCCCATATTAGCAAGGTCGGTTGATCGGAACCCCCGTTGGTCTCGGACCCTGAACAGCCCCCCCAGCCCCACCGTGATTGCGGGACGGGTCAACCGATGAAGATCTCTGCGATCGCGCCCGCGCAACTCCCCCCCGTTGCGCGGGCGTTTTCGTGTCAGGTGGCTGGTGCAAGCTTTGGTGCGGCGGCCTTGCGCGCCACAGCCAGGATCCGGCCACCCTTGGGCACCTGGACAATAACCGCCAAGGATAGGCCTGGTTCGGTTTCCGGCAGACGATAGGCTGTGGGCCTGCCCCGCCAGGTTCCAAGCCGGGTGAGGCTTCGCACCACATTGATATGGGTGACCGTCTGACCGCGGTTATCGCCCTTTTTCACCGCAACATCCTGGGGCTTGGCTTCATAGGCCGCCAGCCAAACCTCAGCACCGCCCTTGGGGACAGGCCCATGACCGACATCCAGCCGGCGGGTGCTGATAAAGGCGATGTCGGGGGCGCTATGGGGGGACTGAGCGGCCTTGGCTATCAAGAGGTCGATCTTCTCGGCCTGCTTGCCGCCGGCCTGATAACGTCCGTCGATCACCACCTGGGGGGTATAAGGCTCCCGAAGGGAAAATCTAGCTTCATATGCCTTCTGGCGCGTCGTGTACTCGGGTCGGGCAAAGGTATCGGGCCAACCGAGATAGTCCCAATAATCTACGGAAAAAGTCAGGGCCAGAACGCCGGGACGGTCGGCCACCTTCCCCAGGGAGGCATTGGCATCAATACAGGAGGCGCAGCCCTGTGCCGTATAAAGCTCCACAAGCACAGGCGATTTCGCCAGAGCCAGGCTCGGCGTGAACAAAAGAATCAGACTTGCGACGAAGGCGGCGCGCATGAGGCGAACTTTGCCGGAGTTACGAAACGATGGGGTTCACGAAGCTGTGAGCATTCAGAAGGATCCGGCTCCCCGCACAGGGCGGAGAGCCTGATCTAGAGAACTTAGTCTTCGGCCCGCGCCAGATTGCGCAGGACGTAGTTCAAGACGCCACCATTCTTGAAGTATTCAAGCTCGGTCGGCGTATCGATCCGGCAACGGACCGGGAAGCGGGCAATGCGGCCGTCCGACGGACGGTACATTTCCACGGTCAACTGGCGGCGTGGCGACAGCTCGGTAAGGCCACGGATAGAGACGATTTCCTCGCCGGTCAGGTTCAGCTTCTGCCAACCGTCTTGCAGGAACTGCAGGGGCAAAACGCCCATGCCTACCAGGTTGGACCGGTGAATACGCTCGAAGCTTTCGGCGATGACCGCCCGGACCCCCAGGAGCTTAGTGCCCTTGGCTGCCCAGTCGCGGGATGAGCCCGTGCCGTATTCCTTGCCGGCGAAGACCACCAAGGGGCGACCTTCGGTCTGATAACGCATGGCCGCGTCATAGATCGACATGACATCCCGAGACGGGAAGTGCTTGGTGACGCCGCCTTCGATTTCCGGGGTGATCTTGTTGCGGATGCGGATGTTGGCGAAGGTGCCGCGCATCATCACTTCATGATTGCCACGACGTGCGCCGTAGGAGTTGAACTCTGAGGTCGGCACCTGGCGGTCCCGCAGGTATTCGCCCGCCGGTCCCGAAGCCTTGATCGAACCGGCCGGGCTGATGTGGTCGGTGGTGATCGAATCGCCGAATACCGAAAGCACCCGGGCCTCGATGATGTCTGTGACGGCCTCAGGCTCCATCTTCATGTCGCGGAAGTAGGGCGGGTTCTGGACATAGGTGGAGCCCATATCCCAGGCATAGGTTTGGCCACCGGCCACCTTGATGCCCTGCCAATTCTTGTCGCCCTTGAAGACGTCGGAATAGCGGGTGGCGAACATCTTCTGGGTAACGTGCTTGCGCTGCAGGGTCGCAACTTCTTCCGAGGTCGGCCAGATGTCCTTGAGATAGACGGGCTTGCCGTCCTTGCCCGCGCCGATCGCATCCTTGGACAGGTCGATTAGCATGGAGCCGGCCAGGGCGTAGGCCACTACCAGGGGCGGAGAGGCCAGGTAGTTGGCACGAACGTCGGGATTGACCCGGCCCTCAAAGTTGCGGTTTCCCGACAGGACCGAGCAGGCCACCAGGTCGCCGCCACTGACGGCCTCGGAAATGGCTTCAGGCAGGGGTCCTGAATTGCCGATGCAGGTGGTGCAGCCATAACCGACCAGGTTGAAGCCCAGGGCGTCCAGGCTCTTGGTCAGACCTGCGGCCTTCAGATAATCGGTAACCACCTGGCTGCCGGGGGCCAAGGATGTCTTGACCCAGGGCTTAACCTTCAGACCTTTTTCCACGGCCTTCTTGGCCACCAGGCCAGCAGCGATCAGCACCGAGGGGTTAGAGGTATTGGTGCAAGAGGTGATGGCGGCAATCACCACATCACCGTTGCCGACGTCGAACTTTTCGCCAGCCACCGCAACCCGGTCGCCTACGCCGTCCTTGCCGAATTCCTTGCCCAGGGCGAGGTTGAACTCAGAGGCCGCATCAGAAAGCAGGACCCGGTCCTGGGGACGCTTGGGGCCAGCCAGGGAGGGCAGGACCGAACCCAGATCCAGCTCCAGGGTATCGGTGAAGATCGGATCGGCGTCGCCGGGCTCGAACCACAAGCCCTGAGCCTTGGCATAGGCCTCGACCAGGTCAGCACGGGCCTTTTCGCGGCCAGTGGCGCGGAGATAGTCGATGGTGGCCTTGGTCACTGGGAAGAAGCCGCAGGTGGCACCGTATTCTGGGGCCATATTGGCGATGGTGGCCTGATCTTCCAGGGTCAGACCAGCGAGGCCTTCACCGAAGAATTCCACGAACTTGCCCACCACGCCTTTTTTGCGCAGCATCTGGGTGACCGTGAGCACGAGGTCCGTGGCGGTGGCACCTTCAGGCATGGCCCCGGTCAGCTTAAAGCCGATAACTTCGGGGATCAGCATGGGGATGGGCTGACCAAGCATGGCCGCTTCGGCTTCGATACCGCCAACACCCCAGCCTAGAACTGACAGGCCGTTGATCATGGTGGTGTGGCTGTCGGTGCCGACCACGGTGTCGGGATAGGCGACAGTGGGGCCTTCATCGTCATTGATCCAGACCGTCTGGGCCAGATATTCCAAGTTCACCTGGTGGCAGATGCCGGTGCCTGGGGGCACGACGCGGAAGTTGTTGAAGGCCGACGAGCCCCAGCGCAGAAAGCGATATCGCTCGATATTGCGCTCATATTCCCGATCGACGTTTTCGCCGAAGGCCTTGGCGGTGCCGAAGAAGTCGACCATCACCGAGTGATCGATCACCAAGTCCACGGGGCTAAGCGGATTAATCTTTTCAGGGTTGGCGCCCAGGTGCGTCATGGCGTCGCGCATGGCGGCCAGGTCCACCACCGCAGGCACGCCGGTGAAGTCCTGCATCAGAACCCGAGCCGGCCGGAAGCTGATTTCGTGCTCAACGGAACCTTTGTTTTCGGTCCATGCCGCAAGGGCCTTCAGGTCGTCGCCGCCGACGGTTTCACCGTCTTCGTTGCGCAACAGGTTCTCAAGAAGCACCTTCATGGAGGCGGGAAGGCGAGAAACACCGGCCAGACCGGCTTCTTCCGCAGCGGGAAGGCTGTAATAGATGTAGGTCTTAGTTCCCACCTTGAGTTCCCGGCGGGTCTTGAGGCTATCGATTGAAGCCATTGTTAGGAATCCTTCCTCTGTTTACGGCCGCAGAACGCCTACCTCGGAGATCGCGCGCTGTACGAGGCGGACACACAGCGTTCGCCCCCGCGCCGCGAATACCCCCCGAAGGGACGTCGGCCGGAGGCGTCATACCCCTTCATGCGAGGCGCGTCTATTCGGGCTGGACCCTTCTGACATGATGTCTGCCCTGGAAATCAAAGAACTTGCCATCAGCCGGGGTGGAAGACCCCTGTTCCAAGGCCTGAACCTCAATCTGAGCGCTGGCCAAGCGTGCGCCCTTACGGGGCGAAATGGATCGGGAAAGACCAGTCTATTGCGGGCAATTGCAGGGCTTTTGTCTGCAGACACCGGCGAGATTGGGTTTGGCGAGCAAGATCCAGATCAGGCGCGTCGAACTGAAATTCACCTTGTTGGCCATGCAGATGGCCTGAAATCGGGTCAGACAGCCCGGGATGAACTGGCCTTCTGGACCCGCTGGTCGGGGGGAAACCTGTCGTCCCTGGACAGCGCCATAGATCGCCTGGACATTCGCAGACTTCTCGACCTGGAGGTCCGTAGGCTCTCGGCGGGTCAAAAGCGCCGATTAGCCCTGGCACGGCTCTTGGCAGCGCCCCGCACCCTTTGGTTATTGGATGAGCCCCTAAGTCCCCTAGATTCGGTCTGGCGGACCCGGTTCGGGGAGATGATGAGCGATCATCTTGGGTCGGGCGGCATGATCGTCGCGGCAATCCATGACCCCCTGCCCATTCCTGCCCAGGTCCTGGAGATTAATCCATGAGCCTGGCCTGGGAGCTGTTGAAGCGGGAAACCGCCTTGTCTTGGGGTCGCGGGGGCGGGCCCTTGGTGTCTGCTGGCTTTTACCTCGGCGTCGCCACCTTACTGCCCCTGGCCGCCGGTCCGGAGCCAGCCCGCCTGGCGGCGGTGGCGCCCGGCGTCGCCTGGGTGACCCTGGCCCTTGCGACCTTGCTGGGTCTCGATCGTCTCTTCGAGCGGGACTACGAAGATGGGGCCCTGGATCTGCTGACCCTCTCCCCCCTGCCGCTAGAGTTTGTCTGCGCCCTCAAGTGCTTAGGCCAATGGCTGGCGACAGGCCTTCCCTTGGCCCTGGCCGCACCCATCACGGAAATCGCCCTGGGCGGTAGCCCCACCTTAGCCCCCCTGGTCCTGGTGAGTGCCTTGGTCGGCGGCCTAGCCTTTGCCTTTGCCAGCGGTATAGGGGCCGCCCTTAGCCTTGGGGCCCGTCGCGGCGGCCTGCTGACGGCGGTCATTGTTCTACCCCTCTTTACCCCGCCGGTGATTTTTGGCGGTGGCGCCCTAGACGCCTTCGCGTCGGGCCTGCCCTGGAGCGCGGGGTTCGTGCTTTTGTGCGCCTATGCTGCTGCGGCCATCGCCTTAGGGCCCCTTGCCATGGCGGCTGCATGCAGGAACGCGCTTTCATAGGCCCTCGCATTGCGGAAATCTCATTGCCCCTGGACGCGCTGGGGTCTAATCCGCACCCATGATCTCGGCACCGGCCTTTCTGTCCAATCCTGAGCGGTTCATGGCCTTTTCCAGGTGGGCAGCCCCGCTGTTTGGCGGGCTTGCCGTGCTGTTGGCGATCACAGGCCTGTGGCTCGGATTTACCGCCCCGGAAGACTATCAACAGGGTGATACCGTCCGGATCATGTTCATCCACGTGCCCGCCGCCTGGCTGAGCATGTTCGCCTATATCTGCCTGGGCATTGCCAGTTTTCTGTCCTTAGTGTTCCGCCATGCCCTTGCCGACGCCGCCGCGAAGTCCGCCGCGCCCTTGGGTGCTGGATTTACAGCCCTAGCCCTGGTGACCGGCTCCCTTTGGGGGCGACCCATGTGGGGCACTTGGTGGGTCTGGGATGCCAGATTGACCAGCGTTCTGGTGCTGTTTCTCTTCTATCTGGCTTATATGGCCCTGCGCAGCGCCCTGGACGATGAGACCAAGGCAGCAAGGGCATGCGCCATTCTCGCCCTCGTCGGCCTGGTCAACCTGCCGGTGGTGCACTGGTCGGTGAACTGGTGGAATAGCCTGCACCAGGGGGTGACGGTCTTCGCCAAGGGCGGACCCAAAATGGCCCCGGTTTTCTTAGTGCCCCTTCTGCTGATGGTCCTGGCCTATATGGCCGCCTTTGGGGCTCTTTGGCTGGTCCGTATCCGGGGGGAGGTTTGGCGCCGCCGAGCTGATGCAGCCCTGTCACGACTGGCCCGGACCTAAGCCATGCTGGATTTGGATTTCGGAAAATATGAGGGCTTTATCTGGGCTGCCTATGGGATCAGCGCCCTGGTCTTCGTCCTCTTGACGGTCGCCAGTCTGCGCTTTTCTGCACACTGGAAACGTCAAGCTGAACAGCTGAAGGCCCAAGAGGACGCTAGATCGTGACCCGCTGGCTCGCCCTAGCGCCCCTGGCCATTCTAGGGGCGCTCGCCCTGCTTTTCAGTCTTTACGCCCTCAAGCATGACCCTAAGGTCCAGCCTCGCGCCCTGGTGGGCCAACCCTTGCCAGACCTGACCCTGCCAAGCCTGGACGATGGTCGGCCCATCGCCCTGCGCAGCCTGGCAACGGGCGGCAAACTGGTGCTGGTCAATGTCTATGCCTCCTGGTGCGGCCCCTGCGAAGTTGAGGCCCCTCAATTGATGGCACTGAAGGATCAAGGTGCCGTGCTGATCGGCGTCGCCTATAAGGATGCGCCTACGAATACTCAGGCGTTTTTAGCCCGGGTGGGCGACCCCTATGCCTATCGGCTCGTGGACCGTGATGGCCGGGCTGGGATTGAGCTGGGCGTCACCGGGGTCCCGGAAACCTATCTGGTGGACGGCAAGGGTACCATTCTGGCCAAGTACCCTGCCCCCCTGTCAGAGACCGACGTCAAAAGCCTGCTGGTCCGACTGCGGCGTTAACCCTTCCTTGACCGTAAACCCGCCATGGTCATGTTTGGTTAACCACGTTTGAGGGCGTCATGGCTGGGCCGATCCAGACGAATTTTCAAAATCCAGTTGCGGCACCCCGGGTCGATTCCCAACGTAGCGCAGCCCAGCGCGCCTTTTTTCAGGCCGCACTCACTGGGACAGGGACGGTTACACCCGCCGTCGAGCGGGCCCCACCTAGCCGTCCCGCACCCGTCCAGAAGGTCATGACCGCAGCGCCAACCGAAACACCAAGCCGCATTTTGCGCCCGGGCTCGTTCCTCGACATCAGAGTTTAGGCGTCTGCCTGGGCCGCCTTTTTCAACTTCTTCTTTTCGGCCTTGGCGGCTTTTTCAGCCTTAGACTTCTTCGGCTTTACCGGGGCCTCTGGGTCTCCTGCTGCGACCAGATCGCGGAGTAAGCCCGTAAAGACCTCGCGCTTGCTCCCTGACAGCATTTTCAGCAGACGCGTATCGACGGCCTCCATCTTGGGCTGGGCCTCTGTCAGGACAATGCGACCCTCAGCAGTCAGGCGCACGCTATTGGCCCGGGCGTCGGTTGGAGACTTCTGCCGCTCAAGCAGGCCCTTGGTGATCATTCTGGCGACCATGTCTGCCAAGGTGGACCGATCAATCCCCGTTAGGCCCACCAGTTCCGTCTGGGTCAAACCTTCGCGGCTTTCTACAGCAGCTAAGACCGCAAACTGCCTTTGGGTAATCCCTGCTGGACCAAATTCTTCTGCGTAGAGATCAAGCGCGACCTGCAGCGTCCTGTGCAGCAAATGACTGGGGGACCGATCCAACGGTCCTGCAGATTTCGCTTTACCCTTGGCCATGATGATCCCTCGTCTCAGCGCGGCGGAAGATAACTACGGAAAACGTCAGTTTGAAGACAGTCGAAAACCCCTAAGCGTCCGTACCGCCAGAGGTTTCAGAATGGGCATGTTTCATCATGACAGGGGCCTGACTCATGGCGAACAGCACCGTCAAAATCATCAAGCCCGGAAACCGGAAAAGCACCCAGGTCGAGTCTGCTTGGGTGCGCCAGACGAATTCATTCAACCCGGCCAGGGCGATAAAAAATAGGCCATATCGCAGGGTGAGAATCCGCCATCCAGCATCGGTGAGGGGGAAGGCCTCCCCAAGCAAAAGCTTGAGTGGGGTCTTCTTCAAGGCAAGACCGCCCAGCAGCAGGATGCCGTAAACCAGGTTCATTATGGTGGGTTTGATCTTCAGAAACCGGGCATCGTGGAAGAAAAGGGTAAGACCCCCAAACACAAGGCCTGCGGCGCCGGCGATCAAGGGGACGGGCGCTATGCGCCGCTCAAAGATCAGTCCCAGAGCCAAACCTAAGAGGGAACCGCCAACCAAGGCCCAGGTGGCGTTGACGAGATTACGCCCTCCGAGGAAATAGGCTGCCATCCAGGCGACAAGGCCGCCATAGTCGACCACAGCACGGATCCATTTGCGGGCATTTGGCGACAGGGTCATTTGGCCTCCAGGCCAACAAGAGAGCGGGCAAAGGCACGGGCGTCGAAGGGCTGAAGGTCCTCAATTCCCTCACCAACCCCGATCAGCTTGATGGGGCTGTCAGACGCCTGAGCCACAGGCACCAGGACCCCGCCTCGGGCCGTACCGTCCAGCTTGGTCATGACAATGCCCGAAACGCCGATCTGATTGCCGAAGATGTTTTCCTGGGCCAGGGCATTGCGGCCCACCGTGGCGTCGAGGACCAGAAGGGTCTCGTGGGGGGCGTCTGGATCGACCTTTTTGATCACACGAATAACCTTCAGCAGCTCATCCATCAGACCCTGCTTGTTCTGAAGGCGGCCCGCCGTGTCGATCAGGACCACATCGAAGCCCTCGGCCTTAGCCTTTTCGAGGGCGTCAAAAGCCAGACCCGCCGCGTCGGAATTGGGCGGGCGACTGATAAAGGCCGCACCGGACCGTTCTGCCCAGACCTTGAGTTGCTCAACCGCCGCAGCCCGGAAGGTGTCTCCAGCCACCACCAGCACCTTGGCACCCCTGCCGGTCAGGTCGGCGGCGATCTTGCCGAGGGTCGTGGTCTTGCCCGAGCCATTAACCCCAATAAACAGCACCACATAGGGCCTAGGACCGGTCAGGGGATCGAAGTGACCCTGGCGGGTGCTGAGCTCATCGCCGATGGCGGCTGCCAGGGCTTCTTTGATCTCTTGCTCGTCGACGGATTTGCCAAACTTGGCGTCTGAAAAGGCCTTGGTAATGCGCGCTGCCGAATAGGGGCCCAGATCCGCCTCGATCAGCATTTCTTCCAGCTCATCGAGCTTGGCCTGATCCAATGGCTGTTTGGTGAAGGTGGCGGCCACCTGTTCGGTCAAGGCCTTGGACGAGCGCGAAAGCCCGCCTGCCAAGCGCTGCAACCATCCGATCTTGGGTTCAGTCATAGGGCCGCTTCTAGAGTATCTGCGACAGGCAGACCAGCCTTTGGGACCCACCCCGCAGACTGGCGGCGCAAAGGCATCCGCGTTAGGGGATGTCTATGGTCTCCATCGCCTCCGCCGTGATTGCCCTGGACTATGCCGCCGTCGCCGTGTTCGGGGCCACTGGGGCCCTGGCCGCAGCCCGGCGCAAGCATGACATTGTCACCTTCGCGTTTTTTTCCGCCGTCACCGGGGTTGGCGGAGGGACCCTTCGGGATCTTCTGTTAGGGACACCCGTCTTCTGGGTGCAGAGACCGACCTATCTGGTGGCCTGTGGTCTGGCCGCAGTACTGGTTTGGTTTGTTGGCCCAGGCCAGGGGCGGCTGCGGGTCCTGCTCTGGCT
>Ga0007795_10000744_pt1 | contig 11107 bp, 9 predicted proteins | sample CryBogmetaGMA1M_FD_60369 | JGI IMG/M metagenome (GOLD analysis project Ga0007795, IMG submission 60369) | Freshwater microbial communities from Crystal Bog, Wisconsin, USA - MA1M | ecosystem: Environmental > Aquatic > Freshwater > Lake | place: Crystal Bog, Wisconsin, USA | collected 2009-07-06
ACCCATGGGTTTCTGGCTCGACAAAGCGCCGCCCTGAAGGTACATTTGAGTCTGGTTTGCCAGCGCTGGCCATGTTCTTTTTTCCCCCGCTTGACTGGAGTTTTTCATGAAATTGTTCCGCCCCACCGCCGCTGTTGCGCTGCTTTTGTGTGCCTTCTCCAGCGCCACCCGGGCCGGCGATGCCGGAACCGTCTACACCCAGCTGGGCACCAACGGCCTGGGCCTGGGCTATGCCACCTCCATTGGCAATGACTGGGCGCTGCGCGGCCAGCTCAACGCCTACCAGCGCAGCTTCACCGGCGATGTGGGGGACTTTGGCCCCGCTGCCTCCCTCAAGCTCGACCTCAACCTCAGCTCCCTGCAGGTCGTGGGCGACTGGTATCCCGGCGACAGCGGTTTCCGGCTTTCGGGCGGCCTGGTGCTCAACAACAACAAGGTCAGCATGACCGGTACGAATGCCACCGTCGGCACCCAGACCGGCGTCAATGTCGACGGTGAGATCAAACTCAGCGAGACCATCAGTCCCTACGTGGGGCTGGGCTACTCCACCAAACCCAAGGACGCGCGGGGCTTCGGTTTCAACATGGACCTGGGCGTGATGTTCCAGAACCCCAAGATCTCGCTGCACGCGCCCGGCGCCAGCCAGGCCGATATTGATGCCCAACTGCTCAAGGTGCAGGACTCGGTCAACAAGCTCAAGGCCATGCCGGTGCTGGGCGTGGGCATGAGCTATTCCTTCTGACCCGGCCTTGATCGGGGCGCCCAGGGTCATCCTGGCGACCCTCAACGCCAAATACATTCACGCCTCGCTGGGCCTGCGCTACCTGCTGGCCAATATGGAGCGCCACGGCTCGCCGGCGTTGCGCGCGGCCACCGTGCTGCGCGAGTTCACCATCCACCGCCCGGTGCAGGAAGTGGCTGACGCCCTGCTGCAGGAACTGGGTCCGCCCACGGCAGCGGTTCAGGTGCTGGGGCTGGGCGTGTACGTGTGGAACGTGGTGCAAACCACCGCGCTGCTGCGCCTGCTCAAGAGCCAGCGGCCTGCGTTGAAGCTGGTACTCGGCGGCCCGGAAGTCAGCCACGAGTGGGAAGGCCAGGAGATCTTCGCGCTGGCCGACCACCTCATTACCGGCTGGGGCGACGTCAGCTTTCCCCGTTTGTGCCGTGCCCTGACTGAGGGTCTGCAGCCGCTGATGAAAGTGCTGGCCGGCGAGCAGCCGCCGCTGGAACAGATTGCGCTGCCTTACGCCCAGTACGACGCCACCGACCTGGCGCACCGGGTGCTGTATGTCGAGGCCTCACGCGGCTGTCCGTTCAAGTGCGAGTTTTGTCTCAGCGCCCTGGACAAGACCGCCTGGGCCTTCGAGACCGACGCGTTCCTGTCGGCGCTCGAGGACCTGTACCAGCGCGGCGCGCGCACCTTCAAGTTCGTGGACCGCACCTTCAATTTGAAGGTGGAGGCCTCGGCCCGGCTTTTGCAGTTTTTTCTGGACAAGCTGGCGCAGCCCGCGCGCGAGGCGATCTTCCTGCACTTTGAAGTCGTCCCCGACCACCTGCCCGATCGCCTGCGGGAACTGATCGTGCAGTTTCCGCCCGGGGTGCTGCAGTTCGAAATCGGTATCCAGAGCTTCAACCCGCAGGTGCAGGCGCGCGTCGCTCGCCGCCAGGACAACGAACGCAGTTGCGCCAACATCGCCTGGCTGGTGCAGCACACGCGGGCCCATCTGCACACCGACCTGATCTTCGGCCTGCCGGGCGAAAGCTGGGACAGCTTTGCGGCCGGGTTCGACCGGCTGCTGGCGCTCAAGCCACACGAAATCCAGCTCGGGCTGCTCAAACGCCTGCGCGGCACGCCGTTGGCGCAGCGCAGCCTGCCCGGCAGTGCCGCCCAGTGGGGCATGGTGTACGACACCGCGCCGCCCTACACCGTGCTGCAGACCGACGCCGTGGACGCCGCCGAGGTGCAGGCCTTTGCCCGGCTGGCCCGCTACTGGGACCTGCTGGCCAATTCCGGCCGCTTTTCGCGCACGCTGGCGCTGCTGCTGGCCGGCCCCAGCCCATTTGCCGCCTTCGCAGACTTTTCGCAATGGCTGTGGGGGCACACGGCGCGCACCAGTGGCCTTACACCCGAAATGCTGGTGGACGCCCTGTTTGACTACCTCGCCGCGGTGCGGGGCACAGACCCCCGGGCGGTGCGTGAAGCGCTGCTGGCCGACTACCTGGGCAGCGGCGCGCGCGCCAGTCCGGCCGCGCTGCGGGGCCATCTGCCGGCGCGTCTGAAAATCCGCGGCAGCGCTGGCAGCGCCGCCAGCACACGCAACCCGCGCCAGCAGCGCCACCAAAGCCCCTAAGATAGCCGCATGCGCACACCTTCACGATTCTGGGCCGACTGGACCACCCGCGATTTTTCGCAGTTGCAGCAGCAAGGCGGCATCGGCCGGACCATTGCCGTGCTGCCGGTGGCGGCCACCGAGCAGCATGGCCCGCACCTGCCCTTGCGGGTGGACACGGCGCTGGTCGAGGGGGTGATTGCCGCGGCGCTGCCGCAGCTCGCGCCCGATCTGCCGGTCCTGTTCCTGCCGACCCAGGCCATGGGTCTCAGCCCCGAGCATGCCGCCTTTGCCGGCACCCTGACACTCAAGGCCGAAACCATCCTGCGGCTCTGGACCGACATCGGCGAAAGCGTGGCGGCCACCGGCGTGAAGAAGCTGGTGCTGTTCAACGCCCACGGCGGCCAGGTCAGCGTGATGGACATCGTCGCCCGCGACCTGCGCGCGCGCCTGGGGCTGCTGGTGTACAGCGTCAACTGGTACGGCCTGCCCCTGGCCGGTCCCCAGGGCGAGGATGTGAACGCCCTGTTCAGCGCCGAAGAGCACCGCTTTGGCATCCATGCCGGCGACATCGAAACCTCCATGATGCTGGCGCTGGCGCCGGGCCAGGTGGACATGGCGCAGGCGCAGGACTTCGCGTCCGCCTCGCAGGCGCGGGCGCAGACCCTGCCGATCCTGGGCAACGGCAGGAGCGCCAAACTCGGCTGGCAGATACAGGACTACAACCCCGCCGGTGCCGTGGGCAATGCGGGGGCCGCGAGCGCGGCCAAGGGCCAGGCCCTGCTCGACGCGGCTGGCCGGGCGCTGGCGCAACTGCTGGCCGAGGTTGACCGGGTCGCGCCGGTTCAGGCGTAGGTGATCCAGGACGCGTACGCGGCGTCGTCCAGATGGGGAAGCGTGTTGTAGGTCACCACCATGTGCCGCTTGGGCGTGAAGGCGAATTCCGTCACCGAGGTGTTGCGGATGCGCAGGTTGAGTTCAATCGTGGTCGGGCCGCTGGTGCCCAGCACCTGTCCCACCGCCGTGGAAATCGGGCCGCCGCTGCTGACCAGCAGCACATTGCCTTCATGGTGCTCGCGCACATGCGCCAGCGCACCGGCCACGCCAGCGGAAAATTCGCTGTAGCTCGGCATGCCCTGCGGCTGCACCGCTGCGTCCATCCACTGCGTCAGGCCCTCGCGCAGCAGCCGGAAATGGTGGCGCACCAGCTCCGGGGTGTCGGGCTTTTGCAGGGGCGCCGGGTGCACGGCGGCAATCACCGCCTCGCTGTCGTATTCGTTGAGGCCGTTCCATTGCAGCGGCTCCAGGACCAGGCCGGCGCCGGCGGCAATGCCGGCCCAAGTCTGGGCGTGCCGCTTGAGCGTGCCGGTCAGCACCGCCTCGAAGTGGATGCCCTTGTGGGCAAAGTACTCCCCCAGGCGCCGGCTCTGGCGGTGGCCCAGGGCGCTGAGTTCGTCGTAATCCGCAGCGCCAAACGAGGCCTGCCCGTGGCGTACCAGGTAAAGAGTTCCCATGTGCTGAATTTAAGGCCGATCGGCCTGTAGCCTATGTAATGCTTGCGACACCAGCTATGATTTTTGTAGCGAAGGGTCCAGGCTGGCCGTCAGCCGGAATGCGGCCCACAGCGCCACCCCGCCGAACAACGCGGTGCCCGCAGCCTGGCCGGCGAGCACTTCCACCGGACCGTAATGTGCGCCCCACCAGGCAAAGGGAATCGTCCCCAGCGTCGCGCGGGCCCAGTTGAACCCCGTGGACCACAGCGGCTTGCCCAGGTTGTTGAACGCCGCATTGGCCACAAACAGTGCGCCGGCAAAAAAGAAACCGGCCGCCAGCCAGCTGCAAAACGCATGCAGCATCTGCGCGGCAATGCCCTGGAGCGAAAACGCCCGGATCAGCGGGCCCTGCAGCAGGGCCAGCAGCAGCCAGGCGCAGCCCACGGCGATCACCATGAACCAGACGCTGGCGCGCAACCCCTCCCGCACCCGTGCATGCTGGCGTGCGCCCAGGTTCTGCGACAGGATCGGGCCGACGGCGGCGCTGAGCGAATAGATCAGCCCGAAGGCCACGGGTGTGACACGCTCGATCGTGGCCTGCCCTGCCACTGCTGCGGCGCCAAACTGCGCAACGCTGTGCGTGACAAAGGCCGCGCCCACCGGCGTTGCCAGGTTGGTCAGCACCGCTGGCCCGGCCACCCGCGACAGGGTCCGCACGTCCTGGGCCAGGCGGCTGCGGTCCCAGGGCGCGAGCAGTCGGTGCACGCGCAACACACCGTGCAGTGCGACCCACACCAGGATGGCGCGGGAAATCACCGACACCACGGCCGCTCCTTCGAGCCCCCAGCCGAAAGCAAAAATCAGCAGCGGGTCCAGCAGGGCCGTGGCGGCTGCCGCGCTGAGCGTCACCACCATGGAGCGGCGCGCGTCGCCCACACTGCGCAGCAGCGCCGAACTGGCCATGCCCACACCGAGCAGCGGCAGCGAAGGCAGGCTGATGCGCAGGTAGCTCTGCGCCAGCTGCGCCACCTCGCCGTCGGCGCCCAGCAGGGTCAGCAGCGGGTGCAGCAGCGCCACGGTGGCCAGGCCCAGCACCGTGGTGATGGCGGCCACCAGGCCCAGGCTGTGGCTGGCCAGGCGCCGGGCTTCGTCGCTCCGGCCGGCGCCAATGCAGCGCGAGACGCTGGCGGTAATGCCGATCATCAGCCCGATGCAGATCGAGGTATGGAAAAACCCCACCACCCCGGCAAAACCCACCGCCGCGGCAATCGACTTTTCGCCCAGCATCGAGATGTAGAACAGGTTGATCAGGTCCACCGCAAACACGGCGACGATGCCCACCGCGCCCGTGCCCGCCATGACAAACACATGGCGCAGCAGCGACCCGCTCACAAAGCGCGCCATCGGTGCCGGGCTCACAGCCACACCTCGCCCGCGATGCAGGTGACCGTGTCGCCGCCGATCCACACCGTGCCGGTGCTGTCGCGTTCCACATACACCCGGCCATCGCCGCCAGTGCAGCGCCCCTGCGCCGCCTCATAGCGCTCCGGGGCATAGCCATCCTCCATCAGCCACTGGGCCAGGCTGGCCTGAAAGCTGCCCGTCACGGTGTCTTCCACGACACCCAGGGCGTCAAAGAAAAAACGCACTTCGGCGGCTGTGTCCCGGGCCGCCGCAGGAGCGTTGTCCTGGGCACTGCGCTGGCCGAAGGCGCGGGCTTCCCGGTTCGATCGCGCTATTAAAAGAGGAGCATCCTGCCCATATTCCATGCTGGCCACGCCGATGCCGCTGGTGCCGTTGGCCTGCAGGACCCGGGCCAGCGCGCCCCGGTCAGGCTCCAGCTCCAGCACCGTGGCCGCGCTGTCGACCAGCAGGCCGAAGTGCCGGGGGCCGTTGCACAGGTGCTGCGCAGCCAGTATCCGGTCGGAGGGCAGCCCGAGTGCCGCGGCAAAGTCGGCGCACACGGTGCCAACGGGAGCACTGCGCGTGAGCGCCGGCGCGGCAAACGCCAGGCGCCGGCCGGACGCTGTGGCCGTCTGGCGAATGCGGATCAGTCCGGCCTGGCACTCTTGCAGCACGGTGGTCCCGGCCCGCGGCACGCCACCGGCCTCCAGCCAGGCATGGCAGGTGCCCAGGGTCGGGTGGCCGGCAAAAGGCATCTCGTAGCCGGGGCTGAAGATGCGCACCCGGTAGTCTGCGCCAGCCGCTGCCGCCCCGGGGCTCGGCGGCAGCACAAAGGTGGTCTCGGCCAGGTGTGTCCAGCGCGCAAACCGCTGCATGGCGTCGTCGCTCAAGCCGCTGCCATCGAGCACCACCGCCAGCGGGTTGCCCAAGTAGGGGTGGGCGCAGAAGACGTCGATCTGGCGCAAGCCACGTGCCAGGCGGGCCATGTCAGGCCTTCCCCGGCGGCGCAGCCACGGGTGCGGCCAGCCGCTTGCCCAGGAACACCACCGCCACCACCGCCAGGGCAAAGCCCAGCGTCACCACTTCCAGCGGCTCGCCCAGCAGCGGCACCGCGGCCAGGATGCTGAAAAAGGGTTGCAGCAACTGCGTCTGGCTGACGCGCAGGGCGCCGCCAATCGCCAGTCCCCGGTACCAGGCAAAGAAGCCGGCCCACATCGAAAACACCCCCACATAGACCAGCGCCAGCCATGCGCTGGTGTGCACCGCCTGCGTCGGCCAGTACAGCAGCGTGCCCGGCACGGACAGCGGCAGCGCCAGCACGCAGACCCAGCAGATCACGCGCTCTGCGCCCAGCTGCGGTGTGACCTGCGCGCCGTATACATAGCCCAAAGCCGCCGACAGCACCGCGCCGAGCAGCAGCAGGTCGGCCCATTCCAGGCCAAAACCCGGGCCATGCTGGTAGGCCCGCAGCAGCGAGAAGGCCATCACCAGCAGCGCGCCCAGGCCGGCACAGACCCAGAAGCCCAGGCGCGCCCGCAGGTGCAGCACCCAGGCCGACAGGGCGGCGGTGGCCAGCGGCAACAGGGCGGTGAACACGGCGGCGTGGCCGGAAGTGACGTGGCGCAGCGCCAGGCCCAGCAGCAGCGGAAAGCCGATGGCATTGCCCAGCAGCGCCAGCAGCAAAGGCTTGCGCTGCGCCGCCGTCGGGCGGGGCGAGCGCGTCACCAGCAAAAAAACGATGGACAGGGCGCCGGCCAGCGCGGCCCGCGCACAGGTGATAAACCAGGCCGAAAGCTGCGGGTCGTCCACCGTGCCGGTGGCCAGGCGCGTCATGGGCAGGGTGATGGCGAAGATCGCAACCCCCAGCACGCCCAGCCACATGCCCAGTGCCTGCTGCCGCGCACTCATGCCGGGACGCTCTGACAGGGAGTTGGCAAGGCAGAAGCTGGGGGGATTAGGGCGGCGGGCATAGCCCTCGACTTTAGCGGCAATTGGCGCCGTTTCGCCGCCCAGGCAAATGAGGGGGCAGCGCCGCTATGGGCGCCGCCAGGGCATGGCGGGCTGTTAGCTGATGAAGTTGAACAGCGACAGCTTCTTGATCTGGGCGTAGGTCTGCAAGGCGGCTTGGTAGCCGGTCTGCTGGTTGTTGAAGTCAGAGATGCCCTTGACCATGTCGATGTCTTCGGCCCGCGAGCGGTTCGATTCCTGCTCGATGTTGCGCTTGCTGTTGATGTTGGTGATGCTCTCGGCACGGTTCATCAAGTCACCAGCCTGGCCGCGCACGGCCGAAATGCGCGCCATGCAGGTGTCCAGGTTGGTCAGCGTCTGCGCCACGGCCTGCGTGGCGGCATTGGCGTTGGCTGCGCTGCCGATGTCGGTTACCGCGCTGTCGAGCACGCTGAAGACACTGCCCTTGGGCGCAATGGTCACCGTGTCGTTGAGCGCCGGCGTGCCGTGGAAGTTGAAGGACAGCCCCGGGATTACCGTCACCGGAATGTCGGCCTTGGTGCCGGTCGGGAAGCTGGTGGTGCCCGTGGTCAGCGCCGGCGTGCTCACCGCCGGCGTCTCGGTGATGGCGTAAGTCAGGGTGGTGGTGCCGGGCGTGGTGGTGGTATCCACGCCGTTGACGGTGAGCGTGTAGGCCGGGTAGACCGGTGCGCCCGCCGTGGCGGCCGCCAGGTTGGCGGTGGTGCCGAGAATCGTTTTGTCGGTCACGGCGATGGTGTCGGTGGTCAGGGTGCGACCGGCTGGAATTCCGCCGCCCGAATTGCCGACCTTGATGTTGAACACCCCGTCACGCGCTGGCTGGGCCATGAAGGCGCTTTCGCCGTCAAGCGTGGCCGGGATGGCGTACACATGGGTAGCGGTCTGGCCAGGCAGGCCGTCAAAGCGGTAGTCCGGAGCGGCCGACTGGGGGCCGGCAAATGGCGTGAGGGCACTGCCCAGCGCAGCGAACAGCGGCATGCCGTTGCCGTCCCGGGTGTTGGCCAGGCTCAGCACCCGGTCGCGCAGGCCGCTGATCTGGCCGGCAATGGTGGTGCGCTCGGCCGCGGAATACGCGCCATTGCCGGCGCTGACCACCAGCTCGCGGATGCTTTGCAGCGCATCGGTGATGTCGCCCAGCGTACCTTCGGCCTGGGTGATGGCGCTGCGCTGGGCTTCGAGCGCGCGCTGGTCGCTGGCAATGCGGGCAATGCGGTTGAGCGCGCGCTCGGCCTGCGCGGCGCCGGTGGGGTCGTCGCTGGGGCTGGTGATTTTCTTGCCTGAGGACAGGCTCTCCTGCAGGTTGGCCAGCGTCGCCTGGCGGTTCTGCAGGTTGACCAAGGTGTTGTCGTAGGCGTTGGCCGTGCCCAGGCGGGAAAATGAATTGACGGACATGCGGTTTCTCCTGGCGGCCCCGGGCCTAGCGGCCCAGGCCCTGTAGCAGCGTTTCGAAAATACTCTGCGCAATCTGGATCATCTTGGCCGAGGCCTGGTAGGCCTGCTGGTACTGCAGCAGCTTGGCCGCTTCCTCATCGAGGTTCACCCCCGACAGGCCGGCCCGGTCCTTTTCGGCATTGACGGCAATGTTGGTCGAGACCTGGGCCGAGTAGTCGGCGCTCTGCGCCCGCACGCCCAGGGTCGAAATCATTCCGGCATAACCATCGGTCAGGGCGGCACCATCAAACATGGCCACATCGCGCAGGTTCATCATGGCAGTGGCGTTGCCGCCGTTCTGGCTGGTGAAGCTGTTTTGCTTGACCGTGACGCTGTCGCCGCTGGCCGGCTGGCCGCTGAGCGTCAGCGCAAATCCGGGCGCGCCCGCAGGCGTGTAGCGGATCGCCTGGCCCGAGGTGTAGGGCTGGCTGGCCACCACAATGTTCGCTCCCACCGGGATGTTGGGAATGGTGTTGTCGACAATGCTGTAGCTGGTGCCGCCGGCGCCGACGGTGAAGGTCACGCTGAAGTTGTCGATCGGCGACGCGGCGGTGGACGCCTGGGTCTGTGCCGCGATGCCCGAGAGCGCCAGCGAGCCCTTGTTGGTGGCCGTCAGCGTCGCCGCCACCGGGTTGGCCACGGCCAGCGCGCGCGGCGTGGAAAACTCGCGCGCCATGCTGTTGGCGGCGTAGCTGAAGGGCTTGAGCAGAAACCGGTCGCCGGCCACCGGTGCGGCCGAGGTGCTGGCGTCCAGGGCCAGCCCGTCGATCACGCCGGTGCCCGTTCCCGCGAAGGTGAACGTGCCGCGGGTGGCAGGCGGGGTGGTGCTGCCCGGGGTGAAGGTAAAGCTGGTGGCCACGCCATCGCTGCGGCGCACGGCAGAGCCGGCGGTGGCCGAGGAAAAGCTGATTTCATAGTCCGATGCCACAAAGCGGGTGACATCGCTGATGGCCATGGTCAGGCTGCCGGCCCCGGCGTTGGCACTGTTGAGGTTGGCAGGTGCCATCGGCACGCGGATGTTGTCGCTGCCAAAGGTCACCGGCGTGAACAGGTTGGTGCCGACCTTGCCGTCGAGGTCCAGCCCGAGTTTGTGCTGGTCATTGATCGCGGTGGTCACCGCCGTGGTGATGCGCCCGAGCAGGTTGCGTGCCTCGGTCATGTCCTCGTTCTGGAACTTCAGCATGCCGTTGATTTCCCCGCCCGGCGGGTAGTTCTCGTCGAGCACAATGGTGGTGCCGTCGCGGGTGATGGACAGCTTGCTCTTGAACGGGTCGCCAAAGTCGTCGCCGGTGATGGCCACCGTTGCCGCGCTGTTGCCCAGCACCAGCGGATGGCTGGCGCCGATGAACACGCCAATGCTGCCGTCCGGGGCGGCAATCTGGCTGGTCTGCACCAGCTTGCTCAGGTCGCGGATCAGCTGGTCCCGGCGGTCGAGCAGGTCGTTTGGGGTCTGGCCGCTGCCCAGGGCGCGCGCGACCTGGTCATTGAGGTCGGCAATGTTCTTTGCCAGCGTGTTGACGTTGGCCACTTTTTCATTGAGGCCCTGCGTCACGCCGCTTTGCAAGTCGTTGAGGCTGGCAGCCCCCGCCTGCATCCGCCGCGCCGCCTCGTCCAGGCGGGTCAGCAGCACGGTGCGTGCGGTCTGGTCCGCAGGCGTGCTGGCCACGTCGGAGAACGCATTCATCATGTCATTGATGGCGGCGCCCAGGCCCTCGGCGCCGCCCTGAAACAGGGTGCCGAGCTGCTTGAGGTGCTCGGCCCGTACCGTGTCCGCGGCCTGGCTGGCGCCGGCCAGTGACGACTGGCGGTTCAGGAACGCGTCATAGCTGCGGGTGATGGATTCGACCGACACCCCCTTGCCGATGTAGCCCGCGCCGGTGTACTGGCCGGGCAAGGCCTGCGTCTGCACGGTCTGGCGCGAGTAGCCTGGCGTGTTGACGTTGGCAATGTTGTTGCCGGTGGTCTGCAGCGCGACCTGGTTGGCCTGCAGAGCCAGGGTTCCGATATTCAGGATGCCCATGGTTCAACCTCTTCAAGCCTGCGCACGGCGCAGTTGCAGCGTGGTGTTGATGGCACGGCTGAGCTTGTTGGCATAGTCGGGGTCGGTGGCATAGCCGGCCTTCTGCAAGCCGCTGGCATAGCCCTGGGCCGAGGCGGTCTGCGCGCGTGCCTGGGCATAGCGCGGGCTGTCGCTGATCAGCCGCGCGTAGTCGCGGAATGATTCCTCGTAGGAGCCATACGCGCGGAATTTTTCCAGCTTCTTCTGTGCCACGCCGTTGACGTACTCGGTGGTCGTCACTTCGGCCACCTTGCCGCTCCAGCCCGCGCCGGCCTTGATGCCAAACAGGTTGAATGACGACGCGCCATCGGGCGTACGAATCTCGTGCCGGCCCCAGCCAGTTTCGTGGCCGGCCTGGCCCAGCATGAAACTCGCCGGAATGCCGCTGGCGCTCTCTGCCCGGG
>Ga0007795_10000746_pt1 | contig 11101 bp, 6 predicted proteins | sample CryBogmetaGMA1M_FD_60369 | JGI IMG/M metagenome (GOLD analysis project Ga0007795, IMG submission 60369) | Freshwater microbial communities from Crystal Bog, Wisconsin, USA - MA1M | ecosystem: Environmental > Aquatic > Freshwater > Lake | place: Crystal Bog, Wisconsin, USA | collected 2009-07-06
CATCTGTTTCTAAAAGAGTGCGAATGGCGTTTCAATCATCGACCAGCCAGCAACCTCTTGAAGACGCTCGCCGAATGGGTCAAAGTATGAATACTTAAACCTTATCTATGTCAGCCCCAAGATAAATTATTCGCATTTATACCGTGGATTAAGGACTCAACTTAAGAGTAATAAGTAAATTGACGTAGAGTCAATTAATAATTGATTTTGAAATCACAATACCAGTAAATCGTATCAAAGCAGCCCCTTCCCGGCATCAGACCCAAAGCGTCTCTGCCGCGCTTGTAAGACTTGAATGATAAAAAGCGCCAAGAAAATCACCAGAAACGAAACCGCACTTGTAATAGTTCCAAGCGCATAAATATCAGGCTTGGTCACCGTCGTGGTCAAACCTTGAAGTTCGAGCGGCAGCGTGTTGACCGAGCCAATCGCTTGGCTGGACCGAGCCAACTCGTCCCATGACAGCGTGAAACCGAAAAGTCCGATGCCGACAACGGAAGGCAGAATAATCGGCAACACGACAAAGCGGAACGTCTGCCAAGGCGTAGCCCCCAAATCGCGCGCGGCTTCTTCCAAACGCCCATCAAAGCGGTTGAAGATAGCGAACATGATCAAAAGGCCGAAAGGCAGTGTCCAAGTGAGATGGGCGCCAAGGCCTGAGGTGAAGAGACCCATAGCCGTTGTCCACCCGTCCGCGAACCAGCCCAGCCCTAAATCATTCGCATGATTGATCATCACGTCATCAAACAAACGAAACTCAAGCGCGATCCCTAGAGAGGTGATGATAGACGGCATGATGAGGGAAGCAATCGCCGTATAAAACAAAATAACCGCGCCTTTAAAGCCTTTGCGGAAGGCCATACCCGCGGCAACCGACAGGACAACGGTGATCATCATCACCACGGAGCCCAAGGCAAGGGAGCGCTTGAAGGCCGCCCCGATATTCACCACGCCATTGCCTTCAAAAACTTTATAAAACCAATGCAGCGAGACACCATTCATCGGGAAGGTGAGACCACCTTCAGGCCCTTGGAAGGAAAGCACGAAAATCGCAAACATCGGGCCGTAGAGAAACAGCACATAAGCGATGAACACCGCAGCAAGAATGTAAAAGCTTTTCGGACGTTTTTCTCCCATCTCAAAGCTCCTTGCGGATATCAACAAGGCGCGTGAGCGCAGAGATAATCACGATGGTAATGCCCAGCAGGATCACGGCATTCGCCGCAGCAGCCGGGAATTGCAGAGCGTTAAGGCGGGTCTCAATAATCTTTCCAGCCGAGGCAATCTGCTGCCCGCCCATTACGCCAATTGTAACGAAATCGCCCATCACAATGGTGATCACAAAAATCGAACCGATCACAATGCCGGGCTTGGCCAATGGAATGATAATATTGACGAGTGTTTGAAAGCCCGTGGCACCCGCATCATAGGCGGCTTCCACCAATTTTGGATCAATCCGGATCATCGAATTAAAAATCGGCACGACCATAAAAAAGGTGAAGAGATGGACGAAGGCCAAGACTACCGAAAATTCAGAAAATAAGAGCCATTCAAGCGGCACTTTAATGAGGCCTAAATCAATCAAACCCTGATTAACAAGGCCATTGCGGCCGAGCAAAGGCACCCATGCAATCATTCGGATGACGTTCGATGTCCAAAACGGGATTGTGCAGAGAAGCGAAAGCACGATCTGCCAGGTTTTGGAGCGAACATGGAAAGCTAAGAAATACGCAATCGTAAAGCCGACCACAAGCGTAATCGCCCAGGTCAAAAAGCACAGTTTTACGGTTTTCGCATAGGTCTTTAAAATTGTGCAAAGCTCAGGAAGTTGCGCGATACAGCCTTCAAACGTGTCAGAATAGCCACGGAAGCTGAGCGCAGGAAGCATCTCATATTCATTATAATCCCACGCGCTGACGATCACGACGAAAACGAGGGGAAGAAGAAAAAACGCAACAAAGACCAACATCATCGGTCCGGCTTGGAGCCAAGCGATCAGGGATTTGCGTTCTTCGATCATGAAGGGGGAACTCGGGAAATTAGGATAAAACGTAAACCGGTTTCCGTCATTGCGAACGACAGTGAAGCAACCCAGCGAGCAGATATTAAAAGAGTAACACGATAGAGTCACACTCTTATCTGCCCGTTCAACTGGGTTGCTTCGCTCATCGCTCGCAATGACGGCTATGAAGCGCTACCTTAATCAAGCGGCAATAAATTCATTCCACTTGCGGACCATGTAGTCGTTCTCGTCCATAACGGCGTTCCAGCAGGCTACACCGCCCATACGGTCGTCATACGAACCGCCATCGCGCTTGGCGCCGGCCTTTTCAAGCACCGAGCCATCGGGCGCCTTGATGTCGCTCATGGCTGCTTTGCCTTCCATCCAGTAACCCCACTCGTCAGCCGTCATATTGGCTTTTGCGGTGGAGAGAACGGCGGAATAATAGCCCTGACGGTTGAGGTAACCGCCAGCCCAGCCCGAGAGGAACCAGTTGACGAATTCATACGCCCATTCAAGCTTAGGACCGGTTGCAGCCTTCGAGACGCAGAAGCCCGAAGCCCATGAACGATAGCCTTCTTTCAAAGGCTGGAACGTGCACGGAATGCCCATGGAGCGAACCTTCGTGACCGCAGGTGACCACATCGACTGGATAACGGTTTCACCCGATGCCATAAGATTGACGCTCTCGTTGAAGTCCTTCCAGAACGCGCGGAACTGACCAGCCTTCTTGGCTTCGGTCATGATCTTCATCGTCAGGTCGATTTCTTCCTTCGTCATGTTGCCCTTGTCGGCATATTTGTGCTGACCGGTGGCTTCAATAACCATGGCGGCGTCCATGATGCCGATGGATGGAATATTGAGGATCGAGGCCTTGCCCTTGAATTCTGGGTTCAGCAATTCAGCCCATGAGGTGATCGGGCGCTTGATAAGGTCCGGCCGGATGCCAAGCGTATCGGCATTGTACACCGTTGGAATCAAAGTCACATGATCGGTTGCTGTTTTCGAGAAGGTTTTGGAGTTCGCACCTTCGAGATATAGCACCTTCCAAGGTGCCGTTCCCTGGTCGCCGATCTTCTTGCCGTTTGGCAATTGGCCCTTTGTGAACACAGGCGTGATATTGTTGAATTCTTTAATCTTCTTGGCTTCAAGGCCAAGGATGTTGCCCGATGGAACGAGCTTCTTGAGCGAGAAATATTCGGTGTCAAGAACGTCAAACGAGTTAGGCTGCGTGATCACGCGCTTTGTCACATCGTCGGTGGTAGCCGAAATATATTCAATCTTGATGCCCGTATCTTTGAAGCATTGTTGACCGATCAAATCACCTTCGTTCACGCCTGTACCAAGATAGCGCAGAACTTTTGGTTCGGCCGAGTTTACATACGGAAAGCCCGTGATCGCGCCCGAACCTGCAGCAAGGCCTGCAAGACCAGCAGCACCTTTAAGCAGTGAGCGACGGCTCACTTTGGCATTCAATTTTACTGAATCAGTCATCATGTACTCCAGTTAAAAGTCACGCCGCGCCAGCGGTCGAGACGGTTGCGAAGGGATGAGCGCCCAACACATGGGCATCGGCAGAATTCCAAGTCACGAGCACACGGTCACCGACCGCGTAACCCGCTTGATCGAAATCGGCTTCGGAAAGTTCGGCAGCCAAATCTGTGCTCCCTTCACCCGCAATCGAGACGCGGATAAAGGTGCCCTGATATTCAACTTCTGTAATCGTGCCTGCGATAAAGGTACCTGAAACACCCGCACTTGGCGCATTTAAGATCAATCGATCATTGCGTACGGCCAATGTTTCATCACCGATCCGAATAACCGCATGGCCACCAATGAATTTCGCTGCGAATTCGGTTTTCGGATGGTTGAAAATCTCGCGTGGGCTGCCTTGCTGTTCGATTTTACCCGCGTTCATCAATACGACAATATCCGCCAAGGCCATGGCCTCGTCCTGGCCATGGGTTACATGGATAAACGTGATGCCGAGTTCGCGTTGCAGGCGCTTGAGTTCTGCGCGCATCCGCAACCGGAGGAAGGGATCAAGCGCTGAAAGCGGTTCATCAAGCAGTAAAATCTGTGGTTTTGTGATCAGCGCACGCGCCAGCGCCACGCGCTGTTGCTGGCCACCCGATAACTGCGCTGGCAAGCGTTGCTCATAAGCCTGCATGTCAACAAGCGATAAAAGCTTGCGGGCTTCAGCATGGCGCTCATCTTTATCGACGCCGCGCATTTTTAACGCAAAGGCGACGTTATCGATCACCGAGAGATGCGGAAACAACGCGTAGGATTGAAACATCATCGCCGTGTTGCGCCCGGCAGGCGGCAAATCTGTAACATTGCTCGCCCCGACCAAAATATCACCGGCGGATACCGATTCATGCCCTGCAATCATCCGGAGCGTTGAGGTTTTACCGCAGCCCGAAGGACCCAAAAGGCAGCAATACGACCCTGACGGTATTTTGAGATCAATCCCATCGACAGCCGTCGTGGAACCGAACCGTTTGGTCACTTTCACAAGTTCAAGGGTCGCCTTGGAAATCATCGCGTAACAGCCTGTCTATGGTTGCGGGATAAGGCAATGCAACGGGTATGCCAGTACAGATTATTCAATCGTTACAGCGCGAGTGCCCGCCAAGCGGGCATCACGGCATCGGCACATCGATTAAAAAAAGATGTTGTGCCTATTTTTTATGCAAATTTTTAACAACGTCAATCCCACGTTTTGGCAAGAAGCGGCCAATATCAGGCGACACACCCAGAGATCTGATGAAGGCCAGTGGATTATGCGGATGGATCCGCCGCGGCGATGATGCCTGCTTCGTCTCTCGCTTGCCTCGAACGCCGCGTCAGCCGATCCATTAGCAGATAGATCACGGGCGTCGTATAAAGCGTCAAAATCTGGGACAGGAGCAATCCGCCTATAATCGTCACGCCTAGTGGTCGACGCAGCTCGGAACCCGGACCCGAGGCGAGAAGCAGCGGTAAGGCACCCAGCATCGACGCCATAGTGGTCATCAAAATCGGCCGAAAGCGTACACGACAGGCTTCAACCATCGCGGCCAACGCCGTCATATCCAATTCTCGACGGCGCGATTGGGCGAAGTCGATCAAAATGATCCCGTTTTTTTTCACAATTCCGATCAGTAAAATGATCCCGATGATGGCAATCAGGCTAATCTCTAGCCCGAACAGCTTCAACGAGAGCAAAGCGCCAAGGGCCGCAGAGGGCAGCGTGGAGAGGATGGTCAGCGGATGCACAAGGCTTTCATAGAGAATGCCCAAAATCAGATAGACAGCAAGCACTGCCGCCAGAATCAGCAAAGGCTGCGAGCCTGCAGCCGTTGTAAACGCCTTCGCATCGCCCGCAAAATCGGAATTAACCGTTTCGGGTAAATGCAAATCAAGAATTTGCCGTCGAACCGCCGCCGTTGCCGCGTCTTGGGTTACGCCTTCCGCCATATCGTAAGTGATTGTCACGGAAGCAAACTGGCCCTGATGGTTGATCGCCAGCGGCGCAAGCCCGCGCTTGAAATGCGCAATCGATTCAAGCGGCACCTGAATGCCTTTGGCACCCGGTACATAAAGGCCCGCCAAATCGCTCGGGTCGGATTGCTTGTCGCGCGAAACGGCCAAAATGGTGCGGTATTGGTTGCGCGGCGTATAAAGCGTCGCAATTTGCCGCTGCCCATAAGCATCGCCCAACGCGGCATCGATATCGGAAAATTTAACGCCAAGGCGTGCCGCCCGCTCGCGATCGACCACAATATCAAGCTGTAACCCACCACTCACTTTGTCCGTTGAAACATCGACGAGTTCGGGCGCAGCCTTTAATGCTGCTTCAGCCTTCGGCCCCCATTCGTGAAGCGCTTTGAGATCCTGCCCCCAAAGCGTGAACTGCATCGCCGATTTGCCCGAGCGTGCACCCGCCCTAAAATCCTGCGCGGACGCCATAAAGAGCCTTATACCCGCAATGCCCGAAGTGGCGCGCCGCAACCGTGCGACAATCTCCGCGCTTGATGTCTTTCGCTCGGCAAACGGCTTGAGACTAATCAGCAACCGCCCTTGATTAACGGTAGAAAACCCACCGGACGCGCCAATAAACGAGGCCGTGCCGGAGATAGCAGGATCCGCGCTCACAATATCGCTGATTTTTTGCTGCAACTCGCTCATCCGCGCAAACGAGACATCGGGCGCGGCTTCTGTGGAGCCAAAGATCAGCCCGATATCGTCTTGCGGGAAAAATCCCTTAGGCAGGGTGCGAAACAGATCAACGGTTGCCGCAATTACAAGGCCGAATACGATCAGCGTCACCCAAGGATGCCGCATCACGGGTTGAAGCGAGGCGGCATAGAGCGAGGCAAGCCCCTCAAGCCCCGCCTCGATCCAGCGATCCAACCGGCCTCGCTCCTTCTCGCCCTTCTGGCGCAAAAGCTTGGAGCAGATCATCGGCGCAATGGTCAGCGAGACAAAGGTTGAAACCGCAATCGCAAACACCAAGGTCAGCGCAAATTCGCGGAACAGCCGCCCGATCACGCCCTCCATAAAGATCATCGGAATAAAGGCGGCTGCCAGCGACAGGCTGATGGAAAGTACGGTAAAGCCCAGTTCTTGCGCACCTTTCAGCGCCGCCGTCATTGGCGTGTCGCCCGCCTCAATATGGCGGTGAACGTTTTCAACCACCACAATCGCATCATCAACCACAAAGCCGACCGCAATCGTAATCGCCATCAAAGACAGCGTGTCGAGCGTAAACCCCGCCACCCACATCGCCGCGAAACTTCCTGCGATGGACAAAGGTACTGAGACGCCAACGGCTATGGTTTGGGCGCCACTGCGCAGAAAAACCAGCACGACGCCCATCACGAGCACAATCGCGATGAACAGCGTTTTCATGAGATCCCGAATCGACGCGCGGATCGATTCCGTCCGGTCGGTCAGCGTGTCGATTTTGACACCTGCCGGAATCCAGCGACCAAGCTCGGGCAGCAACAGCTTTACCGCATCCACCGTTTCGATCACATTGGCGTTGGGCTGTTTCGAAATCTGCAAAATCACCGCAGGCTTGCCGTTAAACCATCCAGCCGCACGGATATTGCGCACACCCTCTTTAATCTCGGCTACATCGCCCAGCCGGATAGAGGCCCCATTTCGATTGGCAATAACGATGCTTTTATAATCTTCTATTGTTTCAAGTTGAGCATTTGTCGCCAGGGTTTGGGTGCGCAGCGCCCCTTCCAGCGTACCCACAGGGCCAAACGCATTGGCATTCACGACGGCGGCACGAACCGCATCAACCCCCACGCCAATGGCGGCCAACCGGTTGGGATCAATGCTGATCCGCATTGCCGGTTGCTCCGCCCCATTCACGCTGACTTCCGCAACGCCGGGCACTTGCGAGAGGCGTTGGGCGATCACCGAGTCGGCTATGTCATAGAGCACGCTGTTCGGGATGGTGTCGGAGGTCAGCGCCAGAACCAGAACCGGAAAGGCCGCTGGATTAAGCTTCCGTACCACCGGTAGCGAGGGCAAATCAGATGGCAAATCATTCGCCGCCGCATTGATCGCGGCCTGCACATCGCGCGCGGCTTTGTCGACGGGGCGGTTGATATCAAACTGGATGGCAATCGCGGTCGCCCCCAGTGAGCTGGTCGAGGTGATTTCGGTCACCCCCGCAATCGCCCCCAATTGCCGCTCCAGAGGGGCGGCCACGGTCGTTGCCATGGTTTCCGGGTCTGCTCCGGGTTGTGTGGCCGTCACCCGCAAGGTTGGCAAATCAACGGAAGGCAGGCTGGCGACGGGCAGAAAGAAAAACGCCAAGGCACCCGAAAAGACAAGCCCCAGCGCTACCAGTGAACTTGCGACGGGTCTTGTGATAAAAAGACCGCTAAAGCCATTCATGGGTTGCGGCTCCCGAGCCCACGCAACCGCTCCAGCGCCAGATAAATTACGGGCGTCGTGTAAAGCGTCAAAAGCTGGCTCAGCAAAAGCCCGCCAATAATTGTCACGCCCAAGGGAATCCGTAATTCCGAGCCCGCCCCGTGCGCGAAGGCCAGCGGGATAGCGCCGAACAGGGCCGCGAGCGTCGTCATCATAATGGGTCGAAACCGTAAACGACACGCCTCAATAATCGCAGCCCGCGGGCTCAGTCCTTCTTCGCGCTCGGCTGAAATGGCGAAATCGATCATCATGATCGCATTTTTCTTCACAATGCCCATCAACAGCACAATGCCGATTAGCGCGATGATCGACAGCGTTTGCCCGGTGAGCGAGAGCGCCAGCAAAGCCCCAACGCCCGCCGAGGGCAGGGTGGACAGAATGGTAATCGGATGAATAAAGCTCTCATATAACATGCCGAGTACGAGATAGATCACGATGACAGCGGCTAGAATGAGCCACACTTCGCTGGATAGCGCACGCTTGAATTCGGCAGCGTCAGCCGAGAAACTACCCACAAGAATCGACGGTAGCCCAATGTCTGCTTCCGCCTCTGCGACAGCCATGACGGCTTGATCCAGTGACGCATTCGCGGCCAAGTCAAAACTCAGCGAATAAGCAGGGAATTGCTGTTCATGGGCAATCACCAACGGTGCGGTATCGCGCGTCAAAGCGGCGAAGGCCGATAGCGGTACTTGCGCGCCGGCTTGCGTTGAAACGAACAGTTTGCCCAAAATCGCCGGATTCGTCTGATCCCGAGCCGAGGCTTCGAGCACCACGCGGTATTGGTTGGATTGTGCGTAAATCGTCGAAATTTGCCGCTGCCCAAACGCGTCATTCAGCGTGTCATTCACAAGCTGCATTGATACGCCGAGCTTGCCCGCCTTTTCGCGGTCGATGTGGATAAAGGCGCGCAAACCTCCGCTCGGCGTCTCCGTTGCCACCCGTGTAAGCCGCTGGTCTTGGCCTAGTCGCGCCAAAAGCCGGTCACCCCACACGGCCACCGCGTCTGGGTCGGCACCGGTTAGCGTATATTGATAGCGCGATTTACTGGTCCGCGTCGCCAATTCGACGTCCTGAATAGGCTCGGCATAAAGCCGCACGCCCTTGACGGATTGCTCCACCTTTGTCAGCCGCGCTGCAATCTCAAATGCACTCTCGTTGCGCTCCGCGCGAGGGGCCAGTGCCACGAGCAACCGCGCGGTGTTTAACGTCGCGTTCTGTCCGCCAATGCCAAGCACGCCGACCACATGGGCTACCGCCGGATCGGCGCGAAAGACCCGGCTGGCTTCATCTTCCAACCGCCGCATCTCGGCAAACGAGGCGTCCGGCGAGGCTTCCAGAATGATGCTGATCAGGCCCGTATCTTGGTCGGGCAAAAACCCCCTCGGCATCCCGACATAAAGTCCAGCCGTCAACGCCATCGTGGCAAAGGTTAGGCCTAAAATCCAGCCCGACCGATCCAGCGCCCAACCAAGCGTTGCGCCATAAAAGCGGGCCATTGCCGCAATGGGCCATTCGAGGGCGGCGAGTAAAGGCGTGTCGGAGCGCTCCTTGGTTCGCTTTAGCCAATAGGCGCACATCATCGGCGTCAAAGTGAGCGATAGGACGGCGGAGACCAGCACCGCGATGGAGAGCGTCAACGCAAATTCGCGGAACATGCGCCCCACAAGCCCTGGCATAAACAGGAGCGGAATAAACACCGCGATCAAGGATACGGTCAACGAGATCACCGTAAACCCGATCTCGCCCGCGCCTTTTAGCGCAGCAAGCAGCGGCTCTTCGCCGTCTTCGATATGGCGCGCGATGTTCTCAATCATCACAATCGCATCATCAACGATAAAGCCGGTGCCGATGGTCAACGCCATCAGCGACAAATTATCGAGGCTGAACCCGGCAAACCACATCACCGCGAAACTTGCGATGATCGATAGCGGTAGCGTGATGCCGGCGATCACCGTGGCGCGGGCCGAGCGCAAGAAGATCAGGACGACGCCCACCACGAGCGCAATGCTCACCACTAAAGTCAGCCCAACATCGTGTATCGAGGCGCGGATGGTCTCGGTCCGGTCTTGTACAATATCAAAACTGACGCCGTTCGGCAGCGTCCGCTTGAGGCGTGGTAAGGCCGCTTTCACGAGGTCGGCCGTCTCAACGACATTCGCACCCGGCTGACGGCGAATATCGAGAATGATCGCGGCTTGCGATTGATGGGTTGCGGCAACGCGGTTGTTTTCCAGCCCATCAGCGATTTCTGCTACATCCCGCAACAGCACATTCACGCCATTGCGGGAGGCAATCACGATCCCCTTATAGGCATCCGCCGTCCCAATCTGGTCGTTGGCTGCAATCGTGTAGCTTTGCTCGAGCCCGTCTAACGATCCTTTGGGTGCCGCGACATTTGCCGCCGCAATCGCGTTTCGAACATCCTCGACGCCGATTTTGTAGGATGCCAAGCGATCAATATCCAGTTTCACCCGAACAGCGGGCCTGATGCCCCCTTCCACCGATACCCGACCCACGCCGGAAATTTCACTCAATTTCGGGGCCAAAATGGTATCGGCAAAATCGCTCAATCCCCGAAGCGATATGGTTTCGGAAGCGAGCGCCAGCGTTAAAACGGGCTGGTCGGCAGGATTGGTTTTGGAATAAACCGGCGGGTAGGGTAATCCGCGCGGCAGGCTAGCGGCCGCTGCATTAATCGCCGATTGCACGTCCTGCGCCGCCGCATCAATATCGCGCCCAAGCTCAAATTGCAGCGTAATGCGGCTAAAGCCAAACGAGCTTTGCGAGGACATTCCGGCCAAAGATGGCGTCTGCCCGAATTGCCGCTCCAATGGAGCCGTAATCAGCGCCGCGATCGTATCCGGATTGGCACCCGGATATTGCGTGGTGATTTCAATCGTCGGAAAATCAATCTGGGGAAGGGCTGCAATCGGCAGCCCCCGAAACCCAAGCCAGCCGCTTAGCGCCAGCGCCACGGCCAAAAGCGAGGTCGCAACCGGTCGCCGGATAAAGGGAGACGAAACGCTCATACGCTACCCTGCCATGGCCTGCACATCATGGCGCCGTTCCCTGCGCTCCCGACGCATTAGATTTTTTGCCTCTGCTCTGTTGCTTTGAGGGCTGAACCACAGGAGCGGGAACAACAGTAGCAGCGTC
>Ga0007795_10000748_pt1 | contig 11081 bp, 9 predicted proteins | sample CryBogmetaGMA1M_FD_60369 | JGI IMG/M metagenome (GOLD analysis project Ga0007795, IMG submission 60369) | Freshwater microbial communities from Crystal Bog, Wisconsin, USA - MA1M | ecosystem: Environmental > Aquatic > Freshwater > Lake | place: Crystal Bog, Wisconsin, USA | collected 2009-07-06
TTCTTGGCCCACTCATTCTTCTGATGGTGCGTTCGCTCGGCTACACCCGTCAGTTTCAGCAGGCTTCTCAGTTCAGCCAAGAGTTCACTCCGTATCTTCTCGACCTCGAGCGTGAGATCGCAGCATTCGAGGCGGGGGTCAAGCCACACGGCACTGAGCAACTCAGTGCCATCGGCACCATCGAGCTACTCGACCTGTCATTTTCCTACACCCCGGATCGGCCGATCCTCAGTGATGTGAATCTTACGATCGGGTTCGGTGAGATCATTGGGCTCGTGGGTGAATCGGGCGCCGGGAAGACCACGCTCACTGAATTGGTATTGCGACTTCGGCAGCCCACGGAAGGGCGGATCACTGTTTCGGGACTCGATATCTCGTTGGTGGATACTGAGCAGTGGTCGAAGTTGGTGGCCTATGTGCCGCAGGACAATTCCCTGATACGCGCGACAGTCGCTGACAACATCTGCTTCTACCGAAGCGGTTACACACGCTCCGATGTCGAACGATCAGCGCAGCAGGCGCATCTCCATGACGAAATTCTGAAGATGCCCCAGGGGTACGACACCATGATCGGCCCTGGTGAGCGGTCCCTCTCTGGAGGGCAACGCCAGCGTCTTGGAATCGCCCGCGCGCTCCTCGGTCGCCCGCAGTTGTTGGTGCTCGACGAACCCACGAGTGCTCTCGACGAGCGCTCCGAACTTCTTGTGAAGCAGACTCTCGACGAACTCGTCGGGACCGCCACTATGCTCATTGTCGCTCATCGACCGACGACGCTTGAGGTATGCACCAAGGTACTTCGGCTTTCCGGTGGCGCCATTCAGGAAATTTCTGGCGATACTCCGCTTGTCGAAAGGTGATGTAGCGCGATGAAGGAAAAGATTCACAAATTCATTGACTACCCGAAACCACCGCCGCTTTCGTGGGTGCAAAGCGCTGGGCTCACGTTGGTCGGCAGAGGAGTCATCGCTCGCAAGGTCAAGGACGCAGAGAGCCTGTATCTCGTTCATCAGATAGGCAAGGTCGGCTCGACGAGTATGACCAACGCAATCAGGCGTGCCGGTCTGGTTGGATTCCAAACACATCTTCTCAACCCGAAGGGTCGCGGCGACGCGTTCCGAGAGCGACTCTGGGAGTCATGGGCACCTCGTGAGATGTGGGGCACCAGCCCATGGATCCGCCGAACCATCCAGAAACGATCCGCCGACTCCGTCCTCATCACCGGGATTCGCAATCCGATTGATCGCGAAATCTCGGAAGTGATGCAGAACCCCGGCCGATATCTCTCGACGCACCGGCGACCGCGCACCGACGAGGAGATCAATGCACATCTCCCCGACATCATCAAGGCAGTGAACCACATTCTGTCGATCAATCGTCTTGACGCCTGGTTCACCACTGAACTTGATTACATGCTTGGCGAGCCATTCCCGTGGGAAGACCGGAGTGATGAACTGCAGAGCACCGGACATGCACACTTCCGCGGCGAAAGTGGGCTGAGCGTTCATGTGGTTCGATTCGAGGATCTGAGTGAGGCGTTCACCAAGATCGCTGAGATCGAGGGTCACCCCGATCTTGTGCTCCCGCACGACAATCGTTCGAACTCCTCTCGGGTGTTCGAGATCGTCCGCGAGCACGGGCTCAGTCGCACCTCCGTCGATGCTGCGGTCGCCCAACGCACCGTCCGTGCTGCATATTCCGCGAGCACACTTGAGGCTTGGGCCGCTGAGTGGTCTTGATCCTGCCGATCCAGGTGACGCTGCTGCATGACTTCTGTCGTGGAGTGATTCCATCAGGCGAGGTCCAAGGCGTTCGGGAGACGCTGGCGCTCGATTTCGGCTGATGATGTGGAGATTCGGGCGCCCGTATCTCGAGAGGTGTTGCCCAACTACCCCATTACAGGTGTTCTACGAAGCCTGATAATCTTCCTCTTCCTTTCGTCCTTCCCACCTCTCCCGCCATGATTTTGGAGTCTACGCATGGAATCAACGGGTAACTGGGGTGGCTCCGAGTTGCTGGTCTGCATCGGAGCTCAGAAGGCCGGAACGAGTTCATTGCACGCGTGGATGGGTTCCCTTCCAGAGGTCAGTACCTCGACGGGAGGCAAGGAGATCAACTACTTCTCCCGGTATTTCGACGCAGGCGTTGGTTGGTACTTGGGTCAGTTCTCGCCAGAGAAGCGCGTCTGGCTTGATGTTTCACCGAACTATTTCATCGTGCCCGATCTGAAGCAGCGGCTCTCGTCCCTGCCGATCCCGTATCGCTGCGTGCTCATTGCCCGAGATCCAGCCGAGAGGGCTCGATCCCAGCACCGCCATTCGCTTGTCACCTACCCGGCGACCACAGCACTGTCATTCACGACGGAGTTGGGCCGAAATCCCACCTACATCAGCAACGGTCTCTACGGGAACGTGCTTGCGGGTCTGGAACCACTGCTCTCGGAGGGTCGCCTCCGGGTGGTGTGGTTCGAGGACCTCGTACGCGATCCAGCAGCGGTCGTCGAGTCGATCTGCGCAGACTTCGACATCGAAACACGGCCGTCGGAAAAACTCCTTGAACGGCGCAGTAACACCAGTGGCTACGCACGCAGTTCTCTCGTTCAGACTGTGACCCGAACATCCGGTTCCTTGCTCCGTCGGGCTGGTGGCGAGCAAGCAGTTTCACGTTTTCGTGCGTCGCGCACCGTTGACCGCCTGCTGTCGGCGAACCGACGCGAGATCGGTAGCGCTGCTGGCGACGATGGGTTCGATATCGATATGGGCATCCTGCGGTCTATGTTCCACGAGGATCTCCAGCTCGCCGAGCGGGTCTCCGGCCTCCCGTTCGTTGAGCGGTATTGCGGTGGTGCAGCTTCGAAGTCTGATTCCAACATTGTGGAGCCGATGTGAATGCGGAAATGGGTTCGACGACGAAGGTCAATGCTTCGGTCGGCATTGATATCCTCGTGCACGACTTCTCTGGTCACCCGTTCCAAGCAGAACTGAGCCGCGAGCTTGCTCGACTCGGCCTCAGCGTCGTGCACGCCTACTGCGGCGGGGTTACGACCGGGAAGGGCAATCTCCAGCGCACAGCCGAGGACCCGGATGGTCTGACATTTATTGATGTCTCCGATGTGCCGTTTGAGCGGTACTCTGCTGTCGGCAGGATTCGCAGCGAGTATCTCTATGGACGGCGCCTCTCGGCAGTAGCCAAGTCGCTGCGACCTCGTCATGTGCTCTCATCCAATGCGCCGCTCATTTCGCAGGTGGGGCTATGGGTCACATGCCGACGCATGAAGGCCGATAAGTTTTTCTGGTTGCAGGACCTCCTCGGCCGTGGTGTCCGTGCAATGTTCACCAAACGCAATGCGCTGTTGGGTGCAACTGCCGGGCGGGCGTTTGAGTGGCTCGAGACCATTCTGCTGCGCCAATCGGACGGTGTCATCGTGATCGCCGACGACTTCCTTTCAGCGCTGCACGATAGGCGGGTGAAGCTTCCGACGCTGGTGGTCGAGAACTGGGCGCCCCTCAATGAGATACGGATGGGATCGAAGCCGAATGGCTGGAGCACAGCAATGGGGCTCGATGGTCTTCGAGTCGCGATCTACTCGGGCACGTTGGGGCTGAAGCACGACCCGGAGCATCTCGTCGCTGTAGCCCGTGCGCTCGACCCGGTCTCCGAGAAGCTCGTGGTCATCACCGAGGGACTCGGAAGAGACTACCTGGAGCGTGCGAAAGCCACCGAGGGTCTCGATGCATTGCGTCTGTGCGATTTCGTGCCGTATGAGACGCTCAATGACGTGCTCTCAACCGCAGACGTGTGCATCGTACTACTGGAAGACGATGCTGGCACGTTCAGCGTGCCTTCAAAAGTACTGAGCTACCTCGCCGCCGGCCGGGCGATTGTTGGGGCTATGCCCGCCGCCAATCTTGCCACCCGAACGATTTCCCGGGCTGGGGCGGGCATGGTGGTCACCCCGGGCTCGTACGAGCAATTCGCGTCGAGTGTTGTTCGCTTGCTTCGCGATGAAGGGGAAGCCGAGCGTATGGGACGCGACGCACGGGCCTATGCAGAGTCGGCCTTCGATGCTGCCGGGATCGCTGTGCGCGTGACCCAATTCATCGCGCAATGCTCGGGAGTAGCCACGTTGACGTGATCAGCGCGACCAGCGGCTGCACACCACGGCTGGGGACGTGCGGGCCAGAATGCTGGGATCGTCGAGGAAGCACCAATTGTGGCCAGAGGTGCAGTCGAGGTTGACACGGTCGTCACCGGTGACATTCCTGCGACCGCTGACCTGCCGTAGCCCGGTGAAACCCTGTGTGCTGGGGGATGCGCTGATGCGCTGGAACGGCCGAATCACTGGTTCGGATCGAGAGTGCCGGTTCTGTTGCGGAGGCGGGTTATCGGCGATGAAGGGATCGCAGGAGCGCAACGAACGACTCCTGGTAATCCTCGTAGCGAGACCACCGTTCAGATAGCCACTGGTGGGCTTCGCGCTCGGTGAACCCATGGGTTCGCATGGCCCAGGCCTTGAGCACGAGGCCGGTGCGACTGCGACCGCCATGACAATGGACGACCACGCGGTGGCCCCCGGCGAGAAGAGCATCGATCGCATCGACCGCATCACGAAGTGCCGACTCGAGATTGGCATTGGCGGGGCCGGATTGATCGATCATGAACACCTCGCGCCGAACGGGATGAGCGTTGAATCTCCCGTGGGTCCTGCAGAGCGAGACCACTGCCCACTCAGTTGACAGGGTCGACGCACCGAGTAGATCGGCGGCATGGAGTCCCGGCGCCACCTCGATGGGGCCGGCGGGAGTCTCGGTGCTGGTCGCTGGCACCGGGGATCGGCCGACGAGCTGACGAGCCAGGTCCTGCAGGGCGGCATTGTCGTAGCGCTGGGGGCCATCGGTGGTGCCGACCGTGCCGTGCACGTACGCCAGCCATCGCGATGGGATGCACTGCACGCTGTCGCGAGCGCCGGCGATGGCGCCGACGACTGTTGCGACGGTGTCAGTGTCGCCACCGAGATCGATCGCAGCAACGACGGCGTCGGCGAATGTGTCGGTGGTTCGCACCGCCCAGACTGCCTGGGCCAGACAGCCCCAGACCGTTCCGTTGCTCGGCCCAGCTGTGAGGCTTGGTTCCCAACTCTCGTCGAGCAATGCTGCGAAATCGGCGTGTTGCGCCGGGTCGACGGACGCGACCTGCTCGAGCACCGAAGGGATGGACGCGATCGGGTCGTGACCGTGGATCGCCCGCCGGATGAGGGCGGCGCCGATCGCGGCCCCCCAGCCCGCCGCTGGATCGTGGTGAGTGAGCGCGGCCTGCGCCCGGGCGGCGGCGATCAGGGTGGGTTCGTCGCCCTGTGCGAACGCGCACGCAAGGCCGACGACGCGCATGAGCGCACCATTTGCGGCACTGCGGCCGATGAGTTGGTGGGCTTCTGAAGCGGCGCCGGCATGTGTCGCACTGCGCAGGGCGGTTGCAGTGAGAGTCCCACAGTCGGCGGCGGTTCGTCGCCAGGTCACGAACCGGCGCCAGACATCGGCGGCGTCGAAGCCCCGGCACGCGATGATTGATTCCGACAGGGCAATGGCCATCTGGGTGTCGTCGGTGAACTCACCGGGCTCCCATCCGAAGTGACCTCCGCCGACGAGTTCCCCGGTCCCGCCGAGGACGGGAGTCGGGAATCGTTCGCTGTAGGCCAGCGCCGGGCCGAATTCGAATGGCGCACCAAGAGCATCGGCAGCAGCTGCACCCACGACCGCGCCGATGACGCGCTGGAGGGCGATTGCATCGAGGGGTGTCGTCGCCGCTGGTAGTTCGATTCGTTCTGGGTGCGAAGTGGTGTGTGCGTCGGTACTCTCCATGGCGGTGCCTTTCGTCGGAGGGGCACTACCGTCAACGCACGAACCATGCTGATGTATGTCTGGTCGTGGTGTGTGTCTGGTCGTGATGTGTGAGCAGTAGAGATGTGTGCAGTAGAGATGTGTGAGCGGGACAGCTGTGTAGTATCGGTCCTCAGTTAGGGCGGAGTTTCAGGCGAGCAGTACAGGCGGAGGATCGTGTACCGGCGGCCGGGTTGTCGTTGGTTTCCGATCCGTGAATGGCGGAGTGGAGTCGAGTGGCGGCAACGGCGGAAGGGCGGATCACGTGAACGGCGGGCGAGGCGGGAGCAGTTCCAGCGACGGCATCAGTCGCTCAAGGAAGGTGTACGTGCTGGCACGGGATCTCCTGCGTGCCTACGCGGAAATGCGTCAAAAATGGCCGATTCCGTTCAGAACCCCTCCGATCGTGACCCAAACTCTCTCCTGCAAGGCACTGGGCGGCGGATCCCCGGCAGTGCACCACGCGTCATGACGGAGATGCCTGCCATCAGTTCGAACTATGCGTCGCCCGACTCCGAGCGCGGAGCACTCGATGTCATCTGTGCGGAGCCTTTGCTGCGAGCGCCCCTTGTTGATCGTCTCCGATCTGACGGGCATTCGGTGCGCCTCCATGACGGCGATGGCGCTCCACCGGCCCATTGGGAGCCTGCGTCGTCGGCAGCAGTGGTCGTGTTCCCGGCCTCCACCATCGACGCCGTCCGCCACGGTTGGCTGGCGTTCGTCAAACGGATGCTCGATCAGGCTGCGATGGTCCTGGTGGCTTCGGCCGCCAATGTGTCCGCCCCTCTTCTGGCGAGTACCGGATCGGGCAACAGCCACGGATTCATCGTGCTCGACCGTGATTTCCTGGTCGGTGATTGGCCGGAGCTGGTCTCCTCGTCGGTGCATCGGGTGCTCGAAGGTGTGAGGGAGATCGCCCCCACCATGCGCTCGGCGCCGCTCGTCACCACGGGGCTTGATGCCCTGACCCCCAATGAGCGAACCATCCTGCGCCTGTTGTCAGAAGGGCTCTCGAACTCCGCGATCGCCCAGTTCCAATTCGTTGGTGAACGAACGGTCGAGAGCCATATCCGTCGGATCTACGCCAAACTCGAGCTCCCTGATACCCCCGGTGTGCAGCGGAGAGTTCTGGCCACGCGGTTGTATCTGGGTGACCTGATAGCCACCCCGGTTGTCGACTGATACTGAGAATCGTTATCATTATGGGATGGCCCGCCGCCTCCCCATCCGTCGCCGAACAGGCCGTTGCGCTCTTGCGGGCGCGCTGGCGATACTTCTTTTTGCTGCCATTGGTTGTTCGCCCGCGCGGGAGAGTTCGAGTTCGAAGGCCCCTGTCGGTGGTCTCTGTCCGGTGCCGCCCATCGATGTCGTGGTTTCGGTTGACCAGTGGGGAGATCTCGTCGAGCAGTTGGCGGGTTCCTGCGCAGATGTGACCTCGATCGTGGCGGGTGGATCCGTCGATCCCCACGACTACGAACCCACCCCCGCCGATGCCTCGGCAATGGCGAAGGCAGATCTCATCGTCATCAACGGCGTCGGTTATGACGAATGGGCTCAGCGGGCGATCGACGCTCGGTCTCCCCGGCCGGCGGTGCTCGATATCGGTGGTCGCTCTGACGTGCCGGCCGGGGGAGATCCGCACCTCTGGTATGCGCCGGGAGTCGTGCGGTTGGTGTTGGACGACATCACGAACCTGCTCGGCTCGACCTCCCCGGGCGCAACGGAGTTCTTCGCCGCACGTTCGGCCAATGTGAAGGATTCGATGAGGGAGTACTTCGACACGATCGGCCGCTTGCGCTCTGAGTTCCAGAATGCCCAGGGTGGTGCGGTCACCTATGCCGCCACCGAACCTGTCTTCGACGCGATGGCCACTGCGGTGGGCATGGTTGATGTCACGCCGCCGGGATTCGCCCGAGCAATGTCCAACGAGGGCGAGCCGTCACCGGGTGATATCGCCCGTTTCATGGACGCGCTGGCCGATGGTTCGGTCTCGGTGCTCATTGTGAATCTGCAGTCCTCGAGTTCCATGACCGATCGACTGCGGGAACAGGCGGAGACGCACGGTGTCCCGATCGTCGAGGTCACCGAGACCCTGGCGCCGGATGCGGCCTCGTTCCAGGAGTGGCAGGTCGGTCAGTTGCAGATGCTCGAATCCGCCCTCGGGTTCTCATGATGGATCAGGTCGCCGTTCGCGCCCAGGATGTCTCGATCGAACTGGGTGGTCGCTCCATCTGGTCCGAAGGCACGTTCGATCTTCCGGCTGGTGGTGTGTACGCGATCATCGGCCCCAACGGATCGGGCAAGACCACCATGTTGCGAGCGCTGCTCGGACTGCTGCCGCTCGCGGCCGGCGAGCTCTCGGTGCTCGGGTCCACGCCGTCTCGCGGCGACGAACGCATCGGATATGTGCCGCAGCACTATGCCGACACCGTTGGCCACGCAGTTCGCTGTCGCGATCTGGTGCAACTCAGTGCGAGCGGTACCCGTTGGGGTTTGGGGACCCGCCGGGCCGAGTCGACTGCGGTCGACGCTGCGCTCTCCTCGGTCGGGGCCACTGCATTCGCCGATCGGCGCATGTCACAGCTCTCCGGCGGGCAACAGCAACGAGCAGCTATTGCCCAAGCAATCGTGAGCGCACCGAAGCTGCTGTTGCTCGATGAACCATTGGCCAATCTCGATCTGCGCAATCAGCAGGAGATCGTGGAACTGCTCGATGATCTGCGGGCCGAACGCGGTGTCACGATCCTCGTCGTCACGCACGACCTCAACCCGCTGCTGCCCATCCTCACCGGTGCGGTGTACCTGCTCGATGGTCATGCCCATTACGGCGCCATCGGCGATGTCGTTGAATCAGACCTCCTCACCCATCTCTATGGAACCGGCGTGCAGGTGGTGCGCACCGCGCAGGGTGATCTCTTCACCAGGAGTATCCGGCGATGATCGCTCGGATGGCTCCGGCCCTGTTCGCTGCTGCGGGGTACCAGAACGATTGGTTCGACACGTTGCGTGAACCATTCATGCGCAACGCATTCATCGCCGGTGCGTTGGTGGCACTTGCCGCAGGAGTCATCGGGTACTTCGTGGTGGTTCGATCCGGCGAGTTCTCGGCGCATGCACTCGGACACATCGGCTTCCCAGGAGCCACCGGCGCCGTGCTTCTCGGGCTGTCGCCCACGCTCGGACTCGCAGTCTTCTGTATCGGTGGCGCCATCATCATCGGGGCGCTCGGCCGTCATGTCGACGAACGGGCAACTGCAACAGGAACGATCCTGGCATTCGCCACTGGACTCGGCATCCTGTTCTCCTCGCTGGCCACGAAGTCATCGAACACCGTCACCAATGTGCTGTTCGGCAATCTGTTGGCGGTATCGGGTGACCAGATCACGGTATTCGTCTGGTTCACCGTGGTGTTGGTCGCCGTGGTCGCCGTGGTCGCTCGTCCGCTGACCCTCGCGTCGGTGAACCCAGAGGTGGCCGAGGCCAAAGGGGTGCCGGTGCGCATGCTGGGGCTGGTGTTCCTGATACTCATGGGTCTCGTCATCACGATGGCGGTGCAGGTCGTTGGCACCTTGCTGTTGTTCGCGTTGGTGGTCACACCGCCGGCCACAGCGCTGCGACTCACCGCTCGGCCAATGCGGGTGGTCGGCATCGGGGTGGCGATCGGGTTGTTGTCAGTGCTGGGCGGACTCGTGCTTGCCGTCATGTTCAACCTGCCGCCGAGTTTCTTCATCGTGGCCTGTTCGTTCCTGATCTGGATCGTGGTGCTGGCGCTCACCCGGTCGAGCGGGAGCCGTTCGACTCGCTGAATGAGGGACTGTGCGGAGGGCTGGATCGCGGGCTGACTGGCTCGCTGGATAGCCCGTCGAATCACGCACTGAATCGCCCCGCGGGGTCAAGACTCCGCAGCGAAAGACGGGCAGGCTGGTCCGACGGAGACAGGTGTCGCCGTTTGAACCAGAGGTGGTCGATGGCCTTCCATGACCGGACCGATGCCGGCAAGCAGCTCGCCGGCCAGCTTGAGCGATTCCGCGGGAGCGAGGCGGTGGTCCTGGGAGTCCCGAGCGGCGGTGTCGTCGTCGCGACCGAGGTGGCGAAGGAACTCGGACTGCGGATGGATGTCATCGTGGTCCGCGCGGTGATGCTCGACCGTGACCGCTCTCTGGCTCTTGCCGCGGTGGCCGAAGGTGGCGAACAGCTCATCGATGATGATGCGGTCGAGGCGCTCGAGGCTTCGCCGAGCGAGCTCTGGGCGGCACTCACCGCTGAGAGGGCCGAGGTCGCTCGCCGGGTCGAGATCTACCGATTGCGCCGATTCCATGTGGATCTCCATGGCTTCATTGCCATTGTCGTGATGGATGCGCTCGCCGATCCGATCGGGGCCACGCTTGCGTGTCGGGTGGCGCGGCTTCGGGGCGCGCGCCGAGTGGTTTTCGCCGCTCCCGTCGGCACCGCCGACATCTTCACCGAGGTTGATCAGCACGCCGATGAGATCACCCTCATCGAGTCACCCGATGAACTCCTCGATCCGCTCACGTACTTCGATGAGTTCCCGCCCGTGTCGCAATCGGTGGTTCTCGATCACCTCGACGCCTCGATGGTTCGCGATGGGGTACCTGATCCTCCGCTCACCCAGGTAGATCACATCCGAGATCTCCGGGTGGAACCGGTGGTGATGCTCAGCGATGGCGTGGCGTTGCGAGGGATTGTGATGCTTCCGCATCTCGCCGTCGGAGTGGTCGTGTTCGTCCATGGATCAGGAAGTGACGCGACGAGCCCCCGCGATGAAGCCGTGGCAGCTTCCTTGGCCGAGGTCGGGATCGCCTCAGTTCGCTTCGATCTGCTCTCCGAGTTCGAGCACTATCGGAACCTGGAGATCGAGATTGCGACGATGGTGGAGCGCCTGACCGGTGTGATTTCGTGGGTGCGCAGGCAGGTCGATCTGCGTGGACTCCCCCTCGGGCTGAACGGCGCCAACTCCGGGATCGTGGGCGTGTTGAAACTCGCCGCCGAACCGGGAGCCGAGATCGTGGCGATCGTCTCCCGTGGTGGGCGGCCCGACGAGTTCGCCGTGTCCATCCACGACGTGATCACGCCCTCGTTGTTCATCGTCGGAGGCGCCGATGACACCATCCTCGAAGCGAATCGTGCGACTGCCATGTTGATCGATGCGCCGAGTGAACTCTCGGTGATCCCCGGCGCCTCACATCG
>Ga0007795_10000750_pt1 | contig 11053 bp, 10 predicted proteins | sample CryBogmetaGMA1M_FD_60369 | JGI IMG/M metagenome (GOLD analysis project Ga0007795, IMG submission 60369) | Freshwater microbial communities from Crystal Bog, Wisconsin, USA - MA1M | ecosystem: Environmental > Aquatic > Freshwater > Lake | place: Crystal Bog, Wisconsin, USA | collected 2009-07-06
ATCAAAGCGCCGTCCGAGGGCACTTTGTGTTTCGATAAAGCGTCAGGAGCGCAATTTTGAAACGGCTTTAGCAACCAGAGGCGTGAGGCCAGTATCCGGCGTCGAGTCAATGAAGGCCAACAACTCCTCGCGCATCTTTTTATTCCAGAATTTGGAAATATGATCGCGAATGCCTTCAACCCCAGTATCCTCGGGGTAGCTCTTGAAAAAGTCACCCATTTGGTTTGCCATTTTAACGAGTTTTTGGGGGCCGCTCAACACATCGTGCTGCGTTTCAGTTGTCATGCGCATTTCTCCAAAATGAGAGGGGCCGTGAAGCCCGAAACTTGAGTCGCGCCGTCCGTGCGGGCGACGGCGTAGAGCGTAATGCCGAGCGCTTCAGCGCGCTCGATTGCAAGACTGGTTGGTGCTGAGATAGCGACCAAGGTCGACGCGCCAAACGCCGCCGTCTTTTCGATCATTTCATACGAGCAGCGGCTGGTGATGACGATAAAGCCGGATTGAGCGTCTTTATGCTCGCGAAGCAGCGCTCCGATTAGCTTATCGAGCGCATTGTGCCGCCCGACATCTTCGCGCGACAGGAGTACCGCGCCCGATACGTCACACCAAGCGGCGGCGTGTACCGCTCTGGTCGTATCGTTGAGGGGTTGGTGCGAATTCAGTCCCTGCACTGCCCGATGAATGGCTTCGTGAGTAACCACAGCGCCTTGTGCAACCTGCTTTTTAGCGGAGGGTAGGGCGTTGATATCGTCAATGCCACAGACGCCACAACCCGTCCGCCCGGTTATCGACCGTTGCCGCGACAAATGGTGCGAGAGACGCTCTGGTGCGAGTGTAACCAATGCCCGCAAACCTTTTGGATGGATCTCGACGGTTACGCTGCGAAAATCGGAGGCTTTTCCGATCACGCCTTCGGCAAGACTAAAGCCAAACGCAAAATCCTCGATATCATCAGGCGTTACCATCATCACGGCATAAGGAACCGTGCCGTAAACGATCTCGACGGGCATCTCGACAGGGACCGCGCGCGTGCCTTGTGTTACTTTGGTGGAACCAAAAGTAACGGTGTCGGCCCGTACCTCGCGCGATCCGTTTGTCACAGCCTTTGGCCTACTCAGCGGCCAAAACGTGCGGAGCAATTTTTTTCAAATCGATTTCCTCACGGTTATTGTTTTCCTGCCAATCCGAATAGTGGTTGGTGCGGCGCACTTCGACAGCCGTTACCTTATATTCGGGACAATTCGTGGCCCAATCGGAATTGTCCGTTGTGATCACGTTGGCACCGGTCTTGGCGTGGTGGAAGGTTGTATAAACCACGCCCGGCTGTACCCGCTCAGTAACGTCAGCGCGCAAAGCAATATCCCCCGAACGGCTCGCGAGCATAACCAGATCTCCCGATTTTACGCCACGTTGTTCGGCATCAAACGGATGAATCTCCAACACATCTTCATTGTGCCAAACATTGTTCTCCGTGCGCCGGGTCTGCGCCCCGACATTGTATTGCGAGAGAATACGACCTGTCGTGAGCAACAGCGGGAAGCGTGGACCCGTGCGCTCTTCGGTAGGCACATAATCCGTGATCATGAATTTACCCAAGCCGCGCACGAAGCGGTCAACATGCATAATTGGTGTTCCATCCGGTGCCTTATCGTTACAGGGCCACTGGATTGAACCCATTTCGTCGATCTTGGCGTAGCTCACATTTTTGAAGGTTGGCGTGAGGGCTGCAATCTCATCCATGATTTCGGATGGATGGGTATAATGCATCTCGTAACCGAGCGCCTTGGCCAGATCCATCGTGATCTGCCATTCGGATTTACCCGATTTTGGCTCCATGACCTTGCGGACGCGGCTGATGCGACGCTCGGCATTGGTAAACGTTCCGTCCTTCTCAAGGAAAGAAGAGCCTGGCAGGAAGACATGGGCGTATTTGGCCGTCTCGCAAAGGAAAAGATCCTGCACGACCACACATTCCATGGCCTCAAGGCCAGCGGTGACGTGGAGCGTGTTCGGATCGGACTGCGCGATGTCTTCACCTTGAACATAAAGACCCTTAAATCCGCCATCGACGGCTTCATCGAGCATGTTCGGAATGCGGAAGCCTTGTTCGTTGGAAAGCTCAACGCCCCACATGGATTGGAACATCTCGCGGGTCGACGTATCGCTCACATGGCGATAGCCGGAGAACTCGTGGGGGAAGGAGCCCATATCGCACGAGCCCTGCACATTGTTCTGTCCGCGCAATGGGTTAACGCCTACGCCGTCACGGCCGATATTGCCGGTGGCCATCGCGAGATTCGCCATCGCCATAACGGTGGTCGAGCCTTGGCTATGCTCGGTCACACCCAATCCGTAATAGATGGCGGCATTGCCGCCCTTCGCAAAGAGACGTGCGGCTTTGCGGACTTCTTCGGCGGGCACGCCGGTGAACGCTTCCATCGCTTCTGGCGAGTTGCGCTCTTCAGCGACAAAACGTGCCCAGACTTCAAAGTCCTGCATTTCGCAACGTTCGCGAACAAAGGCTTCGTTGATTAAACCTTCGGTGACGACAACATGCGCGAGGCTATCGAGCAAAGCCACGTTGGTGCCGGGAAGAAGCGCCAAATGATGTTCGGCTTTAATATGTGGTGACTTGACCAAATCGATCCGGCGCGGATCGGCGACGATCAATTTTGCACCTGCGCGTAGACGCTTTTTGAGGCGCGAGGCGAAAACAGGATGACCGTCGGTTGGGTTGGCACCAATGACGAGCACCACATCGGCCTTTGCCACCGATTTGAAATCCTGCGTACCTGCAGATGTTCCGAAGGTTTTGGACAGGCCATAACCGGTTGGCGAATGGCAAACGCGGGCGCAAGTGTCGACATTGTTGTTGCCGAAGGCGGCGCGGACAAGTTTCTGTACAAGAAACACTTCTTCGTTCGTGCAGCGCGAAGAGGTGATCGCGCCAACCGAATCCTTGCCATAGGTCTTTTGAATGCGCTTGAATTCGTTAGCAGCGTGGCCAATCGCCTCTTCCCATGACACTTCACGCCATTCATCCGTAATTTTAGCGCGGATCATCGGCTTGGTGATACGATCAGTATGCGTGGCATAACCCCACGCAAAACGGCCCTTGACGCAAGAATGACCGTCGTTGGCCTTACCATCTTTGTAAGGCACCATGCGGACAACTTCATCGCCTTGCATTTCGGCTTTGAACGAGCAACCAACGCCGCAATAGGCGCAAGTCGTAACCTTTGAGTGTTCCGCTTGGCCTTTTTGAATGACCGTGTTTTCCATCAGTGTGGCCGTAGGGCAGGCTTGCACGCAAGCGCCACACGAAACGCAATCTGATTCAAAGAAACTCATGCCACCGGCGGAAACGCGGCTGTCAAAGCCACGGCCTTCAATGGTAAGCGCGAAGGTGCCTTGCACTTCTTCGCACGCGCGAACGCAGCGGTTGCAGACGATGCATTTGGCTGGATCATAGGTGAAATAGGGGTTCGTCTCGTCCTTTAAGAGCGCAAGCGGTGACGTCGTCTCGAAATGATTGGCAACATCCTTGCCATAACGCACATCGCGCAAGCCAACGACGCCCGCCATATCTTGCAATTCACAATCGCCATTGGCTGAGCAGGTGAGGCAATCGAGCGGATGGTCGGAGATATAAAGCTCCATCACGCCCTTGCGGAGCTTATGAAGATTGTCTGACTGAGTCTTCACTACCATGCCCGCTTCAACCAAGGTTGTGCAGGAAGCGGGCGTGCCGCGACGGCCTTCAATCTCAACCAAGCACATGCGGCAGGAGCCGAAAGGCTCAAGGCTGTCTGTTGCGCAGAGTTTCGGAATCGCAGTTCCAGCCTTCATGGCAGCGGCCATAACGGAGGTGCCAACAGGCACGGTGATTGATGCACCGTCGATGGTAAGCGTCACCATCTGCTCCGATACGCGGATTGGCGTGCCGTAATCGAGCTCTTTGATCAAAGTCATCATTGCTCTCCGTTATTCAGCGGCCATGCGCTTCGGCGCACGCTTAAAGTCATCTGGGAAATGGGTCATCGCGCTCATCACGGGAACGGGGGTCAACCCGCCCATCGCGCAGAGCGAGGCGTCGGTCATGAGATGGCAAAGATCGTCGATCAAAGCGAGCTTGGAGGTGTCGCCAGCGATCACCTTATCCATCGTTTCAACGCCGCGCGTTGCACCAATACGGCAAGGGGTACATTTACCGCAGCTTTCTTTGGCGCAGAATTCGAAGGCAAACCGGGCTTGTTGTGCAAGATCAACGCTGTCATCGAAAATCACCATACCGCCATGGCCCAGAAGACCTTTTTTGGCTGTCATGGCTTCATAATCCATTGGTGTATCGAGTAGGCTCTCTGGGAAGTAGGCACCCAATGGGCCCCCCACTTGAACCGCGCGGAAGGAACGGCCTGTGGCCGTGCCTGCGCCATAAGTTTCGATAATCTCACGCAGCGAAACACCGAAGGCTTTTTCGATCAATCCGCCTTGCTTGATGTTGCCAGCAAGTTGGATGGGCAGCGTGCCACGTGAACGGCCCATACCGAAATCGGCATAGGCCTTCGCACCATTGGCCATGATCCATGGTATCGTAGCCAGCGACATGACATTGTTGACAATGGTTGGCTTGCCAAAAAGGCCTTTTAGCGCAGGGAGAGGTGGCTTGGCGCGAACGATGGCGCGCTTGCCTTCTAAGCTCTCCAAAAGCGAGGTTTCTTCGCCGCAAATATAAGCCCCAGCACCCAAACGCACTTCAAGATCGAAGGCGTAGGCGGATCCGTCAATCGCAGGTCCCAACCAACGTGCCGAGCGCGCGGTGCGGATCGCTTCGAGTAGGGTCTGATAGGCGTGCGGATATTCAGAACGCAGATAGATGAACCCCTTGGTCGCACCAACCGCAACACCCGCAATGGCCATACCTTCGATGAGCGTGAAGGGATCACCTTCCATTAACATGCGATCGGCAAAGGTGCCGCTATCGCCTTCATCCGCATTGCAGACGATATATTTCTGATCGGCTTCAGCGCCAAGTACCGTTTTCCACTTGATACCCGTCGGGAACCCGGCGCCACCACGACCGCGAAGTCCGGAGTCAGAGACCTCTTGAACGATAGCGGCACCCGTCATAGCCACAGCCTTTTTGAGGCCAACAAATCCGCCATGGGCGATGTAATCGTCGAGCGAGAGCGGATCAACCACACCAACGCGGGCGAAAGTTAGACGCTCTTGGTTTTTAAAGAATGGTATCTCTTCCGTAAGGCCGCGGCCAAGCACATGCTCGCCCCCTCTGCCAAAATTGACATCGAACAGCGACGGAACGTCCTTTGGTGTCACTGGCCCATAGGCCACGCGACCTTTGGCTGTTTCAACTTCTACCAAAGGCTCTAGCCAAAGCATACCGCGAGAACCGTTGCGGATGATTTCAACGCTTTCGCCGCGCTTTTTGGCTTCAGTGGCAATGGCAGAGGCAACGCGGTTCGCGCCAACTGAGAGGGCAGCGGCATCGCGGGGGACATAGATTTTGATTGTGGAGCTCATGGTCTTTTCTCCTCAACCTGCCATACGTTCATGGGATTTGCCCGTGCAAACGGCATCAAGCAGCTCTTCGTCAACGCGACCAACCAGCTCGCCATTGATCAAAGCGGCGGGGCCGAGGGCACAATTGCCGAGGCAATAGACAGTCTCTAACGTCAGCCGGCCATCCTTAGTGGTCGCGTCGATCTCGACGCCGTGCATGTCTTTCAAATGACCGACCAGACTTTCGCATCCCATCGCTTGGCAGGCTTCGGCGCGGCAGAGCTTAACGACGGTTTGGCCAGCCGGCTCATGTCTAAAATCGTGGTAAAAGGTAATGGCACCGAAAATTTCGGCTTTGGACATGTTCAGTGCATCCGCAATCAGAGGCACGGCGCGCTTGTCGACATAGCCGAAATTTTCCTGAAGCGCATGCAGAATAGGCAGAGTGGCACCAGCCAAGTGCTTGTATTCATTGACAATAGATGAGGCTACCGCATCGTCCCAGCTCATCAATTTCATCCCTTTATACGCGCCTGCAGGCGCAAATTACTTCATTAGGATGGGTCATGCGCTTCTATTCATCGGCAATCAAATCGAATTTATCAAAGAATTGATCGGTTTTTTCGATGAGCTAAAAATTGTGTTAGGCTTGCTCCCCGGGCAATGGGGCTGACATTGCAAAAAGATTTCGTGCCAGCGGCGCCTGGGGCTGTCGATCAGCCATGATCAAACCGACCGAGCGAGACGCAGCAGGCTGAAGCAGTTTAAGCGCTTTTAGACCGTTTGGTATTCCGAAAAATCCGGGCAATTGCGAGGGAACAATGCTGACCCACCCCGCAACGGCGGCGTGGCTACAAAGGTTAAAGATGGAATTTGTTTCCATAACTGGCTGCGGTGACTTGCCAACTGATCGAAAGATCCCATCGATAATTCGGCGGTTCTGCATATCTGGCGTGAGCAGGCATAGGTTGAGGGAGGCTGCTTCGTCCCAGCTTATGCTATCCCGTTTACCCAAAATGCTATCGGCGCGGGTTAGCAACACATACGTCTCGGCATAAAGTGGCTTTGCAACCACCCGTTCAAGCGGCTCATTATCGAGATAGGTCAAACCAACATCGATATCGAAATTATCAATGGCTGCTTGGATCGAATTGGACGTCATGGACAGCACGGTGAGCGTTACGGTTGGAAAACGCTCTGAAAATGGACCCGTGATTTGAGCGACCAGCGGAAGAGCTGTTGGAATAGCTCCAATTCTAAGCCGCCCGGAAAGGCCTTCCCGAACATCGCTGATGGAATGCTGCATGGTGTCAATTTCACCCAAAATCCGTTTGGCATGGGCCACGATCATTTCGCCTTCAGCGGTCAGCCCCGTGAAACGATGGCTTCTTTCCACCAAGGGGACGCCAAGCTCATCTTCCAATTGACGAATAGCGCCTGACAACGTGGGTTGCGACACATGGCAAGCATTGGCCGCGCGGGCAAAATGCTTTTCGCGAGCGAGAGCGACAAGATAGGCAAGTTGTTTAATCACCAAGGCCGTCATCTCCGCTGTTATTCTCGGCGATAACATGAAAAAACGATCCCGTAACGTGACCTCGGCGACTACCCGCGGGCGAGGGCGGCGACCCATAGGCGTCTCTTGCCATCACAAGGGGAGCGTCCGAACCTAAATCGATAATGGTCGCATAATGGAATTCATGGCCGCGAAGACGTGTTCCTTTCCGACCCAATAAGCAATCTGCTTCGACCGTTACATCTCGATAGCCGAGCATCATTTTGCGTTTGGCAAAACTGGTTTTAACGCCGAGGAGGCCAGCCATCGGCCATTCGACGCCGCTTGAATCCACCAGACTTTCACCCAGCGTCATATAGCCACCGCACTCACCATGTACGGGTTTGGTTTCGGCGAATGTTCGCAATCCCTGCAGGAAGCTGTGAGCATTTGACAGGCGCTCAGCATGAAGCTCGGGATAGCCGCCCGGCAGCCAACATACGTCACAATCGTCGGGCGGTGCTACGTTTTCCAGCGGCGAAAACGGGATAATTTCGGCTCCGGCCTTTTTCCATCCGGCGAGGTGATGCGGATACATGAAGGAGAAGGCGGCATCGCGTGCCAAAGCAATCCGCTGTCCGGGTGGTTTTACGGCAAGCCCTGAATGGGTTCCAATGAGCTTTGGAACGCGAGCGGCCTTTCTAATCGCATCCAAATCGACATGGGCTTCAACAAGGTCAGCCATTTTATCGAGGATTGCCTCGAGCCCTGCTGTTTCTTCGGCCTGAACAAGGCCCAAATGGCGTTCGGGCAGGCTCGCTTCCGCGTCTCTTGGAACGCTTCCGAATACTGGAATTCCTGTGCGGCCAATCGCTTCGGTAACGAGGCGACGATGTCTTTCGCTGCCAACTTTATTGAGAATAACGCCTGCGATGGTGACGCGAGGATCAAAGGTCGCGCAGCCTTTGACAATCGCTCCTGCGGATTGCGATTGTCCGCTGACATCGATGACCAGAAGCACGGGCCATCCAGCAGCCGCTGCGATGTCTGCCGAGGAGCCGGAACGGCCTTCAGGCGCAGGCACGCCATCGAACAGGCCCATCAAGCCTTCGCACAGGGTCAAATCAGCCCCGAAAGCGGTGTCCGCCGCAAGGCGTGCGACGAGCGAAGGAGCCATCGCCCAAGCGTCGAGATTAAGGCTCGGGAGGCCGGAGGCCGCCTGATGAAACGCCGGATCAATGTAATCTGGGCCACATTTGAGGCCACGAACGGCTATTCCGCGCCGTTTAAAGGCTCTCAACAGTCCAAGCGTTATGGTGGTTTTTCCCGATGAAGAACGAGGGGCGGCAATGACAAGCCCGGGGGCGATATGTTTCATGCTAAAGCCTTCCGGTTGCGCTGATTGGTGTCAACGCAGTATGCACTTAACCTATGAGTGAGACCGAATCCGGAGAAAGTGACGATCTGAGTGCCACGCCGCACCTGAAACGCGGATGGACGACTGGCACTTGCGCGACCGCTGCGTCCCGTGCTGCCTACACAGCGCTCGTGACCGGCGAATTTCCTGATCCCGTTGAAGTTTTGCTTCCCAATGGTTCGCGTCCTGCATTTACCATCGCGACGACCGAACGGGATGAAGGCTTTGCCCGGGCAAGCGTCATCAAGGATGCGGGCGATGACCCCGATGTTACCCATGGCGCGCGCATTGTGTCGACGGTGCGCTTCGGTCCGGTTGGTTCGGGTATTCAGTTTAAAGCGGGCGAAGGGGTTGGTACGGTTACCCGCCCGGGGTTGGTATTGCCGCCTGGCGAACCCGCTATCAATCCTGTACCACGCGACATGATGCGGATTGCTATTGAAGAGGCGGCGTTTGAGACAGGCGGGCCGCGCGATGTGATCATTGAGATTGCCATACCGGGGGGTGAAGAACTCGCGCTTGGTACCCTTAACGGTCGTCTTGGTATTGTCGGCGGATTGTCGGTACTCGGGACTACCGGCGTCGTCATCCCGTTTTCTTGTGCAGCTTGGATATCGTCCATTCATCGCGGAATTGATGTGGCGCGTGCGACAGGCATCACCCATGTTGCGGGGGCGACGGGCCATACGTCTGAGAAAGCCATTCAAGGGTTTCATGCTCTGCCCGATGTCGCCCTGATCGATATGGGCGATTTCGCTGGCGGTATGCTCAAATACCTCAAAAAACATCCTGTTCCGGTTGTTACCGTTGGGGGCGGCTTTGCCAAAATGACCAAGCTTGGCCAGGGCTTGCTCGACCTTCATTCGCGCAGTGGCGAGGTCGATTTGAGATGGTTGTCCGATCGCGTCGGCGAGACAGGGGCTGACCCAGATTTTGTTCAGTCTGTACTCAACGCCAACACGGCCAATGAAGTGATGGAAAACTGTCGGGTGCGCGGGCTCGATATTGGTCAACGCGTGGCGGATGAGGCGTGGGCAACGGCTGCGAAAGCGCTCGCCGGATCGGGTTCGCTGCTCGATATTGTGATTGTTGACCGGGCAGGGCAGGTGATTGCTCGTACCGCACCGCGAAAGGTGGGCTGAGGCGCTCATTCGGTCCCTCGCCAGCCAGGCGTTCGGAACCGGCGTTGATAGTCGGCATCGTATAGCGCGCTGTTGCGAAAACCTTCCGCGCCAAGCGTTTTACCGACCAGAATAAGCGCGGTGCGCTCAACGGGACTTTCTGAGAATTGTTCGGCGATGGTGCTTAAGGTTCCGCGCAAGATGTACTCATCGGGCCAGCTTGCACGGTAAACGATCGCAACGGGGCAGTCACTTCCATAATGCGGGGTCAACTCTGCTACCACTTCATCCAGCGTATGAATCGAGAGATGGATGGCAAGCACGGCACCCGTTTTTGCAAAATTGGCGAGGCTTTCGCTTTCTGGCATGGAGGATGCGCGGCCCGATGTGCGCGTCAGCACCACCGATTGTACGATTTCCGGCAGCGTTAATTCCGCACCTAAAGCAGCGGCAGCGGCTGCAAAACTCGGTACGCCCGGTGTGACCGTGTAGGGGATGTCGAGGGATTTCAATAAACGGATTTGTTCGCCCATCGCGCTCCAGATCGAGAGATCGCCGGAATGAAGGCGGGCAACGTCTTCGCCCGCTTGATGGGCGCGGGAAAATTCTTCGCCCAACTCGTCGAGCGATAGTGCCGCTGTATTGATGATCCGAGCATGTGTAGGGCAATGGGCCAATAATTCTTTGGGAACAAGCGAGCCCGCATAGAGACACACAGGCGAGGCGGCGATGAGGTTGCGTCCGCGTAAAGTGATGAGATCGGGTGCGCCGGGGCCCGCGCCAATGAAATGCACGGTCATGGCGTGTCTCCCGCGCTTTTTGCAATCGCACAGGTAACGCCACCACGGCTCATACGGGGTACGATCAGTGTCGAGCCTTCGCCTGCGCCGACAAGCGCGGCGGTCTCGGCGATCGAGGGCACACCAAAAAGCGCGACAACGCGTTCTGAGCGAGTCTCAGTTCGGCAAGCAACGCTTTTCAAGGCAATTTCAGGCAAAAAAAGCAAAGGAAGTGAGAGGCTTGTAGCTGCTTCCGCAAGTCCTGGCTCATGAGATTTTGAGGCTACTGTAAAGAGACCTGCAATCGTTTCGCCTTCAACGCGGGACAGCCCTTCTTCGATGAGCGTTATCACGTCGTCTGCCGTCACGCCCGATTTGCACCCTATGCCAATCGCGATCATGGACGCTTCTCCGTGCCTTTGACGATTACCCATTGGATAACGGGCATCGACGCTCGCCAACCGTGAAACGGCCCAACAGGGTCGGCGCGGGAGATTTCGATTTTACTCAATGTTCCGCCTATGGCCACATGACGCCGCATTAAATCGGCCTGTGTTTCAATCGTCACGGCATTGGCGACCAAGCGTCCGCCCTCCGGAAGCGCACGCCAAGCCGCGTCAATGACCTCCGGATCGGTGCCGCCGCCGCCAATGAAGATGGCATCGGGTGTTGGCAAGCCTTGCAGCGCCTCTGGTGCCGATCCTTGGATCAATTTTAAGTC
>Ga0007795_10000752_pt1 | contig 11045 bp, 4 predicted proteins | sample CryBogmetaGMA1M_FD_60369 | JGI IMG/M metagenome (GOLD analysis project Ga0007795, IMG submission 60369) | Freshwater microbial communities from Crystal Bog, Wisconsin, USA - MA1M | ecosystem: Environmental > Aquatic > Freshwater > Lake | place: Crystal Bog, Wisconsin, USA | collected 2009-07-06
ACCTACAATACCGGCGCTCTGAACAACATGGTTGTGCCGCTTGAGCGCTACAACGCTTTTGCCCGAGTTGAGCATGACCTGCTCGATACTGCGAAGGCCTATGCCCAGTTCAACTATGTGAGCTACCAGTCCGGCGCACTTCTGGCACCGTCGCCTGCGGCGTCGAACCCGGCCACCGGCAATACGGGCTTCCTGGTTCCCTACAACAACCCCTTTGTTCCGGGTGACCTGCAGACCCTGCTGGCTTCCCGCCCGAACCCGACCGCACCCTTCCTGTTCCGGAAGCGCTTCTCGGAAGTCGGCGGCCGCCGTTCGCTCAGCGACTACACCGTCACTCAGATGCTGGCCGGCGTGAAGGGCAAGATTGCCGGCGACTGGACCTTTGATGCCTTCATCGCTGATGGCCGTGAGAAGCGTCTTGAAACCCAGTTCGGGAATATCTCGCACGCCGCGGTTCGCACCCTGCTGGAAGCCGCCGACGGCGGTAAGTCCATCTGCTCGGGCGGCTACAACCCCTTCGGCACCAATCCGATTTCAGCGGCTTGCGCGGCTTACATCAGCCGCGTGACCAAGAACTCGACCACCTTCGATCAGCGTCTGGCTGAAATCAGCGCGGTCGGTACGGCTTTCCAGCTCCCAGCTGGTGCTCTGAAGACCGCCGTTGGTGCTGACTACATCCGGAACGCCTACAACTTCATTCCGGACTCTGTGTTGTCCACCCGTGACACCTCGACCTCTCCGATCGCCCAGGATGCTCCTGGCGTGGTTGGCTTCAACGCCCAGAACCCGCTCCGCGGTTCCACGGACGTTTATGAAGTGTTCGCCGAGGCAGAAATCCCGGTCCTGAAGGATCTGCCCCTGATCCAATTGGCTAGCCTGAACCTGAAGTACCGCTATTCGGACTACAACACGATCGGCGGCGTTTCGACCTACAGCGCCAATGGCACCTGGCAGATCATTGACGCTGTGTCGGTTCGCGGTGGTTACTCCAAGGCGATCCGCGCTCCGAGCGTTGGCGAACTCTACGCCCCACAGGGCCAGAGCTTCCCGACCATCGGTCCGGCAGGCGGCGTTGGTTCTGGGGATCCTTGCGACGTTCGTGGGGCCTATCGTAAGGGCGCGAATGCCGCGGCCGTCCGTGCCTTGTGCCTGGCGCAAGGCGTGCCTTCGGTGACCATCGACTCCTTCACCTATGCAAACAGCCAAGTGCAGTCGACCACCGGCGGCAACCCAGACCTGATGCAAGAATCGGCCACCAGCGTGACCGCCGGTCTCGTCTTCCAGCCGCACTTCGAAGCGCCAATTCTGGAGCGTCTGTCGGCCTCGGTTGACTACTACCACATCAAGATCGAAGACGCGGTCGGCACGATCAACGCCGCAACCTCCTTGGCCTACTGCTTCAACAACCCGCAGGGCGCACCCTCGAACCCGACCTTCTCGGCTTCGAACCTGTTCTGCCAGTTGCTCCGTCGTGACCCGGCCACGGGTGAAGTCGTTGACGCAAAGTCGACCAATGCCAACCTCGGTTCAATTGACACCGACGGCATCGACTTCCAGATCGACTGGGGCTTTGGCCTCGGCGCGATCGGCCTGAACGATGATTGGGGCCGGATCTCGACCAATGTGTCAGGGACCTACCTCTTGAAGATGGATGTTCAAAACATCCCAGGCGGCAATATCGACCACCGCGCTGGTACCATCGGCAACAGCCTTGGCTCCAACTACAGCCACTGGAAGACGATGACCAACGTCCGTTGGGCTGTGAAGGACTTCGACTTTGGTGCGCGCTGGAGGCTCATCAGCAAGGTCGACGACTTCTATGCAAGCGGCCAAGCAGCTCCGAACTACAGCTACTATGACATCGATGGCAGCTGGAAGATCAACGACATGTTCGAAGTCCGTGCAGGCGTGAACAATGTCGCCGACAAGCAGCCACCGCTCTACGCATCGCAGATCGAAGCTAACACCGATCCTTCGACCTACGACGTTCTCGGTCGCCGTTACTTCGTCGGCCTTCGCGCGCGCTTCTAAGACTTAGGCGCTGACAAAATTGGCCGCGGGCTGCTGGAGCATTCCAGTGGTTCCGCGGCCTTTTTGATTCCGGTGCAGCGTCAGCTTGGGACGACGTCAAAGGCCATGGTCAGGCGACGGTCGTCGGTTTCGAAGGGGATGACCCCATGCCAAGCATAGGACGGGAACAGCACCAATCGTCCTGGCCTTGGCTCCACATGCAAAATGGCGGGGCAGGGCGGATTCAGGGACAAGGGCGGCTCGCCAATCGCCAGCCAGCCTTGCCGGTCTGGGGCACCGGCTGAGATTGCGGGTGTGGCCACATAGAAGACCGAGGATATCCAGCCTTGCATATGCATATGCGGCGCATGCGATCCGCCTTGGCGCAGTAGAACAGACCAGGCCCCCTGGTATCGCCAGTCCTTGGTCTTCCTTGATCTCAGCGGATCGGTCCCTGGTTGAAGGCCTGCCAGATAGCTATTGATCGCTGTCGTGAAGAGCCCAAAGGCCGCCTTTATGGCAGGATCGTCCGACCCCTTCAGAAAGTGCGAGAGCTGGCTTCCACCCCGGACGGATTGATTGGCTGGCTCGCGTTCATAGACATGCTGGACCGACAGGGCCGCATCAAGATCGCTCAGAAAGGCCCCCATATCAGGCCAGCCTGCGGGCGAGGCGAGATCGAATACCCGAACAAGGGTGTCATAGTCGCAGGTCTCTTCGTAAAGGGGATCGCCAAGCTGCCGCGCGGCTACGGACCCCCAGGCCCACAGGGATTGATTGTTCGGATCGCGCTCAAGGCCCAAACGTGCCTTGGCCAGGGCTTGGAGCGGACGCCCTAAGGCGAGATCAACAATGGCCGCCTGATTGAGGACTGCCGGCGATGTGGGTGCCTGACCCAAGGCCTGTCCGATCAGGATTTCAGCATCACCCAAGCGTTGGTTTTCTACTGCGGCCTGGGTTGTCGCCAATAGGGCCTGGACGTCATGTGGCGCCATGCGCAGGGCATTGAGCCTCAGATCCCAGGCAAGGTCTGCCCGCCCCGCGGTACGCGCCAGGTCCGCCCGTGCCAGCAGGACTGGAACCGGTGCTGCGCCCGCTCGCGACATCTCCAGGAGGACAGCATCGCTGGCCCCAAGGTCTCCAGTGCGCATCCACACGAGGTTCGCAAGCTCAAGGCCCCAGGCCGTCTCCCCGGGGCGGCGCTTGATGAGGCGTTGATAGGCCTGCTCTCCTTCGTCCAGGCGGCTTGCCGCCACGAGGGCGCGGGCATAGACCAGCCAGGTTTCTGGGGCATCCAAGCCCAGTTGAAAGGCTGTTTCAGCAGCCTTTACCGCGTCATGGGCCTTACCAAGGTCGCCAAGGGTTGCTGCAAGATTATGCCAGCCAATGCGTCCGTTGGGGAACCGCCGAACGGCCTCTCGGTCAATCGGCAGGGCATCTTCCCGTCGTCCCAAGGCCTTTAGGGCCGAGGCATGGAGGGCAAAGGTGCGCGGGTCGGCATCTGCCCGTCGAAGCAGGGGCTTGGTTATTGCCAGGGCGGCTTGATACCGCTTTGAAGCGATCAGGTTCGCTGCGCGATCGAGGTCCGCCTTGCTCATGGCCGGGTTTTAGAGACAATGGTCATGACCGTTTTGTCGCGCCATTCCGCTTCGTAGGCAATGCGAGGCTTGCCAAAGATCAGAGACTGTATGACTGAGCCCCTGCCGTTTTGGAGGCCTCTGGATGAAGAGGCCCTGGCCCGAGACTTTGCGAAATCAGGCAGACTTCATATCCCGGACTTTTTGAAACCCGAGCATGCTCAAGCGCTTCATGCCGCCCTGTCGGGGCAGATGAGCTGGTTCAGAACCTTTACTGTCAATGGCAAGAGTTATGATGTTGACCTCACGGCGCAAGCCCAGACCCCTGACCATGTCCTCGCAAAGATCGCAGATGCCATTGCAGAGGGGGGGCGCAGCGGATTTCAGTATGATTTTGAGCTCTGGCGGATCAGCGATGAGATTGAGGCAGGACGCCGCCCTACGGATAACAGGCAGGTCCTCGCTGAGATCTATGACGGGCTCAATACTGCCCCTTTTCTCGCCCTTATCCACCGTCTGACCAATATGGAAGGCGCGGTCTATTGCGACGCCCAAGCCACCCGATATCGGGCCGGTCACTTCCTGACCCGTCATGATGATGATGTGGCTGGAAAGAACCGGTTGTGCGCCATGGTCCTTAGCTTGACCCAGGACTGGCACCCAGATTGGGGTGGTCTTCTCCTCTTCCATGACCCTGAGGGACACATCTGCGAGGGCTATGCGCCGAAGTTTAATTCCCTGAATTTGTTCAGAGTTCCGCAGTCCCATAGCGTTAGTCAGGTCGCTGATTTCGTCACGGCTGACCGGTTGTCGATCACCGGCTGGATCCGTTCCCAGCGCCCCTGATCTAGGGGCCTCTAAGCGGAAATATTGACGAAGGTCCCAAGGCTTTGTGGCACAGGGCGGGGATCGGACAGGTTAGACTCTGTCAGGGTTCCACCGAATTTAAGATCCGGACCATGATGAGTCCTTGCCTTGGCATTGATCCCAAAGGGGCCATCCTGCGGATGGGCTGGGTCCACGTTCTTTTTCGCCAGGTCCACCTCAGTACAGTTTTTGCAGGCAAAGCCGTTGATGGTCACAGGGTTTGCATAGTCGCCGCTGATCGCCATTCTGAGGTCCTCTTGAGGGTTCGCTCAGGACTACGGGTCCACCAAGCAATTGGTTACAGGGCACCGCTCAGATTTTCAGTATTTTCATATTCCCTACCCGGCCGCCCTTGCCGCTAACCAAACCATGGGCCAAGGTCTACTTACGCGATTGCTCTTGGGGGAGATGATCCGGCAGATGGTTTCACGCGGTGGCCGATTGCATTTGTGGCCTCGCTGAGACCTCGGTGACTATATTTTTTATTGTGTAATTCGTGCGCTGTTGGGCGGGGTTTATTGGGCATGTCGGAGTTTGGAGCCAAGTATCGGCTCAACCTACTTGGGAGCTTCGGCCTTTACGACCCTCAGGGCGTCAGGGTGGAGATCCCAAGCAGAAAGTCTGTGGCCCTATTGGGGCTGCTCGCCACCAGCCGGGATGGCGCTCGGTCGCGGACGTTTCTGCAAGATATGCTTTGGGGGTCTCGGAGCCCAGCGCAGGCTCAGGCGAGCTTGCGTCGCGAACTGTCCAATCTAAGACACTGTGTCAATGGGGGCAGTCAGGAGCTGATCGTCACGCAGCACAGTCGCGTTAGCCTTAGGCTTGATGCTTTGGATATCGATATTCTAAGTCTCAGTAAGCTTGCCGCAGGTCTGCCCAAGGATGCGGTTTTTCTCGAAGGCGTTGACCTGCAAGCTGAGGATGGATTCGAGGATTGGCTAAGAGAGCAGCGGGCGCAGTATCGTGAAGCTCTGGCCGCCGCCAAGGCTTCCCTGCAAAACCCGTCGGCAGAACCCGTTTCGTCAGATGATGGTTTTTTCGGTCGTCCCTTTCTCGCGGTCCTGCCCTTTGCCAACCTGACGGAAAACCCCGCCAACGCCTATCTCGCCGAAGGGTTAGCCGAGGAACTGATTGAGCATTTGTCGCGTCTGCGCTGGTTGCCGATCATTTCCAGGGCTGCAAGCTTCGCTTATTCCACCACCACCACCTCCCTTGCCGAAATCGGTGAAATTCTGGGGGCCCGCTATGTGGTCGAAGGCCGATTGAGGGCACAAGCTGAAGGGCTGAGCCTCACCACAAGCATTTCGGAATCCTTCACCGGTCAGGCGATCTGGACGTGGCGAACAGACCTGCCCCCAGAGTTGGAGTCCAGCGACCTGGAGCGTGTGCTCACAGCGATCGTCGGTGCCCTGGCCAGCTCTGTGGACGACGCAGAAATGACGCGGGCGGTAGCGCGCCCTGAAAGCAGCCCCCGGGTCACCAACCTGATCTGGCGCGCACGCTGGCATCATAATCGATACACGATTGAAGACAGTTTGGTGGCAGAACAGCTGCTCAGTCAGGCTCTCGCCTTGGCACCGAATTCTCCTGAAGCCATCCTGCAGCTCGCTTATTTTCGGCAAAGGCAGCTTTGGCTGACGCGCGCTGACCGCGCTGAAGTGATCGAACTTCGACGGCTCGCCCAAAGGGCCATTTCAGCCGACTATCTTGATGGTCGCGGCTATATGATCGCCGGTATTGCCGAATTGTGGCTGAAGCACACCTCGACGGCGATCGGCCTTCTGAAGCAGGCAATATCGCTCAATCCAAGCCTCGCCTACGCCTATTCGCAACTGGGCGCGGCCTACTATCTGAGCGGAGATCCCGAACAGGCGACGGGTATGTTGTTAGAGGCCATGCGGCTGAATATGGGCGAGGAATACGCCTATTATTTGCTGGGTGAATTGGCCATGTGCCACGCCATGCTTGGGCGCTGGGATGATGCAATCAGTTTCGCAGAAAAGTCACTTCTAAGGCGTCCGGGATACTGGTACGCTCACATCTCAAGAGTGTGGTCTTTAATGCGGCGCGGTCAGCGGGAGGCCGCATTGGGTGCTTTGGCGGCTTTGAGAGAGTCAAATCCGGGCTTCAAACTCAGGCATCTCGATTGGGTGCCGTTTGTTGACCAGACTTGGCCAGATCAATTGAAAAAGACCTTGAGTGAGCTGGATGAAACTTTGGTAGCTCCTCCTTCAGGCCATGATGATCTGAGCTTAGTTCAGACGCCGGGGGGAGAAGCCTTGAAATAGGTGGGAAGACTTTGGGCGCGAAATATTATGACGGCATCACGTCCGCACAAGCTCAAGATCACTACCTGCCTGATGAGGCATTTCCGGAATTTGATTTTGAACGGCTGGCACCTAAGGGGGCCATCGCCCAACTTAGCTCTGATCTTGTCCGCAAGAGCCTGCCTCTACTCCTAGCCTTTGGTCGGCGATTTTGGCCGGTCATGCAGCTAGGTGGAATGTACTGGATCACCCGCAAGGACGATGTCCGAATTGCCCTGGACCATCCCGATTTCCTAGAAGTTCCCTATGGCCCTGAAATGGCCGAGCTGTCCCATAGCGCCGACGGCAAGTCCGCGACATTTGTTCTGGGACTGGAGGGGCCCGACCAGGCGCGTCAGAACGCCATCATCCGAAGGATCGTCCTGCGGGATGATTTGGACCTGGCCAAGCGGCAGAGCCGCGCCTTTTCAAATGCCTTGCTGGACGGTGCGGCCGGGCGGATCGATGTCATAACCGACTTCATCTTTCGGGTGCCAACCGAGATTTGCCGCCGATATTTTGGTTTAGAGTTTCCAAATCCGAACCGGTTTGCGGAATGGTCTGTGGCTGTATCCGCCCAGCTCTTCGCTGACCCCACAGGTGACCCGATTAAGCGCCAGCTTGCGCGGTCGGGAGCGCTGAGGCTCTCGCGGATCATCGATGTCGCTATCGATAAGGCCATGACGGAAATTTCCGAGAGTGCCGCGGGAGAAGACAGGGTTTTCAGTGCCCTAACTCTTGTGGAGCGCTTGGTGTGGCTGAAGACGCGGGAGCCAGACCTTGGCCTCACCCGCGAAGAGATCCGCGCCATCATATTGGGGCTGGTCGTGGGGTTTGTCCCAACCAACGGTCTGGGATCAGCCAATATGCTCGAAGGGGTCCTCAGCCGGTCATCGACCACTGAGGCGGCGAGGAAGGCAGCCCGGGCCGAAGATGATGGCGCGCGCATGCAGGCCCTGCTGTGGGAAGCTGGACGTCGCAATCCCGCCCTGGCACCTGGACAATGGCGATATGCCCGTCAGGTGACGGTCGTGGGCCAAGGCAAGTGGTACAAGACGACCATTCCGCAGGGCGCGACGGTGATGGTTTCGACCATGTCGGCCCTTGCAGACCGGCCCTCCAATCCCCGTAAGCCAGAAGACTTCGAACTGATCTTTGGTCATGGGGTCCACAAGTGCCTTGGTCAGCATTTGGCCATGACCATCATCACTGAAATGTTCGTGGCTCTCTTTGCCCGGGACAAGCTGGCGCCCGCCTCCGATGGGACCGGGGCTCTAAGGCGTGTGGGGTATTTCCCGCGCCAAATGGACATGGTCTTCGCTTCGCCACGCAGCACCCAGGACATGATCCAAATCTGCATTCCAGTGACCGCAGATTTGGCACGCTCAGCCATCGAAAGGGATCTTCACGCCCTGGGCAACCCCGCCACTGAAGAGGTGGCGGACTCCTTGGCATCTACAGGCATTGTGCACTTTGCTTCAGCCTCGGTGTGGGGCGAAGGCGGGGCACCGCCTTTGAATTTGCTTTTGGATTTCAATGTTGATGGCAATCGGGAGTTCGCGCTTCCGATCATCGCCGATCATGCGGGCGGCTGGCTGCGGGATGTGCTGAAGCTGGTTCGGCCAGGGGATGATCGCCCAATTGCCGATATCCTTCGGGCTTACGCACTGCGCTTGCACTACGGTCCTTGGGGTTCCACCGGGCTCAACTTCATGGGGTCGCAGGAACGCAGTGTGGCGGGTACGGCGGAGCAGCAGCAGCTCAGGTCCGCCGTCCAGGCTGTGCTCGAAAACCTTGGCGACAGGTTTGGCACTAAGGCGATGGATGTCCTGGCCGCCGTGCGCGCAGAGTTGCGTCGTAATCCGGCGAACCTGGGTCTCGATGCCCTGACCGTCCTACCCAGTCGAGGGGATCCGGCAATTTCAACCTGGCGTCAGCCTAAAAAGTTCTGGGATCCCTTGCCCAAGGTGTTGGAGGGCGGTTTGGGTCTCCAGCTGACCTTGGCCTTCCTGGTGAGCTTTCTCGTCGTCGCGACGGGGCTTCACAGTGTTCTGGCCTTGGAAACTGGGCTTGGGCCCCTCTTCCATTGGTCGGCGGTTGTCGTTTTAGGCTTGGTTTCGACCAGCGTGCTTTGGGCTTTGGCGGCCTTTTGCGCCTATCGCATTTTTCTGGCGGAAGAAGCGAAGGAGGTGCCCGACGACCAAGCCCCAGACCCGGAGTTGGTCAGGACGATTATTGAACGGGAAAACGCCCCTGGCTATCAACAGAACCACATTATCGCCGTCACGCCGTTAAAGCCTGGCCTGGTCCGACGCTTTGCTTTTGCCTTTGCCATGTGGGGCATAGCCCAGAGCCTGCTCTGGTTCCGTCCCGGGTTTGTTCTGACTATGGGCACCATTCACTTCGCAAAATGGTTCCGCATGCCCGGCAGCCAGACCATGGTCTTTCAGTCGAATTATGACGGCAGTTGGGAGAGCTATCTCGAGGACTTCATCACCCGTGCCCATGCGGGGCAAACCGCAGCCTGGAGCAATGGCGTCGGCTTTCCTAAATCCGAAGGCCTGATCGGAAACGGTGCCGCCGACGGCGACCGCTTTAAGCGCTGGGTTCGCCGGCAGCAAATTCCAACCGACTTCTGGTACAGCCGGTTTCCCGACCTGACCGGCGATGTCATGCGGGCAAATGTGTTGATCCAACGGGGTTTGGCCTTCGCCTATGACGATAGCGCTGCGAAATCCTGGCTCGATCTCTTTGGGTCGGGGCAGTCACAGACCAGCGAGATAGACGCACCGGAGGTGCAGTCGCTACTGTTCCGCGGCATGCGGCGGGCCATCTTCAGCGCCTGTATTCCCTTCGCACTTCCGGGGGATGCGAAATCGCGCGGGGCCTGGCTGCAGGCCATTCAGCCCCAAATTTCCTACGGAAAATTTCCTGATAAAAATACGGCCCTATTCATGGCGCTGTCGGCGACTGGCTTACGCAAGTTCGATACAGCCTTTGGGCCGCCTATCCACCTCTTGAAAGAGTTCTCCACCGCCTTCCAGAACGGCATGGTCAGTCGGGGTCCAATCCTTGGGGATGCACCGCCTGCTGACCCCTCCGAACCTTGGCAATGGACGGACGGGGCGGCCAGTGGCCTTCAGCCCGATCTGGTCAGCGACGGCGTACTCATGACCTACGCGGCGACTGCAAAAGACCTGGACGCGCAGATCGCCGCCCTGACCAATGATCTTGTCACGGCGGGGGGGCGTGTTGTCCATGCGGTGATCAAGACCGTCACCCTAGACAAAGACCTAAACGTGGTCGCTTTGACCTCACCCAAGGAAGATGGCCCCAGCACAAGCTACGAGCACTTTGGCTTTCGAGACGGGATTTCGGGACCCACTCTGAAAGGCGTTGATCCCTCCGCCCCGGCGGCCGACGACCTCGGTGTCGTCGAGCCGGGTGAATTCATCTTCGGCTATCCAAACAACCAAGGCTTTATCGCCCCCTGTTTGAAGACTGCCGCCGAGAGTGATCTGGGCGGGAACCTGCCAGTCCTGAGCGACACCCGCACCTTTGGCTATCCGGACATAAATCTCCCCAGCCTACAAAAAGAGTACCGAGACTTTGGTCGCAATGGGTCCTTTCTGGTGATCCGCCAGCTAGAGCAGGATGCAGAAGGTTTTGCTGCCATGACGGCGGAAAAGGCCAGGGCCCTCAATGACCAGATTGGTGTCGAAAAGCTCGCAGGGATCGTCGGCGATCACGTGACGGACGATTGGGTGGCCGCCAAGCTGATGGGCCGCTGGCGGGATGGGCGGCCCCTGATTGGTAACCCGACCTATGCCGCGACCAGGACCTCAGATGTCGTGGCTAATGACTTCCTCTATGGGCGAGATGACCCCCAGGGACAGGCGTGTCCCATGGGGGCCCATATCCGCCGGGCCAATCCGCGGGACAGTCTGACCCCGAACGATCCGATGGAGCAGATCATAACCCGCCGCCACGCGCTAATGCGTCGGGGAAGACCTTATTTCTATGACCCCGCCGCCCAGGACTATCCGACGGTCAAGCCAGATGCGAAGGCGAAGACCGGGCTCTTATTTGTCGCCCTGTGCGCCGATTTAGAGCGACAGTTCGAGATGGTGCAGCAGACCTGGCTGGGCTTTCCGTCCTTCCACAGCCTGGTGAATGAGGTGGACCCTATCGCTACCCGTTCAGGTCGGGATCTGGCGGAACGCAACTTCACCATTCCAACGGCCGCAGGACCTCTGACGCTTCGCAATATGCAAAGCTTCATCAC
>Ga0007795_10000754_pt1 | contig 11034 bp, 10 predicted proteins | sample CryBogmetaGMA1M_FD_60369 | JGI IMG/M metagenome (GOLD analysis project Ga0007795, IMG submission 60369) | Freshwater microbial communities from Crystal Bog, Wisconsin, USA - MA1M | ecosystem: Environmental > Aquatic > Freshwater > Lake | place: Crystal Bog, Wisconsin, USA | collected 2009-07-06
TTATCAATGGTAAAGAAGAGACACACAGGGGCTCCAAAAGCTTCAAAGTTTTTACGATGCTGTGCATGCATTTTGTCTTTATCACCCTTCGTAATACCTAATAGCCCATAGAGGCCCCAACCATTCTCACGACGGCGATCAATATAAGGGCTAAACCACTTACTTGGGTAATAGCTATAGGCTGGTTGATATTCTTTGGCTAGTTCAGGATTAGCAGCAACTGCATCATAGGCAGCACATACTTGAGAACAGAGATCTTTCAGCGTTTTGCCCTCTAACACATAAGCCTTCCAAGGCTGAGTATTGGTACCTGAAGGAGCGCGCGCAGATAAGTTTAGGAGTTTTGTAATCAGCTCTTTTGATACAGGCTCTTTTGTAAAGGCCCTTACAGACATACGAGAACTGATTGCATCTGCTGCTGTTAAAGACTTCATCTGAACCTCTTAGTTTTGCTCTTTAAATTTATCCAAGGATTTATTACTTGGTAGATCGAATTTTTTTCTGTCGATATCGATTTCTGTCAGCGGAGTACATGGCTTTAAAGTATTAAGACTTCTAATAGTTAAAGCTTTATATAAATCAGTGCCCTCAATTTTCCAATCCAACTCTTCTTTGCTTAGCTCCCTCAGTACTTTTCCAGGAATCCCAGCAACTAACATCCTAGGCGGGACAATCATCCCTGCTTTAATAAAGGCACAAGCAGCAACAATAGAATGATCACCAATAACCGCGTTATCCATAATCACGGCGTTCATGCCAATGAGCGCATTTCTTTTAATAGTACAACCATGTAAGACGGCAGCATGGCCGATGTGCCCATCTTCCTCAATTAAGGTATCGGTCTCCGGAAATCCATGAAGTACGCAAGAATCTTGAATATTGACGCCGGACTCTAAAACAATACGACCAAAGTCTCCTCTTAATGCAGCAAAAGGAGCAATGTAACAATTAGGGCCGATGAGTACATCACCAATCACTACAGCCTCAGGATGAACATACGCTGATGGATGAACGACCGGCTTAATGCCATCGATTTCATAAAAGGGCATATTAGTCTGCCTTAATCCCACCCATACAGAGGTACTTGATCTCTAGATAATCTTCGATGCCGTGCTGTGATCCTTCGCGACCTAGTCCACTCTCTTTGACTCCACCAAAAGGAGCGACCTCAGTAGAAATCAAACCCTCATTGATTCCGACCATGCCATATTCCAATGCTTCAGCAACCCGCCAAATACGACCAATGTTTTGTGCATAGAAATAAGCTGCCAACCCAAATTCAGTATCGTTAGCCATCGAAATTGCTTCAGCCTCAGTCGAGAATTTGAAGACTGGTGCTAATGGGCCAAATGTTTCTTCTTTAAATGCCAGCATATCTCTTGTTGCTCCAGACACAACGGTTGGCTCAAAGAAAGATCCACCTAAAGAATGGCGTTTACCACCAATCACTACTTTTGCACCCTTCTTGAGAGCGTCATTGACATGCTCCTCTACTTTTGCAAGGGCTTTATCGTCAATCAATGGGCCAATAGCAGTTCCTTCGACATGTCCATGACCAACTTTCAAAGCACTCACTGCTTTAGCGAACTTTTCTACAAACGTGTCATAGACAGAGTCTTGCACCAAAATTCTGTTGGCGCATACGCAGGTTTGGCCAGCATTTCGATATTTAGAAATGATTGCACCTTTAACAGCCTCATCAATATCAGCATCATCGAATACGATGAAAGGAGCATTACCGCCTAACTCCATAGAGGTTTTTTTAACAGTGGTAGCGCACTGAGCAAGTAATAACTTACCAATTTCAGTAGAGCCCGTAAAGCTCAGTTTTCTGACAATTGGATTTGAGGATAGTTCACCGCCGATTTCTGATGCCGATCCAGTGACACAAGAAAAGACACCAGGTGGAATACCAGCCTCTTCCGCTAACTTACAAAGAGCTAGTGCACTAAATGGGGTTTGGCTAGCAGGCTTTAAAACAATAGTACAGCCAGCAGCTAATGCAGGCCCGGCTTTGCGAGTAATCATCGCTGCTGGAAAATTCCAAGGAGTAATAGCGGCACACACGCCGATAGGCTGCTTAATAACAACTAAACGCTTATCTGTGCCATGAGCAGGAATAGTCTCGCCATACACGCGCTTAGCTTCTTCACCAAACCACTCTATGAATGAGGCTGCATAAGCAATCTCACCCCGGCTCTCAACTAAAGGTTTGCCTTGCTCGGCGGTCATCAGTTGAGCGAGCACTTCTTGATTTTTCATGATGAGATCAAACCAGTTACGCAGAATCCTTGCACGCTCTTTAGCTGTTTTATCACGCCATGCAGGCAAAGCTTGGTTAGCGCAATCAATCGCCCTGCGGGTTTCTGCTGCACCCATTTTAGGAACGGTACCGATTAACTCTCCAGTAGCTGGGTTGGTCACTTGGATAGTCGCCTTACTATCTGCATCAACCCATTGGCCGTTGATGTAGGCTTCTTCAAACAGGAAAGGTGAATTGCTCATATCTTTTTACTCTATCGTTAAAGTTAAATCATAGCCCCCATCAGGGAATTAGGTCATACTAAAGCCACCACTAATACTAATAATTTGACCAGTAATCCAGCTACCAGCATCTGAAGCTAATAAAACTACCATGGGTGCTACATCCTCTGGGGTGCCCAATCTTCTTAGTGGGTAGAACTTGGTTAATTTCTCACGATTTGCTTCAATAAATGCAGGGTCATGAGCGGTTTCAATCAAGCCTAGGGCAATTGCATTTGCTGTCATTCCCGAACGGGTTTCGCGAGCCAGAGATTTCATCAGTGCAACATTTCCCGCACGAGTTGCTGCCGCTAATGCTAAGCCAGATTCGCCAACGCGTGAGGAGTCTCCAACAATTGAAATGATTCTGCCATTCCCTTTTTCTAAATAAGGAAGAGCTGCATGACAGCAATTTAAGGTTCCATAAAAACAGACATCCGTTTGCTGGCGCCATTCTTCTGGAGTGGAATCAATAAAACGCTTTCTAAATACTAAGCCTGCGTTATTGACTAAGATATTGAGTCCGCCAAATTCTTTAACCGTCTTCTCTACCATCGCTTTGACAGCGTCCATATTAGAAATATCACAACCAATAGCCATCGACTTGCCACCGCGATCTTTTATTTCCTTTGCTACCGCTTCAGCGCGGTCTTTAGATCCGTTGTAATTCACAACTACGGCCGCACCCTCAGCAGCTAAGGCCAGTGATATTTCACGCCCTACATCGCGAGCGCCACCAGTAACTAGAGCGACTCTGCCTGTGAGATCTGTCTTCATATTGATCCTTATATTGACTTCGAAGAATTAGTGATTATTAATGAGTTGAAAAATACGCTCTGGGGTTGCAGGAAGCTCATTGACTTCGCAAGCAAATCCAGAAAGAGCATCAGTAATAGCATTAGCTATGGCAGCGGGAGAACCAATAGTTCCACCTTCTCCCACTCCTCTAAAGCCACCTAGAGTATTGGGCGCTGTAGTATCCATATGAACAATTTTGATATCTGGAATCTCAAGGGCAGTTGGTATGGCGTAATCAACCAAACTAGCCGTCAGCAATTGACCTTCTTGGTCATATACGACCTCTTCTAGCAAAGCAGCCCCGATACCCTGTGCGACAGCACCACGGATCTGTCCATCAACGATCAGCGGATTAATCATACGACCGCAATCTTCAGCAATGACATATCTTTTAATGTCTACCTTAAAGGTAGTGGGATCAACTTCTACTTCTACCAAGTGGGTTGCTGAGCTGGTGGTTCCAAAGATAGGATCATATGTTTTAGTAACAGATAATTCTTGTCTATATTCCGCTGGAATTCGGCCCATTTCGGAATAGACTGTTTTAGCAAGCTTTACAAATTCTATTTGATTTGGTGCGCTCAGTTGTTCAATATGACTATTACGAAAGCGCAAATCATCTACGCTAGTATTAAATAGATAGGCCGCCATAGAGGCCATCCGGCTTTTTAATTCCTGTGCAGCCAAGATGCCTGCTCCACTGCTGAGCACTGCAGTTCTACTGGCATAACTCCCAGTACCGTGAGGAACAGCAGTGCTGTCCCCAGTAATGACATGAATATCTTTGATATTGGCACCGAGCTCATCTGCAAGGACTTGAGCCAATGTGGTTTCATGTCCCTGACCATGCGCAGCACACCCGAATGCAGCAGTAATAGCTCCTGTTGAGTCTAAAGAAAGTACACAAGTATCAGTACCGGTATTAATAGGCATACCCGGTGATGCAGAAATCTTTGAACCTATCCCAGAAAGCTCAGCATATGAAGCAACGCCAATACCAATAAGCTTACCCTGACTTCTTGCCTGCGCTTGATATTCACGTCTTTCTTGATAAGCAAAAGTATCGCTTGCAGCTTGTATGCCCTCAGTAAATGCAGACCGATCCCAAACAATACCGCTAGGGGTTTTGTATGGAAACTCTTCAGGAGTCACCATATTTTTTAAGCGCAACTCAACTGGATCGACAGCTAACTTCTTGGCCGCCATATTCATCAAGCGCTCCATCACAAAGGTGGAGGTTGGTCTGCCAACGCCGCGATAGGGACCGGTAGGAGCTTTGGGAGTAGTAACAGCAATCACCGAACCCAGATAGGCTGGGACCCGATAAGGGCCGGGCATGAAACTAATGACTTGAACAGGCTCGATACCAGCAGTCCATGGATAAATTGAATAGGCTCCAATATCACTAATCACCTCAGCTAATAGGCCCATGATTTTTCCATCGGCATCTAATGCTAGCTTGGCTTTGATGCGCTCATCAAAACCCTGGCTGGTAGAAATTAAGTCTTCTAAACGATCGCCTGTCCACTTAATTGAGCGTTTTAACTTATAAGCCAGAGCGCAGACAATCATTTCTTCCGGATAGAGGGATGTCTTGCCCCCAAAGCCGCCACCTACATCTGGTGAGATCACATTAAATCGACTACCAGGTAAATCCAAGAACTCTGCAAGGGCGTCTCGAATAATTCCAGGCACTTGGCTGGAGCTATAGAGCATCAAAGAGTCACGACTTTTAATGTATTCAGCTAAATAAACTCGATTTTCCAATGCCATTGGCGTTTTACGATGAAAACGAAATTCCCCCTCCACTACCACTGGCGCATTTTTTAGGGCCTGGTCGATCTCTCCTTTTGCAAATGATCTTTTAACCAAAATATTGCTAATGAGATCTTCATGTAATAAAGGTGCGTTAGGCTGGCTAGCTTTAACAGGATCATTTTCAATCGCTAGCGGCTCAAGTTGAACCTCTAACAAATTGAGAGCATCTTCAGCAATATATCGATCCACTGCCAAGACAACTGCAATTGGCTCACCTACGTAACGAACTACTCCATTGGCCAAAGGATAAATAGCAGTTGATTGATAATCGGCCATTCTTGAAGTAGCTACTGCAGGTTTAATGTAATCTGCAATGTCGCTCCAGGTATAAACCCCAAATACTCCAGGAAGATCTTTCGCTTTTTCAGAATTGATTGAGATCACCCTGGCATAAGGCTTATCGCTCCGATAAACACTCATGTGTAATCCATTTGCAAACTCAATATCGTCAACATATCTACCCATGCCGCAAAGTAAACGAGCATCTTCTGTACGCCTTACGGCTTGACCTACAAGCTTTTCCCCTGAACCACTTTTAACGGGTTCATATCCGCGAGAGTGCTCAAGGGGTGCAAAAACCTTACTCATAGAAAGCAGGCCCTTTGCGCATTGACTGCCACTGCTCATCATCATGACCAAATAGCACTTGTGCGCCACCAGCCTGAATTCTTCTTACTTCGCCCATAGACGCCAAAGATAAATCTGGATTCCAAGTATTTTTAGGATTAAGCTCCAGATCTAAGTTTGCCTTCATTGGTACCGCGTCTGATGCCAGCAGAAATGATCCATCTTTGCTTAAGTTCACCATCGCCCCAATCATGCCGGGAGTATGGCCGGGCAAGGGAAGTAGTACTACCTTTTCATTACCGAGCAAGTCATGCTGACCAGTAATCGTTTTGATTTCATTGTTATGTTTCCAGTCTTTCGGAATATATCCCTTCTGTAATCCATCTTCGGCTTGTGCTGCCTCTAATTCAAGAAGATGGCAGAAAATGGTTGCACGCTTAAAGAACTCATTGCAACCACAATGATCTGAATGAAAGTGAGAGTTGATGACAACATCTATATCGTCGGGCTTTAAACCAACTGCATTGAGCTGGCTGATCAAATTATCCTGTGGCATATTAATAGGCACCATGACCTTAGCCATAGACCCCCAACGATCTTCCGCATTTTCTGCAACTGAAGGATGACAGCCAGTATCAAATAGGATGTTGCCCTGCTCATGCCTTATTAAGTAACAGGTCACAGGCAGTTCAATCGTTTCGGTTTTCTCAGCAGACGGCATATATACGCTTTTACGCATTCTTAAACGACCACCGGACAATGCATGCATTTTCATAATGAGCTCTCTATTCTTGGTGAGATATCCTGAATAGTTATTTCGCCGGTATCCCGCTTATGAGCGCATTCTCGAACGGCATCCACGATTCCTTGATAGCCAGTGCAACGACAGAGATTCCCCGATAACAACTCTCGAATTTCTGTGTCAGTTTTAAGGGGGTATTTCTGTAACATCTCGGTGGCAGTCATTAGCATGCCAGGAGTACAAAATCCACACTGCAAGCCATGATGCTCATTAAAAGCTTTTTGCAAAGGATTTAATTGATCAGGAGAACCCAGGCTTTCAACAGTATGAATTTCTAAACCATTCGCCTGAATAGCCAGCATTAGACATGATCTAGTACTCGCACCATCAACTAATACTGTGCAAGACCCACATACACCATGCTCACATCCAACGTGGGTGCCAGTTAAGCCAAGGTTTACACGCAAGTAATCGGATAAAAGGAGCCTAGGATCAACCAGATCCTCATGGACCACTCCGTTTACTACTACCCATAAAGAAACTTTTTTCATTTCGCTCATATTATTTTTCCGCAGATGCCCTATTCCAAGCAAGTCTCAAAGTCTTCTTTAGCAATTCACCAGCTAAATGAAGGCGATAGTTAGCTGAAGCGTGTAAATCCGTATTGGGAGTCAGAGTAGAAGCGAGTGATTGCGCGGCGGCTACACCCAGATCATCGGTATAAGGCTTATCAACCAGTGACGCTTCAATTCCCGTAAGTCTTAAAGGTGTCTCACCTACACCCATTGCAGCTAACTTGATATTTTGAATTCTATCTTCACTATCTTTGCTTAATAAGACGCCGACTGCCGCTAATGCAAAGTCTCCATCGCGTTGGGCAAACTCTTCAAATGCCCAGCCTGTGTTCCCTGTCATTTTTGGGAAACTAATTTTTGTCAAAATTTCATCTTCGTTTAATACTGTTGATAAAGATCCCGCAAAGAATTGCGCCGCAGGAATTACCCGCTCACCCAGAGAAGACTCACAATAAATATCTGCATCCAAAAGCAAGCTAAGCATGGGATATTCGGCAGCAGGATCAGCATGAGATAAGCTTCCGCCGATGGTTCCTTTATTTCTGATAGCTAAATGAGCAACATGCTTAAGCGCTTCGTGCATCACAGGTAAATATTTTTCTACCAACTCCGAACTGCCAACAGTAGTGTGGCGGGTAAGTGCGCCGATGTAGATTCGACCATTCACTTCTTTGATGTAATCAAGCTCTACTAACTTACTAATATCAACTAATAAGGAAGGCTGAACAACTCTGAAGTTAAGCATCGGCATGAGACTTTGACCGCCAGCTATTACTTTTGCATTCTCATTGCTGCCTAGATGATGCAAAGCCTCCTCCAGAGAGTAGGCACAGAGATAGTTAAACGGAACCGGTTTCATTAATTACCTTGGAACTTAGGCTCGCGTTTTTCAGCAAAGGCCTTACGGCCTTCCTGGTAGTCATTGCTTTTGCCTGCTGCAGCAATTAATTCCTCAGCCAAATCGCTATTCAAGGCTCCGCGCCCCATCGCCACTCCATTGAGAATATATTTAGCGCCAGCAATACTGAGCGGCGCATTAGAGGCTAATAACTTAGCAAAAGAGCGTGCTGCAACCATTGGATCATCTGATAATTTCTGCTCAACTTTTTTCTTTTTACCCAGCAGTTTTTCTGACCAACTCGATCTACCATCCTGCTCTATGGCCCCAGCCATATGATCAATGAAGCCCAGCTGCAAGGCTTCTTGTGCACCAAATCGTTGAGAACCAAACAATATTTTCTTAGCGTGGACTAGTCCAACAAGATTGAGCAGCTTCTGAGTTCCCTTCACGCCATAAATAATGGATAAACGAGCGGCCGGAATACCAAACTTTGAATTAGATGCAGCGTATCTGAAATCGCAAGACATTGCCAGATGGGCTCCACCCCCCAAACAGAAACCACGAATCACGGCAATCGTTGGCTTGCTGATATTGGCAATAGCATCACAGCACGCATCTACTGCCACTTCATAATCCCATACCTGCTTATCAGTAGCGCGAACTTTGCCAAATTCAGATATATCAGCACCAGCACTGAAGTCCTCTCCAGCACCCGTCAAAATAACAGTCCTCACATTAGGATCTTGCTCTAGAGCGCCTAAAATTCCTGGGATCGCTTTCCACATACCTAGGGTCATAGCATTTTTTGTCTTTGGTCTATTGAAAGTGATGACTGCAATGTGATCAGAAATCCAAATCTTGATCTTGTCATCAACCCAGACATCCATTACATCTGGATCAGTAGATTCAAATAAGTGTGCAGTAGCCCCAATTCCATATCCAAGCTTTGCATCACCTGCGCTCGGGAGCGAAGATGGTTGGTTTATATGCACCGGTGTAGTTTTCAATGCTTGTTGCTGATACTTCGAAAAGTCCAGCCCTTCAGCTGGCTTTGAATCTAAGCCGCCAACCGCCCTACCGAAATTCTCAAAAAAATCATCGGCATTCTTGCGAGCAGTTGCATCAATTAATCTTGATCCTAATTGAGCTAGCTTCCCACCAACATTTGCCTTTACCGTATAACGCAACAAGGTAAGTGATTGATCTAACTCCTCAAGCTCAACCCGAATTTCTGCTTTAGCAAATCCCGCCATTCCTCCTTGACCCTCGCCTATTAAAGTGTAACTAGAGGGTGCATTGATTTCTGATAGCGTGACATTTCCAAGAAAACGGGCTTTGATGGGGCCTACTTTAGACACAACAACCGCCGTATATGAAGTGTCAGATAATTTTTGCAGCTCTTCGCATCCAGGTATGCTTTTCTTCAATACCTCAGGATTATTTAGAGCATCCCAAACAACACTTCTTGATGCATCTAAACGCGCTTCGCCCACCATATCCATCTAAACTCTCCGCTCGGAAACTAACTGATTAATTTACTTTAACAAGCCCTTGCAATACAGTTCGTACATTTTGTGGAATAGGAGTTGGCTTGTTACTTGCTCTATCCACATATACATGTATGAAATGACCCATAGCCGAAGCCACATCATCATCATTTTTAAAAATTGCAACCTCATACTTGACGCTGCTATTGCCCAGATGGGCAACCTTCAAGCCAACATGAATAAGATCAGGATAAGCAATCGGTGAAAAATATTTGCACTGAGTTTCAATCACCAAACCAATAGTTTCACTCTTAATAACATCAAGAACATTACGCTCTATCAAATAGCGATTGACTGCTGTATCAAAGAATGAGTAATACACAACATTATTGATATGACCATACGCATCGTTATCCATCCATCGCGAGTGGATTTCTTCAAATGCTACGAAATCTGCACGATTAGGCGGGGAAGGTTTTTTGTCACTCATAAAGCCTCTTTATAAAGAACTGCAGCATCATTTAAAGTAATTTCACGAGGGCTGTTCATCAATAAACGGGTTTGCAGCATTGCATCGGTTGCAAGCTGATCTATATCGGCCGCAGTAATCCCAACATCAACCAAGCGCGCAGGTAAGCCTAGCTCTTCTGCTAGAGATCCAAGATAATCCGCTAATTGCGCAGCCTGCTCTATAGTGGAGCCTTGTAAGCCAGGTTTAATTATTTGTCCCAGCTCTGCGTACATACCATGTGCTGCGTCTAAGTTGAAACGCATCACTGGCCCAAGCATTAAGGAATTAGACAGACCATGCGGCACATGGAATCTAGCGCCAATTGGATAAGCGAGTGCATGAACACCTGCCACTGGGGCGTTAGTAAAAGCCATACCTGCAAGACATGCTCCAAGCAACATATTTTCACGTGCATCGATATCGCTGCCATTTTTCACTGCCTTATGAAGATTTGCTGCCAATAATCTCAGCGCCTCTTTGGCTAAGCAATCGGATACAGGATTCTTCAAACGCTTTGTAGTAAAAGCCTCAATAGCATGTACCATCGCATCGATGCCTGTCGCAGCCGTTACATGAGATGGCAAACCTAAAGTCAATTCGGCATCCAACAAAGCTACGTCTGGCAAAAGCTGTGGTGAAACTACACCTTTTTTCTCACTCTCACTTACCGTTACGATAGAAATCGTTGTGACTTCTGAACCTGTTCCAGCAGTAGTGGGTACTAATATGAGAGGTAGTCGTGGGCCTTTTGCCATACCAATACCATATACATCGGCAAGCTTCTCTTTACCTGGCGCTAGTAGCGCAACCAGTTTTGCAACGTCCATTGAACTGCCGCCGCCGAAGCCAACAATAAAATCAGCTTTACATTGCTGACTCACCTTAACTGCACTATCGATTACAGAAACGGGTGGATCTGCCTGAACATCTGAAAAAATTTCAAGTGCAATACCTAATTCTTTAAACTGGGGCAAAGCCTTATTAAGTAAGCCAGCAGATAAAACGCCTGGATCAGTGATGATCAGGGCAGACTTGCCGCCGCGCTCCTGAATTCTTTTTGCAAGATTTGCGGAGCCGCCTCTTTCAACAAGAATTGAGCGTGTAGAGTGAAAGTCGAATTGCATATCTTCCCTTTTTTACTAGATAGTTTCTTTAAGTTTGAAGCGCATGAC
>Ga0007795_10000757_pt1 | contig 11019 bp, 6 predicted proteins | sample CryBogmetaGMA1M_FD_60369 | JGI IMG/M metagenome (GOLD analysis project Ga0007795, IMG submission 60369) | Freshwater microbial communities from Crystal Bog, Wisconsin, USA - MA1M | ecosystem: Environmental > Aquatic > Freshwater > Lake | place: Crystal Bog, Wisconsin, USA | collected 2009-07-06
CGCCCGCGCGGACGAGGAGGAGGAAGCCGACGCGATGGAACTTCGGTTCCAGGGCGACGCCGGCGTCGATGCCGGACGTCAGGCCCGCCTCGTGCTCGAGGCGCTCGCCGACAACCTCGACCTGATCGTCGTGCCCGATCTGGTGTGGGGCTTCCGGACCACGAAGCGGGACATCGCCCTCGAGCAACTCAAGCGGATCGAGGTGCTCGGCACGATGCTGGCCGAGACCGCCCCCGAGTCGGCGAAGTCGCTGCGGCGGCGGCAGGTCGCCGGCGGCGAGGTGCTGACCTTCACCGTCGACGGCGACACGCTTCCCTGGGACGAGTTCACGGCCTCGCTCGCCGAGACCGCGGGCGACACCGAGGGCGCCGACGACGTGATCGACCGGCTCAAGTCGCTCGACCTGGTCATCGCGGTCGGCGTCATCGGCGACTGGGTGATCCTCTCCGTCGGCGACTCGGTCGACCATCTGGAGAAGCTCGCCCTGCCCGGCAGCGGCCGCAAGGGCCTGCTCACGCTCCCCGCCTTCCGTCCCCTTCTCGATCACGCCGACGCGCGGATCACCGGCATCTCCTACGTGAGCGAATCGCTCAGCGAGGCGATCAGCACGTCACGGTCGGACGTCGAGTCGATGCTCTCCGCCGTCGACGAACTCGATGCGTCGGCCGAACTTCCCGCCGAGGCCAAGGACGAGATTCGCGACCTCGCGCGGAAGGCCACCGACGAGTGGGCCAAGCGGCTGCCGGAGCCCGGGCCGTGGACGGCCTTCTCGTTCCTTTCCGAGCAGGGCTACGAGGGCTACGTGTGGGACTGGGGGCGGAACCAGCCCTACGACGGCTCCAAGCGGCTCGAGCTCTTCGAGCACGCGGGGGGCGCCCCGCTGGCGGTGCTCGTCTCGCGGCTCAAGTCGGACCCGGGGGCGTTCGACGCCGTGGTCGATCTCGGCGGCGGCGCGTGGAAGCTCTTCAGCACGTACGGCAGGCCGGCGCTCGACGAGGAGCAGGCGGCGAGGTTCGACGGGTTCGAGGAGCACGTCGCGCCGCTCGCCGCCCGGGGCGTCGGGATCATCCGCGACAAGATCCGCGCGTCGATCGCCGACGGCCAGATCGGGTTCGTCCTCGACGCCAAGGGCCGCACGAAGAAGCTGCAAGGGGAGCTGCCGGCGTCGGCCGAGCCGCTGCCGCTCGTGGAGCCGGCGATCGTGCTGCCGCTGGCCGATCCCAAACTCTTCAAGGACGGCCTCAGCGACCTCTTCGCGCTCGGCGACGAACTGACCGACGCGATCCGCGACATGGATCCCGACGCCGTGCCCGCGGGCTACCGGATCCCGGAGCCCGAGAAGTCGAAGGTTGAGGCCGGCACCGTCTGGTCGTGGAAGCTCTCGAACAGCCGTCTCGATGATCAGATCCGGCCCGCGATCGGCGTCGGCGAGAAGGCGGTCGTGCTCTCCTTCATGCCGAAACAGGCCGGCCGCATGCTCGTCGAGAGCCCCCTGGAGACCGGGTCGCGGTTGAGCCGGTTCGCCGAGCCGCTGGCCTCCGGCGCGGCGATCGACTGTGCCGGCCTCGTCGACGTGATCGGGCCGTGGGTGACCTACCTGACCCGCTACGGGTGCGTGCAGCAGCGGGACGGTGCCGTCGATCCCGATGCGGAGCTCACGGCGGCCGACGAGAACGAGCAGGCGCAGGAGGTTCTCGAACAGGTCAGGGTGGTGCTCGAGGCGGTGAAGTCGCTGCGGGCCGCGGTCGCCGAGACGGCGTTTCGCGAGGACGCCCTCGTGACCCACTGGCGGAACGTCATCCGCGACCTGCCGGCCCGCTGACGGCCGGTGGACCACCCCCTCGACGGCCTCGATCCGCCAGCTCGGATCCGCGCAGGATCCGGGTCACGCGTGCGTGCGCACCACTCCCCTGACGAGGATGTCGCCGCCCGGGTGCGACACCTCCTCGATGTCGAGGGGCGGGACCGCCGGGGGCGAGCCGGTTCCGTGCGGCGCGAGCAGCTTCGGAGCGACGAACGTCCAGACCTCGTCGACGGCGGCCGCCGCGAAGCACGTGGCGAGCACCGTCGGCCCCCCCTCGACGAGCACGGTGGTGAGCCGTCGGTCGCCGAGTTCCCGGAGCAGCGCCATGAGGCGGCCGCCCCGGTCGCGATCAGGTCCCCGCCACACCTCGCAGCCCGCGGCCTCGAGCGCGGCCACGCGTGATCCAGGTGCGTCGGGCCCGATGGCCACGAGCACGGGGAGTTCCCGCGCGGTGCGCACGAGCGTGGAGTCGAGCGGCAGCCGGGCCCGGGCGTCGAGCACGATCCGCAGCGGATGGCGGGGGCCCGCCGCGGTCCCGGCCGTGGGCCTGGCTGTGAGCGCGGGGTCGTCGGCCAGGACGGTGTCGATGCCGACCGCGATCGCGTCGATGCGGCTGCGGAGATCGTGCACGAGCGTGCGGGATTCCGGCGATGAGATCCAGCGGTCCTGACCCGGCCCGGCGGCGAGTCGGCCATCGAGGCTCATCGCCCACTTCGCGATCACCCACGGGAGTCCCGTCGTGACGAGGGTGCGGAACGGGGCGGTAAGCCGCATCGCCGCCTCGCGGCAGAGGCCCGTGTCGACCACGAGACCCGCCGCCCGGAGCATCGCGATGCCCCGGCCGGCGACCGCGGGAAACGGATCCTCCGTGGCGACGACGACCCGCGCGATGCCGGCGGCGAGGATCGCGTCGGTGCACGGCGGCGTCTTGCCGTGGTGGCAGCAGGGCTCGAGCGTGACGTAGAGCGTGCCGCCGCGGGCGGCGTCTCCGGCGGCGGCGAGGGCCTGCACTTCGGCGTGCGGCCCTCCGAACCGCTCGTGCCAGCCCGTGCCGACGATCCGCCCGCCCTCCTCGGGCCGGGCCACGACGGCGCCCACCTGCGGATTGGGCTCCACGAAGCCGCGACCGCCGGCCGCGAGCTCGAGGGCCCGCCGCATCGCCGCCTCGTCGAATGCCGTGAAGCCCATGGGGCCGTCGCCGCGGGGGCCCGTCAGGTGGGCGTCCAGATGACCTTCTTCTCGCCGCCGCCCGTGGGCTCCGCGCCGCCCGGTGTCCAGAGCTTGCCGGCCTCGGCCGCCGCGGCCGCCGGCGCCGCGGCCGGCCCCGTGGCCGCCCGGCCGGCGATGGCGGAGAGGTCGACGCCCGCCTCCATGAGCACCTCCGCGAGCGCCTGGAGCACCTGCTGATCGCGGGAGTGGTCGCGGCGGAGATGCTCGAAGAGCCGCGTGGTCGCGGCCTCGTCGCCGCGCTGCATGCGCACGCGGAGTTCGGCCACGTCGAGCATGCCGTCATTGGCCTTGAGGGTCGCCGCGAGCTTTCGCAGCTCGGCGAGGATCTCGAGTTTCCGAACGCTCGACGTGGCGCGTTCCTCCAGCAGGCCGAGGGCCTCCCAGCGATCGGCGGGCGTGGCGTCGGCCCGTGCCGCGAGCGCCTCGGCGGCTCGCTCGGCGGCTCGCTCGAATCCCGCGTCGGCCGCCGTCACGAAGACGCCGCGGAGCTCGTCGATCCCGAGCTTCTGCATGTCGAGCCGGTGCCAGCGCATGGGGGGCACGCCATCCTCGAGCGGCCGTGGCGAATCGAGCTGGGCCGGCCGTGGCATACCCAGCCGGTCACGCATCGCGGCCCAGGCATCGCACGCGTCGACCCGGCGGGAGGTCGCCTCGCCCTCGGTCACGAGCGCCTCGACCCGCAGCGCGAGCTGACGGTCGCCGAGCGCTTGGCGGGGAGACTTGCCGAGCAGTTCCGGCAGCGGCGTGTCGGGCCAGACGTCGAGGAACCGTCCCCACAGGGCGTCTGACTGGGCCCGGAGCAGGTCGTCGAACGCGGACGGCTGTCCGGCGGCGGCCGCCGCCGGCGCCGCCGGGGGCCGCAGGCGGAACTGGCTGCCGAGGAGCCAGTTGGTCGGGGTGGTGGCGGGCACGTCGGCACCGACGTCGTCCGCGGCGAACTGGCAGCCGAGGACCGTCTCGACGGCGGGCCGGGCGGCCTCGACGTCGGCGGCGAAGCCCTGCAGGACGGCCTCGGGTTCGCGGTCGGTCTGACGGCCGAACACGAGGAGCGTGGCCAGCAGCCGCGCGGGTCGCCCGCCGGCAGGATCGGATTCGTACACCCGCCAGGCCGAACGTGGCGGCACGGCGCCCCGCGACACCCAGGTCGTGCGGTCGAACGACGCCTGGTCGAAGCAGCCGGCGTGGCGGATCTTGTCGTCGAGCAGTTCGAGCGCCGTCACGCCCTCCTCGCCCGCGGGCACGTGCAGGGGAGCGGCGCGGCTCGCGAACCGCACGACGGGCGAACGGTCGGGATCGGCCTCGGTCTCGAGCGCGATCGCGCGGCCGATGGCCTCCACCGCGTCGTCGCGGGGCACGTCGCGGAGCCGCGCGACGGTCGCCCAGGCCTCGGCCGCCTCCACGGGCCGCGCGAGCATCTCGCAGACGATGGCGATGTTCGTGAACAGTTCCCGCGATTCCCCCGCCATCCCCTTGAGGCTGCGGAAGGTGGTGAGCGCCTTCGCCAGCCGCCACTCGGCCGCATGCTTCAACGCGGCGTCGAACTCGAACCGCCACGGCGAGTCGCCCGAGAGCGGCTCGAGCCGAACCCGCGTGCGGAGCGCCGGCGGCACGCCCGAGGAGCCGACGATCGTCGCGAGCAACCGCCGCTCGTCCTCGGACCCGAGCGCCCGGTCGGCGAGCCAGTCGACGACACCCTGCGCGAAGCCGACGTGGCCGGTCTGGGCCGCCGCCTGGACGAGCGTGGCCGCGATCCGCACGACCTCCGGCGAGACCTCGCGGCCCGCGGCCTCGCGGGCCTTGTCGAACGCCGCCGCGGCCTCCTGCACGCGGCCGGCGATCGCGTCGGTCACGGCCGACTGGCCGAGGGCCAGCGGGTTGTCGGGGAAGGCCTGGAGAAAGGCCCGGCTCGTGGCGGCCGCCTCGGCGAACCGCTTCGAGGCGAGCTCGAGCTTCGTGCGGGTCGCCATCAGGCACGCGCGGCCGGGGGTCCGCTCGTCGAGCCTCCGCACCTGGTCGAGCGCCGCGGAGATTTGGTCCCCCTCGACGAGCGTGTCGAGCTGCGCGAGGTCGCCCACGAGGTCGGCACAGCAGAACTTGATCTTCTTGCCGGTGCCGCCGGGACAGGGAGCGTAGGTGTCGATGGCCATGCGTGCTCTCCGGACCGACGTGAATATCCCGCGGAAATCCAGCCCGGAATGTACCAGAGGCAGGGTGCCGAGGAAGGCTCGCGGCGGGTTGCCCGGCGTGGGCACCACCTGCATACTGTCCGCGTGCAGCAGCCACGCATCGTCATCATCGATTCCGCGGGCCCCTCGGCGCTGCCCTACGCGAGGCTCGCGGCCCGGCTCCAGCCGCTCGAGCTTCGGGTCGAGACCTCGCTCGACAAGGCGCTCTCCACGATCTCGCGAGACTCGTGGGATCTCGGCGTGGTGACGGCCCGCTCCGGACCGACCGCCGACGTGCTCTACACGACGCTGCGCAAGGCCGACCCGCAGCTGCCGATGGTGGTGATCGACCCCAAACCCTGCGTCGAGACGGCGCGGGCCTGCCTCCAGGCAGGTGCGGGCGACTACCTCGACATCGCCCACGTGGAGACCGATCTCGAGGACGCGCTGGAGCGGCTGCTCCTGAACTCCCGGCGTCGCGCCGCGGAGGAGGTGCTCCGCCGCGCCGTCGAGCGGCCGTACTCGTTCGCCGACTTCCTCGGCGAGAGCCCGGCGATGCAGCACGTCTACTCGATCATCGATCGGGTGGCGACGAGCTCGGTCGACGTGCTCGTGACCGGCGAGACGGGCACCGGCAAGGAGCTCGTCGCCCGGGCGATCCACGCCCGCAGCCGCCGTGCCGAGGGGCCGTTCGTGCCTGTCGATTGCGGCGCGATCCCCGACGCGCTGATCGAGAGCGAGCTCTTCGGGCACGAGCGCGGCGCGTTCACCGGCGCCGATGCCCGCCGGATGGGCCTCGTCGAGTTCGCCGACGGCGGCACGCTGTTCCTCGACGAGGTGGGCGAACTGCCCCTGCCGCTGCAGGCCAAGCTGCTCCGCGTGCTCCAGGAGCGCAGGGTGCGCCGGGTCGGCGCCCGCCAGGAGAACGCCGTCGACGTCCGCGTGGTGGCGGCCACCTCCCGCGACATCCACCAGATGGTGGAGCGGGGCGAGTTTCGCCGCGACCTCTTCTATCGGATCAACGTGGTGCGCATCGACCTGCCGCCGCTGCGGGCCCGCGGCGACGACATCGGCCTGCTCGCCGAGTTCTTCGCCAACAAGGCCGCCGCCGAGATGGGGCGGAGCGTCGGCGGCCTCTCGACCGACGTCTACCAGGTGCTCAAGAACTACCACTGGCCGGGCAACGTCCGCGAGCTGCAAAACGTCGTCCGCCGCGCGATCGCGATGACCCGCTCGCCGATGGCCGGCATCGACGACCTGCCCGACGAGATCGTCGCCGCGGCGGGGAGGACGGCCGGCGCCGAGGCCGGCGCGATCGGCTTCTTCGCGCAGCGGTCCGAGCACGTGGCGCGGTTCGAGAAGCAGTACCTCACCGATCTTCTCACGCGGCACCTCGGCGACGTCTCCGCCGCCGCGCGCGAGGCCCGCCTTCCCCGCGGGACGCTCTACCGGCTGATGAAGGGGCACGCCCTCGACGGCGCGCAATTCCGGAAGTGAATCGAGTTCAGGAAGCAGCCCGCGACGGCCGGCGGACCGTGGCCGCGATCAGCCCTTCTTCTTGCTGCGGTCCCAGGTCTGGCCCGCCTTGTAGCGGGTGGCGCGGTCCACGAGCTCCTCGTTCTTCGTGGTGCCGAGCACCTTGTCGAGGGCGCTGGTGAACTCGTCCTTGTGCGCGTCGCGGAGCTTCTGGTGGTGGGCGAGTTCGACGACGCTCCGGCAGGCCGACTCGGCGAGATTGGGGTCGTCGAGGTAGGGAACGACGAACCGGAACGTCTCGATCGTGCGGATGGCGTTGGCCCGCTCGATCACCTTAACGCGATCCTCGTCGCGTTGGCAGAGCTCCATCGTCTTCCTCAGGAGCTCGAGCTTCTGGCCGTCGTCGAGCTTGTTGTCGGGGAGCGGCGCGATGCGGATCAGCGCCGCGAGCACGAGAGTCTTCTCCGCGTCGTCGTTCGACTTCGCGAACACCTCGAGGAGCCGGTCCTTCACCGAGGCATCGGGCCAGCGGGTGAGGGCGGCCAGTCCCAGCCGGCGGTTCGCCGGGTCGGCCACGAGGCCGTCGACGATCGCCAGCGCCGCCGGGCCCCCGATGCGGCCGAGCGCCGGCAGGAGCGTCTCGCGGTCGGCTTCGCCCGCCGCCTGGAATGCGGCGAGAAAGTGCGCGGCCGCCTTGTCGTTGCCGGGATTCTGCGTGCAGACGATCACGAGCGCCTTCTCCACCTCGGCGCGGTCGCCGCCCGCCTTGGCCGCGAGCAGGCCAGCGACGAGCCCGGCCACCTGGTCCGGACCGCCAAGCCTGGACACCCCGCGGACACCGGCCTGCTGCACGGCCTGGTCGGCGTCGCCCGTGGCCGCCACCATGTCGGCGAGGGCCTGCCGGTCGCGACGGGCGACGAGGATGTCGAGGAGGGCGGCCCGCCGCGGGCCCGTGGCGGCCGCGGCCGCGGCGCGGATCGCCGCCGCGGCGTCGGCGCCGCCGATCACTTCGAGCGCCCGGCGTGCCGCGGACGACTCGGGATCGGCCGCCGTGAGCGCCGTGGCAAGCGTCGCCACATCGGCCGGCCCGCCAAGCGTGCCGATCGCCCGCACGCACGCCGCGCGAACCACGGCGTCGCCGCTCGATGCATGGAGCTTCGCGATCGCCGGCAGCGCGACGGCGTCGCCCCGGTCGGCGAGCACCGACACGAGCGACACCTGCACGGCCGGCGCGGCTGCGGGAAGCGTCTCGTCGGCGAGCGAGCGGGTGAACCACTCGCCCTTGAGACCGTGCCGCGCCCGGTCGATCGCCACGTCGCGCAGATCGGCATCGTCGCCGAGGATCGCCTTGGTGACGGTGGCGCCCAAGGCACGGACCTCCGGGGCCGGATCGGCGCCGCTGGCCGCGGCGGCGAGGGCAACGGCGAGGATCGCAGCCACCGCGACGCGGGGCGCGGTCGCGGGAAGCGCGGCAAGAAGGCGGACGGGCATCATGCGGGCGTTCTCCATGTCGGTGCCGGAATGTCGTGCGATGCGGGGCTGCGGTGGGGAAGGGTCACGGGGCGACGGTGCCGTCGAGCGCGGCGAACACGCCACCCCGCGCGGCGATGCGGACCGCACGCTGCCGCCGCGTGCCCGCCGCGTCCCCCACCTGGGCCGCGATGGCCTCGTAGATGCCACGCGCCGTCGTGCGGTCGCCCGCCGCGAGGAGGGCATCGGCGGCGGCGAGCCGGGCGTCGACGACGGCGTCGGCCACGGGGCCGGCCGCGGGCTGCGCGGCGGCGAGGGCGGCGGCGGCCGCGGGAGTGGCGATCCTCCCGAGCGCCGCGGCCGCGGCCACGGCGACCTTCGCGTCGCCCGCGAGGAGCGGCGCCACGAGCGGCACGCTCTCCGCATCGCGGCGGTTCGCCAGCGACGAGAGCATCCCGATCACGAGATCACCCTGCACTTTTCCGAGCGCCCCGCGGATCGCCGCGACTGACTCGGGCCCGGGGATCCGCTCGAGCGCGAACCGGGCCATGTGGGAGTTGTCCTTGTCGCCGAGCAGGGCCGCCAGCGCCGGCACGGCGGCCGGGGTGCCGATCATCGAGAGCTTGCGGCAGACATACTCCTTCGCCGCCCGCTTCGTGCCCGGGCCGAGCAGCGCGAGGAACCGCTTCTCGAGGTCGGCCGTGAGCGTCGCATCGCCGTGGGCGGCGATGACGGCGTCGTCGATCGTCTTGACGAAGGAGGAGTCGGCTCCGAAGTCGTACGCCGTGAGGGCGGCGAAGGGCGCGTCGAGGGTCGTCGTGTCGAGGGCCATGGCTGTCGGATCCCGTCGGGTGATGGAGGGCGAGGAAGTGGTGTGTGTCGCTGTCGACTTCAGAGCGTCCACGGCTCGCGGCGGGCGCGGTCGAGGAGCCGGTTGGCCTCCTCGTCGCCCACGAAGCGCTGCGCGGCACGATCCCACTCGAGTGACCGCTCGAGACGCTGCGCGATGGCGACCATATGGGGCGCGGTCATCGTGTCGCAGGCGAGCTCGATGTCGCGGAAGGGCCGCTCGCGGGTCTTGACGCACTCGATGAAGTCGCCGTAGATGGCGCCCGTTCCGCGGTAGGCGGGCACGGGTCGCGGCGCGACGGCCACGCCGTCGCCCACGATGCGGATGCCGCGCTCGTGCCCCACCGACGGCACGTCCGCCGGAGGCTGCTCCTGCGGCCGGCGGTTGCAGTGCACCACCACGCCGTTTGGGTAGGTGAGCGCGATGTGCGGCGTCTTGCCGGCCTCCGAGGGGGCGTGATACGAGACCTTCACCGGCTGGAGGCCGAGCAGCCCGGCCGCGAAGATCGCCCCGCCGAAGTTGTGTGCGCCCCAGTCGGTCAGGCTGCCGCCGGAGTAATCGACGTACGACCGCCAGCTGTTGCCGCCGGTGCCGAAGTTGCCGTCGCAGCGGCCGGGGTTGTAGGGCTCCCAGGGAGCAGGGCCGAGCCACAGGTCCCAGTCGATGTCGGGCGGAGTCTCCATGCCTGGCAGGAAGCAGAGCATCGCCGGCGGCCCGGCGTTCAGATCGACCGACTTGATCGTGCCGATCTCGCCCGCCCAGCACGGATCGACGATGTCGCGATAGTCCTCCATCACCCGCTGGCTGCCGCCAGACACCACGCGGCCGTAGCGGCGGGCCGCGGCGACCATCAGCGGACCCTCCCGCAAGGTGAGCGTCTCCGGCTTCTGAAGGTAGACGTCCTTCCCCGAGCGGCAGGCGGCGATCGTCATGATCGCGTGCCACTGGTCGGGCGTCGCGATGTGGACCGCGTCGATGTCGTCGCGGGCGAGGAGTTCGCGGAAGTCGATGAAGGCCGAGCAATCCTTGTTGCCGTACTTCGCATCAACCCGCTCCTTGGCGGCCTCGCGCCACTTCGTGCGGACATCGGCGACGGCCACGTATTGAACGTCGGGCCGGCCGAGGAATGCGCCCTGATCGCCCGAGCCCTGGTTGCCCAGGCCGATGCCACCCATCACGATCCGGTCACTGGCCGGTGGCGTGGTGGCGTCGCCGAGCGCCTTGGACGTGATGACGTAGGGCGCCGCCGCGAACGATCCGGCGGTGGCGGCCGTCGTCTTGAGAAAGCTCCGGCGGGTGGACCGTGGCCGATGAATCATGAGGATGCTCCTGACGATGCCCGTGGTCCGTGGCGAACGACCATCTCGACCATGAGTCCGATGGTAGCCGGAGACAGCGGCCGAGGAAACCTGCGGTGGTTCGTGGACGTCTCGCACCGAACATGAGCCGTCACACGAGCGATACATCTCGGCCCCCCGCGCCACGGGGGCGTGACAGGGCGAAGTACGCGGAATCCAAACGAAGAACGGGCACTGCGAGCGGTGTCGGCGCTCGGTGGGCGCTCCAGCGTTGCAAGGGCTACATCGGCCAAACACGCGATTTCGCGAAGTTCGCGTTCGGCACGCCACGTGCAGTTCGAACGGGGAGGCGGGGGCCGATCGGCGTGATCGGCTCGAACAGTCTCACGCATCGGCGCATCGGGATCGGCGCGGCCGACACGAAACAGAGGAGTGGGTCATGAAGAAGATCGAAGCGATCATCCGGCATTTCAAGCTGGAGGAAGTGAAGGACGCCCTCAACGCGCAGGGCGTGAAGGGCATGACGGTGACCGAGGTCCGCGGCTTCGGCCGGCAGAAGGGCCACACCGAGACGTACCGGGGCGCCGAGTACTCGGTCGACTTCCTGCCGAAGGTGAAGATCGAGGTGGTGGTGAGCGACGACGAGGCGCAGGCGGTGATCAGCAAGATCATGTCGACGGCCCGCACCGGCCAGGTGGGCGACGGCAAGATCTTCGTGACGAACCT
>Ga0007795_10000758_pt1 | contig 11017 bp, 7 predicted proteins | sample CryBogmetaGMA1M_FD_60369 | JGI IMG/M metagenome (GOLD analysis project Ga0007795, IMG submission 60369) | Freshwater microbial communities from Crystal Bog, Wisconsin, USA - MA1M | ecosystem: Environmental > Aquatic > Freshwater > Lake | place: Crystal Bog, Wisconsin, USA | collected 2009-07-06
GGCGGCGCAAATGTGGCCGGTGTGGCGCTGGCACCTGCAATATTGCCATCGGCTTTGGGCGCTTTGATGCTGATCTCTCGCTGCGGCACCGGAATCTCGATACCCGCCTGCTTGTAGGCATGGTAGATGCCGAGGTTGATCGCCGAGGTGAGCATCAGCGTGCCGTTTTGCGGATCCGGAATCCAGAAACCGACCTCAAGCGTGATCGCCGAATCGCCGAAGGCGACCAGGAAGGCGCGCGGTGGCGGCTGGCTCATCACCCGTTCCTGGGCTTTGGCCACGTCGATCAGCACTTGCATCGCCTGATCGACATCGCAGTCGTAACTCACACCAACCCGCACCGCGATGCGGGTCGACGAATCGGTGAAGGTCTCGCTCTCGACGACTGAATTGACCAGCATCTCGTTGGGCACGATCGAGTCGACGCCGTCCAGCCCCTTGATCACGGTGTAGCGGGTACGGATCTCGGACACGATGCCGCGAAAGCGGTCGATGCGAATCAGCCGGCCGGGCTCGATCGAACGGTCGAGCAGGATGATGAAGCCCGAGATGTAGTTGGCCGCGATCTTTTGCAGTCCAAAACCCAGGCCCACACCCACCGCGCCGCTGAAGACCGACAGGGTAGTGAGGTCGATGCCGACCACCGGCAGCGCGATCAGCAGCGAGAGCACCAGCAGCAGGGGTTGCGCGACCCGGCTGATCACCGCCCGCACGCCCTGGTCGACACCGGAGATCGCCGCCAGTTTTGAATCGATGGCGCGGCTCAGCCACAGCGCCACCACCGTGGCCAGCATCACCGTGCACAGACCGGTAAAGAGCTGGAGCAGACTCAGACGGGACTTGCCCATCGGGATCGCGATGCCGTCAAGGGTGTCGACCACCGCATGCAGCAAACCCAGCAGATGCAGCGCGGCCAGTGACCAGAGTGTGATGGCAATCACCCGCTCGAAAGCGTTGATCACCGGTGTATCGGGGAAGGTCTGCTCGACCAGCAGCAGCAGCGCGCGCACACCGAGCGCAGCCAGGACCAGCTGGGCGCCAACGTCCAGGACGGTGACGTCGACGAAATTGGCCAGCACCGAGCGGGCCACCATCAGGATGACCCAGGCGATCACCGGTCCGCTCAGACGGTCGATCCAGGCATGGGTCAGTGTTCCGACCGGTTTGCCTTCAAATCGCCGCTGCATCTCGCGGCGCACGAGAATCGCCAGCGCAATCGACGCCAACAGGGCAGCAACCGTCCACCAGCCCCGGGGCGCCGAGAGCTCTCTGAGCATGTGATTGATCAGCGGGCCGAGCATGTTCAAGCTCAAGGTCGCTGCGTCGGTGATGGTGTCAGTCGCTTGCATGCCGCAAGGATAGCCGAGGAGGCCCGCGCTACCATCGGGACCAGGACAACCCCGGAGACCGCAGGCCATGGCTGATTCAATCGTTCACCCCGCACACCTTCATGACTGGATGGTCGCGCTCTGGCAGCGCGCCGGCTCAAACGAACTCGAGGCCCGCCTCACCGCCGACCATCTGGTGGGCGCCAACCTCGCCGGCCATGATTCACATGGCGTGGGCATGGCGCCGCGCTATGTGAAGTCGTGGCGTGCAGGCGAGCTGATGCTCAACCGCAAGGTCGAGATCGTTCTCGACAATGGGCCGATGGTCACGATCGACGGCATGCGCGGCATGGGGCAATCGGTCACCGCGCAGGCAATGACCATCGCGATCGAGCGCGCCCGCGAGCATGGCGTGTGCGTGATGGGACTCAAGAACTCGCATCACCTGGGCCGCGTTGGCCATTGGGCCGAGCAGGCGATTGCCGCCGGACTGGCGTCGGTGCACTTCACGAATGCGGTCGCCGCGTCGCCGATGGTTGCCCCCTATGGCGGCGCGTCGGCGCGGTTTCTCACCAATCCTTTCACCGTCGGCATCGCGCGGCCCGACGGCGAGCCGATCGTGCTCGACTTTGCGACCAGTGCGATTGCTCACGGCAAGGTGCGGGTGGCCTATAACAAGCAGCAGTCGGACCCCTCGGTGCAATTGCCCGAGGGCTGCATCATCGACGCCCAGGGCAAACCCAGTCGGGACCCGTCGGTGATGTTCGAGCCGGCAGGCGGGCCGCACGGCGCGCTGCAGACCGCAGGCGGCCACAAGGGCCATGCGCTGGCGATGGTCTGCGAGCTGCTGGGCGCCGCGCTCACCGGTGGCGAGACCTCGCAGCCGGGCAACCGGTCGATGCAGTTTGCGATCTGGAACAACATGTTCACCATCGTCTTCGATCCAAGCCGCATCGGGCCGGCCGAGCGTTTTGCGCAGGAAGCCCGCGCCTTTACCGACTGGGTTGAGTCGACACCGCTGTCGGGCGCAAGCGACCGGATCATGATGCCGGGCGACCCGGAGCGGGCCTCGCGCGCGGCGCGAGCAGACGGTGTGCCGATCGACGCCGGCACGCTTGCCGAACTCGATGAGGCCGCCCGCACGGTCGATACCGCACTGCCGAGTCTGTCGTCGATGGCACGTCCGGCCTGACTGCGCTCATTACCGGGGGGGACTGCGCCGCCGGATAATCGCGCAATGGGACACCACCGCCTGTCTGCACTGTTTGATCCGGCCTCGGTTGCCCTGTACGGCGCGACCGACCGGCCTGGCTCGATTGGTCGGCGATTGCTCGAAGGCCTGCGGGCAGGCGGCTATGCGGGCGCGATCGGCGCGGTCAACCCGCATCATCGGTCGGTGCTCGGCCAGGCTTGCGTGGCCAGCGCCACCGCGCTTGATTTCGTACCGGATCTGGCGCTCGCCGCCGTGCCGGCTGCGGCGCTGCCCGACATCATCACCGACTGCGCGGGCCGCGGCACGCGCTTCATCGTCGACTATACCGGCGGCTTTGATCTGGCGAGCGCTGAAGGTCGCGCCGCCCAGCGCGATTGCCTGAGCCTGGCGCGCGAGCGGGGCGTGCGCATCGTCGGTCCGCATTGCACCGCGCTGATGCGCCCGGCAAACCGCTTCGAGGCGGGCTTTACGCCCGGCCGCCTGAAGGCCGGTGGGATCGGGCTGCTGTCGCAGTCGGGCGCGGTCGTGACCGCACTGCTCGACTGGGCCAATGCCGCCGGACTCGGCTTTTCGTCGGTGCTCTCGCTCGGTCAGGCCCTCGACCTGGATCTGCCCGAGCTGCTCGACTGGTATCTCTTCGATGCCCAGACCGAGAGCGTCCTGCTGTTTCTGGAAAGCATCCGCGATGCGCGCGGCTTCATGTCGAGCGTGCGAGCCCTGGCACGCGTCAAGCCGGTGATCATCATGAAAGCCGGGCGCGGCCATGATCTGCCGGCTACGCTGACCGCCACCCTGTCGGACACGCTGTCGGCATCGGCCGCGCCCGACCTCTCGAGCCTGATTGATGCCGATCAGGTCTTCGGTGCGGCAATCGCGCGGGCCGGCGCAGTCAGGGCCGACACGACCATGCAGCTGCTGTCGGCCGCGCGTCTGCTTGCGCCGCGTCGGCCGCCCACCGGACCGCGGGTGGCCATCGTGGCCAATGGCGGCGGCCCGGGCACGATTGCGGCCGACGCACTCGAGCGATCTGCACTGCAACTGGCGCAACTGCGGCCCGACACCGTGGCCGCAATCGATGCGACCCGTCCCGGCGGGGGCACGCCTGCCGGCGCGGACACCCTGCCCGCCAACCCCCTGAATCTGCTTGCCGACGCCGACGCCGCGCAGATCGAGGCCGTGTTGCGGGCAACCCTGGCCGATGAAGGCGTCGATGCGGTCCTGATGCTCTTCATGCCGCAGACTGCCACGCCATCGACCGATGCCGCCGGTGCGATCATCGCGGCCGCAGCCGGCCAGGCCAAGCCGGTCGCCGCGGTGCTGGCGGGCGGCGCCTCGATTGCCCCCGGCCAGCGGCTGCTCGATGCGGCCGGTATTCCGACCTTCATCACGCCTGAAAACGCGGTCGATGCGCTGGCGCTGCTCGAACGCTTTGCGCGCAACCAGCGCAGTCTGCGCCAGGTGCCGGTAGCGATCGACACCGGCTTCGCGCCGGATGTGGTCGGCGCGCAAGCCATCTGCCGGCAGGCCATCGGACGCGGGCAGCAGGTGCTCGACGCGCAGCAGGCGGGCGGCGTGCTGGCGGCCTTCGGAATCGACCTCGACCTCGGGATTGGGCTCAGGGCCGGGCTCGGCCTGGCGGATGAGGACGGTACGCCGCCGGGTGCGACCGTTCGCGGCGCAGCCGCTGCACGATCTGCCGATCAGCGGGAGGCCTTTCTCGGCATGACCCGCGATGCGGTCTTCGGTGCGGTGATCGCCTTTGGCGCCGGGGGCGTGGCCCGTGCGCAAATCGACGATATCGCGGTCGAGCTGCCGCCACTCGATGTGCCGCTGGCCCGCGCGCTGATTGCCCGAACGCGGCTGGTTCGCCGCCTGCGCGCCTATCGCGACATTGCGTCCATCGACTTCGAGAAGCTCGAACAGACGCTGGTGCGATTTTCGACGCTGGTGTGCGCCTGCCCGATGATCACGCGGCTGGACCTCAACCCGCTTCTGGTGGATGCGCGGCAAACCGTCGCACTTGGCGCTCATATCGAGGTCGGCGCCACCGTCGAGACCGGGACGGCGCCGTGGCGCGGACCCTACGGCCATCTGGCGATCCATCCCTATCCGCGCGAACTCGAGGCACTGGTTGCGCTGCGTGACGGACGATCGGTGTTGCTGCGTGCGATCCGCCCGGAAGACGCCGAGCTGGAGCGCGCCTTCATTGCGCAGCTGTCGCCCGAGACGCTCTATCGCCGCTTCATGATGCCGGTCAAAGCCCTGCCCGACAGCCTGATCGAGCGATTCACCCAGATCGATTACGACCGGGAACTCGCGCTGGTCGCCCTCGACACCGGCTCGGCGCAGACCCGCATCGTCGGCGTCGCGCGCATCACGCCGACCTGGGACGATGGTGTGGCCGAATTCGCGATCGTGGTAGGTGACTGGCTGCAGCGCTCGGGGCTCGGGCGCGAAATGATGCAGCGCCTGATCGACGCGGCCCGCAGCCGGGGCTATCGGACGCTCGAGGGTCGGGTGCTTGGCACCAATGCGCCGATGCTGCAGTTCTGCAAACGGCTGGGATTCTCGATTGTCTTTGATCCGCAGGACATGGCCGAGCGCATCGTGCGGCGATCGCTGCTCATTGCGGGGTGATCAGCGCCCTCTGATGACCGCCCAGGCGAACGCCAGCCAGCCGGCCATGAACGCCAGCCCGCCGATCGGGGTGATGGCACCGAGCCAGCGCTGGCCGCTCAGCACCAGCGCATAGAGGCTGCCTGAAAACAGCAGGGTGCCGACCAGAAAGCACAGACCGGCGACCCGCAGCGAGGTGGTTCGCAGGGCCTGGGCGGCTGCGCCCACCGCCAGCATCGCGAGCGCGTGATACATCTGATAGCGGGCGGCGGTTTCCCAGGTGACAAGCGCCTCGGGGCCGAACGAGCCTTTGAGCGCATGCGCACCGAAGGCGCCGGCGGCCACCGACAGACAGGCCGACAGCGACCCGACGACCAGCCAGCGGCGGTTCATGCGGCGGCACCTGCAGCGGGTGAGCGCATCGCCCGCTCCTTGAGCCAGCGGATCAGGTCGCGCTCGAAATCGGCGCGGCTGATGTCGTGATGCACCTCGTGGCGATTGCCGGCATAAAACTTGATCGTGCAGTCGGGATGACCGCAGGCCGCGTGAAACGCCCTGGTGCCGGCGGGCGAATTGATCGGATCGTCGCTGCCCTGCAGCAGCAGCAGCGGCAGGGCGAATCGGTCGGCCTGCGCCAGGGTGGCCGGCATGATGCGCAGGATCTCGGCGCCCCAGCGCAGGGTCGTGCGATCGCTCACCAGCGGATCGGCAAGATAGGCGGCCACCTCTTCAGGCTGGCTGGAGATGCCCGCCGGATCGAGGCCCAGTCGGGTGCCGGCGCGCGGCACGAGGCGCGAGAGCAGGCGGGCGGCGAGCTCGAGCAGCGGCTTTCGGGCCCCACCCGGGATCAGGGCGGGCGCGCTGGCCACCACGCCCGCCAGGCCGTCGGGATGCTGCAGGGCATAGTCGAGAACGATCAGCCCGCCCATGCTGTGCCCGAAGAGAAATACCGGCTGGCCGGGGGCGAGCAAGGCCGCCTGCGCCACGATGGCCGCGGCGTCGCGGCGATAGTCGTCCCAGCCTTCGATATGGCCCCGCGGACCGGGCGAGTGACCGAATCCGCGCAGGTCGGCGGCGGCGACCGCGAAGCCGGCAGCATTCAGGGCCCGATGCAGCGGCTGGTAGCGACCGACATGCTCACCGAAACCATGGATCATGGCGATGGCACCGATCGGCTGGCGCGAAGGCAAACAGCGAAGCCCCGCCAGGTCGACGCCGTCGTCAGTGCGAAACAGAACCGGATTCGCGGAATTCGACATCGAAAAAAGCCTTCTCTGGGCGAACATGGCGGGGCGTCGACTTTACAGTGCCGGTGCGCGTCGCGCACGACCCGCGCCCCCGACCTTCCCACACGCTCCCATCCTGCGGACCCACGCCATGAGATTTGCCTTCCCTCTGATCCTGACCGCGCTGGTCTTCGGCCTTGCGGGCTGTGCCGGCACGCCACCATCTGCCCCATCGACTGCCGCACCGACCGCGTCAGTGCCAATCACCCGCGCCGGCACCGCAAATCCGCCGAAATCGATCATGTATGTCGGCAACAGCTTCATGTACTACAACAACAGCCTGCACAACCATGTCGGGTTGCTGGCGCGTGGCGTGGCACCCGCCGACCGTCAACGCGTTGCCCATCGCGCCACCTCGGTCACGATCAGCGGCTCAGGCCTCGACTGGCATGACCTCAACGCCTACCTGCGCCCCGACATGATCGGCCGTTACAGCTTTGTCGGCGACAACGAGGTGCGTTTCAATCCGCCGGGCCGCCAGTTCGATGCGGTCATGCTGATGGACTGCAGCCAGTGCCCGGTCAATCCAACCTTGCGGCCGATCTTTTTTGACTATGCCGCCCGGCACAGCGCCACCGCGCGTGCCAAGGGACTCGAGCCGATCTTCCTGATGACCTGGGCCTATGCCGACAAGCCCGAGATGACCCAGGGACTGGCCGATGCCTACACCGAGGCCGGCCGGCTCAACGATGCGCATGTGATTCCGGCAGGGCTGGCCTTCGCGCGGTCGGTCTCGCGGCGCCCGGACATCAACCTTTATGTCGCCGACAAGCGTCACCCCACGCCCGCCGGCACCTACCTCGCGGCCTGCACGATCATCGCGTCGGTCTACGGTGTGTCGCCGGTCGGCAATGCCTACCTCGGTGAGCTGGATCCGGCGGTCGCCCGTCATCTGCAGGAAGTGGCCTGGGAGACGGTTCAGAGTTATCGACGCTGACATGAGTGACACCCTGCGCAGTCAGTTTTCATGCGACACCGTGTCGCAGCATTTCAGCGATGCCGCGCTGCTGGCGGCGATGGCGCGCTTCGAGGCGGCGCTGTCGCAGGCACAGGCCGATGTCGGGCTGATACCGCCGGCCTGCGCCGACAGCATCGCGCGCGTCTGTGATCACCTCTGTGGCCGCATCGGGAACGCCAGCGCCGAACACGAGGGCTTTGATGCCGGCGCGCTCGCCGACGCCGCCCGACGCGCCGGCACCCTGGCCATCCCCTTCGTCAAGGCGCTCACGCAGGCGGTGGCCCGCGATGATGCTGCGGCAGCCCGCTGGGTGCACTGGGGCGCCACCAGCCAGGACGTGCTCGATACCGCACTGACCCTGCAGATCGCTGCGGCCGGTGCCGCGCTGCAGGCGCAGCTTGCGCAGGCCGGCGACCGACTGGCCGCGCTCGCCGATGCGCATCGCACAACGATGATGACCGGGCGCACGCTGCTGCAGGCGGCCACGCCCATTTCCTTCGGCTGGAAGGCTGCCTGCTGGCTGTCGCCGCTGCCCCGTCTGCGACGCTCACTCGCCCTGGCATTGCATGACGCGGCCGTGCTGCAACTCGGCGGCGCTGCCGGCGCCCGGGCCGCGCTCGGTGGGCAGGGCGATGCGGTGGCAGTCGCCATGGCGGCCCGACTCGCGCTCGACGACCCCGCCATCAGCTGGCATGGCAGCCGCGACCGCATCGCCCGTCTGGGCAGCGAACTGGCGCTGGTCGCCGGCAGCATGGCCCGGATCGGACGCGATCTGTCGCTTCTGATGCAAAGCGAGGTCGGCGAAGTCTTCGAGCCGAATGGTTCCGAGATTGGTCACGAGAATGGACACGACAGTGACGGCCGCGGCGGCCGAGGCGGCTCGTCGGCCATGCCGCACAAACGCAATCCGGTTGCCGCGATGCTGGCGCTGCAGGCCGGGCTGCGCGCGCCCGGGCTGGCCGCGACCCTGCTTGGCCAACAGGCCGGCGAGCACGAACGGGGCCTGGGCACCTGGCAGGGCGACTGGTGGACGATCGCGGCGCTCTTCGAGTGCGCCGGCAGCGCGGTGCAGGCCATCGGCGAGGCAGTCGGCGGGCTGCGCGTGGAGCCGGCGGCGATGCTCGCCAACCTCGAGCGCACGCGCGGATTCGTGTATGCCGAGGGCGTGACCCTGGCGCTTGCGGCAAGGCTTGGCAAACCGGCGGCGCAGGCGCTGATGGAAACCCTCTGCCGCGATGCGATCGATCGCGGCCTCACCCTTGAGCAGGCGCTGGCGCAGGCCCGGGCCACTGATGCCGCGCTCGCCGCCGCCCTGCCAACGCAGCAGCTCGCCGGCCTTTTCGATCCGCAGCACTACATCGGCGATGCCCAGGCGATGATCGATCGAACGATCGCCAACTGGCGCGCCTGAGATAATCCGGCGGCTCGGCCAGATTTCCGCCGCCCCCTCGCCCCCGGAGACTCCATGCCCTTCGTCACCCATGCCGGCGCACGCCTTTTCTGGCGCGCCGATGGCGACCCCGCCCTGCCGCCCCTGATGCTGGTGAATTCGCTTGGCACCGACCATGCCCTGTGGGATCCGGTGATGCCGCGGCTGGCCGACTTCTTTCGCGTCATCCGGATGGACACCCGCGGCCATGGCGCCTCGGATGCGCCCCCCGGCGAGTACAGCGTCGAGCTGCTCGCCCGCGACGTGCTGGCAGTGGCCGATGCCGCCGGGCTCGAGCGCTTCGATTACTGCGGGATTTCGCTCGGCGGCATGATCGGCCAGTGGCTGGGCATCCACGCCGGCCATCGGCTGCATCACCTGCTCCTGTGCAACACCACCGGGCGCGTCGAGCCCACCGGTCAGGTCGAGCGCATCGCCAGGGTCAAGGCCGGCGGCATGGCGGCGGTCGCCGAGATGGGGCTGTCGCGCTTTTTCACGCCGCGCTTTATTGCGCGCGGCAATGCGCACTTTCACACCGTCCGCCAGACCCTGCTCGCGCTCGATCCGGTGGGGTATACCGGCTGCTGCGCCGCGGTGCGCGACCATGATCTGCAGGACCAGCTGCATCGCATCACGACACCGACCACGGTGCTGATCGGCAAATTCGATGTGGCCACGCCGCCGGCGATGGGCGAGGCGATTGCGGCCGCGATCCCGGGTGCGCGGCTGGCAAGCCTGGACACCGCTCATCTGCCGCACTCCGAAGACGCGCCCGGATTCGTGGCGATGCTGATGGCCGCGCTTGCACCGCAGCGCGGCCAGGACGCGCCGCAAGCCGGCGCACACCGCGGCAGCGGCGCGCAGCCCGATGGCGCTTCGCCGGTCACCGGACTGCCGATGAGCGCGAGCCTGGCCGCGCAGTACGCGCGCGGCATCGCCCGACGCAAGCAGGCCCTGGGTGAGGACTATGTCAATGCCCGGCTGGTCGCGCCCGAGGCCTTCAATGCCGAGTTCCAGGACATGATCACCCGCTGGGCCTGGCATGACGTCTGGACCCGGCCGGTGTTCGATGACCGCATGCGCCGGCTGATCGTGCTGGCGATCACCAGTGCACTCGGCCGCTGGGAAGAGTTCAGGCTGCATGCCCGTGCGGGTCTGGCGGTCGAGCTGTCGCCGACCGACGTGAAAGAGCTGCTGCAGCAGGCCGCGATCTACGCCGGCGTGCCGGCGGCCAACACCGGCTTCCAGATTGCCGGCGAGCTGCTCACCGAGCGCGACGCCGAGCGCCACAAAGGCTGATCGGATCAGACCATGACACAGCAAGATCATCGCGACCCGCCCGACATCGCCATCATCGGCGGCGGCATCGGCGGGCTGGTTACCGCGCTCGCCCTGCATGCCGCCGGCATCCGCTGCACCGTCTTCGAATCGGTGCCCGTCCTGCGACCGCTGGGCGTGGGCATCAACCTGCTGCCACACTCGGTGCGGGTGCTGGCCGCGCTCGGGCTGCAGCCGCAGCTCGCGGCCACCGCCATCGAGACCGCGGCGCTGGCCTTCTACAACCGCCATGGCCAGCTGATCTGGTCGGAGCCGCGCGGCCTCGCGGCGGGTTATGCCTTTGCGCAGTTCTCGATCCATCGCGGCGAGCTGCAGATGCTGCTGCTCGCGGCGGTGCGCGAACGGCTGGGCGACGCGGCGGTGCGCACCGGCCATGCACTCGAGCGCTTTGCCGACGAGGGCGATGCGGTCACGCTTCACTTCGTCGACCCGCAGGGCACGCCCCGCGAGGCGGTCCGGGCGCGGGCGGTGATTGCCGCCGACGGCATCCATTCGGTCGTGCGCCGCCACTTTCATCCCGATGAAGGCCCGCCGCGCTTTTCCGGCCGGCTGCTGTGGCGCGGCACCAGCGAGGGCGCGCCCTTCCTGGACGGACGCACCATGATCCAGGCGGGTCATGCCAATCAGAAGTTCGTCTGCTACCCGATCTCGCGCAAGCTCGCCGATGCCGGTCGCTCGCGCATCAACTGGATCGCCGAACTCTCGGTCGCCCATGACACGCCGCCGCGACAGGACTGGAGTCGGCGGGTGGACGCCTCGATCTTTCGCGAACCTTTTGCCGGCTGGCGATTCGACTGGCTCGATGTGCCGGCGCTGATCGATGCCACCGAGGCCATCTACGAATATCCG
>Ga0007795_10000760_pt1 | contig 11013 bp, 11 predicted proteins | sample CryBogmetaGMA1M_FD_60369 | JGI IMG/M metagenome (GOLD analysis project Ga0007795, IMG submission 60369) | Freshwater microbial communities from Crystal Bog, Wisconsin, USA - MA1M | ecosystem: Environmental > Aquatic > Freshwater > Lake | place: Crystal Bog, Wisconsin, USA | collected 2009-07-06
AAAAGCGAAGTGCTGTCGATTTCAGTGACCACCGAGGCGCCAGGCAAATGGAGCGTCCGCTATCACCCGGTCAAGCCACCACGCAAAACCGCCGATTGCATGGCCTCACTGGAAGTCGCGATGCGCGCCAGCCCGCTCGATGTGTTCTGGTTCCAAGAGCGCTGGAAAGTTTGCGTCAACAAACGCCGCACGATCCGTGATTGGCTTGGCCCAGAAACCACTGACGAGGGCAAGCACCACCGCGCCTTGCTCTGGCTAGCCGGGGTGCCGCCGTCATGGCAAATCCCAGAATCATGGGTTCACGGCGATGTCATTTACGAGGTCGTCCTCGCGGAAGGGCAATCGCGACCATCGTGGCTTGGTGGAAATGAAATTGTTCACACCATTCCCGCAATCGGCGGGCTTCTTGCCCTCCAAAGGGCGATCACCAAAATCGACCTCGCCGCCCCTTTGCCCGTCGATTACATTCTCACCTGCGCGGCTGACAAACCCTTATCACGAGCCGCCCGCCGCGAAGCCATCCCGCTAGTGTCTCTCACCGACATCAAACCCGTTCAACACGAGGAGGTCACTTGATTAAAACCGCTCTCATCCTCGGAAGGAACAACGGCGTAGGCTTGGACCGCGACGCGTCTTTGCTCGCGGAAGCTCTCACCGATCTGGGTGTGGAGGTGAAATGCCCGCGCTTAAAGAGTTTACGCGATGGACTTTCGCGAGACTACCAGGCCGATGTCGCATTCCATCTCGAGCGGATGGCTCCTTGTTGGTGGCAGCGAAAGGCAAAGACCCACTATCTTATCCCAAACCAGGAGCGATTTCCAAAGCGGCTGATCGGTAAATTGGCAAGGATCGACACGGTGATGTGCAAATCCCTCCATGCGGAGGCGATTTTTGCGCAGCTCCATCCACGAGTCACCTACATAGGATTCACCTCAGAGGATCGTCACTTGGCGAATGCAACTCCGGACGATCAACGGTTTTTTCACCTGGCTGGGCGCAGCACGCTCAAGAACACCTCGTTGCTGCTAGAGCTCTGGAACCAACATCCCGAATGGCCGACTCTCACGCTGGTGCAGCATCCGGAAAATGCCCCGCCAGAAGTGCCGCCAAATGTCACTTTGGTTGATCGCTACTTGCCCGATGCCGAACTGAAAATTCTGCAAAATGCCCATGGAATCCACTTGTGTCCGTCGCTATCGGAGGGATGGGGGCACTACATCGTCGAGGCCATGTCTTGTGGCGCGGTCGTCCTAGCCACCGATGCTCCCCCGATGAACGAGCTTGTGACCCGTGCCCGCGGGATCATCGTACCATTTTCCCAAACAGAGCCGCGACACCTGGGGTTCAATTACTTTGCCGACCCGCAAGCGCTGGAAAACGCGATCACCCGCATCATCACAATGACGACCAAGGAAAAACGGGATTTAGGAGCGGAGGCGAAAAGTTGGTTCGTTAAAAACCACTCCTCATTCAAGAGTCGTCTTGCGCAGATCCTACAAATCCCTGTCAAACTACTCTAACTAAAAAGAGCCTAAATATTTTGATTTCATTGCACTCGGTCTGCCTTCATGACCCATCCTCAAAGAACTCAAACTCTTTAAACTAAAAACGTGAATCCCCAAGCAGTTCCAATCCTTTTTCTGATCTTTAACCGACCAGATCTTACTGCAAAAGTATTTGCAAGAATTCGAGAGGCACGACCTCGCAAGCTATTTATTGCGGCAGATGGCCCTCGCAGTAACCGCCCAGAGGATGAGTTGCTATGTGCCGAAGCGAGGGCGGCAACCTACCATATTGACTGGGACTGTGAAATTCATCGGTTAGAAAGAGATCGAAACCTCGGATGCAAGGTGGCCGTTAGCAGTGCCATATCTTGGTTTTTTGACGAAGTCGAAGAAGGCATCATCTTAGAAGATGATTGTCTTCCCGATTTAACGTTTTTTCGGTTTTGCGCTGAAATGCTAGACCACTATCGAACGGATCCACGCGTGGGTGTCATTGGTGGCAATTATTATCAAAAAAATTCTGCTGATACATCCTACTATTTCTCGAGATATGCGCAGATCTGGGGCTGGGCCACCTGGAGGCGACTGTGGGCATCTTATGATGTCGAACTCACCCAATGGAATGGCAACCCCGACTCATTGCAACCACCAATCAAACGACATCGAGTTCGGAAACGATTTGCAGGCCGGTTCAACGCCATCCGATCTGGGGGATCCGATACATGGGACCATCAATTGGTCCACCTTTGTCTGATGACTTCATCGTTATGCATCTGCCCAACTGCCAATTTGATAGAAAATATCGGATTTGACGAACGTGCTACTCATACATACGCAGAATCCTCTCCACTACCAGCACTACAGACAATGGATTTCCCGCTAGTCCATCCGCAAACCGTTACAGTCAATGAAAAAGAGGATCGTTACACGGAGACTTATGTGATGAAGGTGCCTGCAACTTTATTATCAAAGTGGATTCATTCATTAAAAAAACGTTTAACTTGAAGTAAAATTAACACGCCATAAAAAACTGCACAGATCCAGTAAAATCATTATGACAATTCGAAATGTTAGAAAATCCATTCGAGGAACATTTACTAATTTCGCTCTCTGTCTTAAATCGAGATGGGCACGAGTAACTTTTGCACAGGAGTGCGAGGATCTTTTAGTACTCGATCAATTTCGTAATAAAAATGATGGCTTTTATGTCGAAATTGGAGGGCTACATCCCGTGAGATTTTCTAACACCTATCTTTTTTATAGGAAAGGGTGGAGAGGAATCGTTGTAGAGCCCAATCCAGACGCCGAAAGAAATTTTCGTAGGATCCGGAAGCGAGACATCTTCATCGCAGAAGGCGTTGGCTCCAATGCAAAACAACTTGAATACTTTCGCTTCACTGAACCCGCTCTGAATACGTTCGACGCTGACCTAGCCCATGTTCGAGAAACCAAGGAGGGCCGTATCATTAAAGATCGAATCAGCCGCCCAATATCTCCGCTACGAGATCTGTTGGCATCCCATCTCCCTGCGGATACCCACATCGATCTCATGTCCATTGATGTTGAAGGCATGGATGATGAAGTGTTGAGAAGCAATGATTGGGACAAGTACCGCCCATCGTGGCTGATTGCCGAAATCGATGTCAATCATGACCAAGAGAGTTGTTTGAAGGATCTATCAGAAAATCTGACCTATGACTTTCTAGTGTCTGTGGGCTACCAAGCCATTTTCAAGACTGGCCGCTCGGTAATTTTTAAATGCAAAACACCTTGAATTCTCAATCCAAAGACGATGTTATTTTACTGAATGAAAGTTCTCGCGTTAACTGTTGGTGCCCCCACCACTGCAAGCACCCAATATCGTCTGGCACAATTTGTTGACTCTCTCAAAGCCGAGGGTGTTTCATTGCATCTAACCGATGCGAAATCATTTAGGGCATATCGTGAGCTGGACCAATATGACGTCGTAATCGTACAGAAGCGGTTAATGCCAAAAAGTTGGGTCAAGCGAATCCGCAAAAATGCGAAGAATTTGATTTTTGACGTAGATGATGCGATTTGGGAACCTCACGGTCGCAAACATTCCTGGTGGGCTCGGTATCGTTCAGCGATTCGGCTGGATGCAATCCTGTCCGCATCTGACGTTTGCACCCTACCAAACATGCATTTGGCGCAAGCCTTAGAATCAAAAGTAAAGAGGGTGATGTTAGTGCCAATGGCCCTAGACGAGAATCAATGGATGCCATTGCCTGCACGCCGCGATGGACCGATTAGGATCGGCTGGGCGGGTGCTCCACCAAATCTAGTGTATTTGGCACAACTCGAGGAGGTGATGGGTGAGGTTCAGTCAATGCGTAATGAAATTGAATGGGTCATTTATTGTGGTGAGCCTCCGCGGTTGAGCCATGATCTCAACACCACTTACATTCCATTTTGTGCGGGTAGTGAGATATCCGTGGTTCAAAATTTTGACATTGGCCTCCTGCCACTGCCCGATAATCGATTTGCGGCCGGAAAGTCTCCGATTAAGGCGCTTCAATACGCTGCTTGTGGCGTGCCCTGCATCGCATCGCCCGTTGGGGCAACTCAAGAAACTGTCATCGCGGGCGTGACAGGACTGACCGCTGTCACCCAGGACGAGTGGAAAGCTGCATTGCTATCGTTAATTGACGACGCTGAGTTACGTCAAACCATGGGTGCTGCAGCACGCAGACAATTCATGCGTCACCACTCGCAGAAGGTGGTGCAATCACTCATTCTCGAGTGCTGGCGCGGCCTCGTTCATGAAGCCTCGGCCGAAAAACATATTGTTTCTAGGTTTTAGACATGTGTTACCACGATCTTTGGGAATGTGCTTGTCTGGATGCCAATCTTGGACAAGCGTCTTGCTTGAATTCATTCTGAATGAACCCCCCCTCACCAACCATCATCCACACGGAAGCATCCTTAGGCTGGGGTGGTCAAGAGATTCGAATTCTAACCGAATGCCGCTGGTTTCGGGAGAAAAATTTTCAATGCGTTTTAATGGCGCCCGCAGGATCTCCGATTTCGGATGCGTTCCTCGCTGAAGGGTTTGAGGTGATTCCCGTGAAGTTTAAAAAAGTCAGTCAACTTTCTGATTTCTGGATTTGTTTTAAAGTGTTTCGCGACAGGCGCCCGCAACTTGTGGGAACCCACTCCAATATCGATAGTCGCGTTGCACTCGCCGCAGCCACTTGTGCCAAAATCGCACGACGCGTGCGCTACCGGCATGTTAGTATACCTGTGAGGTCATCCATATGGAACCGTGTGATTTACCGGACCTTCGCCACGAAGATCATCACCACCGCTCACGTAATCACATCGGCCCTATCCAAGGATTTTTCGTTGCCTTCAGGATTTGCCACGTCGATCCCAACTGGTGTCGCCAACACCGACTTATCGGACAAAGATATAGCAAGGTCCACAGTTCGGGAGTCATTAGGAATTTCTCAGGCGTCTCAAATCATCACGCAGGTATCAGTCTTACGGGCGTGGAAGGGCCACCATTATCTGTTAGAAGCATTCGATCGACTTGCCGCAGATTACCAAGATTTGCATTTGGTGCTTGTAGGGGGTGGCCCAGGACTCGAATACCTGCCAGCACAGATTGCGGGACTTTCATACTGGGATCGGGTTCATCTCGTGGGCCATCAGGAAGACACCTATCCATTCTTTAAAGCGGCTGACATTGCCGTTCTTGCTAGCACGGGTTGGGAGGGTGTACCGCAGAGCACGCTACAATGTTTTTGCTGTAGTACCCCGTTTATTGGAAGCGACGTGGGAGGCATCCCTGACATCGTGACCTCGGGGGAAAACGGCTTGCTCGTTCCGCCAGCGGACTCGCAGCAATTGGCTAGGGCAATGTCGGCTCTACTACAAGATCCCACGTTATCTGCAACACTCGCGTCCAATGCACGGAAAACATTCGATCAGATTGGGTCCGTGGATCACATGGGCCAAAGCATCCGTGCATTTCTGGACCTTTAACCGTTCATGGGCTTCGCCTTGACCACCGACTCCGCCAACGTTAACGATCTTGGCTCCAGCGGAGCTCAAACACCTTCGGCGTGATTTTACTCAGAGCCCGCAGATCATTCACGTTTCATGCTGCTAGATCCATCAAAATTGAATCCAAGAGGTGACCTTAATCCCTGATTTCATCGGTGGTGCAACCACCACGCACAATATCCGCCTCATCATCTGCAGACGCGGATGGTCGCCTACAGGCGGTGCTGAACGATTCTTGCTTCGTTTCAGTGATGAGTTGCTCGCATGCGACATTTCTTCGCAACTGGTGGTTGATTCCCGTTGCCCGATGAAATCGTTGCATGGCCAGCCGATTATACCAATCGACTCAACCAACCCAGAGGTTTTTGCCAGCGAAGCCATCAAGATCAAGGCACGCGATCAAGGCGCCATCTTATTCTCGATGGAACGCTTGCCCGGTGCGAATGTCTTTCGAGCGGGTGATGGCATCCATTCCGCATGGCTTGACCGGTTGGCAGCAGAAGAAGGTGGATTACGAAACTGGTTTCGGCGCTGCCGTAAAAAGCATCGTCAACTGCTTCGGTTAGAGCATCGATTGTTTCAGGATCGAATGTTGCGCGTGATCGCAAACAGCCGGATGGTGGCGGATGAATTGATAGCAATCCATGGATTCCCTAACGAACGAATTGCGGTAATTCCTAATGGATATGATCCCGTTTACAGGGATAAAGAAACCATAAAGAAAACACGAGCTGCCCTGCGTTCGCAGCTGGGCATTCCCGTTCATGCAGTAGTGTTTCTTTTTGTTGGTTCCGGCTGGAAACGAAAGGGGGCGCAATTCCTTGTCGACTCCTTCCGTGTACTCAATGATCCAAATACTTGGTTAATTCTAGTGGGTAAGGGACGTGTGGCTCGTGCGGCTCATCCGCGAATTCATCTGGCAGGACCGGTAACTGATCCAACGGACTGGTTCTTCGCCGCAGATGTATTTGCTTTGCCAACCCTCTACGATCCATTCTCCAACGCATGCCTTGAAGCTGCTTGCCATGGACTGCCGATCATCACGACCGATGCAAACGGCTTCAAAGAAGTGTTAGAACAATTTCCCCATGCTGGCCAGGTGGTTCCCACACCACGCTCCGTTGCAGACTGGGGTGAAGCATTGCGACAGTGGTTGAACCCAGCCCTACGTGATGGGGCTACACCATCATTGCAGGCGATACGCGATCACTTCACCATGAAACGCAACGTCGAGGCCACTGTGGATTTCATCCGAAGAAGCTTTCACTCATCTTAGCCATGCACGTGCCACTCCCGATTACCGTCTGCATGATGTGCCTCAATGAAGAAAGGCACCTCAAGAAGTTACTCACTCAAGTACCCGAATTTGCAGAGTGGATTCTACTGGATACTGGAAGTACCGATGCCAGCGCCGAGATTGGAAGAGGTGCTGGGGCGACCGTTCGCTCAATTGCCTGGTCAGGATTTTCCGAGACGCGGCGGCAGCACTTTGCCATGGCATCTCAACCATGGATTCTTTGGATCGATGCTGACGAAGAGGTGACTCAAGACTTGGTGGATGAACTTAGGCGGCTTTTTGCCAGAGGGCCGACCCACACCGCTTATCGAATCAATCGGATTATGTATTTCGAGGGAAAATGGATCCGCCATGGCGAGTGGTACCCAGACCGAGTCTTGCGGCTCTTCCGCACAGACCGGTGGACCATGCCGACTCGCGAGGTCCATGAGTCGTTACTTGTAAATGGTACCCTTGGCTCACTTCGAGCGGAGCTTCCTCACTACTCCTACCAAGATTGGCACGATCGCAATCAACGAATCGAGAAATATGCCAAACTCTGGGCGGTCCAGGAGACCGCAAAGGGTAGAAAATCATGTTTTCTCGAACCGTGGATGCGTGCATCATGGAGATTCTTTAGAGCATGCTTTATCAAGCATGGCGTAGCTGACGGTTGGCTCGGCATTCAGGTCGCTTGGTCGTGTGCTAGGGAAGTCTATCTGAAGTACCGTGCGCTGGAGATGCTACGCACAATGCCATAAATCTGTTCGATATCCAGGATCTAACTGAATAGAAAGCTACTTAATCGATCGTATCGCTTCAACAACGAGCGCTTGAATTTACCAATTCTCCGCCCCTTCCTCTTTTTGATTAACTGAGGTAAGCTTTTTGATGAAACGGCCTGTGCCGCACGGCAGATAGTGAGCTCATACCATGGAGTGAGACGTGAATACTTCCAATAGGTCTCAGCGAACGTCGCATTCGGATTATTCCAGGGCTTTTTATCACTACCAGCAAAATGAATGACTCCTACCCTCTTCATGGATTCAGCCAATTCGGCCCTGTTTTCAATGGGCAATCGGTCTAAAAGCTCACTTGCAAAACTGACAACATTCCACTTTGGATCTAAGAGGTATACATCCCCTGAAAAGCACATGTTAAGAACGTCTTGGTCTAAAAACCAGTACGTTTTCTCACGTAGCATATTGAGGGCCGACGATAATTTTTTGGAAATCCTTATATTTCTGAGGTTGATCAGCATTAAGCCGGCATTAAAGTATTTCACCCACTGATTTTTTAACCCAACATAATCGCAAAGGTAGTTCCTTGCCTTCATAATGCCTGCGCCTTCGATATCATGTAAGAATGAACTTTCGCAAAAAGATCTCATGGTATAGTCATAAACAGCTCCCATTGAGAAGTTTCCAATATCTACACAAAATAATTCGTAGATATCTGTCAATATTACCATATCTGCATCAAGGGAGAGCACTTTATCATGATTAGGTAGTGCCTGATCCAAAACAAGGCGTGAGAAAAGGTCTTTGGAAAAATGCATATGCACTTTAAGATCCGTGAAACTGGATACGGTGTCATAGTATTGGATATTTACATTTGGGTATGATCCCAAAAATTCTTCAAGTTGAGCCTTGCTCCTATCTACAATGCCGCCATCTAAAATAATGATTTCTAAAAAGTATTCGGCTTTTCGGTTTTCGAGAATCGAGCACAACAATACTCCCAAGTGCGGGACGAATGCCTCATTTGAAGCCACTGCAATGGTACAAATATCTAGCGATGTTTTTGTTTTATAAATCATCTTACACTTGTGGGGGGTTATTTCTGGGTAATGAAATCTAGCAGTATTTAATGTGATAAAACGCACTTCTCATAAGGTATGCGATACGCTTTGGTCGCAATCGCCATGCCTTGTAGTAAAGTGGAGCGATATGCTGACGCTTGACTGATCGGTCAAGTGTAGAATCTCCCAACTGATGTCGCACTGCAGCACGCGCATATGCGCGGGACGAGTAGTTGCGGCATGTCTTAGTTCGAATGCCAGAGATTACTAAAAATCGCTCGGTGACATGGGCAAAGCTCTCAAGCATGCCTGCCATCTCTTGTGAAAATGAGCCGGCATGGTTCTTGCGGTAAAGACAGTGGCAACCGCCGATGTGAACAAAACTTTTTCCTGCGGCAACGCATCGAAGCCATAGGCTGGCATCCTCGCAGTACTTAACGTCATGCTCCCATCCGCCAACCACTTCAAATACATTCCTGCGAAGTATTGTTGCAGACGGTGTAATGGTGTTACGGTCCCAAAGTCCGTGTGGAAAAATCCGCAACTCATTGGCGCTTGGCCCCCAAATTCCTAAGAGCAATTCTGTCTCATCTTCGACCATCAAAACGCTTGAATACGCGATATCGCAATTTGAGCTCACCAGTGCTTCAATGCTTTTTTCTAGATGACTGGGGAGCCAACGATCATCTGAATCAAGCAGGGCAATAAATTCTCCATTCGACAGGCCAATTCCATGATTTCGCGAGGGCGAAGGACCCATATTTTTTGGGTTACATTGATAGACCACACGGTGGTCTGGATTTTCTTCGGCAAACTCCATAACGATCTCCCTGCTGTTCGCATTCGGGTCATCTTCAATGACAATTAGCTCCCAGTTGGTGTAGCGCTGCTGTGCGACAGAATTGAGAGTCTCTCCGATGAATCGCTCTGAGCGGTATGCGGGGATCACAATAGATACGAGCCCGGGAACAGCTGGTGAATTGAGATCAAGCATTCTGATCGATTGCTCCATGATACTTCTGTGGTATTTAATGTTACGAGTTGGCGATGCGGAGCATAATTAGAGAGCCCAAACCGAACCAGCGAGGTCGCGAGGGCCACCAAATTCATCTACCACCTGCATGACGCCCTTGAAGGCATCGCAATAGTCATGACCAGCGATAATCTTTGCGCCGATACGTTTTGCCCATTCAATATCCTTCTTCGTTTCTGGATAATCGTGGATTGCATCAAGAAATACGAGAGATGGCGCTGGGCCGTGATATGAATCGAAAAACTGATTCTTATCCATCCGGATACGCTCAACATGACCAGTATCTACTAAATATCTGAGCATCTCAGCAGTGAGGTCTTCATGGACCACTGGATCAAGGCCCCAAGGATTCCAGCAATAGAGATCAACCGTAATGACTTTTTGCGTAGGTTGTTTTGCCAACGCTATGGTCGTGGTTGTGATGCCTAGCAAGGTGCCGATCTCAATGATCGGACCTGGAAAGTTTGCGGATTCATGGACTAACTTCCTAATCAATGGAATTCCCTCGGCTTCGACGGTGGCTTGTTGTGGATGAAATCCAGCAATCGATGCTCCGGAACCTGTGAGGTAAGGAGACTCGGGACGTGGTTTGACGGTGAGCCGCCGGGACATTTGGTGAATCGGGCGAGCGAGCTCACGCCAGATCTTGGCGGAAACGGTCGAGTTGCCTTCATTGCGCCTAGTTTTAATCTCACGATGGGTGGTATGAATTTTCACAATATCGCTCATACTCTATGCTAACAGATGAGTTCAAGAATAATTTACATCTTCTCATCATTTTTTTCAGCACTACGAACAATTTAGGGGTTAGGCGCAGGCATGAAGCGTCTTTGGCGCTTTGAAATACGTAAGAAATCGCGCACGAACTATCTCGCTCAACCCTATCAATACCGTTGTAATTGGCCCAATCTCGCAAAAGCTACAAAACCACGTGTACATAATTTTTTCTACCAAATGATCCGTCATGCCGCAGGAAACGGATCATGGACGTCGAGGTTTTTTAGAGATTGGTCGTCTCTGGCCCCATGTCCTTGCTTATGCCAACTGGCGACCGTCAGTGACCCAACCGTATTTTAATTCCGGCGAGCGAGTGAGCTAACCCGATGACGCGCGAAATCTTGTTCGCTTATTGACTTGCTTAGGTGAGGTTTTTATATTACGCCAAATTTTTGGATTTCCATTGGTGTAATGTGTCCTCAAGAGCCATTTTAATGGGCCTAAGCTCGACGCCAGAATTGATCACCTTATCTGAGTTCATGATGCAGTTTGAGCGTGGGGCAACGGCACCCGATTCATAGAATTCTTCGTCATTTTGCCAGAAGTCGAATTCGCGGTCGGTCTTTAAAATGCCCTTGATCATCTCTAACAC
>Ga0007795_10000761_pt1 | contig 11004 bp, 14 predicted proteins | sample CryBogmetaGMA1M_FD_60369 | JGI IMG/M metagenome (GOLD analysis project Ga0007795, IMG submission 60369) | Freshwater microbial communities from Crystal Bog, Wisconsin, USA - MA1M | ecosystem: Environmental > Aquatic > Freshwater > Lake | place: Crystal Bog, Wisconsin, USA | collected 2009-07-06
ATATAGTAGAGCATCCAAATAAAGATAAGTATCCAAATCAGCAAATTTATATCGTCAATATAAGCAATTATTGTTACTTAGTGCCGTTCACAAAAAATGGGGATGAAATATTCTTAAAAACAATTATTCCAAGTAGAAAAGCAACGAAGAAATATCTAATTGAAACAAAAAAGGATAAAAATAATGCGTAAGTATAAATTATCAGAGGAAGAACAAGAAATTTTAGATGCGTTCGAGAACGATGAATTAGTAAGCATTCCTAATATTGAAGAAGAAAAAGAAATAGCTACAATTGCAGCTTCTAATTATTTAAAGAAAACTGCGAGAATTAATATAAGGATGAAACCTCAAGATCTTACTCAAATTAAGATGATAGCCGCACAAGAAGGTATGCCTTATCAAACTTTGATTTCAAGCGTTTTACATAAATATGCCGCCGGTTATAACAAACTAGATAAAGTGGGTTGATAACCAGCAACGTTATACTTATAAATAAAAAAACCTCAACTAGTACAAATCATCAGAATGGTGGCTGATTTCTCCAGTACTGTGTAGATCATCCTTATGATCATTATCAAAATGTAGCTGGAATTCTTTTAATTGATCTAGAGTTAAAAGCTTTTCCTTAGAGTTATCATGTGTAGTATCAGATTTTTTTCCGCTATGATTTTTTATATCATCCATACTATGTGATTTTCTCATAGGTGGGGTGTCAATTAAATCTACATCATGATTTAACCAGTGATTATCAGAAAAATCACTGCCCAAATCATGATTACCAAGTTGGTGAAAGTCAAAAAGCTTTTCGATTTCTTCTTGGCTATATGTTGAGCTATTATCGTAATTCTGGTATACACCATAGTCATCAAGGGTTTTCTGCATTTCTTCTGAAACAACAGCATCTTGTAAGATTTCAAAAAGTTTGTACTTAGCTTGCTTCTGCTCAGTGTTATAAGTTTCTGGTTTTTGTCTTAAACCATGTTGATCATAATAATAATCTAATAAAACTTTTAAAAGATCTGTTGTGTCTGAAGCTAAGGCAAGTTGAAAAAACAGGCCTTTATCGTAGGCAACATCTATATCGCTAGGATTTTCTATAAGCCGTTCTTTTACCTCTGAAACCATCTCCCAACGACATAAATCATACAAGGTCGAATATATTTTTTTTGTTTTCATAATTAAATCTCATCTGTATTATATGTTTTCACAAAACCACTAAGTTGAGTATAATCTTGTTCTAGCTTATCTTGGATAAAACTTTTAACATTATGATCTAGACCTAATAAATTATCTATTAAAGTACCATAATCAGTGCCTTTGGTTAATAAATCATTATACTGACCACTAATCTTTATGGATAAATCTTCATCAATTAAAAAAACAATTTTTTTAATTTTATTTATTGCCTCTGTACAAGCTTTAAATTTCTTAACCTCATCAATATTTGATGATTGTTTTATTCTAACTGCGTCATCTTTATCTATAATACTTTTATCTATATTTGGCATGTTTGAAATCATCTGCACAAATGGATATTTAGTAATACTATTAAGATCAATTTTAAAATCACCAGCCTCTTTATTTAATGCAAAAGATAACTTTACTGCAACATCTATACACTCACGCCATTGATTTGTTTTTGATCCTATATTGTCTTTATTAGGTGCTGTATATATTTTTATTTCGTCATATCTAGTTGAAATTTTATCGAGTAAATCATGTTTTACACTAACCTGAATATCAATATTAGACAAATGGCTACTAAAGAAAAAGCTACTAGGGTCTATAACTACTATTTCGTGTTTGTCTGTAGTAGTAGGGTTCTTATATAAAACTACAGTATGAATTCTTGGAATGCCTGCATCACACACAACTGCATCAAGGTTTCTTTCTAAGATATCAACTAATACAGTTTTTACACCTTTATTATCTAGTAAATGATTAACAGCTTGTTGTAGTAAATATTTTTCTAAATCAGAATGTACTAATTCTTTTAGTAAATTTTGGGTTTTATTGTCTTTATAAGTGGAAGTTTTTACCGACTCAATTTTATCTTTTAATGTATCCAGAGTTTTTATTGATTTTAAATCTTCTGCTTTTACATCTGAATAATTAATAGCAAAGCGAGTTACTTCATTGTTGGCCTTCTAGCCACAAACCCTCCAAATTTCCGACAAAGTGTTTAGGCGTATAAGTCAGTGTTCAGTTAAGCAATATATCTTCTAGCATTTTATCGATGTCTATTTTTCTTCTGTTGTCATAAAAACTAAAGTAACCGGTAAAGTGGATATGCTGCCAAGCGGCGGGGGATAATTTTCTAAGAAATTTTAGTACCTTTTTGTTATTTGGATTTTTGTTGAGCAGGTGGGAATGAATTGAAGCATTGTAATAAATAATGGCGCTTGCAATTAATAGACCACACTGGTTGCTAATTTCCATTTCAAGATCAGTGCGTCCCAGCAAAGCTTTTCTACCGCTAACCTTGGCAATAGCTCCACGTAATGTATGGTAGGATTCAAGCCTATTTTGTGATCTATGCGCATTCTCAAGGATTTGAGGATCTAAAATGCATTTCAATGTATAAATACTTCTGATTAATTTGTTGAACTCAAAAAGAGCTTTTCTTGTCTTGTTGTTCGTAGAAAGCGCGCAAAGCTTTTTAATCAGCGTACTTTGGCTCATTTCTTTTAAAGCTAGAGTAGCAATAATGCGGTCTATATTATCTTTTTCATCTATTATCAACTGACGATCAATTATACCAACTGGCTGAACTAGAAAATTTACATAGGAAGCCGGATCCTTTGTCCCATATACATTGTTTAGTTCACTTTTTAGATTTGTAAACCTTGGTCTTAATTCACCGCCAAACATATGGAAAAGCGCAAAGTTAGCTTTATTGACGCTGTGCATGTCACCAGTAATAACCGTTGGGTTAATCAGAGATGTGTTGTTATACCAAATATCAAACACAAAATTACTTTCGTGCTCGTGAGCGCCAATCACGTCTGAGTTAATTGGCACGTAATTGGATAGCATTGTATATGCAACTACCCCACGACCTTTTTTAAAATATTTCCGCGAGTACCGTGCTTTAGTTGTGGGTGTTAGGGCTTCAAACTTTTGTCCGTCGACAGCGCCATAAAGTACATTAAGATCAAAGGTATAATGAGGAAAAATACTTAAATTGGTGATATGATTGGCAATAATTGCATTGGCTTTTTTAAGAGTGACAAGCCTCATATACTGTTTATAGGTAGATTCAAGGATATGATAAACACAATCACTGGTTTGTGCCATTTTATGATTACCAATATTGGTGGCTTGGGAAATCATGACCGCAATTAAGTTATTAAAATCTACCTTCTGTTTGATGTAAAGGGGCTGTAAAGGAGTGAGTGCTGATAGAAAGTGGCACTTATCATTAACAAATTGCAAGACATCGCTCAAGTCACAAACTGGTAGTTTACCATAAAAAGTCTGTTTTTCTAAGGTTTCTTCTTCATTGACAGTCCTTGGCTTAACCCACAGCACTTCCTTTTTTGTGTGGTTATATTTTAGATGTTTCAATGCGCCTTGTTTTAAGCTATGATTAACCTCGATCCACAGGGTATCAAGTTCTTTAAATAGTAAATCAAGTTGCGAGTCACATGGTGTTTTGATCCACGGAATTGCAAGCGCGTCTAAGATATGCTTCTTCTCCTCAAGGGATACAAGATCGTGCGCAAAAGGACGATGACGCACGCTGTCGTCAATATAGAGTGCACCTGTTTCTATTTGTTTGGTAATTTGGCAATACACGGCTATTTCATAGCGATTTGCTCGAATAGTCGACTCACCATTTTTATCATCTATTAACAAATAAGGCTCCAATCGTTTTGATATGAAGTCCCGCGGGAAATGTTTGCTGTGTTGTTGAGTAAGTGATTGCTGTTTAGCAAAAACTCCCTTCATCCACTGAATAGCTTTTAATAAAGGGTTATCGGCATGCTGGCTTTTAAAATCTGTGGCGAGCAAAAGGGGACGCAAGTGATGCTTATAGCGTGCTACAGCCATGTCTCTTTCTTGCCACATAATAAGCTGTTTGCGTTTTGGTTTGTGTTTTTTGATCATTTTTTCGCCAATAGTGCGAATGGATTCTTTCGGTAAAATCTCGAACGCTTTTTTACGCGCGTCTCCTAACTCCATAGAATCGCTTAATTTATCATCTACATATAACAAGATGAGTTGCCCCACCTGTTTCTCCTTGTCATCTGGCTCCTCATCGCTATGGGCATCTGCTTTTGCTTTGGTTTCTTTTTCTAGTTTATTAACTTGAAAGCTAAAGGCATCAATCAAATTATCGCTGATTTGTTGATAACGTTTAAACGCGTAGCACAACAGATAGAGATAGGTTCGTTCATCGTCAAATCGTTCTAAATCATAGATTGTGTAATAATTGGCAAGGCTTGCGTAAGTGGCAATATTTTGCGCAGAAATTTCTAGGACTGGTAAAATAGTTTTGGCAAAATTATGCAGTGGTTTCAATAGGGTATGCTTTCTGCATTCAATGTTTATCATTGTCGAACCAAAACTTTTAGGATCTTGTTTGAGAGCCGCTAGCTCTGAAAGAGTGTTTTCATTTTTAATAAGTTGTTTGAGACTTTGTTTGTATTCATCTGTGAGTACTGAATATAAACAATATTTTAGGCGCTTGCGTTCTTCGACAAGAATGTGGCTGATAATTTTTTGTAAAGTTGAGTAGCCTGGGCGAACAATCTTTGCAGATTGTAAAAATGCTAATAATTCATGCGCAATAAAGTTTGGCGAAATATCCCGTTTAACGCTAAGCCTTGCTCGATCATAGAGCTTTGGCAAAAACTCTTTTGACCAAGGCTTGTAGCTAAATAATTTGATAATTGAGTCACAGACGCGGTAGTGCTCATATTTGGTGATGTTGAAAGCCTGAAGTGTTTGATTAGTAAAACAGTGAGTTAAAATGAAGCGTAGATCATCTTGTGGGACCTTATGAAACGAAAAACGAAAAAAGATATGTTTTGCTTTGAAGTATCCCATTTGTATAGCAGCGTAAACTTGAGCCTCAATTGAAGAGCCCTGTAATATGACTTCCCATTCTTCAGGAGTAAACACAAAGTAATTCAAACGCTGTTGGTCGTCAAAATCAGGAAATCCATAAAATGCAAATTCTTCCAGATCCGACATAATGGAAAGTCTTTTATCTGGTGATGACATAAGAGTGTTGTTTTTTGTATTGTTCATAATGGGCGTTGTCACACGTGCGAAATGAATATATAATACACATTAAAAATTATATACAAGATGTATTATTTTTTACTATAATTTGGTTATAACTTAACAAGGCGTTTTAATGGGTAAAATTGTTGCTTATTTGCGAGCATCTACAGACAAGCAAGATTTAAATCATCAAAAACTAGAATTGCTTGAATTTGCCAGAAAGAAATCTCTGTCTATCGACGAATTTGTCGAAATCACCATTTCATCAAGAAAGAGTAGTAAACAAAGGCGTATTGATGAACTGCTGAGTATGTTAAATGACGGTGATATATTGCTTGTTACCGAACTCAGCCGACTCGGAAGAAGCACTACAGAGGTTATTACCATAGTAAACTCTTTAGCGAAGCGTAATATTCGCGTTATCGTTTTGAAACAAAACTTAGATATCAGCCAACAAGACATAAATTCAAAGGTTACATTGACGCTTTTCTCATTGTTTTCTGAGTTAGAACGAGACTTAATTAGCTTGAGAACAAAAGAAGCATTGGCTTCCAAGAAAAGACAAGGACAAATTTTAGGAAAACCGAAAGGAACAATTCAAAAAAGTAAATTTGATAAACATGCGGAAAAAATCAAAGAATTATTGGACTATGGTCTTTCAGTCCGTAAAATTTCTAGCGTGCTTGAGTATACCAACCACATTGCACTTAATACTTATATCAACAAAAGAAACTTAAAGAAAAAATTATAAACGACTTAACAAATACTTTGTCGGAAATTTGGAGGGTTTGTGGCTAGAAGGCCATGTTGTATAATTACTTCATTATATGTAAGGCTGCAGGCTAATGTATTGACTTAATACGAGTAGCCAAATCATCTAAAGCCATGTGGACATGTTCACAGAAGCTATCCAAAATATTATGTGGATTATTAAATTTTTCATGTAGTAAATTACTAAGAAGAGCTTCTACGGCTCTCAGCAACATTTCTTGATTACGTAAGGGCAATGGCAGCTCATGAATGCCTTTAAAAAGTGTCGTTGACATTTGTTGTCCCAAGTAATTCATAGCCGTAGCCTGATCATTTGCATCAATATCTGAAACCGAGTAAGAAATAGAACCGTTTTCAGATTGCATTCTTACAATAGCTCTCAAACCACCTAATTTAGAGCTGGATTCAATATCTGCATAAATCATAGGAGATACACCTGGAGAATGTAGCTCGGCAAGGTCTATAGCCGTTGATATTACGCCTTGTAAAAAAACGGTAACAACCTGAGAATAATCCATCTCAAATTTTGTGTCATTATCTACAAGGTCTCTAAGTGCAAAAAGTGCTTGAGTCATTAACGCACTTATTTTGTCACTCGTCTGTGAATCTTTTAACACTTCTTTTTTCCTTTTTTAATAGCAATCCTTATCCTCAAACAGCACATTAACCGAATATTAACTCCAAATAATTTTCATAGCCAAAATTATAGAACTCAAGAGCAAAATCATTAAATTAGCCATTATAATTGCTGGTGCTTTAAGTAATATCCCATAAAATACCCATAAAACTTCGCCAATACAAAATATAACATACATAGGTAGAGAGATGGCTTCTGCTGAACGTAAACGATATATTTTAATTACTTGCGGTAAAAAGGATAATACCGTACAAACTCCTGCTAATATTCCAATAATCTCTAAATAATTTTCTAAAAATAACATAATTTACTGATCTCCTGTGAAAATAGCATACCCTTGAGTGGGGCTGATTAATTTACATTCATGACGATTAAGATATAATTGTTCTATAAATTTAGAAGTTGAAGTATAAATATAAATACATGATTCTTTATTTTGTACCTTGGGTGAATTTAAGAGTAATGGTAATTCTTTTAAGAAATATTCTACTGCTGTTAATAATGCGGTTTCACTAAGTTCACCTTTTTTATAATTATTCTCTTTCAGTGCTGACATAGAAGTTTCAAGACATCCTTGTCTGAATTCATTATTAAAGTTAAATTCCTGCTTACACAATTCATATACTTCAAGATAATTATCATTTTTAAGCAATTCTGAAGCTAAAATAATACTAACAGTACTAACATTAATATCTTTAGCAAATAACTCTAACGCTTGCTCTATTTTATTCTTTAAAGCATTATCTTGTTTACGTGTTTTTCGGTTAGCCTCTATTTCAGAATAACCTAACGCCTGCAAAGTATAAGTAGATATCGTATCTGGTACAAAAATACCAAATTCTTTAAAATTTGTAGCAGTAAACTTTATCAATTTTGCTATATTTTCAACCGAGAAATAGCTATTAAATGGACTTACTCCAATTATAGCAAACTGCTTCTCTGATAATACGCTTTCACAAACTGAGCTTAGAACAGTTAATTTTTTCATTATGATTCTTATTTAGAGCTGGAGCGGGTGAAAGGAATCGAACCTCTGTATCCAACTTGGAAAATTGGAACTCTACCATTGAGTTACACCCGCATGTCACAATAGTTAAAGTATGGGTAAATTCATTGGTATGGTAAAATTAAAAGTACAACCTTTATTCAGATTGTTTTCTGCCCAAATTTCACCAGCATGTGCTTTAATTATCTCATTACATAACGCTAGTCCTGCTCCAACTCCGCCAGTACTATTCTTAACCTTACTACCTTGGATAAAAGGTAGAAATACTGACTCTAATTCGTCTTCTTCTATTCCTGTGCCGGCATCTTTTATACAACATTGTACAGCCGGTACATAATTACTAATTAAAGTTTCCATTAGATTAACTGAGATTGTTCTTTCCATAGGTGACCATTTTTTGGCATTTAATAATAAATTCATCAATACCGATGATATTCTTTCTTTATCAAAACTCACTAAAAAATCATTATCGGTTGGAATAAATTCAACTTTACAATTAAATTGTTTACTAAAGATTGTTACGTATTCTTTTACAACTTTAGTTAAAGAATATTTACCTAATTTTAGCACCGCTTCTTTAGTAACAAATTCTGATAAATCAAAAATATTATTAATCATTGTACAAAATCTAGTAGTACTATGATCAATTTCTTTAACTAATTCAAATCTCTCATTATTACCAAGAGAGCTCCAGTTAGTCATTAATAGATTTGATGCAACGTGTGCAAGCTGAATTGAATTTCTGCTTTCATGATCCAGATTTCTCAAGAATTTTTCTTTTGCTTGTAAAGAATCTCTTAACGATTTATTAGAGTCTACCAGTAATTCCTCTGTTTTCTTCTGCTCAGTAATATCTATTGAAACCCCAATAATACCTACTACTTTTTTATTTTCATCAAACATAGGTCTTTTTGAGCTTAAAAATATATGCAGTATGCCATCAATAGTGATAAATTCTTCAATTATAGTACTAGACCTAGCAGTGAGCATCACTCGTTGATCAATTTCACGAAGTTTATTAGCTTGTTCCTTCCATACCATCAGATAATCAGTCTTGCCTATTACTTCCTTTAAGGTATAACCAGTCATCTTACACATATAATCATTACAACCGAGATATTTTCCATCTCTATCCTTCCAATACACACTAGCAGGCATAGCATCTATTAATTGAAAATAGTCCATATTCATTTCTCTTTTTCTCAAGAATACCAATAAAGTGTTATTTTTTCGTTAATGCAAATAATATTATATGTTTAGATTAAAAAAGTGTGCATCAGACAAATCTGAGGTTTACGCTTAGAACCACAAAAATACGTTATAGCCACAATTACATTAATTTTTTATAATCGCAGTTATTTTTCAAGGCAATATTTATTATTGATTTTTACCTTACATTTGCTAGAATATTTTTGCTGGTGTTCAATACACCATATTACACAGCTATATTTATAAAGGCTGTTGCGAATTCTTGATTATGCCGAGAGTCTATTGCTATATAACAGCTCGAAAGAGTGAAAGCAGTAGAGTAGTGTAATACTACTATTGAACTCTTGGCACCAATTGAGGACTCATGTTGTTTTGGAAGATTATAATCTGCTACTTGTTGCTTTTTGTCGCCTATTTCGCTTATGTAGTCTCGCAATCTACACCTGATCATTTGCACGCAGCTAGCTTGCTGATAGGAAGTCTTGGAGCTTTTTTGGCAGCAACTGTCGGAGCATTCAAAGAGCTTACGTTGTCAAAAGAAAAAGAATTACCAGCGTTAGAGACTGATAACGATTAACTTATTTATTTAAGCTCTTCTCTGTATATGTTATACTCCGTTTTAAAGTCATGTAATTTAACTATCCATTCATACAGATTATAACACTTATCTTTATCGCAAACTGCTTTCAATTCCTCCCCCACTTTTTTACCTGCTAGTGGAAGCTCTGGCAATTTTATCATCGGCAGACTAGAATTTGTCTTGCTGCATGAGATTAATAACATCGTCAGCAGTAGTATTTTTATTTTCTTTTTTAGCATCAATTATCTTCTCTTGAATTGTAATAATCTTCTGTTGATCTTTAGTTTCCTGCTTTAACTCTTGGTTTTTTCTAACTAAAAGAAAACCGACTAAACCCACAAAAAACGCTCCCAATGGCTTGGTTAATTCAACTATATATGGTATAATGCCCATAACTAACCTACTATATTTTGATAATGAATATATCACAACTACAACAATCCGTGAAGAGGTATTGACATGAATGTTCAGGATATCTTATTGGTACTTTTGTGTTTTTCTCAAGCGACTATTTTTTATTCTTTAGTAAAATTAGATAACAAAATAACTATGTTAATTGAAACAATGGGTAAAAACCAAGAAAAGTCTAATGAATATTTAAAGGTAATAGCGGAGCAACATGGGTATCGTTAAACAAACTATAGAATTATTAAAGCAACTATTCCTTAATCGGATGTTCTGGATAGGCTTCATTATATGCTTCGGGATGTTTTCTAAGTATATACTTGGACCGGATAATCTAGCAGAGCAATTAGGAGAGAAATTTACAAAAGACAGCTTCGGTATAGATGTAGATTTTAGCCCCGAAAATGATAAGCAATGAATGGTAAAAATATATGACAATTGATGAAAAATTCGAACAAATAATCAATGTAGTTTTAGAACATGAAGGCGGATATGTTAACGACCCTAATGATAAAGGCGGGGAAACAAAATTCGGTATCTCAAAAAGATCATACCCAAACGTTGATATAAAAAATCTTACTTTGAATGATGCTAAAGCTATTTACAAGCGAGATTTTTGGGATAACCAACCTTACAAAAATATCGTTGACATTAAGTTAGCGACTAAGGTATTTGACTTATCCGTTAACATGGGTTCTTCTCAGGCAAATAAGCTACTTCAAAGAGCCTTAAGAGCGACGGGTCAACAAGTAGTAGAAGACGGCGTATTAGGTATAAAGACCTTGGCTGCCGTTAATCAAGCAGATTCAAGCGATTTACTTGCGTCTTTAAAATCTGAGGCGGCTGGATACTATAGAGTTTTAACCGCATCAAAACCTAAGCAATCGAAGTTTTTACAAGGTTGGTTAACCAGAGCTTATGCAGCTTCCGACTCCAATAATCAAACGTGCTAAATTAAAAGATGAAATTCAAACATAAGTTCAAAGCCGTTAGAACTGAAATAGCGGGCTTTAAGTTCGCTTCAAAAAAAGAAGCTAAAAGATACACGGAGCTTAAAGCTTTAGAACAAGCAGGTGAGGTTGCATTCTTCCAGATGCAGACACCTTTTCATCTTCCCGCGGGTGTAAAGTACGTCTTAGATTTTCAAGTGTACTGGGCTAACGG
>Ga0007795_10000764_pt1 | contig 10997 bp, 6 predicted proteins | sample CryBogmetaGMA1M_FD_60369 | JGI IMG/M metagenome (GOLD analysis project Ga0007795, IMG submission 60369) | Freshwater microbial communities from Crystal Bog, Wisconsin, USA - MA1M | ecosystem: Environmental > Aquatic > Freshwater > Lake | place: Crystal Bog, Wisconsin, USA | collected 2009-07-06
GGATACGAGGGCTCCATGACAGCAGTACCTTTCAAGCATGGCTCTATAGGATCTGCAGCAACACGGCGCGTGATGCCCTCCGGCAAAAACGCGCCCACGATGCTAAACTCGAACTTGCGGCTCAGTATCAAGAAATTGCCAGCGATGGCAGGAATGGAGATGCTGCGGGAGAACGGGCTCTTTACATCATGCAGTCACTGCCTTCCGAGCAGAGGGAGGCAGTTGCGCTGGTCTTTCTTGAGGAGTGCACCCACGCAGAAGCGGCCCAAAGGCTGGGATGCGCAGAATCGACTGTCTCCTGGCGCATCCATCTTGCCAAACGCAGGCTGCGCAAACTCGTGAAAGAATGAAGTCCAACGAAGAACAGAATCCAGAGCAGATCCTGCGTGCCCTTAGGATCGATCCAGTCTCCGAAAGCGTTCGGGAAAAGGCTCGCTATCGCACTCTGACGGCGTATCGGAATCATCCCACTCATGAAAAGAAGCGTTCGCGACTCTCTTGGTGGATTTGTTCTTTTGCAAGTGCAGCGGCGCTATTTGTGGCGGCGCTCGTCATGCACCCGAAGAGCGGATCTCGAACACAAAATCTGCACGTGTTTTCAGAGGTCGAATCGATGTTCTCTGGCCGACTCCTTGCAGTCATCAAGGATGGCGAGCGCCTTGATCTCAAACTTTCGGGTTCCGTTGAGTCGCTCCCGAATGATCAGCGCATCCTCATTACTCTTCGGAAAAATACGCGTCTGATCCAGGTTCTCACCTACAGCGGGCAGCCTGTGAACCTGCAACTTGAAGGACACACTGCGGCGTTAACGCCCCTGCTCAGCAGTGATGGATCCGTAATGATCATCACGGATCGCCGGCTTCTCCATGGCTCAAAAAACTCCGGATTTGAAGGATTCTCCGTCATTGCCAAAGCAGTCGAAGGAGGACGCTCATGAGCTGGAGCGCGCTCGCGAGGCTGTCCTCGCTCATCCTCACGATGGTTCCGGCGATCGTACTGGGATCGACCAATGATGTCCTTCTGATCAGCGTCGGAAAGAAGCCGAGTTCACCTGCCGATGATGTCCGCTGGGTTTTCGGAGGTGGAACGAGGGAACTGCCTGTTTCATTTCTTCTGAAGAATCAACAGCTCCGCGTAGCGGCCGACCTTTACCTCTCCGGCGGGAAACTTGGGGAACCAATCGCAAAGGCCATCTCTTTTCAGACTCAGCCTGATGGAAAATTCCAAGAACTTAGCTCCGGGATCTTCTCTCTCAATCTTCCCGATGTCGAAAAGCCCGTCCTAATGCTTCTGAACATCCGAAACGGTGAGAGAGGATCCAATGATGGACGCGAAATAGCCTCCATTCCTTTGATGGTTTATCCTGACACGTTCATCAGGCAGATTGGCAAGCGCTTCGCCGACGAGACGGCAGCCGGGCACTCACTCACTCTTTCACTTTTCGGTGACATGAAGGGGCTTAGGGAACTCCTTCGTCTCAAGCAGGTGCCCTTCGATGATCTGGGCAGGGATTTACCATCAAAACTTTCAGCCGGCACCGTGGCTGTAGGAGACCTTCCCAAAGATCATCCGCTACCGCCCTTATCCATGGATTCCGGTTCTTCGCTCATGGTTTTTCACGAGGATCCTACCGCACCGGAGAACATCACCCTCACCTCGCAAGATCGCCGCATCCAGATGGTGATCCACCATACAGCACCCGCCAACTGGGCCGAGGATCCAAAGGCCCAAAAGCTTCTCTTCGACATCATCCAGAAAACCCCCGTAATCCCATGAAAAATAATACACCCCTGCTCCTCATCGGGCTTCTAGCCCTTATTCTGCCCGCCTTGAGGGCTGAAAACACGAATTCACCGGCGCCGCTTACCGTCGCCGTGCTCAACTTTGAAAGCTCTGATGAAAAACTTCAGGGTAAGGCCGTGGAAGCCGCCGCTTTGCTCGGAGCCCAACTCTCCACCTCCGGTAATGTCTGGACGATCGAGAGGGCGGACATCGACAAGGTCCTGGGGGAGCAGACCATGGGTTTGTCGGGACTGAACGACCCAGCGACTGCGGCAAAGACCGGAAAGTTGCTTGGGGCCAAAGCCTTGATTACGGGACGACTCATCCCTAGCGGCGACTCCGTGATCGTGGTGGCCAAGATCATCAGCACGGAAACATCACGGGTGTTTGGCGAAACTGCCACTGCTCCCAAAGAGGGATCGTGGGAAAAACCGACCGGTGAGCTTTCGGCCAAGGTGGGTAAACTCTTGGATTCCCAGAGGTCGTCCTTCATGCCTGTTTTTGTCACGACCGAACAGCGTCTGGAGGTCCTCAGACAAATCGTTAAGGGAAAGAACCTTCCCTCCGTTCAGGTTGGCATCTCCGAGGTAGATCTGCGCCGCGTAGCCATTGATCCCGCGGCTCAGACCGAATTCAGGAAAGTTCTCCAGGAGCTCGGCTTCGAGGTGATTGACCCGGCATACTCGCAGAAAATCCCAGAGGTCATTATCTCGGGCGAGGCATTCAGTGAGACAGGCGCACGTCGCGGACAACTGGTCTCTGCTCGTGCCCGTGTTGAGATCAAGGCTATAAGAAAATCTGACGGAAAGCTCCTTGATTCCGACAGCGAGAACGCCGTTGCCGTGGACATTGCCGAGGCCACGGCCGGAAAGATCGCTCTTCAGGATGCCTCCTGGATCCTGTTGGAGCGTCTGATTCCCAAAATCGTCAATCCGTAATCCCCTCGGATTCGACGATGAAGATCACGTCATGGGCTCTGGCCCTCCTGCTGCTATCGCCAAGTCTTGCTACGGCACAGGCCGCTGGTACCAAGGTCGCGGTGTTCACCGCTGGAAAAGACCGCGACCTTGAGGATCTTTGCGTGGCTGCGCTCTCCGACAAAGGGATAGAGTTACTCGACCGGCGCAACCTAAGGCAGCTTCTTCGAGAAAAGGCGATCAACGCCGGATTTGCTCAATCCCACCCCGATGCCCGGATCGCCAGACTGGCGGGAGCGGACTTTATGATAGCCGTACGCCGCGAGGGGAATGGGGTGGCCGTTGAGATCATCGACTGCTCATGCGGTCAAATCCTATCTCAGAGCACAACGTCTAAGGAAAATCTAAGCGATCATATTGCAAATCTCCTGAAGAAAGCGGAGGAGAGAACTATCCATTCCAGCAAGCCGGTCAAGGTCGCGGTCGAGGACTTTCCCGAACAAGACGGGATTAACTACAGACTGCCGGCGGAGATCCGTGACGGGCTTGCAGCAGCGGGAGTCGAGGTGCTCGATAGATCCATCATCGAACACGCGGCTGCGGAACACGAACTGTCAAAATCAGGAATTTCATCCAAGAGCAGTGGTTCTTTGGCAGGAGCTGACTATCTCGTTCGAGGGCGGATTAACGAAGGCCAACTCCACCTTCAGTTGCTTGATGCACGGAAGGGAAGGATTGAGACTGCGGCCAACTTTCCACTAACTAAGGCATCGACCGAGACAGTTCGACTGCTGACAGAACGCACCAAAAACCTGAAACCATCGGCTGCGAGCATCCTAGAACCAAGGGTGCAGATCGAGACGTTGGTTCCTCTTTACCAAGGAATCAGGCATTTCAGGGACGGGGATCTGCCCGCTGCGCTTGCGTCTTTTTGGAAAGCGGAACGATTGGACGACAAGTTCGTCGAGGCGATCGAGTGGGAGGCACGCTGCTTCGAGGCCATGAATCTCCCGATTTTTGCGGATGCCGTCAGGCGTTATGCCCGGGAGTGTCTCGTTGGACGGGGTGTTTCCGTTCCTAGCAGCAATATCCCCACAGACGGGATCACCTTTCTGGGCATCCAGGGTTGTGAGGACCAACCCTTGAAGGAAATGAAGGCCGTCAATGACCTCGTCCGCATTGCCCCTGGGAAAATCGTGCTTCCGGAAGAGTTGGCCGCGTATCGTCAAGAATACGATTCGATCGTCGGAGGATCAGATAATGCGTGGCTAACAGCACCGGGATTTCTCACACGCTGGTCCATGAGGGCAACGCCCAAGTTGGACGACGGAGGAAAATTGGAATGGACCCTTTTTGACACGCTACGCGGAACCATCAGAAGCAGCGCAACGACAATGAGCGATCCAAAAGATTGGAACCGCACTTTGGCAAAGCTAATCAGTGGGACGGAACCGTCAGGAAAAGAGAAAAACGCGCCTGTTCTCTCACGTGCATTATCAGCGCAATCATGGTCGTTGGATTCAATCGCGGATGAGGAAGAGAAAAGCAATCTAGAGATTCTTCGGGTGCTGTCGATTAACCCTGCCGACCCATCGTTAATCGGCAAAAAACTTGAAGGAGTGGATCGCAAGACCCAGTCCAAAAAGAAAAAATTCGCCCGCAAATACAGCTTAGAGGAAGAAAGTAATTTTCTGCATTACGCTCTGAAGGAAACCATCAGGAAAGCCCTTCCCGAAAATGATCCCTATCGGTCTTGGCTGGATCTCGACAAGATCGCCTCCTTCCTGAAATACGATCCTTCGGGTCTACTCTATTCGGGTGAAAACATCGACCCGATCAAGGCACTGAAGAGCTTTGTCGCGTCACATCCCGATGATGCTCCCGGAGCCTTTGCCAGATATATGCTCCTGATCGACACCATGGATTCCATGGCTCCTGAGGAAAGGATCAAGGCCTGTCATACCACTGTTGAGGCCCTGGGAAAAACAACCGTGCAGGGATCGTTTGAGGAATCGCAGAGCCTCCTCGACTGCGCTCGTCATCTTGAGACTCTTTCGCGCATTGCCGCGGGAAATATCGATGGAATCGACAGCTTGCCTGGTGCTCCATTCCCCACGGCAGTAAGGCCAAAGCTCAATGTTGGTGATTCAACGGTGGGGGTTCAGTGGCGTCTGGATGGATGGCAATGCGATGAGTGGACAAAGATCCCTGTACCCAGAGAGCAATGGAAGCAAGAAGCCATAGCAGCCATCCACATACTAGGCAGGGGAAGTCATTCCACACGTATTCCTCCCTCGTGGTTTGAGGAATCTCCCAACTCACTGACATTACTTTTCTTTTGCGAAAAAGCCGCGCATGAGGCCGCTTTCCCCTATGGCCTCCCTAATGTGAGTCCCATTGACGCAAAGGTCGAACGTCAAAACTATCTCCAAACCCTAGATTACTTTTTGAAGAATATACCAGATTGGCTACAACGCGTAACTAAAGGTAGCGAATTGATGTTTTTAGCACAAAAAGCAGATCAATTCGTGAAGCATCTGAGTTACTACGTGTATAGCTCCACACTCAGCGATCAAGAATTCTACACGATTCAAAAAAGACTTTACCAAGACGTTGTTACGGCCGCCGAAAGGATAGGAGAAAACCCTGTTCACTATACCGACGATTACTGGCCAGAGATGCCAAGATGGGTCTCACCATTGATATGGGACGCATGGCAAAATGCGAAAGCCTACATTGGCTCGTATGATAAAATCTGTGACACAGAAGCGGCATCCGCCACCATCAGTTTTCTGGACTCTCCGACGCAAAAAACCGACTGGTGGGCATTTATGTCCGACGGGCATGGTCTGAATGCAGATACATATTCCGCATTTGCCCTCCGTCATCTTGGAAAGATGAACGAGTTGTATCATCCCGATGATCTCTCCCTGGCCCCGATGCTTGGAGAGAGAGAGGCCGCTTTTCTGTTCAACTACGGAAGCATCCTCTTTTATGCCAGGCACTATCAGGAGGCAGCGCCATGGTTTCGCCTTGTCGCCTCGATACCGGACGGGCCACTCATGAGCACCAAGCAAGCCCAAGAAGTAAGGGAAAATGCCTCTTTATACATGGCACTCTGCCTGCAGAAAGAGGGATGTTTGAACGAGTCCCTCTCCCTAGCCTTGAGAAGCGTGGCAGCAGCATCCTCACAATCACCCCCGATGCGATACATTACCCATGTGTGGCCTTCAGGGTCGGGATTGCGATTCGACTACGATGGATTCCTAAACACGGTTGGCATGAGGCTCGTGAGGGACATACGCCTTCTTTCATCCACAAAAGATCTTCCAGATCACTTAAAGGTTTTTCAAGTTCCCCTTAAAGGGGCGTCGGGAAATGGCGATATGGCGACCTTCTTTTTAAGGCTGCCTCGGGGACCATCCACATCGGCCGAGGGCAAGATGCCTCTACTCGTCCTAAATCCTTCCCTCAATCATGGCGGAGCAGAATATATTTTGGATTCCAATGCGTGGGCACGATTTGCGGATGAATATGGAATTTGTCTGCTAATCCCCGAATTTGTATTTGGGAATGAACGGCCAGGCGGAGGCTTGGAATACCAGCAGGTGGCATTCTGGTCGGGAAAAACCCTTCTGGAGGCATTAAAATGGGTAGGAGATAAGTACCCTGTCAGTACTGATCGTATCCTAATCCATGGTTACGGCGGGGGTGGTATTTTTGCTTCAGGTTTTGTGCGTTGGGCTCCAGAGCGTTGCCTCGCCGTCTCGCTAAGCAGTTTTGGAAACCAGGATACAAGTGCGGACGGATGCATCGACCTGAAGCCATTCTCCGGACTTAAGTCCGTCCCGCTCCTCATCACTTGCGGCGAACGTGATGATGACAGATTGGGGATATGGAACAGGAGGATGATCACCGAACGGTATGCAGCGGAGGCAAAGGAAGCCGAGGTTGATGTGGAGTGGAAGTCATTGTCCGATACGGGACATGTCCCGACCCGTGAAATGGAAATAGCCGTCCAAGACTTCTTTGTTCGGAAAGCCCATCTAACCAAACGCTATCCGTGATGCTCCATTGCTTCGACAAGACCACCATCCTATTTTTTCATGCTTATAGTATTCAGAGCCTCAGTGATTCATTGGAGAGGTTGCTCGAATGAGCGGACAGGCCGAACTCAATACCGGCTCCTTCTTGGATTCTTGGGTTGTGCGTCCCCAGTATATTGATATGCGTGCCGAAACCAATGGCGTCGGATATCTCATGCATTCGATTCAATGAGAAAGAGCCTGTTATTTTTGTTATTTCCAGTCTTGGCTCTATCTGCCTCCAGGGGAGCAACGGTGAAAGTTGCCGTATTTTCAACCGATGGTGACCACGCTACGGAGGATCTGTGCATAGCAGCAATTTCTCAAAATCCTGGGATTCAATTGGTTGATCGCCGGAATCTGAACCAACTTCTAGGCGAGCAAGTCGTCACGGCGGCATTAGCTTCCAGTGTTAGAACTTCGCATTTAAGTAAATTATCAGGGATTGATCTCATTCTCTCAATACGACAAGAAAAGGAGGGGAAGCATAATCTAAATCTTGAGATTTTGGACTGCGCAACCGGTCGAGTGCTGTCGCATGGAACAGCGACGGACAAGTCTCTCCCGGTTGAGATGCAGAGACTGCTCAAGCAAGCCGAGGCTAGTGCTTCTCCCCATGCTAAAACAGTCAAGGTAGCTGTGGAGGATTTTTCTGAAAATACAACTGGGATTAACTACAAGTTGCCGGAAGAGATCCGGGAGGCATTAGTTGATATAGGTTTTAATGTGCTGGACAGGGCAGTGATTGATCATGCTGCAGCCGAACATGAGCTAGAGAAATCAGGATTTGCATCAGGTAATCTGGCAACGCTTTTGGGTGCTGATTACCTGATCAGAGGTAAAATTGAAAGCCAGACGCTCAATATTCAAATCCTTGATGCTCACAAGGGAAGAATCGAAAAGAGTGCCTCTTTTCCTATTGTCTCAGCAGTCAAAGAGGTAGCGAACCTGTTTCAAGAACGATTTAAGGATATCAAACCAAGCCCGGAAAGCATTTTGGAGCCTAGGGTTCAGATTGAGGCACTCATACCTCTATACCAGGGAGTCAAATACTTTCGTGACGGAGACATACCCTCCGCTCTTGTTTCATTCTGGAGAGCTGAAAACTTAGACGACAAGTTTGTTGAGGCCATCGAGTGGGAAGCCCGCTGCTACGAGGCCATGAATCTCCCCGTTTTTGCGGCCTCCATCAGGCGTTATGAACATGAGTGCTTGGTAGGCAGTGGGGTTTCCGTACCAAGCAAAAACATTCCCTCGGATGGAATCACTTTTCTGGGTATTCAATCACTTGATCAGGATCGACTCTTGGAAGCTAAGGCCGTCGATACTCTTGCGGCTATGGCGCCCGGGCAAATTGTTTTGCCTGACGAATTGGCCTCTTATCGCAATGAATACGACGCCATAGTGGGAGGCTCCGATAAGGCGTGGCTTACAGCTCCGAGTTTCCTGACAAGGTGGTCACTAAGGGCCTCTCCCTCCCCAAATGATCCTTCAAAATGGGAATGGACTCTTTTTGATACGGTTAGCGGAGCCATCGTTGGCACATCGATTACGGAAAACAAATTGCCCGATAAGTGGGGACAGGCACTTGGCAAGCTGCTTCAGGAGACAGCACATGCAGCACCTATTTCCGTCAATGCTACAACACCCAATGTCTATCAATCAAAACAGAACACAAGTTCCAGCGCGCATAACCTTGGAAAAAATGACAGCGCTGATCTCGAACTGCTGGAAATGCTCGCCACAGAACCTCAAAACCCGGCACTGCGTGGAAAATCATTCAAAAGAGAAGGCAATCCTGAAGGGCCGTTTTTAAATTATGCACTCAAGGAGCAAATTCGCTTGTCTCTGCCTGAGACCGATCCCTACAGGGGTTGGCTGGAGTTGGACAAAATTGCTTCATTCCTCAAGTACGATCCCTCCGGCATGCTCTATTCAGGGGAAAAGCTGGATCCCATAGAGGCACTGAACAAATTTGTTGAATCCCATCCGAATGATGCCCCTGGTGCTTTTGCCAGGTACATGCTGGTGATCGATACGGTGGTAGCAATGGAGCCGCAGGAACGCATCGAGGCCTGCCACCGGAGTGTCGCTGCGCTGCGCCGAGCATTCATTGGTACCGATATCATTACTAACAAAGACTCACTTTTAGATGCCGCCAAGAATCTGGAAATCCTTTCCAGGATCGCTGCTGGCGACATGGAAGGAATCACCTATCTCCCCGGTTCTCCATATCCTGGATATGTACGTCCCGAACTACTACCGGGTGGGGCGATTAAGGCGAGTTTTGGGGGCCATTGGCAACTAAGCGGGTGGGAAATTTTCAAGCTGCCCCGCGAGTCCTGGCAACAGGAGGCTGAAGCTGCAATCCGGATTATTGGCCGAGGAAATGACAGGAACAGGATACCTCCTTCATGGCTGAAGGAAACCCCTGATTCTGTCGTTCTTTTAGGTTTTTGTATCGAGTTTCTTTACCAAGTCGAGCTTGGCACTGAACTGCCTTTATCCGGGCCGATCAATATGAAAGAGGAGAGAGAGAATTACCGGGGCATGGTGGATTTCATCATCCCTCGTCTGCTCCAGCGGACCGTGCAGGTCAGCACGCCTCAGGAACTCATGCAGATGGCCGTTTGGAGCAGCTACACGGTTCGAAGGTTGAGCTTTTACTCCTACTTTTCCTCGGTCAGCGACGAGGAATTACTGAAGATTCAGCAGAGCCTTAAGAAGTCTATAGTTGAGGCGGCCAAACGTATTGGAGAGAATCCAGAACGCTACACTGACGATGGATGGACAAACATTCCCAGAAGGTTTTCAACCGATCACTGGAATGTCTGGTGGAGGCCAATAACATGGCCTGGACTGCAAGATCAGCATCTGAACCGGCCACTTGAATCTTATGAAAACATGACACAACGGGAGATGGCTGCTGCCCAACGCAGCTTTGCTGATTCTCCCGTGCAGTCAAGAGATTGGTGGTCCTTCCTCCACTCTCTGTCCGCTGTGAACAGTGCCACACAGGCAGATTTTGCGCTTCGTCATCTTGGCAAGATGAACGAGCTTTATCATCCATCCGACTTGACTCTAGCTCCGATGCTCGGGGAGCGGGAAGCCGCCTTTCTATTCAACTACGGGAGCACTCTCTTCTACGGCAGAGACTATCAGGAAGCGGAGCCATGGTTCCGGCTCGTGGCATCAATTCCCGACGGTGTACTGATCAGGACTCGGGATGCCCAAGAAATCCGAGAGAATGCCAGATTCTACAGGGCCAAGTGCCTTGAAAGGGAAGGCCGTCTCAACGAGTCCCTCTCGCTGGCGTTGGGCGCCGTGACTTCCGCGTCTGCCGAGTCTCCCCCCATGCGATACATCACCCACGTCTGGCCCTCAGGGGCGGGATTGCGTTTCGATTACGATGGGTTTCTGAATACCGTGGGGATGAGGCTTGTAAGGGATATACGCCTTCTTGCATCCAGCAACGAGTTGCCAGATCGCATGAGAGTCTTTCAGATCCCCATCCAGGGTAAGAATGATGACAAGGCGATCTTTTTTCTCAGGATGCCACCTGCCAGTACAGTATCAGGCCGAGGCAAGATACCTCTTTTGGTACTCAATCCCTCCTTCAATCACGGCGGCGCGGAATACATCCTGAATTCCAATGCATGGGCACGCTTTGCGGACGAATACGGAGTCTGCCTGCTCGTGCCGGAATTTGAATTTGCAAATGAAAGATCGGGTAGTCTCGAATACGAAATGGCTGCATTCTGGTCGGGCAAGACCCTCCTTGAGGCTGTGGAGTGGGTGGGTGAGCATTACCCTGTTAGTACCCATCGCTTCATGATTCATGGTTACGGGGGTGGAGGAATATTTGCTTCAAATTTTGTCCGTTGGGCACCCGAGCGATGCCTCGCCGCCTCGCTCAACAGTTTTGGGGACTCTTCCTCCCGTTTTGACGGATGTCCCGATCTGAAGCCGTTTTCAGCATTGCGTTCAGTTCCTCTCATAATCACCTGTGGAGATCGCGATGATGCAAGGTTTAGTGTTATTTTTAACAGGCAGATAATTACAGAAAGCTATGCTGCAGCAGCAAAGGCAGCCGGAGTTGATGTTGAGTGGAAGACCTTGCCAGATACGGGACATGTCCCTACCCGAGAAATGGAGAAAACCGTCCAGGACTTCTTTGTTCGGAAAGCCCATCTAACAAAACGGACTCCATGAT
>Ga0007795_10000767_pt1 | contig 10980 bp, 4 predicted proteins | sample CryBogmetaGMA1M_FD_60369 | JGI IMG/M metagenome (GOLD analysis project Ga0007795, IMG submission 60369) | Freshwater microbial communities from Crystal Bog, Wisconsin, USA - MA1M | ecosystem: Environmental > Aquatic > Freshwater > Lake | place: Crystal Bog, Wisconsin, USA | collected 2009-07-06
GCTCCGATTTCCGCTTTGCCCTTTAAAAGAAGGTTGGCATCATCAATGACGAGATCATCAAGACGGATGGTTTCGTCTGGCGAAATCGAGATCGAGAAATTGGCCTTCTGCGCTTTCCCGGATGGGCGCGTCCAACCCGGTATGAGCCCCGAAACGCTTGCCTTCGTCAGATCAAGCTCGCCTTTGCCTTTGACTTGTTTGCCGCCGATGCCTTTGAGCGATAGCGATAGGCTCAAGGGGCCGCTAAGAAGGCCAGCTGTTTTCAGCCCTTTGTTTTCGCGCAACGCATCGTCGATCACGAGCGTTATGGTTGCATCGCGCGTGGTTGAACCGTTGGGTTGACGCATCTCGAATTGAGCGGGCGCGCCGGCGAGCACGCCGTCGCCTTTGATCAATATCCCCTGTTGGGTTGCGCTGACATGGACCTTGCCACGCTCCAGATTTTCCGATCCAAACGCGTCTTCAATCACAAGATCGGTGAAATCGCCCTCGGCCGAGAGCTTGATATCGCTTGGCTTTAGGTCGGGCTTTTGTGGAAAGCTGAGCTTCACAGCCATCGTCAATTTGCCATTCGATTTTGCGGGATCAAGCGGCGGAGTTGAAAGGCTTTGCATCATGTCGGCGCGGAGCGCTGTTGCAAAATCGGTGACATTTCCAGCGAACCGAAAATTGATGTCAGCGATGGTGGGCATTAAGGCCGTGTCATTGACGCGGTAAGTGCCGTCGAGAATAGCGAGCGAACGATTTTCGCCGAGATCAATCAATCCGGATCCGATATCAAGAGCCACCTTCTTGCCCGTCACATGAACTTTTCCAGTCAGTTGTGTGAGGGAAGGGAGGCCTTTATCGACTTTGATCCGTCCGTCTGAAATGGCTAAATCAAGCGCCACGGCCTCATCGGGAATAACCTCTTTTGCGATGACGGCCCGCAGGCCTTTGGGGTCAAGGTCGAGGCGATAGGAGCCCTCCACCACGGTGCCACCCTGAATCGATTCCCCGAGATAAGACCTTACCTCGGGGATCAGGAAGGACGGCCAAAAGGCGAGAAGGGCGAGACCACTCGATTGGTGTGTCGCGAGATCAAGTTTGAGACCGTCGCGCCCATCGGCCGCACCGATTAATGCGCTGCCCGAAAGCGTCAAATCCGGCCCCTTAACCTCAAACGCCGAAATGCGGACAGCCCGGAACCCGGCTTCGACCGTGCCATTGACGGTCAAACGATCAATCGCCAAAGGCGCGCGGCCTTGTGCATCCGCCATCACCGTAGCGCCTTGGCTGCGCAGTATGAAATTCCAGCCGTCCTGTGGTGATTTGGGGATCGCGACGTCGCCACTGATCCGCCAATGGGTATCGCTGCTGGCGAACTCGATGAGCGGCATGACGATCCGTGTGCCGTCGTCCGATAAAGTGAATTCGCCGTGCACTTCATCAACCTTGATCGGTGGCGCTTTGGGATCATCCAGAAGGATCGTCGCTCGACCGCCGGTAATGGCGCCGGAGAGGCCAGTTAACGCGCTATTTTTGTCAATATCGACGGTTAGATCGAGCGAAAGCGGCATATCCGTTGCGACCGGTATCGTGCCCGGTTCGGCAAAGCCTAGAAACTCGGAAACGGCGATATCCTTGCCCTGCATTGAGAGACGGCGGGCTTCGCCGGCTTTTCCGGTAAGCGAGCCACTGGCCGACCAAACGCCATGGTCGCCCTGCGCGCTGAGCGCGATGCGCTCCATCCCTCCGCCGGTTCGATCAAAGGTAAAGGCCAGATTGCGGTACCGGATTTGACGATTTCGGCGCTGATCTTCGATGCGCAAAATGCCATTTCGGATCATGGCGTGGTCGAGCAGGCCCAAGGGCCCCGCGCGGCTTGAAAGCGCGTCGATAAATGCCCCGATTGCGAGCGGGTTTGTCGATGCCGTTCCGTCGGGTGCCTTGGCAATTTGGGGCTCCACGGGCGCAGGCGGGCTTTCACCCTGATCGCTGCTTTCCTCCGATATCGATACGGTGCCATCGGGCCTAATCGTGATGGCAACGAGCAGTCCGGTCAGGTCGATATCACGAGGTACCAATTGTCCAATCAAAAGTGAAAGGCCGTCAAAGCCGATTTCAGCTTTCGGCGTTACCAATACGGGCTTGCCGGTTTCGTCCTTGATCACCAATCCGCTAACGGAAAGATGGAGCCCGCCGACGACTTCGCCAATTTCCGCCGACGATATCGCAACATTGAACCCCGGCGGCATACGGCTTTGGATGCCGTAGGCGATTTGGCGGGTGAGACTCTCATATTGAATGGGACCTTGCGACAATTGCCAAACGAGAAAACCGGCGATAACGCCCAAGACCAAAATCAAGACGGCTAGGATTTCTGCAAACAGTTTCACCCCGTGCATCGAGAGGTGAAACGTCCAATGACGCTTCCGTTTGACGCGCCCAACCAGGCCAAGACGCCGCTTTACCACCGGTGCAGGCTTGGCCTCGGGCGGTATGTCGGTTTCAGGCGTTGGAGCAGGGGCTTCAGTCATTGAAGAGATAACCGCATTCAGCGCAACGCGTTCGGCATTGGGTTACCTTCCTGACCGTATACTTACCGATGTGACAGCATTTGTGTGCTTGCAAAATGCCGATCCGATGCCAAAGCATAGCCGTAAGCTTAAGCATTACAGATGATTCGATGAAAGGAAGACAGCATGGCATCCGCATTGTCCGTTGGGGATATGGCCCCCGAATTTTCGCTGCCAGGAGATGGCGGCGCATCCGTTTCACTAGCCTCGCTTCGCGGCAAAAAAGTGGTGCTGTATTTTTATCCCAAGGACGACACCTCCGGGTGCACCAAAGAGGCGATTGAATTTAACGGATTAAAGCCCGCCTTTGAAGCGGCCAACACGATGATTATCGGATTGTCGCCGGATAGCGCGAAGAGCCATGATAAGTTTAAGGCCAAATACGGATTAACTTTCGCGCTTGCGGCTGATGAGGAAAAATCAGCGCTGGAAGCCTATGGCGTCTGGGTCGAAAAAAGCATGTATGGCAAGAAATATATGGGCGTAGAGCGGACCACCGTACTGGTGGGCACGGACGGTAAGGTTCAAGCGATTTGGCCGAAAGTGAAGGTTGATGGCCATGCGGCTGAGGTGCTGAAGGCTGCGCAGGGGATTTGATTATCTTCCGTCATTGCGAACGAAGGTGAAGCAACCCAGTTGATGGGAGTTATAAAAGCGATGTTTCGTCGTTGCAGCTTAATGGTTAAACGCTGTTAGAACCGCAAGGCTGAGGATAATCGGCTAACATCATCTAGGTTGCTTCGCGTCCGCTCGCAATGACGGGGAGTGGGCTGCAACCTACCAGCTCAACCCTCAATCCAAATCCTCAATATCCACTTCACCGCCATAGACGCGTTGGGCTAGTGCCGCTTCCATATAGGGGTTAAGCGCACCATCGAGCACGTCATCGGGCGAGGTGGAGGTGACACCGGTGCGAAGGTCCTTCACCAATTGATAGGGCTGCAAGACGTAAGAGCGGATTTGGTGGCCCCAGCCGACATCGGTTTTGGCGGCTTGGTCGGCCATGGCTTTTTCTTCGCGCTTTTGCAGTTCGGCCTCGTAAAGCCTTGCGCGAAGCATGTTCCAGGCGGTCGCGCGGTTTTTGTGCTGCGAGCGTTCTTGTTGGCATGCGACCACAATGCCTGACGGCATGTGGGTGATGCGCACCGCCGAATCGGTGGTGTTGACGTGCTGGCCGCCCGCGCCTGAGGAGCGGAAAGTGTCGATCCGGCAATCGGATTCCTTCACGTCGATCTGGATGCGGTCATCGATGACGGGGTAGACGTTCACCGAGGCAAAGCTCGTATGCCGCCGGGCGTTTGAGTCGAATGGCGAGATGCGGACCAAGCGGTGAACGCCGCTCTCGGTTTTAAGCCAGCCATAGGCGTTGTGGCCTTTAATCAGAAGCGTGGCACCCTTGATGCCCGCTTCTTCGCCATCCGCCACATCCATAACGTCGACCTTGAATTTCCGCCGTTCGGCCCAGCGCGTGTACATGCGCATCAGCATTCGCGTCCAATCTTGGCTCTCGGTGCCGCCTGCACCGGAGTGGACTTCAAGATAGGTGTCGTTTTGGTCAGCTTCGCCGGAAAGCAAGGTCTCGATTTGGCGGCGGGCCGCTTCAATTTGCACTGCGCGGACGCCTTCTTCGGCTTCCGTGACGATGGTTGCATCGCCTTCCGCCTCGCCCATTTCGATGAGATCGAGCGCGTCGGTCAGGTCTTGCTCCAGACGCGAAATCGCGTTCAGGCTGTCTTCAAGCTCGGTGCGTTCACGCATGAGCTTTTGGGCGCTATCGGGATCATTCCAAAGGTTGGGATCTTCGACGAGTGCGTTGAGCTCCATCAACCGACGCGTGGAGGTGTCGACGTCAAAGATGCCTCCTCAGCAATCCCATGGATTGCTTGGCGGCTTCGGCAAGGTTTTCGATTTCTGCGCGCATGGGATTGAACGGTATTCCGGTTTAAAGCTGGGTGGCAGGAGTAGCCATGTCGAGGGGGGATGTAAAGAATTTCGATGGCAAGAATCGAAGGGAACAGCGAAGGGTTTAATACACCCCACCATTGCCGATGGCCTTTTCGAGCTCGGGCGTGGGCGTAAACACCCCACCTGCGCCTAAAGCGTCCGCTTCGCCCGATTCGGATGGTCCTGTGCCCGGCTTATAGGCTTCAACAATCGCGCCCTTGCTGCCGGGCGCGGCACGTATACCCGTTTCAGGATCGATGTTGACGAGCTTAATGCCTGGTGGAACCCGGAACGGGGTGGCGGGCTTATCGGCCAGAGCCAGCTTCATAAAGTCGCGGAAAATCGGAGCCGTGAATTGCGAGGCCTGAGCTTGGCTGCCCAGCGATTTCGGCTTGTCGTATCCCATATAAACGCCTACCGCGAGATCGGGCGAGAAGCCGACGAACCAAAGATCTTTCGCATCATTGGTAGTGCCGGTTTTGCCTGCCAAGGGTTTACCGACGGCCGCAATGGATGCGCCAGTGCCGCGGATCACCACGCCCTCCAAAATGGAGGTCACTTGATAGGCGGTGAGCGGATCGATCACTTGGCCGCGAGGATCATCCAATTTTGGCTCGGGCTGATGGGTCCACACTTCGGCCTTGCAGTCCGCGCATTGCCGCTCATCATGGCGATAGATGGTTTTGCCCCAGCGGTCTTGAACACGATCGATCAAGGTTGGGGTGATCCTTTTGCCGCCGTTCACAAACATCGAATAGCCGTTTGTGACCTTAAGCACGGTCGTTTCACCCGCGCCCAGCGACATAGCCAGAACGGGGAGGAGATTATTATACAGGCCGAAACGCTTGGCATAATCGGTGACCAAAGGCATGCCAATGTCTTGTGCCAAACGTACGGTCATCTGGTTTTTGGAATGCTCGATGCCGTAGCGCAGTGTTCTGAGACCATGGGACTGCTTGTCGAAATTCTCTGGCTTCCAGATTTCCTGACCCGGACCGACGTCAATTTCAATCGGTGCATCGAGCATTAAATCGGACGGTGTATAGCCGTTATCAATCGCTGCGGCATAGACGAAGGGCTTGAAGGCGGATCCCGGTTGGCGTTGGGCTTGGGTCGCGCGGTTAAACTTCGAAAGGTCAAAGGAAAAACCACCCACCATTGCCAAAACACGGCCTGTATAGGGATCCATTGCAACCAAAGCACCTGAAACATCCGGGATTTGCCGCAAGCGGTATTGCCCCGCTTTTTCGGTTGGTTCGACATAGATGACGTCGCCCGCTGCCATGAGTTGTTTGGCGGGCTTCTTGATCCATTTCATCCCGTCGGCTGCAAGCGTGCCGGTTTCACGCTCTCGGCTGATTTGTCCATTACCATCATGGCGGGGTTGCAGACCGATCTGGACGGTATCGCCGGTAAAGCCAAGCACAGCCGCCATGCGCCAATTTTTAACATCGCTGACGGCGGGAATGGCGGCGAGGGTAGCGCCCCATTCCGTGTTCTGGATATCGATTTTTTGGACAACGCCGTGGAAACCGTCTCGCGCCTCGTCAAAGCGAACCAACCCATCGGCAAGCGTTTGTCGTGCGAATTGCTGAAGTTTCGGGTCAAGCGTGGTGCGGACGGATAGGCCACCCTCATAGAGGGATTTTTCGCCATAGCGGTCAAACAATTCGCGGCGCACTTCTTCAGCAAAAAAGCCTGCCGAAATCGTATTGGGCGATACCGCGCGTAAGGCGACGCCTAAAGGCTGGGCTTTGGCGACCGCGCCGTCCTGTTTGTTGACATAGCCGTTTTCGACCATTCGGTCGATCACGTAGTTCCGGCGATCTATAGCAGCCTGCGTGCGACGGAAGGGATGGTAATTATTGGGGCCCTTCGGTAGGGCAGCCAAATAGGCGGCTTCTGTCAGGGTCAGTTCATTGACCGATTTACCAAAATAATTGAGCGAAGCGGCGGCTACCCCGTAATTGCCGAGGCCAAGATAAATCTCGTTGAGATAAAGTTCGAGAATGCGCTCTTTCGAATAGGCGGTCTCGATTTTAAGCGCGACCAGCATTTCTTTGATTTTGCGGTCAAAGGTTTGCTCGGAGGAGAGCAGGAAGTTTTTCGCAACCTGCTGGGTAATGGTCGATGCGCCCTGCTTGCGGCCGCGCGAGAGATTGGCGACCACTGCCCGAAGAATGCCTTCAGGGTCAACGCCGATATGGTGATAGAAATTCTTATCTTCGGCTGAAATAAAGGCATTCATCACGAGGCCGGGCATCGTGTCGATGGGCACGTAGAGGCGACGTTCTTTCGAATATTCCGCCAAAAGGCTGCCGTCGCCTGCATGAACACGGGTGGTCACGGCGGGCTGATACGCGGCAAGTTGGGTGTAATCGGGCAGTTCTTGCGAATATTTCCAGATCACCACGCCAGCACCTGCCGCGCCAAGGACGAAAAGCATCGCTCCTAACGCGAACAAAACGCCAAAAAATCGAAGGAGATAGCGCATGAAAAAGAAACAATTCCAAAATTAAGCGGGCCGCAGGAGAGCCATTTCGATCTTCATCTAATCGGTTCAGCCGACAATTTCAAACGGTGGCATGTGATGACGTTGGAATGTGGCAAAAATCAGGGCTGACCCGTATCTTGCGCCACGGTACCGCCGTTCCGAGAGGACAGAAGAAAGTCATACAAGGCATCTGAAATCCGATTGGCCATGCGATCGGTCCATTGCGGGGAGGTAAACTGATCAAGATCGGATTTACTCGACATATAACCAATTTCGATCAGGGCTGCGGGAATATCGAAGGCCCTTAAGACTCGAAAGCCGGCGGCACGAAGGGGATTGTGGTTGAGATGGGTCGTGTCCGCAATTCGGGTAACGATTTCGCGGGCGAGAAGGGAGGATCTTATGCGTGTTTCACGATGCGTCAGGTCTCCCAGTATGTCGGCGATCGTCGAATCGGTTGGCTTGCTCACGACGCCTCCCGCTAAATCCGATTTATTCTCGTATTCCGCCACCCGCGCTGCATCGGCGTCGGATGATTTATCATCGCCGATATAAACGGTTGCCCCCCGAATTTCATTGCTTGCGGTGATTGTGTCACCGTGAATCGATAAAAACACCGACGCACCGCGTTGGCGGGCAAATTTAACTCGATCATCGAGCGGAATGAAGACGTCCTGCGTCCGCGTGAGGGCTACTCGGCAAAGGCCTTGCGCCTCGATTTTTTTGGCCAATGCCAAGGCAAACGCCAATACGACGTCTTTTTCAAAAAGCCCATTTGTGCCGGTAGCTCCGAGATCATTTCCGCCATGGCCGGGATCGATCACGATGAGGGGGCGGTTATCAACTGCGGGAAGGGATGTCTGTGCTGGGGCAGCGTCCTGCTTCAGCCTTGCTTCCGCTACTGTTTTGACTGCTTTTTCAAAGCTTTTCCGATCCGAATTCGTCAAATAAAGCGCGATCGAATAGGCACCGCCGCCCTCCGAAGGCGTCGTGACGATATCGCCGGGTAATACGGGGTTTGCGAGATCAAACACAATTCGGCTTCGTTCGGGAGAAACTGACCCGTAGCGATAGGACGCGATTGGCCCTTCGGCCATGCTTCCGCTTTCGGGCGGCAATTGGAAGTTAATGTCGGGGCCTTCAACAATCAGCCGGTCGGGATTGGCGAGAACAAAGACGGTAAAAGAAACGGGTTCAGACGCGATCAATTTGATCCGGGTCGATGTGGCACCAGGCGCGATCTGCACGTCTGCGACAACAGGAGCGGCGTTTGCGGCCGACAACCCGATAAAGGCAAAGGCAACCAAGAAGATTGCCACAAAGGTTTCGAATCGGTTCATCGCCTGAGACCCCGTCTAACGATGGATTCTCACGTTAGGTACGCTCAAGCAAGAAGCTGTTTGCGCACTACCGCAAAGAGATGAGCCTTGTGGCATGACAATATGCAACCATAAATTGGCAAAGCCCTTGCCAAAGCAGTGATTGGCGCACTATCTAGAACCGTGCATTTACCGTTTGGGTCGTTAAGACCGATCGGCGCGTTCCTCTCTCTCGTAGGGGGATTTCGGATTTTTGATCCGGCGCGTTGATTCACCGGACTTTATGCATGAGCGGCGGTGAGAGTTCAGTTTCTGCCGTTCTTTTGAATACAATGCCGCGCGGCGACTGGGATTAGCTCTCTGTTGCGTATCGTCGGCCAGTTCAGATGAGGTGTGTGACGTGAGCCAGGCTTACCGGTACCACGATAATGGCGGGAAAGGGGCTGTTCTTTTGCAGCCGCGTGCCATTCGGTGGTCCAATCTGGCCCGTTCCCCTCTTACAGCGTGTCAACCCTTCGCCCGCAACGGGCGTCAACTGGGCGCCGCTTCGCAATCTCTCCCAACCCTTTCCTTGACCCAGAGCGACGCGGCACGTGATGTGCGGCGGGGCGCGGGTTCGGATGGAAGGGTTCTGATTGATCAAGAGCCGGTGCCATCGAGAGAGTCTCATGGCCAACAAAATGCTGATCGATGCGTCGCATCCGGAAGAAACCCGGGTCGTCGTCGTCAGAGGTAACCGCGTCGAAGAATTTGATTTCGAGGCGGCGAATAGAAAACAACTTCGGGGCAATATTTATCTGGCGAAAGTGACCCGTGTGGAGCCCTCGCTCCAAGCGGCCTTTGTTGAATATGGCGGAAATCGCCACGGATTTTTAGCCTTTAGCGAAATTCACCCCGATTATTACCAAATTCCGGTCGCGGACCGCGAGGCACTGCTCGCCGAAGATATGCGCGCAGATCGGGATGCCGATTTTGGCGATGACGATAAGCCGGCCAAACCGGCAAAGCCGGCTAAAGGCCGCGGTCGTGGTAAAGCAAAAGAAGCGGCTTTATCGGAAACGGTGAGCGCAGAGGTTGATGAAGGTGCAATTGAGGCATCGCCAGACGCCGATTCGGGCAATGAAAACGGCGAAGGGCCTGTTGAAGTAGGCTCTGACGAAGATCAGACGGTTGAGCATATGGGCGGCGGTGATGCGCTTGACGATGTGCTTGAACGGCCGCGTCAATCGCGCAAGCAGTATAAAATCCAAGAGGTTATCAAGCGTCGCCAAATTCTTCTGGTGCAGGTTGTCAAGGAAGAGCGCGGCAATAAGGGTGCGGCGTTGACCACCTATCTGTCTCTTGCAGGCCGCTATTCGGTATTGATGCCGAATACCGGACGCGGTGGCGGTATTTCCCGTAAGATTACCAATATTGCAGACCGTAAGCGGTTAAAGACCATCGCGCAGGAGCTTGAGGTTCCCGATGGGATGGGTGTTATCTTGCGCACCGCCGGTGCCGCGCGGACCAAGCCCGAAATCAAACGCGATTTTGAATATTTGATGCGCGCTTGGGAAACCGTGCGTGAGACAACGCTGCAATCCACCGCGCCGATGCTGGTCTATGAGGAAGGCTCGCTCGTTAAACGCGCGATCCGCGATCTCTATAACAAGGATATCGACGAAGTTATTGTCGCGGGCGAGGAGTCCTATAAAGACGCCAAGGACTTTATGCGCATGCTCATGCCGAGCCATGCGAAAAATGTGAAGCCTTACCGCGAAACGACACCGATTTTTGCCAAATTCGGTGTCGAGGCCCAACTTGATGCGATGTTCTCGTCGCAAGTGACGCTGAAATCGGGCGGTTATATCGTCATCAACCAGACCGAGGCTTTGGTTGCCATCGATGTAAACTCGGGACGCTCCACGCGTGAGCATAATATTGAGGACACGGCGGCGCGCACCAATCTGGAAGCGGCTGATGAAGTCGCGCGGCAATTGAGGCTACGCGATTTGGCCGGTCTGATCGTGATCGATTTTATCGACATGGAGGAGAACCGGAACAACCGAGCGGTTGAACGACGCTTGAAGGATGCGTTGAAAAACGATCGGGCGCGCATTCAAGTCGGGCGGATTTCGCCATTCGGCTTGATGGAAATGTCGCGTCAACGCATTCGAACGGGCGTTTTGGAAGGTTCAACCGTAATCTGTCCGCATTGCGCGGGCGCGGGTATGGTTCGTGCCACGCCGTCTGTTGCCTTGCATGTGCTGCGCTCGGTTGAAGAGATGCTGTTGAAGAGCGCAACGCATCACGTGACGGTTAAGGCCAGGAGCGATATTGCGCTTTATGTCTTGAACCAGAAGCGGATGCATTTGCGCAGCCTTGAGGAAACCTTCCTCGTCAATATCATGATCATCGTCGATGAATCTCTGACGGGCACCCATCCCTTCAGCGTAGAGCGCGGCGAAATCGTGATGCCGGGTGACGTGCAGATTGCGCGCCCGATTAATCCGGCTGGCTTTATTCCTGTTGAAGAACCGGAAATCGATGAGGTCGAGGACGAGATCGAAGAAGAAGAGACCCTCGAATTGGAGGCGTCCGGCGAAGGCGATGACGATTCTGAATCGGATCGCTCTTCTGAGGGGCGTGGTGAAGGTGAACCGGGCGAGGGCGGACGTCGCAGACG
>Ga0007795_10000770_pt1 | contig 10964 bp, 6 predicted proteins | sample CryBogmetaGMA1M_FD_60369 | JGI IMG/M metagenome (GOLD analysis project Ga0007795, IMG submission 60369) | Freshwater microbial communities from Crystal Bog, Wisconsin, USA - MA1M | ecosystem: Environmental > Aquatic > Freshwater > Lake | place: Crystal Bog, Wisconsin, USA | collected 2009-07-06
CGGCCGGATGGTGGGCGATCGCCATTTCACCGGATTCTGGTGGCGCACGCCTCATTCGGGCGGCGCAATCGACACGGCCAGTTGCACCTCCGGCACCGAGGCATAGGTTCGAGGTCATCAGCTCATGGCGGAACAACATTCGGAAAAGCTCAGGGTTGTGGTTCACCTGGCATTTGCTTTTGACGTTGGATACGAGATCGACCTGGACCGAGGGCGTGAGCTTCTCGCTGGCGAATCGGCCGCACTGGCGCGCAGACGGCGAACCCCGGAATCGATTCGCTATCGGCCCGCCCCTTTACGTGTGGCTGTTGATGTTTCGGACCTGAAGTTGCCGGATTTTGGGACCGTGCTCAGTCCAACGCGGGGTGAACTTTCGCTCTTTGATTTTGGCGCGGTGTCGCTGACCATTCAGCACGCGGTTCTGGTGTCGCCCGACGATCTTACGCGGATGGCGGTTGAACTTTCGCATTCGGCTCCGCTGACGGAATCTGCCCGAAAGATGCTGGCACCCTGGATCGATCGAATTCGACCGATCGTGGAGAATTTCGAATTCAGTGAATTGAGTGAGGAATTTGTTGTTTTCCAGCTTGAGGAGGTCGAACCGGGTTGGCTAGAGGCGCACGATCGCTGGCTGGCGGGCCTGGTTCGGCTGGAGTCATTGCAGTTCAGTGGCGAGGAGGTGCACGAGGCGACTCGGTTGCACCTCTGCTATTCGACCAACGATCTGGTGGTGGTTGACTGGGCCGCGGCTGTGGTGGCCGACCGTGAGTGCGGCGATACCCTGCAGGTGCTCGAATTCGCCAATGTGCAACTTCTGGAGTTCCGGCATATTGACGACCGGCTGGATGACCGGCTGGAGGCGGCTTACAAGCAGATCAGGCACCGAGTCCAGCGCCGCTGGTCGGAAATGTTCAGCAACCCCAATGCCGAGGCCATGCGCCAGGTTCGCGAGCTTGAACTGGAGGCGACCAGTTTATTCGAGCGGGCCGATAATGCCCTCAAATTGATTGGCGATCAGTACCTTTCTCGCGTGTATGCCATGGCCTCCGCGCGGTTTCACCTTGTGGAGTGGCAGCAATCGATCCGGGGCAAGCTTGATACGGTAGGTGATGTTTATGACTTGCTCACGCAGCAGGCCAGCGGGCGCAGGCTCGAAGGGCTGGAAATCATCGTGATCCTGCTGATCGCGCTGGAGATCCTGCTGGCGATCTTCCGGCACTGATATCAAGTGGCGCGGAGATGCCTACGGCAACGGTCGTCATGCAATTAGTGGTCGAGGTTCAGCGAGTCCCGTGTTTCTTGCACGTCGCGGGCAATTTGTGCGAGCAGAGCGGGAATTCCATCGAACTTTCGTGTTCCCCGAATCTGGGCCGTGAAATCCAGGTTGAGCACTTGGCCGTAGAGGTCGCCAGAAAAATCTAATAAATGTGCCTCGACGGTGACGGCTGTAGCCCCGAGTGTGGAATTTGGGCCGATGTGGACGGCCGCCGGTCGCTGTTCGGCGAGACCTGCTGCGGTGGCCCAGGCGGCATAGACCCCGTGGCCAGGGACGAGGCCGCGGATTCCGTCCAGATTGGCGGTTGGGAAACCGAAGCCTGCGCCACGGCCCTGTCCCCGAACAACCTGGCCAATAATGCGATGAGGCCGCCCCAGCCAGCGAGCTGCTGATGCCGCATCGCCATGTTGAAGTGCCTGGCGAATCCGTGTCGTGGTGATCAGGCCGGCATCGAGTTCAAGAGGTTCAACGACCTCAAATTCGAGACCGGAATGCCGGCACCATTCGCCGAGCAGCTTTGTGTCTCCATCGCGATCGCGGCCGAACGCGAACGTAGGGCCTTCGACCAGCCCCCGCGCGTGAAAGAGGCCCAGGATAACACGATCGAAAAACTCCCGCGCCGTCAGACCCAACAGCCAGGGGCCGGTCTGGAAAAAACCGACATCGTGAGCGCCTGCTTGTAGGAGTAATTCCACCTTGCGCTCGGGCCAGGTCAGGGGAACGGGGGCCGAATCCGGCCGCAACAGTTCGACCGGCCTGGGCTCGAAACTGAGCGCAATCGCCCGGGCACCGGCCGCGTCGGCTCGCCGGCGAAGTCGATTCAGCAGAGCCTGGTGGCCTTTGTGAACTCCGTCAAAGTTACCAATCGCCAGGTAGGCTCGACGTGTGGCAGCCGGCAATAGATCAAGATTCGAGACGATAAACACCGAGCATCGCTTCCGAAAAACGAGGCGGGGCAGGAGCGTTCAACACGCAAGAGATTGTCTCTTGCGAATGGGAACATGATTATCGCCCGGCGTCCTTCACCAGGTCAATTGTCCCGGGTTCATTATCGCGATGAACGCTGGGGTTGTCTGCTCGCTGGCCACGCTCATTGGCCTCACGCTCAAACGGCCCACGCGCTAACCATGCCCCATCTCGATTCGCGATCGAGTTGTGTTCGAAGTAGCAGCCAATCCATTCGTCAGACGTTGCCGGTAGCACGTCTTTGAAGCGAGCGGCTTGAGAACATGTTGCCTTGCGCGGCCGTTACATCCGTTAATCCGATACCAACTTTTGGCGATCGTTCATAAATCGTGCGCTACACCGTTCCCATGAGGCGGTGAGAGACGTTAGAATTTCGCGGTATCGATTTAGACTGTCGCGAAGGGGGTCGCGGTGACATCCCTCGCTTGTCTAACTTTTGAATGAGTCCTCACCGAGGGTATCCGATGTCCTCTACTGAATCTGTCAACAAGTCCGCCTTTGTCCGTGATTTTCTTGCCAAGAATCCTACTTCAACTCCCGCCACAGTGATCGAAGCGTGGAATGCCACTGGCCTCGAGGGAACCATCAGCGCCAGCTTGGTTCGTGGCATCCGTCTGAAGATGAAGAAGAGCGATAAGGCCGCCAAGGTCACTGGCAGCGCCCCCAAGAAGCGGAAGACCAGCAAGCGGAAGCGGATTGTGGCCGCCAAGAAAGAGGTCGCCGCCGCCAAGAAGGAAGTGCCGGCCGTCAAGAAGGTCTCTGCGCCCAAGCGAGTGAAAGCCGTGCCGGCCAAGATCCTCTCGGTCAGTGCGCGTCGCTCGGAACTCGAAGCAGAGATCGACCGCCTGCTCTTCAAGGTGATGGGCCTTGGTGGCTTCCCCCAAACCGAAGATCACCTGCGTAAGGCGCGTCGCTCCCTTTACGAAGCCAAGTGAGTTTTTTGGGTCTTCTCCCGAATCTCAGTTATTTGCGAACACCGCAGGGTCTCCGGATCCTGCGGTGTTGTTGATGAGAGGTCGACCGACGCCGAGCGATAGCGATCAAGGAGTGGAAGTCAAAGGAAGGCCTGTAGCTCATGAACATAGATCAAAAAGAGAGCTTTCCAAGGCTCGCTCGGGTGCGCCAGGTTTTTGATCATCAGCCAAAGGTGCAGGATGTTGTTGGGGCAGTGCGAGCCGCTATCCTGAAGAGCAAGATCGTTGAACGGATACCTGCTGGGGGGCGTGTTGCTCTTACTGTTGGCAGTCGGGGTATTCAGGGAATCGACAAGATTGCCCGGAGTGCGGTCAAGACGATCCAGAGTCTAGGCCTGAAGCCGTTCGTCGTTGCGGCGATGGGCAGTCACGGCGGGGGGACCTCAGAAGGGCAACGGGCTCTTCTTGCCGAACTTGGCGTGACGGAAGAAAGTCTGGGTTGCCCGATCACAGCGGAGATGGATACGGTCAGCCTGGGTACGAATCGGTTCGGTCTTCCCATTCATTTCGATCAAGCAGCCTTCGAAGCTGATGGAATTGTACTGCTCAACCGGATCAAGCCTCATACCTCGTTCACAGGTGAATTTGAAAGCGGACTGCTGAAGATGCTGGTGGTGGGCCTGGGCAAACGCCAAGGGGCCGCGCAGGTCCACAAGCTGGGCTTATCGGGTTTGAAATCCCTGATCCCAGAAGTAGGCGCTCACCTGCTTCAGGAAACGCGAGTCGCTCTCGGCATCGCGCTCTTGGAGAATGCCCGCGAACGAATTGCACGTGTTGTGGGGATTGAGCCGGAACAATTGCTCCAGGCCGAGCCTGATCTTTTGAACGAGGCGCGGCTCTTGATGGGGCGGCTTCCTTTTGATCAGATCGATGTCTTGATCGTGGGTGAACTCGGGAAAAACTACAGCGGAACGGGGTTGGATCCAAACGTGATCGGTCGGCAGCGGGTGGAAACCATGCCCGATCTTACGCGTCCACGGATCACCCGGCTTGCCGTGCTGGACCTGTCTCCAGAGACATGCGGTAATGCGCTTGGGATTGGGTTGGCGGACCTGACAACCGAGCGGTTAGTCAAGGCGATCGACCCGACCCCCATGCGAGTCAATAGCTTGACCAGCAACTTCCTGACGCGTGCTCGCGTGCCCTTGAGTTTGCCGACCGATCAAGACATGTTGAAGGCCTGTCTGGATACATGCTGGCGCAGTTCCTGGGCCGAGGCTCGCATGGTCTTCATCCCCAATACGCTGGAACTGGAGAATCTCTGGATTTCCGCGGCCTTGGCCGACGACCTGGCGGCCGACAAGACCCTGATCCAGGAAACCGAGTTTCTGCCGATACCATTTCAGGTCGATGGGCGTATCGACCAGCGACGTTTATTTCCGCACAGTACCCAGGGGCGCAGGCTCCACTAAGGTCCTGAAGCTAACTTTCTCTTGCTGCTTGATTCCTTGTCCAATTGTTCCGAAACATGGGTGGAACTGCATGTCCCGGCCGTCAATCCGTGCGGTTGCTTTTGACCTTGATGGTTTGATGTTCGACACCGAGGCTCTTTTCTTTCGCGTGGCGGGCGAGATGCTGGCCGCTCGTGGAAAAGTCTTCACGCATGAGATGATGGCCGCAATGATCGGTCGTCGTGCCGTGATTGCCTATCCCGCGCTCAAGCAGATCGCCAACCTTCCTGAATCTCCCGAAGAGCTTCAGGCCGAGGCACGCAGATTGTTCTTCGAGCAGATTGATACGGCCGTGCATCCTACTCCTGGACTGTTCGTTCTGCTGCAAGCACTGGAACGGCATCTGATCCCCAGAGCCGTCTGTACGTCCTCGCGCAGGGAGTATGCCGAGCGTCTGCTAAACTTTCACGGAGTACTTGCCCACTTCTCATTCCTGCTCACCGCGGAAGATGTGGTCGAGGGAAAGCCTCATCCCGAGATTTATCTGAAAGCCGCCGCGCGACTTGGCGTTGAGCCGGCGAATCTGCTCGTCCTGGAAGATAGCCCGGCCGGAGTCACGGCCGGCCGCGCTGCGGGGGCGTTCACCGTGGGTGTTCCCCATGAGCATAGCCCGGCTGAGCCGCTCGCTGCGGCAAATCTGATCATCGGGCGGTTGGATGCACCTGAGTTGCTGGCGTTGTTTGGTGTCGCAGAAGCGTGAAAGCTTTGGCAGGCTCACGAAGCTGCTGGCCAGGTCGAGTGAGGGTCAGTTCGAAAAGGGTGGAAACACATGCTCATTCACCGCCGCCAAGAAGAGATCATCTCCCGCGAGCCAGCGTAAGGCTGCGTCCTTCACCTCAAGCGCAATCGCCAGCCCTCGCACCATATCAAGGGGGCGTGCATCCAGTCCCAAGTTGAAGATGGCGTTGGCAACTCCCTGAGCAATCTGGCTGGCGGCGCGGTATTGGTTCATGTTCAGATAAGCCTCAGTCTCGCTTACGGGGTGAGCCAGGTCGGCCTCACAGCGTTTGATCTCCAGGCTATTCCAGCCCCGGCAGACCAGCGGTCGCGCGTCGTAGACCACACACATGCCGTCAGCGAGCAACGGACAGGGAAGGCGCAGATGCCGACGTTCACGAGCTCGTAATCCTTCGGTCTGAGCGATGTGACTTGCAAGTTTCGCTTGAAGCGGGGCGAGCGGTTCGATACCCAGTCGCAGCCGCTCAGCCAGCAAGATGACCTCGGGTACGCTGGCCGTTGTGTGAAGATGGCAACAAGACGTGCAGTGGACGGAACAGGCGGGTTGCTCGGCTCTTGAAGATTGGGAAAGTACTCGCAAAATCATCCGATCGCTAAATTCCAGCGCATTCTCTGCAACTTCGGTAGCGACTTCCTCTGGTGCGAATTCCCTCAAAATCTCCGATGTCGCCTCTTGCTGCGCACGGATCAGAAAATCACTCGCCGAATGGGGATGTGTCATGATCATTCACACGAGAACCGGTACGACCTGGCCCTGAAGATACTGGTTCTCCTTTGCTTTATCCACACGAGCGGCAGCATAGCGACCCTCTCTCTGCTCAGGCGAGAGAGGGTAGGGCCAATCCGCTATCCGGCAGCTTTCAGGCTTGCTTGGAAACGTGCCCACTCATCCCTGACTAGTCCAGTAGCCTGGTGATCTCGATATAATCAATCTTGTTGTTATTGCTGCCATTCGCGTTCGTCATGGTAAGCTTGCCGCCGGTCACCATAATCGTCATGGTACTGCCTACCCAGCGCGTGCTTCTGGTTGCCTTTGCCTTGAGCGCGGTCATCCCGTTCAGATTCACCTTGAAAGTCTTGGGTCTGGAGAGAACGGGGTCACCAGCAACAAGATGAACCTGGTAGATCCCGTCAGGGACCGCAATGGACCATGATGGTTTCATGTTTTTGTTGCTTGTCATCAGTGTGAAGCTGTCGTGCTGCTCGTCGGGCGATCGGCTGCTGTTGCGATCTCGACCGTTGGCCTTGTTGCTCTTGGTCCAGCCGAAGTTCAGGCCATTTGGCTTGGGGCCGTACACGGCACCCACGTCATTCACAAACCCCGCGGGGACGTGTAGCTGATTGTTCGAGAAGTTGATGCGAATGGTACCGGCCTGAGCTGGAACCATCGCAGAGACCTCGGGCGTGAGAGTCGAGAGTGTGGCCCCGTTCAGCGCAGCGAGCTTGTAGAAGTAGGTAGTCCCCGGGCTCACATTCATGTCGGTGTAGCTAGTGCCTGTGATGACCGTGGCATAAGGCGTGGCAGATCCAGATGTTTCGCCGCCGCTCATCGTGGAACGGTATAATGCGTAACCACTCACCGGGCCAGCGGGGGCCTGCCAGGTAAGAAGCACTGCCTGTCCGTTAGCCAAGGCCGTAAATCCGGTTGGTCCCGCGGTACCAGGAACTGCGCTTGCCGTGGTCTGGCCACTGGCGCCAGCAAGATTGAAGGCCTGGATCCGATAGTTATAACTTGTGCCGGGTGTGAGATTGGCGTCTGTGTAACTTACGACCGAGTGAGATACGTCGGTGTTTACTGGTAGGGAAGCGAGCAGCTTGAATTCCTGAGAATTGACGCTCCGGAAGATCTGGAATCCGTCTTCGTTGGAGGCGTTGTCTTGCCAGGAGACAGTGATTGTGCTCGGGCTAACCACGCTGGCCAGCCCCAGGGTTGGGGCAGCGGGGGCAGTAGGAATTGAGACCGAGGCTGCCGTGGAGGCAGGGCCCTGGCCAGCCGAATTCAGAGAGATCACCCGATAGCTGTAGGAATTGCCCATCTGGATCGTTTGATCCTTGAAGGAAAGTGCAGGCGCGGCGACCTGCCCAACTTTCACGAAGTTGCTGGATCCGAAAGTCGCTCGCTCAACCTGGTAGGAACTGGCTGAAGGTACCATGTCCCACGAAATCTGCGCGGCGATCGGTATGGCCGTTGTGGAACTGGATGTGTAGCCGGTTGCGATCGCCGCAACATTCTGGGTCTGCGTGGGACTGGTTGGCATGGTAGTTCCACGGAGCGCGGCGTAGTTCGAGAACCCAGAGAGATTGAAAGCTTGAACCCGGTAATAGTAGGTCGAGTTGGGAGTGAGCGAAGAATCGAGATAGCCGAGCACGGTCGGAATGGTGGCCGTGCTTGGTTGGACGGAACCCACCAGCGAGAAGGGGCCTCCGTCGAGGCTTCGGAAAATCTGGAATCCGTCTTCATTGGAAGACATGTCTTGCCAGATCACGGCCAACGAAGTGGTGGATCGGCTGAAGGCTCCCACCCCAACAGGTGCTTGCGGTAGGTCAGGCGTGCTAATCGACGCGTCTGCGGAAGGGGATCCGTCGATGTTGGCCAGGCTGGCTCGCACGCGATAGTAGTAAGTGGATCCAGGTGTTAGCCCATCATCGTGGAAGCTCAGGCTGGGAGCCTCCGTCATTCCTACCTGTGTGTAAGCTCCGTTCGTTCCGAGCTTGCGTTCCACCTTGTAGCTGGTGGCACCCGGCACCAGGTTCCATGAAACGGTTGCGCCTGGTGGTACGGCAACAGAGGAGTTCGCTGTGGTTCCGGTAAGTATAACGCTCGGAGTCGACACCGCGGCAGGAGCGGTGTAGGCTGTCACGCCGGCAAAATCCGAGTACCCAGCCAGGTTGAATGCCTGGATATGGTAGTCATATTTCGTGCCCGGCTGGACGGTTGTGTCTATGTAAGTGACGGTCGAAGGAGCAAGGGCGGTGTTCGCCGGCAAGGAAGCGAGTAGTGAAAATTGCCCGGAGTTTACACTCCTGAAGATCTGGAACCCATCCTCATTGGAGGCATTGTCTTGCCACGAGAGAGAAATAGAATGATCGGTGACAGTGGTGGCAATTCCCTTGGTGGGAGTAGCCGCCAGGGCGGGAGTGGTCACCTGAGTCTCGGTTGAGTAAGCACCATCGCCTTTATCATTAGTGGCACGCACCCTGTAGACGTAGGTGGATTGCGTAGCGAGCCCGTCATCCTGATACTGTTTCAGCGGCTGGTTGATGGTCGCAATTTGCGTGTAAGTGCCTGTGGCCCCCAGTTTTCGTTCGAGCTTGTAGCTATTTGCTCCAGAGACCGCGTCCCAGGTGATTTTGGCTCCCAGTGGTACTGTGGTGGTGGAGCCTGCCGTGTAGCCGGTGACCGTGGCTTTCAGGTTCGTGGCGATACCTGGCGGGGCCGGGATCACAGGTGTGAAGGTCCAGTTGAGAACCTCTTGAAGGGCGGCCAGTCCACCCGTACCCCCGGTGAACCCAACGTAGGCCGATCCACCGCCCACAAGTCCCTGAATGTTCACATCGTTGTAAGACTTGGTGAATGTGGCATGCGTGATCGTGTCGATAATCGAGACTAAAAGCGTCGACCCGTCGTAATGGATCATCGCTTCCATCACGTCGCCGCCATGGAGGTCGACACCGGACGGAGTCAGATCGTCTGCCGGAGTGGTGGGCGAACCCCCGTTGGTGTACAGGCCTGTTGAGTTCACTCCCTCGCCCGCGTTGTCATAGATATCAAATTTGATGGCCAGGCTTTTGCTGATTCCGGGCGGACCGCCCGCCGTGTCTGGTCCGTAGCCGAGCCCGCCGCCCAGGCCGCCCACTGCCGTGGGGGCCATCCCCTGAATCACGAAGGTAAAGCCATCGGCGGTGTTACCGCCCGGACTGATTTGAAACTGGAACCTGGTGTCGAATTGGGTGATGTCTTGCGCATTGGTTGAAAAGATGGAGCGTGCTTCCCAGCCGTTAGTATCTGTAACCTGAAGCCGAGTTCCGCTGACACCCGATCCGCCGTTGAACGTGAGAATTCCGTTGGTAAGACTGCCGAAACCTGTCGAAAAATCCAGCGAGGCCGCTTGATTTGTTGTGGTTGCATTGGTGACGTTGGAGTAGTTCGAATTGCCAACCACGTTGAACGCGCGAACGCGGAAATAATAAACGCTGGACAGGGTCAGACCACCCACGGCATAGCTGGTTGTCATGGCGCCCGATGTCGCAACCTGAACCCATCCGGTCTGGCCGTCTGGTGACTGCTCAATCCGATACCCATCCGCCCGGTTGGGAGAAAGGTCGTTAGAAGTCCAGGTCAGGTCGATCTGGCTACCAGAGACCGCGGTGGCCTTCAGATTCGTGGGGGCCGCTGGTGCGGCGTCTGGTGGCTTGATAAGCCCGTAAACATTGATGAAGTTGTTGGGTGATCCGGTTCCAGACCCCACATACACATGCCCGTTGGCAACCGTGGGAACCTGGAATTTAACGGCGGCCCCCAGCGCATCGCGATTCCCGGCCGCCATGGCGGAGTTGTATAGCTCGGTTGCGTAGCTATCACTGCTGTAGGCCCGAAGCTGGTTGGTGCCCCGGTCCACATCCCAAACAATTCCTTCTTGAGCGCCGTTTGCAGAAATGGATGGTGTTGATCCCGCGAATGCAAACGTATCACCAGAGCGAGACGTGGGGGTGTTGCTCATCGTCGCGCTGGCAATTGAGAACGTTTTGGCCGTGCCACCGTACCCTTCGACGTAATAGATCTGGTTCTGATAGTAGGCAGCCGTATCGAGTGAGCCGCTGAGCTGGCCCCCCACTTTTTGCACCACGGCATCGTCGCTGCCGTACTTGCCCATGTTCTCCCGGTCGATCAGGTAAATGATCCCTTCCTTGCCAGAGCCGATCAGCAGGTGTGGGTGTGAAGCGCTTCCCACGCTGTCTGGCAGTACCAGGTCGGCGGCCGAACCCACGTCCAGGTCGCGGACATTCAAGTACTGCTGATCGAACGGGGTGAAGTAATCCACCACCTTCAGGCCCCAGCCATTGATATTTTGATTCGTCGGGCTCGTTGTAGGGTCCAGCCCAACCTTGACGAACGAGTCGCCATAATTTCCCTTGACGGGGAAGCCATTCGCATCCAGGCCCGTAACTGTACCCGGCCGAGGAACATTGGTATCGTTCCCGTTATCGCCGTCAAATGTCCCGTTACCGGTTTCGAAGTACAGGTTCGTCCCATCTGAGGAAAGCGCGCCGCCTGCTTGCCAGATTCCACCAAGCCCCCCGTTGGGCGTGGTATTGAATACCCCTTTGACCGCAAGCGTTGCTGGGTCTACCCCCACCACCCATCCGTGATACGGTCCATTATCGCCGTGGGAAGCCCAGGGGATGTAGATGACCCCATTTACAATCGTCAAGGCGCCTCGTTGATGCTCTCGCAGGGCGTTGAACTGAACGACGCTTCGGCCTGTGCCGTTGTAGGGGTCGGTGACGCTTCCATCGCCTGTTCCGTAGACATAAATCTGGGTATTGTTCGTGTTGCCA
>Ga0007795_10000773_pt1 | contig 10954 bp, 8 predicted proteins | sample CryBogmetaGMA1M_FD_60369 | JGI IMG/M metagenome (GOLD analysis project Ga0007795, IMG submission 60369) | Freshwater microbial communities from Crystal Bog, Wisconsin, USA - MA1M | ecosystem: Environmental > Aquatic > Freshwater > Lake | place: Crystal Bog, Wisconsin, USA | collected 2009-07-06
GGGGTGGGGTGCTGGTGGAGCGGGATGGCTGCGGCCGGGTCTCGGCGGCCGGGGTCACGCCTCGCCGCCGTCGGCCGACAGGCCGCGGAGACGGGCGATCTCGGCGGCGTCCTTGTCGCCACGGCCCGACAGGCAGACGACGATGATCTCGTCGGGCGACCGCGCCGCCGCCTCGCGCACGGTCCACGCCAGGGCGTGCGACGTTTCGAGGGCGGGCAGGATGCCCTCGTTGCGGGCGACGGTGTCGAAGGCGTCGAGCGCCTCGAGGTCGGTGACGCTCGTGTATTCCACGCGGCCCATGTCGTGCCAGTAGCTGTGCTCGGGGCCCACGCCGGGATAGTCGAGGCCCGCCGACACCGAGTGCACGTCGGCCGTCTGGCCGTCCTGGTTCTGCAGCACGTAGGAGAGCGACCCGTGGAGGATGCCGGGGCTGCCGTAGGAGAGGCTCGCGGCATGGTCGCCGGCCTGGCCCGAGCGTCCGCCCGCCTCCACGCCCACGAGGCGGACCTCCGGGTGATCGACGAACGGAAAGAACATGCCCGCCGCATTGCTGCCGCCGCCGACGCAGGCCACGACCGTGTCGGGGAGCCGGCCGAAGTGCCGGCGCGACAAGTCGATCGTCTCGCGGCCGATCACGCTCTGGAAATCGCGGACGATCCGCGGGAAGGGGTGCGGCCCGACGACCGAGCCGATGATGTAGTGGGTGGTCTCGACCGAGCCCATCCAGTCGCGCATCGCATCGTTGATCGCGTCGCGGAGCGTCCGGGAGCCGCTCTCGACGGGCCGGACCTCGGCCCCCATGAGCCGCATGTTGCGGACGTTGGGCGCCTGGCGGCGGACGTCCTCGGCCCCCATGTAGACGACGCACTCGAGGCCGAACCGCGCGCAGGCGGTGGCGGTCGCGACGCCGTGCTGGCCCGCGCCGGTCTCCGCGATGATCCGTCGCTTGCCCATCCGCATCGCGAGCAGGCCCTGGCCGAGCGTGTTGTTGATCTTGTGGGCGCCGGTGTGGCTCAGGTCCTCACGCTTGAGCCAGATCTGCGCGCCGCCGGCGAGCTCGGTGAGCCGCTTCGCGAAGAGGAGGGGAGTGGGGCGGCCCACGAACGCGGAGAGGAGGCCGTCGAGCTCCGCGGCGAACGCCGGGTCGGCCACGGCTTCCGCGTAGGCCCGCTCGAGCTGGTCGAGCGCCGCCGAGAGCGTCTCGGGAACGTAGCGGCCGCCGAACCTGCCGAAGCGACCGAAGGCGTCGGGCACGCCCGACAGCGGGACGGCGACGGAACTGGCGGGCATGGAATCGGCTCCAGGGCGGTTCGGGGACCGGCCGCGGCGGGGCTCGGGCGTTTGCTCCGCGACCGGAAACGATTGTAGCCTGACCCGGTGGAGCCACCATCCGCGCCGAAGTGCCCGCGGCGATGCCAGAACTGCCCGAAGTCGAGACGATGCGGCGCGGGCTCGGCGGCATCGTGGGCCGGCGCATCGCGTCGGTCGCCTTTCCCCGCGGCCGCGTCAGGCCCCTCTCGATCGAGCCACGGCCATCCGCGATCGCGCGGCGGGTCGTCGGCCGCACGATCGCCGGCGTTCACCGCCGCGGCAAGCGGATCGTGCTCGAACTCGCCCCCGGGGCGACACGCGGCGGCCGCATCCTCTGGCTCGCGATCGAGCCGCGGATGACGGGCCTCATGCTCGTGGTCGATCCGCCCTCGACCGAGCACGTGAGGCTCGTCGTCGGGCTGGCGCCCCGCGCCGGCGGCGTCGCGCCCGATCGCGTGCTCTTCTGGGACCGCCGCGGCCTCGGCACGATCCGCCTCTTCGACGATGCGGGCCTGGAGGCCGCCTGCGGACCTCGCCGGCTCGGCCCCGACGGCCTCGTCGTGACCGCGGCGGATCTCGCGGGAAGCCTCGGCCGCTCGCGGCGGGCGGTCAAGGTGGCGCTCCTCGACCAGCGGGCCGTCGCGGGCATCGGCAACATCTACGCCGCCGAGATCCTCTTTCGCTGCGGCATCGATCCCCGGACGGCCTGCCGCCGGCTCCGCGTCGAGGCGTGGGAGCGGATCGCCGCCGTCGCCCGCGAGGTGCTCGCCGAGGCGGTGCGGCACGAAGGGTCGTCGATCGGCGACGAAACGTATCGCACCGCCGACAACCGCGTGGGACGGTTTCAGAAGCGACACCTCGTGTATGGCCGCGCGGGGAAGCCATGCACCGCCTGCGGCACCGCGATCGAGCGGATGGTGCAGGGCCAGCGGGCCACGTTCCTCTGCCCGTCGTGCCAGCGGCGGCCGGGCCGCGGGGCGGGGGACGGAGGCCGCGGATTGGCGACGCGGGGGCGACTGCCGTAGTCTTCAGTCGTCGTCGTTCGCCGCCCGCGCCCCTCCGCACCGTCCTTTCCGCGCCTCGTCGGAGCGAATCATCCATGGGTGCCGCCCCGCACATTTCCCGCCGTCGCCTCCTCGCCGGAGCCGCCGCCTGCGCCGGCACGATCGCGGCCACCGGGCCGTCGGCCGCGTGGGCCGAGGATGCGGCCACCGCGTCGGCCGAGACGCTCGCGGGACGTCTTCACGCCTCGCTCACACCCGCACAGCGGAAGCAGGTCTGCTTCCCGTGGGACTACGTGCACCCGAAGTTCGGGCTCCTGCGGACGCGCGTCGGCAACAACTGGAACGCCACCTCCCCCACGGTGTCGAGCGACTTCTTCACCAAGGACCAGCAGCGGCTCGTCCGCGACATCTTCGAGCACCTCATCGAACCGGAGTGGCACGCGCGGTTCGACAAGCAGCTCGAGGACGACACCGGGGGCTTCGGCCACGACCAGTCGATCGCGCTCCTCGGCGAGCCGGGGAGCGGCGCGTTCCAGTTCCTCCTCACGGGCCGCCACATGACGCTCCGCTGCGACGGCGACTCGGCGGCGCACGTCGCCTTCGGCGGGCCGATCTTCTACGGCCACGACGCCGGGGGCTTCAACGAGGAGCAGGGGCACCAGGGCAACGTCTTCTGGCCGCAGGCGATCGCCGCGAACGGCGTGTTCGCGATGCTCGACGGCCGACAGCGGGAGGCGGCCCTCGTCGCCAGGGCCCCCCGCGAGAACGCGATCGCGTTTCGTCGCGGAGGGGGGGATCCTGCGGGGATTCCCGTCTCGGAGCTCACGGCCGACCAGCGCGCGGAGCTGGAACGCGTGCTCGGCGTGCTGCTCGAGCCGTATCGAACCGTCGATCGTGACGAGGTCCGTGGCTGCCTCTCGCGGCAGGGAGGCCTCGACCGCTGCCGGCTCGCCTTCTATCGCGAGGACGACATCGGCGGCGACGGCGTGTGGGACAACTGGCGGCTGGAGGGGCCGGCGTTCGTCTGGCACTTCCGCGGCGCGCCGCACGTGCACGTGTGGGTGAACGTGGCCGACACGCCCGACGTGGCCACGAATGCCTGACCCCGGCTCCTCGTCCATGGCCGACTGCTGCATCATCGGGGGAGGCATCATCGGACTCTCGATCGCGCGGGAGCTCGCCGGCCGCGGCCGCACGGTTCGCGTTCTCGTCCGCGAGCCGAGGCGGGCCACGGCCTCGTGGGCGGCGGCGGGCATCCTGCCCCCGACTCCCGACCGCCCGGACGCGGGCCCGGCCGACGCGCTCACGATCTGGAGCGACCGGCTCCACCGGCAGTGGGCCGTCGAGCTCCGCGACGAGACGGGAGTCGATAACGGCCTGCGGGCCTGCGGCGGCCTGTACGTCGGGGCCGGCCCGGCGGCCCTGGAACGGCTGGCGGAAGAGTCCCGCGTGTGGCGGGAGGCCGGTGCCGCCTGCGACCTGCTCGATGCCCGCGGGATCGCTGCCTGCGAGCCCGCCCTCGCCGGCGTCGTCGCCCGCGGAGGGATCGCGGGCGGCTACCTCCTTCCCGACGAGATGCAGATCAGGCCGCCGCGGCACCTCGAGGCGCTCGAGCGATCGTGCGCGGGTCGCGGCGTGGAGATCACCCACGACGCCACCGTTCGCGAGATCGTGGCCGACGCCGGCCGCGTCGTCGCGGTCGTCGCCGACGTGGCGGGCGTCCGCGAGCGGATCGACGTCGCCACCTGCGTGCTGGCCGCGGGCGCCTGGTCGGGCGGGCTCGCGGAGCCGCTCGGGCTGCGCATCGTGACGAAGCCGGTCCGGGGGCAGATCGCGCTCTTCGCGCTGCCGCGGCGGGTGCTCGACCGCGTGGTGAATCGGGGACTCGACTACCTGGTGCCCCGCGACGACGGCACGCTGCTCGCGGGCTCGACGATCGAGGATGCGGGCTTCGACGCCTCGACCCGCGACGACGCGATCGATCGAATCGTCGGCGTGGCTCGCGATCTCCTCGGCGACATCGGTCTCGACCGCCCCGACATGGTGTGGGCCGGGCTGCGGCCCGGGTCGGCCGACGGCCTGCCCTTCATCGGCCGCACCCCCGCCTGCGCGAACGCGTTCGTGGCGGCCGGTCACTTCCGGGCCGGTCTCCACCAGTCGACCGGCACGGCGATCCTCGTCGCCGACCTCGTCGAGGGCCGCGCTCCCACGATCGACGTCGCGCCGTTCGACCCCGGCCGTCCGCCCCCCGACCCCGCGCGGGATTGCGTGGCCGCCCTCGTGGCCCGCGCCGCCGCGGAGGCGTGATCAGGCCGCGAGCGGCGAGAGCCGCCGATGCACCGCCTCGACGTCGGCGGCCGTGATGGCCGCGTCGGGCCGCGCCGCCGCGACGACGTCCACGAGGTCGGCGAGGCGGATCATCGCGGCGGGGATGCCGCCGGCGATTTCGTGGATCGTCGCCGCCACCGCCGCGAACGTGCCGTCGGCGGCGTGGGGGGCGAGCCGCTGGGCGAGGAGGTCGTGGGATTCGCCGGCGGTGCACGCCCGCAGGCTCGCGCGGAGCTGAACGGCCTGTTCGACGCGGGCGTCGCGGCCCAGGAGCGTGAGCAGTCGGCCTTCGCCGGCGAGCACCAGGCTCGACTCGGGCCGCCGCCGGCGGCAGGCGGCGAGGACGCGTCCCAACGCACCCTCCGACGCGAGATGGGCCTCGTCGGCGAGCACGACGTCGGGAAGCTCTTCTCGGCCCGATGCGAGGCCGCCGTCCCACGTCGCGACGTCGCGGCACTCGATCGATCGGGGCGCGAGCCGGTCGCATGCCGCCACGTGCGCGAGCACGGTGGAGACGCCGACGCCCCGGGGCCCACAGAGCGCCGCGACGCCGCCAGGCCGGGCGACGGTGCAGACGATCTTCGCCAGCGCCGCCTCCTGCCCCGGAGTGAGCGTGATCGTTTCGCTGCTCATGGGGAGTCCTCCGCTGCCGTCGCGCCGCCGTGCGGCGGGGCGAACGACACCACCTCGCCGAGCGGCTCCACCCCGATCGCCTCGAGGACCGCGGACCACGCGGCGGGCGGCTCGCGGTCGGCAGGACGCACGAGGATCGCGGCATCGCATCCGGTACTGGCCACGGCGACACGCTGCCGGTGGATCCTTCCCGGAGGAAACCAGACACCCGCATCGACGAGCACGATCCGCCGGTCATGGGTCGGGCCGGCGGCGGGCAGGCCGACGTCGCCGCCGGCCGCGGCGACCGCGTCGCGACCGCGTCGCCGCAGGAGCCGCACGAGCCCCTCGACGAGCGTGCTCGTGCCCGCATCACGCTCGCACGCCACCACGGCGATCACGCGACGGCCCCGGCCCCGGGCCGCCTCGACCTCGTCGGCCACGGCGGACCATTCGGCCCACGCGGCCCGGAGCAGCCCGTCGATCGCATCGGCGTCGGTCGCATCGGTGGTGGCGATCTCCGGGCCGATGGCCGCCCCGACGGGAGCAACCGGCGCCGCGTTCGCTGCCACTGCGTCGGGCTCGGGCTCGGGCTGCGTCGCGACCAGACGCGGCGCCGCCGGCAGGGCGTGCCACCGGTCGAGGAAGGCGCGGTCGAGGAGGTCGAGCGTCATCGCGCCATGGTCTCCACGGCGGCGGCGGGCGCGTCCATGCGCGCGAGCCGTTCGAGGCGGCTGCGCTCGGCGCGGCGGGCGTCGTTCCACGTGGCCAGCGACCAGGCCAGCGCGGCGACGCCGGCGAGCGCCACCACCGACACCGCAGGGAACCGCGGCCGGTGCGGACGGCTGCGGCGCAATGCCGTCGATCGCGGTCGCGCGGTCGGCATCACGGGCTCCAGAGACCCCGCGGCCGCGCCGGCGGGCGGCTGCGGTGCGGCCGCCGGAGGCATGAGCGGAATGCGGGCAAGGACCTTCATCGTGAACTCCCGTCCTGCATCGTCGGCCGTGGTCGATGGCCTTGACGGGGGGAGACGACGGCGGATGGCCCCTGCCCATCCGGCACGGCCGGGGTGTGCCCACCGCGCCATCGAGCCGGCACAGTATGCCCCACCCGTCGGGTCGCCTATGATCTCGGCAGGCCTCATCCGGGGCCGTTCCCCGTCGCCAAAGCCCCGTTTCATCCATCCGGACCGTCCATGTCGACCTCCTCTCCGTCCAGCCGATCCGACCTTCTTCGTTCGGTGCTCTCCAGTCGGATCGCGATCCTCGACGGGGCGATGGGCACCATGGTGCACGCCCTCGGCCTCGACGAACGGGGCTTCCGCGGCGAGCGGTTCTCCGGGCACCACCGCGACCTGAAGAACTGCATCGACGTCCTCACGCTCACGCAGGGGGACGCGATCCGGGGCATCCACGCGGCCTACCTGGAGGCCGGGGCCGACATCGTCGAAACCAACACGTTCGGTGCCACGAGCGTCGCCCTGGCCGATTTCGGCCTCCAGTCGCACACGCGGGAGATGAACCTCGTCGCGGCGCGGCTGGCCCGCGAGGCGGCCGACGCGGCGACGGCCCGGACCCCCGACAAGCCGCGGTTCGTGGCGGGATCGATCGGGCCGACGAACAAGCAACTCTCGATCGCGGGGAACGTGGCCGATCCGGGCCATCGTGACGTGACGTTCGACGAGATGGTGGCGGCCTACCGGGAGCAGATCGAGGCCCTGATCGAAGGGGGCGTCGACATCCTCCTCGCCGAAACCGCCTTCGACACGCTCGTGCTCAAGAGCTGTCTCCACGCCATCGAGCGGGTGTGCTCCGATCTCGGACGGAAGCTCCCGGTGATGGCGTCGTTCACGATCTTCGAGGGGGGGCGGACGCTGTCGGCCCAGACCGTCGAGGCCTGCTGGGCGAGCATCTCGCACATCGACCTCCTGAGTGCGGGCATCAACTGCGCGCTCGGGCCGGAGAAGCTGCGGACCCACGTTTCGGACCTCTCGCGGGTCACGCCGCGTCTCGTGAGCTGCTACCCCAACGCCGGACTGCCCAACGCCCTCGGCGGCTTCGACGAGACGCCCGAGATGATGGCGACGGTGCTCGAGGAGTTCGCCCAGGCGGGCTGGCTCAACATCGTGGGGGGCTGCTGCGGCACGACGCCTGCGCACATCAAGGCCATCGCCGACACGATGCGGAACTACCCGCCCCGCACGCCGGCCGACCCGCCGCGGCGGTCGCGCTACTCCGGCCTCGAGCTGCTGGAACTGCGGCCGGAGAGCAGCTTCACGGTCGTGGGCGAGCGGACGAACGTCACCGGCTCGCGGGCCTTCGCCCGGCTCATCAAGGAGGAACGCTACGAGGAGGCGCTCGGTGTCGCCCGGCAGCAGGTCGAGAACGGTGCCAACATCATCGACGTGAACGTCGACGAGGGGATGCTCGACGGCGTGAAGGTGATGACCAAGTTCCTCACGCTCCTCTCGAGCGAGCCGGAGATCTCGAAGGTCCCGATCATGATCGACTCCTCGCGGTTCGAGGTGCTCGAGGCGGGGCTCAAGTGCATCCAGGGGAAGGGGATCGTCAACTCGATCAGCCTCAAGGAGGGGGAGGAGAAGTTCCTCGAGCATGCGGCCATCGTGCACAGCCACGGGGCGGCGGTCGTGGTGATGGCCTTCGACGAGGAGGGGCAGGCCACCGACGTCGAGCGCCGCGTGTCGATCTGCCGGCGGGCCTACCGGCTGCTCACCGAGCGGGCCGGCTTCGCTCCCGAGGACATCATCTTCGACCCGAACATCCTCACCGTGGCCACGGGGATCGAGGAGCACAACCGCTACGCCCTCAACTTCATCGAGGCGACGCGGCGGATCAAGGAGGCGATGCCGCTGGTGAAGGTGTCGGGGGGCGTGAGCAACATCTCCTTTTCGTTCCGCGGCAACGAGGTGGTCCGCGAGGCGATGCACTCCTGCTTCCTCTATCACGCGATCCGCGCGGGCATGGAGATGGGGATCGTCAACGCCGGGCAACTCGCGGTCTACGAGGAGATCGAGCCCGATCTCAGGGAGCGGGTCGAGGACGTTCTCTTCGACCGGCGGCCCGATGCCACCGAGCGGCTCGTGGAGTTTGCCGAGACGGTGAAGAACCGCGGGGCCGGCGAGGGGCCCCGCGTCGACGCCTGGCGGACGCTCGGCGTCGAGGAGCGGCTCACCCACGCCCTCGTGAAGGGGATCGCCGATCACGTCGAGGAGGACGTGGAAGCCGCCCGCGCGCACTACGCGACGAGCCTCGAAATCATCGAGGGGCCGCTGATGCGGGGCATGCAGACCGTCGGCGACCTCTTCGGCGAAGGGAAGATGTTCCTCCCGCAGGTCGTGAAGAGCGCCCGCGTGATGAAGCGGGCCGTGAACCACCTGCTCCCCTACATGGAGGCGGAACGGGCGGCCTCCGGCGCCACCGAAACCACGCGTGGGCGGGTGCTGATGGCCACCGTCAAGGGCGACGTGCACGACATCGGCAAGAACATCGTGGGCGTCGTCCTCGGCTGCAACGGCTACGAGGTGATCGATCTCGGCGTGATGGTGCCGTGCACGAAGATCATCGACGAGGCGGTGCGGCACCAGGCCGACATCGTGGGCCTCTCGGGGCTGATCACGCCGAGCCTCGACGAGATGGTGCAGGTGGCCCAGGAGTTCGAGCACGCGAAGCTCTCGATGCCGCTGCTCATCGGCGGCGCCACCACGTCGGCCCGCCACACGGCGGTGAAGATCGCGCCGAAATACTCTTCCGCCGTCGTCCACGTGAACGACGCCTCCCGGGCGGCGGGCGTGGTGGAGAAGCTGCTCAATCCAGCCTCCCGTCAGGAGTTCACCCGGGCCAACCGCGAGGCCCAGGCCCGCGATGTCGAGAACTTCCGGCGGCGGCAGGAGACGAAGCTCGTTCCCTACGCGACGGCGGTCGAGAAGCGCTGGACGACCGACTGGGCGACGACGCCGATCGACGTGCCGGAGTTCCTCGGCGTGCGGACGCTCGGGGCGGTGCCGCTCACCGAACTGATCCCCTTCATCGACTGGTCCCCCTTCTTCATGTCGTGGGAGTTGAAGGGGAAGTACCCGGCGATCTTCGACGACGCCGTCGTGGGCGAGGAGGCGCGAAAGCTCCACGCCGACGCGCTGGCGATGCTCGACCGGATCGTCCGCGGGGAGGCCCTCCAGGCGAAGGTCGTGTACGGATTCTTCCCCGCCAACTCGGTCGGCGATGACATCGCCCTCTACGCCGACGAATCCCGATCGTCCGAGGTCGGCCGGGTGCACACGCTGCGGCAGCAGTGGGAGCGGAAGGGGCAGGACGCGTTTCATGCCCTCGCCGACTTCGTGGCGCCCGTCGGGAGCGGCCGGAAGGACTACGTCGGCGCCTTCGCCGTCACGACCGGGCACGGCTGCGACGAACTCTGCCGGAAGTTCGACGCCGAGTACGACGATTACTCGTCGATCATGGTCAAGGCGGTCGCCGATCGCCTCGCCGAGGCGTGCGCCGAGTGGCTCCACGCCCGCGTCCGCCGGGAATGGGGCTACGGTCGGGGCGAGCGGCTCACGGCCGAGGAACTCATCGAGGAGCGGTACCGGGGCATCCGCCCGGCTCCCGGATATCCGGCCTGCCCGGACCACACGGAGAAGCGGGCGATCTTCTCGTTGCTCGGGGCCGAGGAAGGGGCGGGAATGACGCTCACGGAGAGTTGCGCGATGCTGCCGGCCGCGAGCGTCAGCGGCCTCTATTTTGCCCATCCCGAAAGCCGATACTTCGCGGTGGACCGGATCACGCGGGAGCAGGTCGAGGCCTACGCGGCCCGCAAGGGGATGCCGGTCGCCGAGGTCGAGCGCTGGCTCGCGCCGAACCTCGGCTACGACGCCTAGCCGCACGCGGGCCGTTCATGGCCGACACTCCCGAGCCCCGCCGGCCGCGCACGCGGAAGATCGTGCTCGACGCGGCCCCCGTCGTGGAGTCGTCCGGCGGTACGACCGCACTGGTCGATCGCTTTCTCGCCTACATCCGCCACGAACGGGCGCTCGCCGACAACACGCAGGCGGCGTACCGCCGCGACCTGCGCGACTTCGTCGGCTGGCTGGCGGGCCGGCCGGCGGCCGGGCTCACCGTCCGCGATCTCGGCGACTACTTCGGGGTGCTCGCGAAGAAGGGCCTCGCCCGGGCGAGCATCGCCCGCCAGGCCGCCACGCTGCGGACGTTCTACGCGTTTCTGCAGCTCGAGGGCGTGGTCACGGAGAGCCCGGCCGAACTGGTCACCGCCGCCCGACGAGACGACGTGATCCCCGGCACGCTCTCGCCCGAGCAGGTCGACCGGCTGTTGGCGAGCCCGGAAGGCGACTCGCCGCGGGCCCGGCGCGACCGGGCACTCCTCGAGCTGCTCTACGCGACCGGGTGCCGTGCCTCGGAGGTCTCGACGTTGCGGCTGGCCGACGTCCACCTCGCGGAGACGTTCTGCACGTGCCGCGGAAAGGGAGACAAGGAACGCGTGGTGCCGCTCGGCCGCCGGGCGGTGGCGGCGGTGGCGGCATGGCTCGACGGTGCCCGGCAGGCGTTCGCCGCCCGGGCGGCGGGCACGCCGACCTGGGCGATCCTCTCGGCACGGGGCAACCGGCTGGCGCGGATGCGGATCTGGGAGATCGTGCGGTTCCACGCCGAACGGTCCGGCATCCCGCC
>Ga0007795_10000774_pt1 | contig 10944 bp, 10 predicted proteins | sample CryBogmetaGMA1M_FD_60369 | JGI IMG/M metagenome (GOLD analysis project Ga0007795, IMG submission 60369) | Freshwater microbial communities from Crystal Bog, Wisconsin, USA - MA1M | ecosystem: Environmental > Aquatic > Freshwater > Lake | place: Crystal Bog, Wisconsin, USA | collected 2009-07-06
ATTAAGCCGTATTTAATTAACGAGACACCACCACCCGAAAAAGAGCGTTTGCAAAGCCCCGAAGAACGTGAAGAGCTAGATGGTTTATACGAGTGTATTTTGTGCGCATCTTGTTCAACTGCTTGCCCGTCATTTTGGTGGAACCCCGATAAATTTGTTGGACCTGCGGGCTTGTTGCAAGCCTATCGGTTTATTGCCGATAGTCGCGATGAGGCTACTGCACTTCGACTAGATAATCTCGAAGATCCTTATCGCTTATTCCGCTGCCATACGATTATGAATTGTGTTGATGTTTGTCCTAAGCACCTAAATCCTACCAAGGCCATTGGCAAAATTAAGGAGTTGATGGTACGCAGGGCAATATGAAATTAGTAGAATGACATTAACCTCAGTTGAGCGCTATCGTTTGCATGCTGCAGCACGGCGTGGGTTATTAGAAAACGACTTAATTTTGGAGCGTTTTTTTAAGCGCCATGAAGCAGTTTTAGATCAAGAGCAAGGTGAGGCTCTGAGCCAATTATTGGCTTTAGATGACAATGATTTACTGGAGCTGTTATTAAGTCGTAGCAATACAGTAGCTGCCCTTGGCAATGCGATGGAAGCACCGGTGATGCAGAAATTGTTGTTGATGTTGCGTGAGAAATAAGAAGCACAATTGCAAGACCTATTGTTAATTTGGAACCCTTGAGGATGAATCATGATTGAATCCGACATCAAAGCAAAGCTTTCTTTTTCTGATGGCACACCTGATATTGACTTGCCTATCTACAAGGGTACCGTTGGCCCTGAGGTTATTGATATACGCCGACTTTATGGTCAAACGGGTAAATTCACTTATGACCCGGGTTTTCTATCGACAGCGTCATGTAGTTCGAAAATTACGTTTATTGACGGAGATAAAGGCGAATTACTCTATCGCGGTTACCCAATTCAAGAATTGGCTGGCAAGTGTGACTTTTTAGAAATTTGTTATTTACTACTAAAGGGTAAATTACCGAATCAAACTGAAAAGATCAACTTTGAAGAATTGGTTATGCATCACACCATGGTGCATGAGCAAATGCAATTTTTCTTGCGCGGCTTTCGCCGTGATGCCCATCCCATGGCGGTATTAACGGGCCTGGTTGGGGCAATGGCTGCTTTCTATCATGATCAAATCGACTACTCTGATCCAATGGCGCGCCATATTGCCCAAATTCGGCTGATTGCCAAAATGCCTACCTTGGTGGCGATGTCTTATAAGTATTCGATTGGACAGCCTTTTATTTATCCTGATAATTCGCTTTCTTACACCGCGAATTTCATGCGCATGATGTTTGCTACGCCATGCGAGCCTTACAAAATTAATCCGGTATTGGTCAAGGCCTTAGATCGAATTTTTATTTTGCATGCCGATCATGAGCAAAATGCATCGACTTCAACTGTGCGCTTATGCGGATCTTCTGGCACCAATCCATTCGCAGCAATTTCTGCAGGTATAGCTTGCTTATGGGGTCCAGCGCATGGCGGGGCAAATGAAGCTTGTTTAGATATGCTGACCAATATTCAAAATAATGGTGGCGTTGAAAAAATTGGCGAGTTTATCGCTCAAGTCAAAGATAAGAATTCAGGCGTACGGTTAATGGGCTTTGGTCACCGGGTATATAAGAACTTTGACCCGCGAGCAAAATTGATGCGTGAAACTTGCTATGAAGTATTGAATGAACTTGGCTTAGAAAATGATCCTCTCTTTAAGTTGGCCATGACCCTTGAGAAAATCGCCCTTGAAGACGAGTATTTTGTCGGCCGCAAGCTGTATCCTAACGTCGATTTTTATTCGGGTATCGTCCAGCGCGCCTTAGGCATTCCTACTGATATGTTCACTTGCGTGTTTGCTTTAGCGCGCACAGTGGGTTGGATTGCGCAATGGGAAGAGATGATTACCGATGCAGAATATAAAATTGGTCGTCCGCGGCAATTATTTATTGGCGAGACTGAAAGATTCGTACCGGCAGTTGCTGAACGAAAATAAGCCTCTTTAAGGATTTTGCATGGCCCGCACCTTGTATGACAAATTATGGGATGACCATGTCGTCTATTCTGAAGATGACGGTACAGCTACGCTCTATATTGATCGGCAGTTATTGCATGAAGTAACTAGCCCACAGGCATTTGAAGGCTTAGCTTTAGCGCAGCGCCCAGTTTGGCGACTGTCAGCTAATTTAGCGGTTTCTGATCACAACGTACCAACCACTGATCGGGCTTCGGGCATTACCGACCCCATTTCTAAATTACAAGTCGATACGCTCGATCAAAATTGCGATCGTTTAGGTATTACCCAATTTAAGATGAATGATTTGCGTCAAGGCATTGTTCACGTCATCGGCCCTGAGCAGGGCGCTACTTTACCTGGCATGACAGTCGTCTGTGGTGACTCACACACTAGTACCCACGGCGCTTTTGGTGCTCTCGCATTTGGAATTGGCACTTCAGAAGTTGAGCATGTCTTAGCTACACAAACCTTACTAATGAAAAAAAGTAAGAATATGTTGGTGAGGGTAGAGGGTCGTTTGCCGCCTGGTAGTACCGCTAAAGATATTGTCTTAGCGGTGATTGGGCGCATTGGAACCGCTGGAGGCACAGGTTACACGCTTGAATTTGCTGGTGAAGCGATTCGTAATTTATCGATGGAAGGGCGCATGACCGTTTGTAATATGGCCATTGAAGCTGGCGCTCGTGCAGGTTTAATCGCTGTGGATGAAACTACGATTGATTATATTCAAGGGCGTCCATATAGCCCAAAGGGCGAAGTGTTACGCCATGCTTTGCAATATTGGCGAAGCCTGCATTCGGATGCGGATGCCGTATTTGATCAAGTGATTGAATTGCGCGCAGAAGAAATTCAGCCACAAGTGACTTGGGGCACTTCACCAGAAATGGTTTTGGCCATTGGTGAGCGTGTACCCGATCCGGAAAAAGAACGTGACCCAAATAAGCGCTTAGCGATGGAGCGTGCGTTGGAGTATATGGGCCTGTTGCCGAGTATGCCGATATCCAGCATTCAGCTCGACAAGGTGTTTATTGGCTCATGCACCAACAGTCGGATTGAAGATTTGCGTGCAGCCGCAAAAGTGGTTGACCGCTTAGGTAAGAAAGTGGCTGCTAATATTAAGGTCGCAATGGTTGTGCCTGGATCGGGCTTAGTAAAAGCACAAGCTGAACGCGAAGGATTAGATCGGGTTTTTAAAGCTGCAGGCTTTGAATGGCGAGAGCCTGGCTGTTCGATGTGTTTGGCCATGAATGCCGATCGTCTGGAGCCAGGCGAGCGTTGCGCTTCAACATCCAATCGTAATTTTGAAGGGCGTCAAGGCGCCGGCGGAAGAACCCATTTAGTTAGTCCAGCCATGGCGGCAGCTGCCGCCATTGAAGGCCATTTCGTCGATGTTAGTAAAATTGCGTAAATAAGAGTCATTAAAAAAATAAAGGGGTTGATCAATGACGTTAAAGAGCCGCAGTACCCTCGGGTCGAGATTTATTGCACTCGCCCAAGGCACTTTTCTCGCCACCGCCTTTTTGATGATGAGCTCAGGCTGTACAAATACCGTTACCGGCATGGGTAAAGATATTCAAAACATGGGCCAAGCCATGAATAGTAAAGGTAGTCCTCCTAGTTCCGCAAATAAGGCTAACCCGAGCGATTCCTTAAGTCAGGGTAAAGATGTGGTGGTGACGCCCGTTGTTGTTGCGCCCGCAAAATAATTGAGCAAAATAGCGTAATGGAAATTCGTTAATGGAGAAATTTACTGTCTATAAAGGTCTAGTGGCACCGCTTGATCGTGAGAATGTCGATACCGATGCCATTATTCCAAAACAATTTTTAAAGTCGATTAAAAAAACGGGCTTCGGTCAAAACTTATTCGATGAGTGGCGTTATAAAGATCATGGCGAGCCCGGCCAAGATTGCAGCGTACGACCCCTGAACCCAGATTTTGTTTTAAATCAAGCGCGTTATAAGGGCGCTGGTATTTTATTGGCACGTAAAAATTTTGGTTGCGGTAGCTCACGCGAACATGCACCCTGGGCCTTAGCGCAATATGGATTTCGGGTCGTAATAGCACCAAGTTTTGCTGATATTTTCTTTAATAATTGTTATAAAAATGGCTTATTACCTGTTGTTTTAAGTGAGTCGCAAATAGACCATCTTTTTCATGCAACGCTAGCCTTTCCAGGCTACGAGTTAACCGTCAATGTGGAGCAACAAACGGTAATTGCTGGCGATAATGAGATTTATCCGTTCGAGATTACGCCATTTCGAAAATATTGTTTAACGAATGGGTTTGATGATATTGGCTTGACTCTGCAGAGTGCCGATAAAATAAAATCCTATGAAGCTGAGCGGCTCTTGCGGATGCCTTGGCTTGATGTCCAACTGCCCTAAGGGCGCATAAAGGTTTTTATGAAAATTGCGGTTCTCCCTGGTGATGGTATTGGGCCAGAAATTATTGCCGCAGCAGTTTCAGTGCTAAAGGCTTTGGGACCTAAATTTGATTTAGAGTTCGCCCCGGTTGGTGGTGCTGCTTATGATTTGGCTGGACATCCTTTGCCACCCTCAACCCTAGCTTTAGCGCAATCTGCCGCAGCAATATTATTTGGCGCAGTGGGCGACTGGAAATACGATACATTGGCGCGCGAATTGCGCCCTGAACAAGCCATTCTGGGTTTGCGTAAACACCTTGGTTTATTCGCCAACTTTCGTCCAGCAATTTGTTATGCCGAACTAACCGCTGCATCGAGCTTAAAACCAGAAATTATTGGCGGCCTAGATATCTTAATTGTGCGTGAACTCAATGGCGATATTTACTTTGGAGCGCCACGGGGAATTCGTGAATCAAGTCACCCACTTTTTTTAGGCGCGCGTGAAGGTTTTGACACCATGCACTATAGCGAGCCAGAAGTGGAGCGTATTGGTCGTGTCGCATTTGAAGCTGCGCGCAAGCGGAATAAAAAAGTCTGTAGCGTAGATAAAGCCAATGTTTTAGAAACATCCCAACTTTGGCGTGATGTAATGACCCGCCTTAGCCAAGACTATAGTGACGTGGAATTAAGTCATATGTATGTTGATAATGCCGCAATGCAACTGGTTAAAGCCCCAAAAGCGTTTGATGTGGTGGTTACGGGAAATTTATTTGGCGATATTTTGTCGGATGAAGCGGCGATGTTAACGGGCTCGATTGGGATGTTGCCATCGGCATCTTTAGATAAAAATAATAAAGGTTTGTACGAACCAAGCCACGGTTCGGCTCCCGATATTGCCGGTAAGAATATTGCTAATCCGCTGGCGACCATACTTTCAGCGGCCATGATGCTGCGATATTCCTTGGGTTTACCTGCCGAAGCAGCTCGGATCGAACGGGCTGTACAAACCGTGTTGAGTCAAGGCTACCGTACCGTAGATATATATACCCCTGGAACTCAACAGTTGGGTACGCGTGAAATGGGTGAAGCAGTCGTGAAGGCTTTATCCTAGAGATAATAGGCAATCTTTTATTAAGTGATTTATGGTTAATTCTTCGGTCGAGCAGCAATTTAGTAAGCCACCTTTAGTCGGTATCGTGGGTTGGCGCGGTATGGTTGGTAGTGTGCTGATGGAGCGCATGTTGGCTGAGCACGATTTCGATTTAATTGACCCGGTTTTTTTTAGCACTAGCAATGCTGGGGCACCAGTGCCTTTATTCGGCGGGCAAAAAGTGACTAAAAAAGTTACTACCCTACAAGACGCTAATGATTTAGAAGCTCTCAGACGTTGCGACATTATTCTGACGTGCCAGGGCGGCGATTACACCAAAGCAGTTTTTCCCCAATTGCGCTCGAGCGGCTGGAATGGTCATTGGATTGACGCTGCCAGTGCCTTACGTATGCAGGATGATGTCGTGCTGGTTTTAGATCCCGTGAATCGCCCGGTAATTGACGCCGCCTTAGCTGCGGGCAAGCGAAATTGGATTGGCGCTAATTGCACCGTGAGCTTAATGATGATGGCCATCGGCGGTTTATTAAAAGCCAATTTAGTCGAGTGGGTGAGTGCCATGACTTATCAGGCTGCCTCAGGCGCAGGCGCACAAAATATGCGTGAGTTATTGCTACAAATGGGGGCTTTACACGCTGCCGCACAAAGTGATTTAGCTGATCCAGCGGTAGAAATTTTAGCGATCGATCGTAAAGTCAGTGCGCAAATGCGCTCTACCGATTTCCCCAAAACCCATTTTCGTGACACTGCTTTAGCGGGTAGTGTGATTCCTTGGATTGACGAGCCAGTCGAGTTTGGCCAAACCCGAGAAGAGTGGAAGGGTGGTGCCGAGCTTAATAAGATTTTAGGCAAGCCGCCATTTCGGGCGCCTGGCAGTATTGCAGTTGATGGTATTTGCGTACGCGTGGGGGCGATGCGCTGTCACTCGCAGGGCTTAACGGTAAAACTCAAGCGGGACATACCCATAGCAGAAATTGAAGCACTCTTGGCGGCCGATAGCGCCTGGGTAAAAGTGGTACCTAATGAACGGGTGGCGACTGAACGCGAGTTATCGCCAGCTGCAATTAGCGGCACGCTTACTGTTGCCGTTGGACGTTTACACAAGCTGGCGATGGGGCCAGAGTATCTCGGGGCTTTCACCGTCGGCGACCAACTCACTTGGGGGGCAGCAGAACCTTTACGGCGCATGCTGCGCATTTTGCTCCATGCTGATACTTAATCTGGGCCTGAGACAGCAGCGGTTCAGTTTTTTTGCTGTACTTCTTTGCCTCATCACTATGGGGTGGTTACAGCCTGCAACAGCAGTTTCCTTAGGCTCACCTCAAGTCACTTCAAGGCCGGGTGAACCTTTTCGCGCAGAAATTCCTTTGCTGCTCTCGCCAGATGAATTGCCGCTAGTTGAGCAAATAACAGTTGAGGTGCCAAGTGCGGCGACGTTCGACCGTTTTAGTATTTCAAAACGGATTTTAGAATTAAAACCCCAAGTTAATTTGCGGCAGGGAAAATCGGCGGCAGGCCAAAATCAATACCAATTATGGATTCAGTCGGATAGCGTTTTAACCGCTCAACAAGACCCTTTTTTAGATGTTCTAGTGCAATTGACCTGGCCTTCTGGCAGTCTCACGAAAGTCTATTCTTTATTAGTGGCCGATGCGCAAAAAGTGGTGGTGCAGCCAGGCCAAACGTTAAGTGAAATCGCTCTGCAAATGGCACCCCAACTAGGCGGAGCGAGCTTAGATGAAACTTTATTGGCCCTCTATAAAGCCAATCCTGATGCCTTTGCTGGGGGCAGCATTCATCGCCTAAATGCAGGCGCTGAACTGTACAAGCCAAGTCAAGCCCTGCTGCAATCGATTACACCAGCAGCCGCTAAAACCTTTGTGGCTAAAAGCAATGAAAATTGGTCAGAGCTAAAGAAATCAGGTGAAAGCAGTGCAACTAAAGATCCAGATTCTAAAGTAAGTAATACTTCTAAACCCCTGAAAGATAAAGATAATAATCAAGATCAACTAGCCCTCGACCGCTTAAAAATAGGCCCTGGCATTGGTGCTGAAGCTGAGCAACGGCGCTTCCAAGAAGAGCTGGTGGTGCAAGAGCAAGCGCTATCGCAAGCGCGGGCTCGTGCAGCAGAGTTGGAAAAAAATATCGCTGATTTACAAGTTTTATTAAATCAGCAGAAGGCCGTGCAGCAGGGGGTTAAATCACCCCCATCGTTGGCTTGGGGTCCGCTGATGTTAGTGGGTGGAATATTGCTGCTAACTGGCATTTTATTTTGGTTTTTAGCGCGTTATACCCGCCAAGCAGAGCGAGTTCAAGCGGTACAAATTGACGATATAGCCGACTTCGCTAAGTCAGCAGTGAAGCAGACGAAGTCAGGCAATTCATCAGCAGAAATCCCACCCCGCGCCAAAGCACTGTTTGCTGGCCTTAATCTTGATTTGGGATACCCGCCTCAGTTTGAGCGGCTTGATCCGCAGTTGAAAGCTACCTCGGCAGCGTTAGCGCCAGAGGCCTTACAGGTTAAATTAAATTTAGCGCGCGCTTACATCACCATTGAAGATTTTACGGCTGCCCGGGCTTGTCTAGAGGAGATTATGTGCGCTGAATTGGCTGCTGACTTACCTGCCAATCTTGCCCTTTTTAATGCAGCCCAAAACCTTTTGCAGTCATTAAATGAGCGCGGCGTTTAAGGTGCTAAGCAAACGCATTGCTCTTGGCTTGCAATACGATGGTAGTTCATTTTCCGGCTGGCAATCTCAGCTTAGTGGCAATACAGTCCAGGATCATTTAGAGCAAGCCCTGACGCGTTTTATCGCTGCGGATAATGCCGCTATGCCCTTACGGGTTACTGCTGCAGGACGCACGGACACGGGTGTTCACGCTTTAGGACAGGTTATCCATGTTGATGTCACAGTTGAGCGCGATGCTTGGTCATGGGTACGGGGATTAAATCGTTACTTACCGCAAGCCATTGTGGTGAATTGGGCTCAACAGGTAGCGAATACGTTTGATGCCCGTTTTTCTGCCTATGAGCGCACCTACCTTTATGCCTTACATGCTGGCCCGTGTCGGGCGCCCACTGTGGCGCAACGGGCAGGTTATTTAATGCTGCCAGCGCAGGAATGGTTTGATGTCGCTGCTATGCAAGCCGCCGCTGCCAGCTTAATTGGTGAGCATGATTTTTCGGCTTTTCGAGCAGCTGAGTGCCAAAGTAAAACACCCGTTAAGCACCTGTATGAAATTACCATACTCGATCAGGAGCCGTGGTTATTTTTTAAAATCCGCGCCAATGCTTTTTTGCATCATATGGTTCGCAATCTTGTGGGCAGTTTGCTTGCAGTGGGTTTAGGTAAGCAATCAAGTGCTTGGTTGGCCGCCGTGCTTGCTTCGCAAAATCGGCAGATTGCGGCACCTACATTTTCTGCCGACGGATTATATTTAATGGAAGTCAAATATCCCCAGGAATTTGCTATTCCTCAACCTTGGCTGAGCCATTCTTGGATACCTTATGACGTGCTAGAGGCTTTAGCGTTTCACCCTGCAAAACCACAAGAGGCTTATCCTTAACCTATGGGCTTACTTCAATACTCTCCCGGTAAAACCAGAATTAAAATTTGCGGCTTAAGGGATACGGCAGCAGTGAATACAGCCGTTGAGGCTGGCGCAGATGCGATCGGCTTGGTTTTTTATCCACCTAGCCCCCGGGCCGTTTCTATCGCCTTAGCAGCGGAACTCATGCGGGGCATACCCGCTGGCGTCGATGTGGTCGCCTTGCTAGTGAACCCCAGCGAGGCTGAGGTTGAGGAGATTCGCGCCAATCTACCCATTACCCTATGGCAATTTCATGGGGATGAGTCGCCCGCTGATTGCATTAGGCTAGCGGCAGGGCAGCCTTGGCTTAAAGCGGCCAGAATTGGGGATAATTTCGCCTTTGCTAATTTTTCCCTACAATATGACATGGCCAGCGGTTTTCTCCTCGATGCATTGGTTGATGGATATGGAGGCGGCGGGCTACCTTTTAATTGGCAAGGGATTCCACAGTTATGGCTAAGCGCAAACGCGCATCGGGTCGTTTTGAGTGGTGGGTTGAACGTTCGCAACGTCGGCGAGGCAATTGCTCGCTTGCGACCTTGCGCAGTGGATATTTCGAGCGGCGTTGAAATTACCAAAGGCGTAAAAGATCCAGCGCTAATCCGTGCATTTATTGAGGCGGTACGCGCTACCGATACACCAAATTAACCGTTAAGAGCGGTTGCTGATTAATTAGAAGAGGTATCTATGTACGATAAACCCGATTCCCGTGGCCACTTTGGCCCATATGGTGGCGTTTTTGTTTCTGAAACGCTGATGTTTGCCTTGGAAGAGCTGAAGCAGGCTTATGCCCGCTATCAACACGATCCTGAATTTTTAGCTGAGTTTCATAGTGAGCTCAAACATTTTGTGGGTCGTCCTTCACCGGTATATCACGCAAAACGTTGGAGTGACATGCTCGGCGGCGCGCAAATTTACTTGAAGCGCGAAGATTTAAATCACACTGGTGCACATAAAATTAATAACGTTATTGGTCAAGCGATGCTAGCTAAGCGCATGGGTAAGCCACGCATCATTGCCGAAACTGGCGCTGGTCAACATGGCGTAGCGACAGCCACCATTTGCGCGCGCTACGGCCTTGATTGCACTGTTTACCAAGGCTCGGTTGATGTGGAGCGGCAAGCGCAAAATGTTTATCGCATGAAGTTACTCGGCGCTAAAGTAGTACCTGTTGAATCGGGTACGAAAACGCTTAAAGACGCTTTAAACGAAGCCATGCGTGATTGGGTGACGAATGTTGAAGATACTTTTTATATTATTGGTACTGTGGCAGGACCTCACCCATACCCGATGATGGTGCGTGATTTTCAAAGTGTGATTGGTGAAGAATGCAAAGTACAAATGCCTGAAATGATTGGCCGTCAACCTGATTATGTCTTGGCTTGCGTTGGTGGTGGCTCAAATGCAATGGGTATTTTTTATCCCTATATTGAATACCCAGAAGTCCAACTCATTGGCGTTGAAGCTGCTGGCCGTGGTATTGCAAGTGGCGCACATTCGGCAGCACTATGCGCTGGCAAACCGGGCGTTTTGCATGGTAATCGAACCTATTTGCTGCAAGATGAAAATGGCCAAATTGCTGAAACCCATTCGGTTTCTGCCGGCATGGATTATCCAGGAGTGGGGCCTGAACATGCCTGGTTAAAAGATTCAGGTCGCGCTGATTATGTGGCCATTACCGATGCTGAAGCACTCAAAGCGTTTCATGACTGCTGTCAAATTGAGGGCATCATTCCGGCACTTGAGTCGGCACATGCGATTGCCTATGCATGCAAACTGGCGCCAACTTTAGCTAAAGATAAAACCATTTTGATTAATCTCTCCGGACGTGGTGATAAAGATATGCATAC